>Ga0164242_10000630_pt1 | contig 42692 bp, 47 predicted proteins | sample OricomgcompostMG_FD_108783 | JGI IMG/M metagenome (GOLD analysis project Ga0164242, IMG submission 108783) | Miracle-Growth compost microbial communities from Emeryville, California, USA - Original compost - Miracle growth compost (MG) ... | reverse complement strand
CGCGTCACGCCGTAGGCAAAAGCTCGCGGGGAGCCGGTGCGTTGGGTGCGGTATCCCGGCCAGCGGCCGGGACTCTCCACACCCTTGCGGTGTGGTGAGCGCAGCCATCCACGGGCGGGCGCGAGTGAACCACTGGCCCTTGCAGACCGCCGCCGGGACCGCGTAAGCGATGCCGGCCCGTCATTTTGCGGCGCAGCCGCCTGTTTTCCGGCCGCGCATGGCATCGAGAAGCCGCAAAACAATGCGCCGCGGATTATACACGGCGCGGTTATGAAGTTATGAAGTTACGCGGTTAGGCTTCTTCGGCTTCCAGCTCGTCGGTTGCATCGTCGGAGCCTTCATCGACGGCCATTGCGCCGTGCAACGGGCAATGCGGCGGGCCTGCAAGGTCAAGCCACTTCCGCGACGTGCGCGCGGTGTATCCGCACTCGGCGCAATGGCATTTGATGTGCCGGCGCGTCTGCTTTTTCGGCGCGGTCGTGCTCGGGCCGCCTTCGTCGCCCGGTTCCGTACCCGGCTCGATGTGCTCGGCCTGAGTGCGCAGGCGGGCATGAGGAAGCGGGCCAGCTTCGGCCAAGATCGGCTCCAGCGCCGTGCGGAATTTCGGGCCGGCCGTCGTCGAGCGCATCGGGCCTTCCAGGCCGATGCCCTTCGCTACCCGGCGGAAGTCTTTGCCGTGACCGGCGGGGATGCCTACGGCCGCGTGTACCAGCTCATGACCGAGGATCGCGGCAACTTCCATCGGCATGACTTCGGGCGAGTTGGCGAGGTCGGGCCGGATGAAGATTTCGAAGTGGCCGTCATCGCTGCAACGATTGTCCCAACACTCGCCAATGCGCTTCCCTCTCCAACCGGAGGACGTGAACCCGATCGCAATACGCACGCGCTCGGGCAGCGGGGCGTCGAGTTCTTCGAACAGATGCGCCATGCGCGCGGCAACGAAGTTCAGCCAGGATTCGCGGTTCGGGTGGTTCACTGTCAGCTCCAAGAGAGTGCGTGTACACGCCTCTATTTTAGTTCAAAAGAGTGCGTGTACACGCACTCTCCCAGCTTTCTTCGCAACTTTATTGTGTCAAAACGTTACGACGTTATGAGGTTTTAAAGTTACAACGTTAAGAGGTTGAGCAGTTATGGCGTTAGTGGTGTATGATGTTATGACGTTGTGCAGTTGAGAGGTTGAAACGTCAGAACGTCATAGAGCTATAGCGTTACAGCATCACAACGCTATGACGCTGTAACCGCGCAGCGTCAAAAACTTCGCAGGCTCCCAGCTAATCGAAGCTATAACCGCATGAGGTTGTAACGCTTTGGCTCTATAACGCCGTAACGCCGTAACGCAATAACTTTATGAGGTTATGAAATGAAGCAGCCGAAAGGGGTAGTTGATTTGGCAGCTCGACTCGGGGCGGCGGCAGCGTCGCCACTCGTGCCGGTTGCGGCGGCACCGGCCGCAGCACCCGCCATGACGGCCGAGGCACCGAGCGGGGCAGGGCAGAGCGCGGCGGCGGCCGAAGCACCGGCCGCGCCGGCAAGAAAGGCGGCCAAGGCCACGGCTAAGAAAAAGCCGGCCGACACGACGCAACTGACGTTGCGACCATCGCGGGCGCTTCTCGCGCGTTACGTGGCAGCAGCAGCAGATCGCAGCCGGGACACCGGGCGCATGGTGTCGGCGCAGGAAATCATGCTTGAAGTCCTAGAGAAGGGGGGCGCATGAGCAACATCGTCTATGTCGGCGGGCAGAAGGGCGGCACGACCAAAACCACGACCGCGCACCTGATGGCTCTAGGCGCGATTCTCCGCAAGCAGCCGGCCGCATATGTCCTGACTGACCCGCATCGCCGTGTGAAGGCCGAGGGCCGCCCGTATGGCGTGCTCGATGGGCGCGACCCGAACGCACTGGCCCAGATACTCACAGCGAGTCAGAGCAACCTTAACGGCTGGCTGATCGTTGACGGCGGCGGTAACCGTCCCGCGTTCGACAAGGCGATGGCCGACGCGGCACACCTCACCATCCTGCCGTTTCGCGCATCCGAGGAAGATCTAGAAGCCGTCGCGCTCGACATGCAGGCGATGCCTAACGCGCTCGCGCTGCCGTCTGCCTGGTCAACGAACAAGCACGCGCAGGAAGCCGCGCAGCGGCTTATCGACGGCCTCAGCACGGCATTCCCTGGGCGCGTGCTCACGTCGCCAATCTGGTTCGTGAACTCCACGGCGGAATTGCTTGGCGCAACGCTCGAAAGCCCCTCAACGGCCGTGCGTAATGCCGCGCGCCACAGCTTCGGCATTCTGACGGCCACGTTTGAGCAGCACGGCCAGCCGGCCGAGCTGGACGACGCGGCAGCAATCACCGAGGCGCAATAAGTACACTCAGCCCGAAACCGCTGTATCGGGCTTGAGAATTCCTGCCTTTTGTCCTACCTTTGGGTTGTCGAGAGACGCACTGCGCTATCCGTGGTGCGTCTCTCGACGCTCCCGGATGGCCTTTTTCATACCCTTGAAGGAGGTTCATCATGTTGACCGAAACGACCCGTACCACCGCCGCTCTGTTTCCTGTAGATGCCGACCATGCCCGTGCAAACGGGCCGATGTTTACAGGTTCGATCAAGCTTGAAGGGGTATCGGTTCCGTTGTCGGCCTTCCTCAAGGAAGCTCGCAACGGTTCGGATACGCAGTTTCTCGACTTGTCGATTGGCGCGAAAGGGCAGGTGCATTTCTCGGGGCGACTCTTTCGCAGCGAGAAGAAGAAGACGGAGAAGTCGCCGGACTACACAGGCTATCTCACCGTCTTGCCCCTGACGCCTGGCGTCGAAAACGAGTACACGGAGGACGACTGGAAGGCAGCGCCGCGCCTCACCGTGTTTGGCCGTCGCAAGCGTAACGCCGACAACTCTGTTCGCATCGCGCTTGACGTAGTACCGCAGCGTTCGACGGCTGAAATCAGCGAGGAGGAAGTCGGGTTCTAGGGAGAAGGCTCTAATAGCCGCCGCAGTACGAGAAAGGGAGAGAAGGCAACTTCTCTCCCTTTTTATTTCGCCATTACTTTACCCAATATGAATAATTCCATACTAGGCTTTAACGCTAAAATCAAGCTGTTAAATATGATAGGTAATCTGAGGCAATTATAGAATATCGAAAAAGGTTAATTCGTAACTGTGCCGTTACAGGTTATTCCATCGCGCCAAATAGGCTGATAACCTGATCCACATTGCCCGCATTGGACTGGTTGGCGTCAGGGCATTCGTTGAGGAATTGCCTGCGTGCATCTGACGTCGCGCTTAGGTCAAGGTGCCCGTGGTGAAATTTCTTGATGGACAGGAAATCGCTGATCGGCTTGTTGCAGTTATCGCCGCCGGACTGCCCCATTGCCTTGCCAGTCATACAGACAAGGGAATCGCACGGCGAAGCAAATGCAACGAGCGGGCCTGACAAACCAAGGATGAGTGCGAGGGCGCATGAAACAGCTTTCTTCTTCATGGCGTTATCTCCATAAGGGGGCTTAAAAGAGCGCTCGGCGTTCCAGTCTAATCAACGCTTCACGCAGGCCCAGCAGCGCGAGTATCACGACTCCTGTGATGATCGCATTCCGAGGGTGCGGCCAGTGATGAGCGTATTCGACACCAAGGACAACGAGGCCCGCGAGAACAACAAGCGTCAACCCAAACCGTATGTAGCGGCCAAAGAGACGAAGAGAGCCGCACGCGAGCATCCACGCGGTATCACGCAACAGGCGACCAATTAAACGAGCAGCGCCGGCCAGGGCCGGTGTAGCGCGCTCAAAGAGCGCGGCGAACTTCCGTGCGCGACGTTCGCGGCGAACACGCTTACCCGTCTTAATTGGAATGACCTGTCCCATGTCTCATCCTTTCTTTTCTTCCGTCACCTCGAATTCATCGAGCGTTCGACCTGCCTTCAAGTACGCCATCAACCACGCCGGCCGCCGGCCGAAGCCCGACCACGTATTGGCCGGATTCTCGGGATCGCGATAGCTCGGGCGCGTGATCGGCGCGGCATTGGGAATGTGGAATTCCTCCAGCTTTCGACCTTGATCCAGGTAGGCCACGACCCATGCAGGCCGTTGGCCCCACCCAGACCAGGTGTTGAGTGGATTCGCAGGGTCGCGGTAACGCGCCTCGCCTCCCGGTGCCGTCTTTGATGGGAACGGTACGAACTCGATCACGGTTCCATCCTGCCTTCTGACAAGACGCCGACTCGCATTTTTATCCTTGCCTCTCACTGATTACGCTTCCATAATATACTCTGACCGTTTCGTGCAAAAGAGGATGTGTGAATAAATTCGCCGCACTCTCTCTCGTGCCAATCCTGGCCGTGCCCGTGGTTGCGGAGGCGACGCCTGCTGCGTTGTCACCGCAGATCCTCGCGCTGGCCCGCACGTGCGCGCCTGACATTCATCCTCTGACGCTCGCGTATCTGGTTCGCGCCGAGTCTCACAACAACCAATACGCCATCAATGTCAACGGCGGTCACAGCCTGCCCAGGCAACCCGCGACCGAGCAGGACGCACGCGACGCCATCGCGTTGCTCAACAAGCGCGGCTGGAATTATGACGTTGGGTTTGCCCAGATCAATTCTGGCAATTTTCGCAGTCTAGGGCTTACCGGTGAACAGCTCCTAGACCCTTGCACCAACTTGCGCGCGGCGGCCCTCATTCTCGGCAACTGCTATGCGCGTGCGATGCAGGCCGTTGGAGAAGGGCAGGGCGCTTTGCAGCGCGCCTTGTCTTGCTACAACACCGATTCGCAAAGCAAGGGCTTTGCAAACGGCTACGTCAAACGCGTCGTTGCTCAGGTTCGCTACAAGGTGCCAGAGCTGATGGACGGGCCAATCAATGCGAACGATGCGGGCGCACCCACCAGCCCGAGCGCATCGAGCGCGACGCCGGTTCGCCGGCAAGCCATCGCAGCAGTCGTGCCCGCGCAGCCCGCAGCCGACCCGGCCACGCAGGGCGGCGAGCAGGGCGCGGCAGGGCAAATCGAAGAAGGGGCATTCGCCCATCCCGAACTCGGCGCGTTCATGAGCCGTGTTTCAGCAAAAGGAGGCCAATGAAAACCGTTGTGTATCTGGCGATGCAAAGCCAGCTCGAAAGCATCCTGCGCGAATGGCAGGTCGATCGCGTTGTGATTCATCGCATCGAGTCTCGCCAGTGGATTCCGTTCATCGACATTCGGAACGAAGCCGGCCAGGCCTATACGTGCTCGATCCGCGTCAAGAAAGCGCTGGAGCCTAGAACGTGGTCTGACTTGCGCGCGCTGGTCGATTGGATCGACACGCAGGTTGGCGTCAAAGAGTGTGCGTTGTCTCTATCGGACTTCGAATGGGAGTCCGAAAACTTAACCGTGGAGTGAACCCCGATGAAGAAGCAGATTCAAGCATCGCAAGTCGCCGTGGGCCTGATGTTCCTGCTTGCGGCCACGCAGGCTTTTGCCGTCGATACGGGCGCGTCCGGCCTCAATTCCGCACAGACCTGGATGATGGTTTGGGTTCCGGTTGGCTGCGCAATGATTCTCGTCGCGATGGGCGTTGGCCTCATGGCTCACATGCTCAAGCTGCACCAGCTCGTCTATCCGGTCATTGGCCTGATCGTCGCCGGCTCCGCTTCTGCGATTGTCGGCTACTGGATTTCGTGATGGCCGCGAAATTTCCGCTGTTCAAGGGGGCTACGCGTGTGCCGTGCTGGTTTTTCGTGCCGCGCACCGTGCTCCTTGGAACTTTCATGTTCTGCGGTGCCTTGTACATGTTCATCCATTTGTACGCGATGTTGCTGTTCGCGCTGCTGTGGATGGTCGAGTACGCGATAACGAAACACGACGAACGCATGTTCCGCATCTTGTGGCTATGGATCAAAACCAAGGTGCGCAACCGGTTCGACTCGCGACTCACTGCGCTATGGAAAGGCTCTAGTTTCTCGCCGGTCAGCTACATCGACCGAATCAAAGAGGACCACCGAGACGAGGTATAGCATGGCCGTTGCTACTCGAGAGATCAAAAAGAACAAGAGCTTTGTGAAAGAGCCTTCGTTTACGCAGTTCATTCCGTACTCGCAGCACCTCACGCCTACGATTGTCAGCACGGTCGGAGGCGAATACGTCATTGCGTTCCGCATTCAAGGCCGAACGCACGCCAGTGCCACCGATGAGACGTTGCGCCATTGGGTGCTAGACCTCAACCACGTTGCGAAGCAGATCGGCAACGAGCACGTCAAAATCTGGACGCACTTGCACCATCACAAGATCGAGAGCTACCCGGCCGGCGAGTTTCCGACCAAGTTTGCTCGCGATCTGAATGCGAAGTGCCGCAAGATGTTCGACAAGGCACCGCTGATGGTCAACGACTGGTATCTGACGGTCGTATACAACCCGGTTGGCGATATCGCACAGCAGTTCCTTTCGAAGTTTGATCGCCCGTCGCGCGAACAGCTCGAAGAACGTCAGAAGCAGGCAATCGAGAAACTGGAGGACATTTCGACTCAGCTAATGGGCGCAATGAGCGCCTACGGCATCGAGCCGTTGACCCTCTATTACCGCGACAAGAACGGCAACATCATCGAGGACGACGACAGCGCCCTCGATATCGAAGACGACGACCCGGACGACGACGACCCCGAAGGCGACCTGTTGGCCGAGCTGCCGCCCGATGAGCCGACCAGCGTGCCGGCACAGCCGGTGCCGCTCGCGCAAAGGCACGTCTTTTCGCGCGTGCTCGAATGGTTCAGCTTCCTTGCGAATGGCGAATGGTCGATCGTGCCGGTGTGCCGTGGTCGCATCTGCGATTACCTGATGACGAATCGCCCGGTCAGCTCGCTTTTTGGCGATGTGATCGAGCTGCGCACCGTCGAGCGCAATCTCTATATGGCGGGCATCGAGGTTCACGACTTCGAGGAAAACACCGAACCGGGCCAGCTCAATCTCTTGATGGAAGCGCCGTTTGAGTTCGTGCTTACGCAGGTGTTTTGCTGCATGTCGCGTGCGGCCGGTCGCGTGCTTCTGCGCAATCAGCAGCTTTCCATGATGGAGACGAACGACCCGAGCAAGTCGCAAACCGAGGAATTGAGCACGGCGCGCGATGACGTTGCAGCGGGCCGCATCATCATGGGTTTTTACTATGCCGTGATGCACGTTGTTTCGCTCACGGCCGATGGCGCGCAGCAGACCGCGCGCCAAGCCAAGGTCATGATGAACCAGTGCGGCATATCGGCCGGCGCTGTCAGCCTCGCCTCAGACGCGGCGTTTTACTCGCGCCTGCCTGGCAATACCGCCTGGATGCCCCGGCCGGTGCCAGTCAATAGCTGGAACCTTTTTTGTTTCTCGTCGTTTCACAACTTCATTTCGGGCAAGCCAACGGATAACCCGTGGGGCCGCGCAATCATGTTGTTTCGCGGCGTGAGCGGCTCACCGCTTTTCCTCAACTTCCATTCGACGCCGAAACTTGAGCGCTCGTTTGGTAAGCGGCCGGCAGGCGTGACGGGCATTTTCGGGCGCATCGGCTCCGGTAAGACGACCACGCTTAATGCGCTGCTGACGTTCTCGACCGAGGTTTCGATTGACCCGCGCATGGCGATCTATGACCGTGATCGCGGCATGTATCCGCTCGTCAAGGCGCTGCACGGCCATTACACGGTGCTGAAAGAAGGGCTGAATACCGGCTGGCAGCCGCTCCAGCTCACGCCCACGCTTATTCACATCGCCTTTGTCAAACGCTTGCTGCGTGTGCTTTGCGAAATCACGCTGAACGGCAAGCCGATGGAGCAGCCCGAGCTGGACACGCTCAACAGCGCCATTGACGCCGTCATGGGGCCGCCCATCGACGCCGGCCTCAGCGCCGCCGAGCTGGAAGCGCGCAAGTCCTATATCCCGATGGACAGCCGCACGCTTACGGCGGTCATGGAGCACTGCGAGAAGCCGCACCGCACGTCGACCATGCGCCTGACCGTGGCCGCGATGCTGCTGCCGTGGACGCGCCACGGCGAGTACGGCTGGCTGTTCGACAACGACGCCGACCTGCTCGACTTCCGCAAGAACGATATCAACGCGTTCGACCTGACCGAATTTCTCGTCGGCAAGGATGAAGTCGCACCGGTCACACGCACGCCGATGCTGATGTATCTGAATTTTCGCGTGCGCGAAACGATCGACGGCAAGCGCCGCTTCATTCAGGTGTTTGACGAGTTCGCACAGTATCTCGATGACCCGATCATGGTTCGTGAGGTCAAGCGCGGCATCAAGAACGACCGCAAGAAGGACTGCATCTATGTGTTCTCGACTCAGGAGCCGAACGACGCGATTTCCAGCACGATCGGCAAAACCATCATCCAGCAGATGGTTACGCAAGTCCTGCTCGAAAACCGCGACGCCGACCGTGAGGACTACGGCGACAGGGGCTTGAAGTGCCCGCCCGCCGATATCGACGCGGTTATGTCGATTCCCGAGAACAGCCGTCAATTCCTCATTCGTCAGGGCGGCCAATCCGGGCTGGCGAGCATGAAACTCGAAGGCATGGACGAAGAAATCAGCATCTTGTCGGGCACGCCGGACAACGCGGATCGGCTTGAAAAGCTCATTCGCGACCTTGGCACCGATGATCCTGACGTGTGGTTGCCGAAGTATTACGCCGCAGTCGTCGGCCGCAAAGCCGGCCGTTAAAGGAGAGACGCCATGAAGTTCGTGAGAACCACCGTAGCCGCCGCTGTACTGGCCGCCTCGTGCGCAGGCGCACAGGCGCAGATCGTCGTGACGAACCCGACTTCGTTTGCGCAGCAGGCCGCCAACTTCGCGCAACAGATCGCTAACCTGAAATCGCAGTTGCAACAGGCCGAAAGTCAGTACGCAGCCATTACCGGAAACATCGGCCAGTACCAGAACCTCTTGCCGACAAGCCTTTCGACGCTTAAAGGCAATCTGCCGCAGAACTGGGAGCAGGTCTATTCGGACGCGATGAACAGCACATCGAGCGTGTCCGGCTCGGCCTCGTCCATCCTTTCGCGCTTCGACAGCCAGATTCAGGGCATGGGCCGCGGCGACGCCCTGACGTTCATCAACCAGCAGTTGCACTCCAAGGGCGCTTACGACCGCGCCATGACCGAGCAGGCTTACGACAATGAAATGCGTGAGCTGAACGATATGCAGTCGCTTACGAACCAGATCGGGCAGGCCACGACGCAAAAGCAGATCGAGGATCTACAGGCACGCATCCAGACCGCCCAAGGCGCTATCCACGGCGAACAGGCCAAGCTCCAGCTCATGGCAATGGGCCAGCAGGCGCAAGACAACCTCTTGCGCCAACAGCAAGCCGTCGCCCAAAAGCGCTACCTGTACGGCGACGAAAGCGAATCGAATTCCGCTCCCAATATCACCGGCCAATAAGGACAGTCCAGCATGAAAAAGGCAACGCTCATTCTCGTGGTTCTCATTCTCGCGGCGTGCAACAACAAGGAGGAAGAAGCGCACACGCGCAGTTGGTATCGCGAGCACGACGCCGAACGCAAAGCCGAGGTCGCGAGCTGCAAGGATGACGCCGCGAAGCAGATTTCGGCCAACTGCGCGAACGCACAGAACGCCGAATCGGACATTTACATCAACGGCAAAGACTACTACCGGAACGGCGGGCAAAGCAGCAACACGGCGCCCAACCTGACCGCTAAGTGAGAGAACGGCAATGGCCTACGATGGTGTTACGCAGATATTCACCTACATGGACACGGTAACGACGCAGATCGTTGCCGAGAACGTAAGCCGCATCGTCTCGTGGGCTGCGCCCATCGCGGCGGTCGGCCTGACGATCCAGCTTTTGATCGACGGCGTTTCGACCATGTTGATGCCAAGCGGCGAGCCGCTATCGCAGCTCGTGAAGAAGTTCATGCAGTACTACGCCATCGTTGCCATTGCCGGCACGGGAGGTCTCTACGCGGCCACGCTCGCAACGTGGGCGCTTAGCTTGCCGGACAGCCTCAGCTCCGTGCTGCTACTCAATGGCTCGACGGCCGGCAGCAGCACAAGCGCCATCGCAACGATGATTGACCAGGCGATGGATCATTCTCTGACCGTCATGCGAACGCTGTTCGCGCAGGCAAGTATCTTGTCAGAGCAAGGGCTTGTGGCGTTGCTGTTGGCCCTCGTCGTGCTGCTGGCGACGGTGCTTATCTGCGGTATCGGCGCTATCTCGATCCTGCTTGCCAAGTTCCTGCTTGCCGTAACGGTGGTGTTCGGCCCGATCTTCATTTTCCTGCTGATTGCGCCGCCGCTCGTGAGCTTTTTCGGGAACTGGCTCGGCTCAGTCTTTAACTACATCGCGCTGATCGCCATGACGGCGATGAGCTTCGGCATGTTCATGAAATTTTTCGACAACGCGATATCGGCGGCCGCGACGCCTAACCCCGATGCCGGCGTGCTCATGTCGATCATTTCGGCCGCCATTGTCACGGTTATGGCGGTTGTGCTGCTGAAGTCGCTGCCCGACCTCGCCGCGAGGCTTACCAACGGCGTGAGCACGAAGCTCGCGCAGCACATTTCCTCACTTAGTGGCGGAGCCGGTGGAGGGGCTGGAGGCGGCAAGGGAGGCGGATCGGGCGGCGGATCGGGCAGGGGAAGCGGATCGAGCAGCGGTAGTGGCTCCGGCTCCAGTTCGGGCGGCACAAGCGGCAGCTCGGCCAGCAGTGCGAGCAGCGGCTACAACTACGCGCGAGGCTCACAAGGCGCGCAGAGCCGTTCCTAACACTCCATACGCAGGGAGAACCAGCCATGAAGCGATACGCAATTTTTACGATGTTTGCAGTACTAATTTCCTTGACGGGTTGCGCCAGCATCAAGCCGCCGCCCGAGCCTGACATGAGTCACCTTGTTCCCGTCAACAAAAACATTCCTGATGAACTGCAAGGAAGCGTCACGCCGCAGCCGGCGACGGGCGCGAATGCTGGAGGAACCGCACGATGATGAATAAGCTCGCACTGCGCAAGCCGGTCACGGCTGACGCGCTCGACAAATATCTCGAAGAACGGGAAGGCCTGGAACTCGACCTGACCGACGAAATCCTGCGTTCGCGCAAGCGCGCGTGGCAGGTTGCCTGCGGATTTGGCGGCTTCGGCATCTTCGCGCTGTTGCTCGCCGCCTTCGTGATCTGGCGTTACTGCGAGCCGATCGCAGAGCACATTCTTTGGCGCGACTCATCGACGGGCGCGATTCAGGAGCTTTCGATTCTTCCCGGTGGCAAGGTCACCAGCTATGGGGAGTTGACGGACGGCTATTGGGTTGCGCAGTTCGTCAATCACTATACCGGCTACGAGTTTTATTCCTCGCAGGGGGACTATGACTTTGTGAACCTGACGGCAACCGGCGCGCTGGCCGACGAGTACAAAAAGCGCTGGAACGGCCCGAACGCGCCCGACAAGCAGCTTGGCGACTCCGAAATGACCACCGTGAAGGTCAACTCCGTCATTCTCGATACGGACCACGGCATTGCGACCGTGCGCTACACGACCACGAAGAAATATCGCAATCGCCCCGAGCCGGAGCCGACCGTGCATTGGATCGCGACCGTTTCGTACCAGTACGACAAGAAACTGATGACCGCCAAGCAGCGATACATCAACCCGGCCGGTTTTCAGGTCACGGCGTTCCGCCCGAACACGGAAGCAACGGAGAAATAACTATGCGACGCGCGATGCTCACTCTTGCCGCCGCGCTCGCACTGACGGGCGCGCAGTATGCGTGCGCCGTGGGGCCGAAAACCAATTCGCCCCACGACTACCGCATCAAGTCTGTTGTCTTTAACCCGACCGATACCGTCGAGGTCAATTGCGTCATTGGTCTGTCTCTGACGATCAATGTTGCGCCCGGTGAGCGTTACGTCACGCACACCTTTGGCGACCCCGGCGGCTGGCGACTGTCGCAGAACGGCAATCACATCATGGTCTGGCCGACGAACGCGAATAGTGACACCAACCTGACGCTGTTCACGGATCGCCGCGTGTATTACATCCTCCTGCACTTCATCGGCTCGCGCGGCGGAGATGGTAGTCAGCTCGGCAATACGCCGGCCACGTTCATCAAAACGCCGTGGGCGATGCGCTCGGCCACGCTTGCGCTCAACTACACGTACCCGGACGACGACCGCAAGTCGGCGCTCGTGAAAACCAACGCTCAGCGCGTGCAAGAAGCGCTGGCAAGCGCGTCCAGCGCGGGCCTTTCGAACTTGAGCTATTCGCGCTCGGACGAAGCCGGTACGGAAGACATTCGCCCGGTCAACGTGTGGGACAACTTCCGGTTTACGTACTTCAAGTTTGGGCCGAACGCCGAACTGCCGACCATCTTCTATATCAATTCGGCCGGCAAAGAGGCAGTGCCGAACGTTCATATCGAAGGGCCAAACCACAACATCATCGTCGCGGAAAACGTTGCACGGCAATGGCGTATCCGTTCGAAAGACAAGGTGGTTGGCGTGCTCAACGCGAACTACAACCCGGCGATTGGCGCGAACCCGAGCGGCACCGTATCGCCGTCTGTGCGCCGCGTGCAGAAGCAACCCGAAGGAGATAACCAATGACCGACCGCACCGATACGCCCGCCGTGCAGGACGGCCGGCAGTCGTTCAACAAGGGGCCGCGTGCATCGACGCCTGGCCTCGTCGCCTTTATCGTCATTGTGATCGCGCTCGGCCTTGGCCTTGTCGGCTGGATGGTATACGGCGCGCTGCATCGCAAGCCCGCCGCGCAGCCCGCAGTCGCCTCAAAGCAGGACAAGCCATATCAGGGCGCTTTGCCGGAACGCACGTTTAGCGACACGCCGACGAATCCGACGCTCGCGACCGCCCCGAAGGCGGCCAGCGTGCCGGCACAGGAGGAACCGGCACACCAGGACTCGCGGCAGCAACAGGCACCGTCGCCCGAAGCCGTCGCGAATGCGCGTCGACTCGGGATTCAGCTCGCGGGCGGCCAGCAGGTCAGCGCCGACCAAGGCCAGGCGCCGGCCGGCGCTCAAGGCGGCGCACCGGCCGGCCAGCCCGCCGGATCGCCCATGCAACGCGTCAGCTCGAGCAGCGACGCGTTCGACCGGCAGACGACCGCCACCCGGCCGCAGGCCGTCAAGGCGACGTTGCTTGCGCATCCGAGCCTGACCATCCCGAGCGGCACGATGATTCCGTGCGGCACGAAGGGCGAGCTGGACACCACGCAACCCGGCATGGTCGGATGCCAGGTGAGCCGCGACGTGTATTCGGCCGATGGCCGTGTGAAGCTGATCGACAAGGGCGCGCACGTTGACGGCGAAATCACGGCGGGCATCAAGGCGGGGCAGAACCGCGTATTTGTTCTGTGGACGCGGGTTCGCAACCCCGACAACACCATCGCGAATCTCGACAGCCCCGGCACGAACGCACTCGGCAGCTCGGGCATTCCGGGGCAGGTCGATACCCACTTCTGGACGCGCTTTGGCGGGGCGATGATGATTTCGCTATTTTCTGACCTCAGCTCGGGCCTTGTGGAAGCGGCGGCCAACAGTGCGAACAGCGGCAGCAACAACACGTATCTGAATCTCGATAACACGTCGAACACGTCTAACCAGCTCGCAGCCGAAGCGCTGCGCGCGACCATCGACGTACCGCCGACGCTCTACGACGCGCAGGGCGACACGGTGAATATCTATGTTCGCCGCGATGTTGATTTCAGTGACGTGTACACGCTCTCTATGGACGGGACGCAGCCATGAACGCACCGATGCAAGCCAAGTATTTCGACAACAAATCGCTGCTTCACACGCTCGAACCGTTGCAGAAATATTTTCAAGACGAGAACGTGTACGAAATGCGCGTGAACAGGTTTGGCCAGCTCGTGTGCGCGACCCGGCAGGGCCGCGTCTTCCACGAAGCGCCGTTTCTCACGCATTCCTATCTCAATCGCCTCACTGACACGCTGCTAAACGCGAACGGGTTGCCCCGGCAACCCGTCAATGACGTGATGCTGCCGGACGGTACGCGCGGCGTAATCTGCTGGCCGCCGGCCGTGCTCGAAGGCACGGTTCTAATTGCGTTCCGTAAGCACCTCGCCGTGGACAAGACCCTTGAGCAACTGGACGCAGAAGGCCGCTTCGACCAGCTCAAGGTACGAACCTTTGATGACGCGACGAAGCTATCGGACTTCGAGCAGGAAATGATCGTCTTGCGCGACGAGCGCCGTTACGTCGAGTTTCTGAAAAAAGCCGTGGTCGGCAAATGCAACATCGCGGTAGCAGGGCCGACCAACTCGGGCAAGTCAACCTGGACGCGCACGCTCTTGAATCTCGTGCCACGCAGTGAGCGCGTGATGGTGTTGCAGGACACGCACGAAGTGGGTTCCGACGCGCAAGACGAAATCGGCTATCTCATGTACGGCGAACAGGAAGGCCGTTTGTCCGCGCGTGAGTGCCTGCGCACCTGTATGCGGCTTTCGCCTGATCGCATCTTTCTGACCGAGCTACGCGACGACGCGGCCTGGGACTACCTCAAGAGCGCGAACACCGGCCACCCCGGCAACATCTTTTCGACGCACTCGGAGAGCGCCGTTGAAACGCCGTGGCGCATCGCGGATCTCGTCAAATCGTCCGAGGTCGGCCGGATGCTCGATTACGACATGATCCTGCGCACCGTCCACGCCACCATCGACGTGATTATCTATATGCGCGACTGGAACTGCGTTGAGCTGCTGTACGACCCGGTATTCAAGAAGAAGCACGCCAAGCGCTAAAGGAGGCGACACCATGCAGAACACCACGCATCAACTCATCATGAACGCCGTCATCGTGCTTGTTGCCGGCGGCTTTGCGACGGCGATCTATCGACGCATCGCGCCGTACCTGTTCCGCCGGCACGGCGAAGCTATGGCCGCTAGGCTTGCGCGCGTCGCCAGTGAGGAGGAACAGGCCACGCTCAAACAGCGCGACCTCAACATGACGCGTAGCCGAGCGCTGCGCGTGCGGCTAACCAACGTTGGCATTTTGGTTGGCTTCTCGCTCATCGTGTGTTTGCTCACCCCGCGCCTGGGCTTCGCAATCACCAACAACGCCGTCCTGACGTTCGGCGCTTACGTGCTCGTGGGCTATATCGCTGTGCTGCTTGCCCGCGTCGTGCCCGCCGAAGCCTTGCAAGGACTCACCTGGAACAGCCGCATCGACGTGCGGCTCTATTACGTGTGGCTCTGGCCGCTCAATGTCTTCAAAACCGTTACCGCCAAGCACTAAGGAAGCTACCCACCATGACGCAGAAAACGCCCCGTAATCCTTCGAATCGTCTGCTGCTGCCGATCGTCAAGCGCGAGCCGGAAAAGACGAAGCTCCCCGTGCAGCTCGCGCAGGAGATACACGCCGATTTGCTCGCGTACCAGCGGGCCTATCAGGAAATGAACGGCGTAGAGCTATCGCTTGATTTCATCATCGAGCACGTTCTTATCCAGCACATGAAGCGCGACAAGGCATTCCAGACTTGGAAGGCGACCGCACTGAAGGCGGCCGGCTCGAACTGATCGCATCAACTAGCACGGAGGACAGAATCAGGTGAAAGGCGATACGTACAGGCACCTCAGCACCGAGCTGCAAAAGTTGGAGCAGCGCATCGAGAGCGCAAGGCAGGACGAACGGCAAAACGTTTTGCAGGAGATTCGCGAGAAGATGACCGAGTGGGATATCACTTCGAACGAACTCCGACGATATCGACGCGGCACGTACCACATGAAGCCGGTTGTCGCGAAGTATCGCGACCCGGCCACCGGTCGCGAATGGAGCGGTCGTGGCCATGAACCAGCCTGGATTGCCGGGAAGGATCGGACTGCATTTCTCATCGAGGATACGCCCCCGCTGGCGCTGTCACTGTGCCTCTAAACCCTCGCACTCAGGGGGGCGACAGGATTGGGCTCTCGGAGCGGCGGACTTTTTCAGCTGCATTGCGAACGGCGCGGCCGTTTTGCCGCTCTTTCGCCTGCTCGACGAGCGGGAGTCAAGGGGCAAAACGGCTGGCTCCGGCGCGGAGCCGACAGGATACGTTGCGCCAACGCGGTCAATGCGTCTAACTTGGAGGTTTCACATTCCCAGATCACCAGCACCTGCCAGCCGAGCGTTTCAAGTTCGGCTGTCTTGCGCACGTCCCGCGCAGCATTACCGGCGAGCTTGGGTTCCCAAAAGTCCAGCCGCGTTTTCGGCAATCGGGCGGCTGGACAATTGGGATGACGGTGCCAGAAGCACCCGTGCACAAATACTACGATGCCGCGACTCGGAAACACTAAGTCCGGTATGCCTGGGAGTCGTTTGTCATGGAGACGGTACCGGAGACCCGCGGCATGTAGCGCTTTACGGACGCGCATTTCCGGCTTTGTGTCCCGCGAGCGCACTAAGGCCATCTGAGCGCTACGGGCGGGATCGACTGCGATCACGGGCTTACTCCGCTGGCTGCTCGCCGGCAAGGCTTATTCCCACAGCGTCGTCATCCTCGCTCGTTTCTTCTGCCGTCATGGCCGCATGCTGGGTGAACGTCGCGAGGAACTGGCGCACGATACGCACCCGATTATGATAAGGGCGATGAACATCGAAATGTTCCGTGATGCGTTCTACGATCACATCTGGAGACATTTTGTCCTCCAGCGATTCTGCCATTGCCCAAGCCCGACCAGGGTGCATGACATCCCACGGGGAGCGTTTATTGGCGCGCGTTTTCGCGGCATCGCCATGCTTGCTAATGCCCCAACAGATGCCTACTTCATTGTTCCAGATTGGTTTGAACGTGCCAATCAGGTGCCGTTCCGCGACCAGTTGCGCATTAGTGGCGCACACCAGACGGCGGCAAAGAAAATCATCGATTTTCAGAGGATGCGGCAGACTGTTCTTGCTCGCATACTCTCCTACCGTTTTGATCATCCTTCGATGATCGGCGAGCCGGCCATAGAGCTGGGGGCCTTGTTCTCGTGATGTGCGAGCGTCAGGCATCTTGGGGTCGGCTTTCCCCACGTAAATTGGCGTTTCCGTGCGCGTGACAGCGGCATAGGCAGGATGATCGCCTTGATAGTAAATCGCATATACGCCGGAGCCGTAGGTCCGAGCAATGCGAGCTAGAGGAACCTTGTCTTGCGCTATCAGCGCCAGCGCGACCAACCGGCCTGCAGTTTCCGGATTCGTTGGGTCGAACGACGCTCCCGGATCTTTAATCGGATCGAGGTCCGCTCGCGTGCTCTCAATCTCGCCCATAATGGCGAGCAGTTCCGTCATCGCCTTGTTCGCGGCTGGTCGCGTAAGGGTCGGCAGCATGCCCCTTAGCACGGTCAATCGCTCCCGCAATTCCTCAATGACGGTCTGTTCAGGACGTTGATTTTTTTTCGCCATCAGGCCGCCGCCTGTGCTTCATCGCCTGCGGCTAGCGCGCGCGAGATCCACTGACCCATCGCTTCAGCGAGTTGCGTCGGAACCGCATTGCCAATTTGGCGCATGCTCTCGGTCCAAGAACGCGGAAAGAGGTATGTATCCGGTAATCCTTGCAGACGGGCGGCTTCGCGCGTTGTGAAGTACCGTACGGACTGGTCGTCGCGAACCATCATGTTTTCGCCGCCAGGCACGCCATGATCACCAGCCTTCAGCGCCTTCGCTGGTTGATCCAGTGGGCTCCCCGTGTGGCCCGGATACGTTCGGGCTCCATCCTGAAACACATGATTAGCCTTGCCGTTCGGTTCGCCTAAGTCAGCGAGCGCGTCACGCACTGTTACCCACGGCTTGCCGGCCGGCGGCTTGTCTTGCGACCGCAGACGTTTTACCAGGACGCGGTCCGTTGTGGCGATTGCGGCATCGCGTGGTTGCTTCAACCCGTGACGGCGCCAGTAGTCGCCGGTTACCCATTGGTCCCAGAGCAGCCGTTCGCGTGAATGTGTGGTCGCGGGAGGCGTCAGAGTCACACCAAGGTCAGCGCGAACGCCGGCGACGATTACGCGATGCCGCTTTTGCGGCGCGCCGTAATCGGCGGCATTGACCTGAACAACCAGCACGTTATAGGCGAACGGCAACCTCGATGCCTCAAGCCGTTGCGTATGACTGACGTGATCCTCTCCGTCGGCCCGTACCATTTCCGGATGATGCAAGTGGGCGACGATCCAGCGCAGATAATGCGCGAACGTCGGCCGCGCGATTCCACGCACATTCTCGAAGAGGAAAACGCGAGGGCGAATCTCCCGGACGGCGCGGATCGCCTCCGGCCACATGTCGCGTGCGTCCTCCTGCCCGCGATGCTTGCCACCGATGGAGAACGGTTGACAAGGCGGCCCACCGGCCACCAGATCCAGTCCGGCGAAGCGATGCCAGCTCATTTGCCGCACATCGGCCTTTTCCAAAGGCCAATGGCGGACGTGCCGGATACCGCGTTTGCGGTTATGCGTCACCGTCGCCACAGCATCCTCGTCCCACTCCACCATGAGTTCGTGGTGAAAGCCGGCGTGGGACAGGCCAAGCGCGAGGCCTCCACAACCGCTGAATAACTCGACGCTACGCATGATGTTCTTGTTCCGGTCTTAGATCTAACGGAAGTTGTGCGCCGCCATTGGCCTGGTCGATCAAACGCTCGACCGCACGACGTACAAGCCACGCAACCTTGACGCCGTTTTGCCTGGCAATGCGTTCCAGTTCAGCATGCTGCTGACGGGTGAACGTGGTCGTCACGCGCACCGCATCGCGACCATCTTTTCCCATCGTTCGCTCCTTCCGCGGCTTTCCGCGGCAATCCGCGGCTGCCGTATTGTGCCGTCAAAGGGGCGAGGCGCGCAATCGCACGTCGCAAAAATCCTAAGTTTCGCAACGCTGCGGCCGTCGCCGGCAAAGTTGTGACTTTGATCGCTATTTGGCACCATTTATCAGCGCTATGTGGCACGGATGGGAATTGCGATCCCGCGGGTCTTGCTTTGTGTGTGGCGAGCGAATGGTACCGGCGATGGAGAGTTGGGCAGCGATGGAATTCGAGAGGCATTGATCTGGGCGACAAGCGCTTGAACCGACGGGCGATCCTGTTGGCTGAACAACTGTCTGGCAATCCATCGGCAAGCATCCCGAGGCGTGTGGCGGCTGTGTCGAGACGGCGGCAGCCTACCGGTTTTTTGCGCAGGACAAGCTGGAGTAGTCCGAGCTCATGGAGCCCCATTGGATGTGTTTGTCCGAGCGGATGCGGGCGTGCGAGGTGGTGCTGTGCCTCCAGGATACGACGGAGCTGAGCTTCAACGGGCAGGACATCGCCGGGCTGGGACCGTTGTCGTACGAAACCCAGCGCGGGATGTACGTCCATGTGACCTATGCGGTGACGCACAGCGCGAGCCGCTGGGGCGTACTGGATGCCCGGATGTGGGCACGCGAAGTGAAGAATGCCAACGGTGTGCGCACCGGCATCGAGGAAAGCGCGCACTGGATTGAAGGCTATGAGCGGGTTGCCGAACTGGTCGCGACGATGCCGGGCACGCGGCTGACGTACGTGGCAGACCAGGAATCCGACATCATGGATTTGATGGTCAAAGCCCATGAGAACGGATGTCCGGTGGACTGGCTGCTGCGCTCCCAGCACAATCGCGTGCTACCTGAAGGCGGCACGCTGTGGGATGAAGCCCTCAGTGGTGAGCCGCTGGGCGAAATTCGCTTCACGCTGGCTGCCCGCCAGGGCCGTCCGTTTGATCATGGTGGCCTCGAAGGAGGCCGAGCCGGTGCATCGCGAAGGCGACAAGGTTTCCCAGGCGTCGCGGCCGTCGCTCAGGCTCACTATCAGCATCAATACTGCACGACGATGGTCACGCGGCGGTTAAGCGCACGGCTCGCGGGGTCGGTGCCGGCAACGAGCGGAAAGTTGTCGGCGCGGCCGATGGCCGCGAGGCGATGCGCGTCGACGCCGCGCTCAACCAGATAGCGCACCACGGCGCCCGCGCGTGCCGAGGAGAGCTCCCAGTTCGATGCAAAGTGAGCGTTGGCTATCGGCGTGCTGTCCGTATGCCCTTCCACGAGGATGTTGCCGTTGGGCACCTGCGCGAGCACGCCCGCGACGCGACTCAGCACGCCGAATGAATCGGGCAGCAACGCTGCATCGCCCGCATTGAAGAGAATCTTCGCGTTGATGCCAATTTCCATGCCGTGCGCGATGGGCGCGATGGTGATTTCGCCACGCGCGCTCAGAGGATCGAGCGAGGCCAGCAAGGCACGTCCCATGCCTTGCGGCTGCCCCGCGCTTGCCGACGCGGTACTGGTCTGAGCGGCCCGCGACTGGTTTCGCAGTTCCAGTTCACGGCTCTTCGCCAACTGCATGGCGTAGAGCGCGAGAAACAGCACCATCATCGTGGTGATGAGGTCCGAATAGGAGAGCAGCCAGCGGCCCGATTGCTCGCCGTCTTCGTCCCCGTCGTGGTCGAGAACACCCCGCGGCAGATCGCGCGCCACGTGTCTATCGGATGACATTTGCATGCTTGAAGGTCCGCTCGCAGCTCAATTGACGGGTGCGCTGTCAGGTACACCCACCGGCGCACTCTGGCGCGCCCATGCATTCGCCTCGCCACGCTCGCCGATTTCTCCCGCGAGACGCGTCGCTATGATGTGCGGCGTCTCCTTGCGCGAGATCGCAAGCAGCCCGTCCAGATAGAGCTTGCGCAACCGCAATTCGCTTTCGATATGCGCGCGCATCTTGCCGTAAAGCGGCAGGAACACGAGGTTGGCAAGCGCGAGACCGTACAGCGTGGCGACGAAGGCCACCGCGATACCCGAGCCGAGTTGCGACGGCTCGACCAGATGGGCGGTCACCTGAATCAGGCCCAGCACGGACCCCAGAATGCCGAAGGTCGGCGCATAGCCGCCCGCCTGCTGCCAGACGCGCGCGGCCACCATATGCGCGCGGCCATAGGCTTCGAGTTCGCGGTTGAGCGCGTCTTCGAGTACGGCGGTCGAAACGCCGCTCGCGAGCAGTTCGAGGCCGCGCCGTGCGAACGGATGAATGCCCTGCCAGTCCATCGACTCGAACGCAAGCAAGCCGTTGAGCTTGGCCTGATCGCCCCAGTCGAGCACGGCAGCGAGGCTCGCCTCATCGACCTGCTGCGCGCGCATGAACACCGTGCGCAGCCGACGGATCGCATCGAAGAAGCGCGCCCAGGTATTCTGGATCATTACCGCGCCGAGCGTGCCGCCCAGCACGATCACGAGCGCTTCGGGCTGGAGCAGCGAGCCGAAATGGCCACCCTCCAGCATGAAGCCAACGACGACGGCCGAGCCGCCCAGCAGGATTCCGAACAAAGTCAACAGGTCCATGCGTGTTTCCGGTATGACGTGTGTGAATGCGCTGCGCAGGCAGCCCCGGCGCGCCCGAACTCGACGGGCGCGCCTTGGATGCATCCAGCGCGATTGTCGTGCGAGAAAGTCGAGTGATTACGCGGCGTGCGCCCTGAGTTCACGCACCGCGTCGACAAGACGCTGCCCGATGCCTTCGAGCTCAATCGGATCGGACTTGATCTCGCGGCGCATGAGCCACGAGATCTCGCTCTTGCGCGCCTCGGACAGTACCGATTGCAGGCGCTCGGACACCGCAGGATCTTCGAGCGACGCTAGCAGCTTCGCGAGATCGTAGGTATCGAGCGCGTTGACTGCTTCGAACAACGTGCGCTGATCGACGAAGAGCAGGTCGTCGAGCGCGTTCACCGCTTCCGAGCCACGGTTCGCGCGCTTCGTGAAATACGACACCCCCTTCTGCTCCACGAAATTCAGCACCTTCGACTTTCTGAACGCGAACAGTTCGTCGGCGATCTCGCCGTGCGAGAGCTTGTTGAGCAGCAGATTGCGCCCCACGCCGATCAGCGCTTCGAGATCGCTCAGTTCGATCAGTTCGAGTTCGCTGTTGATCGAGACGTCGAGATCGTGATCGGCCACCTGCGCGGCACGGTCGATGATCCGCACCGGATCGAACGTGACGACCTGGCGGCCCAGCGCGCCATCGCTGTGTTCGGCGCCGCCCAGATGCGACGACGGCTGGCCCGACTCCATCGTGATGAGGTTAAGCTTTTCCATGCGGCGCAGCATCGCCATGACGTGCGGACGCGAATGACCCGCCACGGCGCGGCACTTCTGCACCACGTCCGCGAGCGCGACGCTCACTTCGCCCGTGCCCGTACCGCCGCTGTGGCGCGGCCATCCGCCTTTCGGCTCCGCGCGTTCCGCGCCTGCGAGCAGCGCAAGCACATGTGCATAGGACAGCACGCCGGGCATGAAGTCGGCGTGCGTGTAGGTGGCGAGCAGATCGTCCCTGGCCTTCGCGCGGCGGATCATGGTGCGCACGACATGGCGCAGGAGCGGTGAGACGCGTTCGAGTTCGTCTTCGACGATGCTCGCGGGCACGACGGTCAGTTGGCAGAACGTCAGCGCTTTGGCGGTGCTCGCGCGCGGCTCGGGGCCGAGCAGGGCGCTTTCGCCGAAAAACTCGCCACGGCCGAAAGTGGCCGTCACGACGCGCTTTTCGTCACAACGGGTGGAAATTTCCACTTTGCCGTCGGCGATGACGAAGAGCAGGCGCTCGCCAGCGAAGCCCTCTGAATAGATAACTTCGCCCGGCGCGGCGGTGCGCGACCATGTTTGACTGCGATTCAAGTGATTTCCGTATGTGGATGTCTTGTCGATCGTGTCCGCAGCCCGCACGGAGGCGATCGATCTGGTTCTCGTGTTAGCGCTGTTTACGGCTTTGCAGCGGGGGTTCTTGAATCAATTTGCAGGAAGCCTTCGGTCAAGAGTGTCACGAGAGCAAGCTTCGAAAACGACGATGCGCAGGCCGACCTGACTGGCATATCGGGAAAGGCTGATGTGGCTGGGCGAATGCGCAGGCGGGACGCCCAGTCGCTGCGCCGGAAGAGTGACGGCAGCATGTACACAAGGAACGCGCGCGCAACAGGGGAAGCTCCTCGGCGTGGTCAGGAATGACCAAGCGGACGCCTGTGAGAGATGTTTTGCGTGCCACTCAGTAAGATTCGCCGATGCTCACAGGTCTTCAAGGCCTACCGCCTGCCTGTGGCGAAATGCCGGGAGCTCCTCCACCCCATTCAAGTGCCTAAAGTCCTTGCTTCTGTTGCCGTTAAAGGCTTTCATGAACATTGACCTGCCATTCATACCCGATGAAGTGCTCATTGAGCTAGCCGCGCTGATTACGACATGGGAAGCGATTCGCAAGGCGAAGGGAATGGGCCCGATAACGGAAAATTCTATTGAACTGCACCAGGAGGTCGTGAAGCTTCTGGCGGCGTTTGACGTCAGTCTGGCGCAGTCATCGCTTTCATCCAGTCACCCTCCATCTATCTCGTCACCCGCACGGTGACGATTGGTGTTCCCTTTGACGCCTCACGCATACGGACGCGTTCTATCGACAACCTGACTCCTGTGTGTGCAGCTTGCCCGCAGGCTGACGGGCGTGGCGCGGCCCTTTATGCGTGTACCAGGGTCTGGGTAGCTATGCCCAAGGGGCTGGGAATTGCGGGGCGGCCGTAGGACGGCCGAACAGAAATCCTTGTCCTTCCGTGCAACCAAGGCTTTCCAGCAATTTACGTTGCTGCTCGCTTTCGACACCTTCGGCAATTGTCTCCATCCTGAAACTGTGCGCCATGTGCATAATGGCGCGAACCACCGAGGCCTCGCCATCCGATTCAAGCATGCCCTGCACGAAAGACCGGTCAATCTTGATCCGGCTGGCTGGACAGCGTTTAAGCAGGCTGAGCGACGCATAACCGGTGCCGAAATCGTCAAGGGCAATCCCGATGCCACGCTCCGTTAATTTCCCGAGTGATTCCAGCACCGCGTCGTCACGGTCGAGCACGATGTTTTCGGTGACTTCCAGTTCGAGCGCCTGCGGCGGCAGGCCGTGCCGCTCCAGGCTGGAAAAGACCCGGGATTCGAGGTCGTCGTTCGCGACAATCTGTGCCGCGAACAGGTTAACGCCAATACGGAAATCCTTCGCCCCCCTTCTGCGCCAGAGTGCCGCCTGCGCACAGGCTTCGTCAAGGACCCACCATCCCACAGTCGCTGCGAGTGGCCCACTTTCCAGCGCGGGCAGAAAAGCAGCAGGTGAAAGCAGACCATGCTGCGGATGCAGCCAGCGGATGAGCGCCTCCGCGCCGGCAAGGGTACCGTCTGCCAGCCGGATCTGCGGTTGATAGAAAAGCACGAACTCGCCATCGTTGACGGCTCGGTACAACTCCATGTTGTGGTGTTGGGTCGCCACCGCTTTTTCCCTCAGTTCGCTGACAAACGATACCGATTTACCACGGCCGATGCTTTTTGCCCTGGAAAGCGCCAGGCCTGCATTACCGATCAGCTGCACCGCTTCCAGTGCATGAAGCGGTGCCATGGCGATCCCGCAGCAGGCCGTCACGCGAATCTCGTGTCCGGCAATGAGGATCGGTTCGGACACGCTGTCAATGACGGTGCTGGCCAACTCGTTTGCCTGTCCGGCGCCCGCGTCTTCCAGCAGCATCGCAAACTCGTCCCCGCCGATGCGCGCAACCATACCGTTTTGCCGTATGGCCCGCTGCAGACGGCGAGCGACTTCGCGAAGGATGCCGTCACCTGTCGTGTGGCCTAACGTGGCATTGATGTCCTTGAAGGCATCGAGGTCGATCATTAACAGGGCCTCTGACGACGTATTCCTTAGCGTCTGTTCTACACGTCGATAAAAGCCCGCCCTGTTGAGCAGCCCGGTAAGACCATCGGTGTTTGCCAGACGCTGCAGCTCCTCGTGTTCGCACCGGAGTGCGGCCTGATCGGTCAGGAATGCGTTGAATATCGGGCTGCCATTCCGTCGCCCCCGACTGAGGTCCAGCCGGACCTCAAATTCCGTACCGTCCCTACGCAACCCGTGCAGGTTTGCCGCCATGGACATCCTGTCGTCTACGTGGCCGGCCGCCGCAACGCGCGCCATGAACTCGCGTAAACCGTCCCTCTCACGCCCGGAAACGAGAGCATCAAAGGATCGGGCAAACCCTTCCCCTGGACCGTATCGAAACAGGGCGACAGCTGCATCGTTCCAGGCAATCACGGCATGCCTTTCATCGAACTGCACGAGGGCGCCAGACGCATTGTGATCCATTTCCTGGAAGGAACTTGCGATTTCCACGCGGCGCAGCTCCAGCCTGTCGGCGGCCATCTTTGCCAGTTCGCCGAGACGCTCGCGATCGTCCGGCGAGAAATCCGGATGCGGTTTGTTGTCGATCACGCAGAGCGCACCGAGTGCATGGCCGTCAGGTGACCACAGCGGAACGCCAGCATAAAAGCGCACATTGGCCGGCCCCGTGACCAGCGGGTTGTCGTGAAACCGGTCATCGAGCATGGCGTCGGGCACTACCATCTCCCGACCCTGCGCAATCACATGTGCGCAGAAGGAGCTGTCGCGGCTCATGTCGAGCTTCCCACGCTCCAGGCCCACGCTTGCAGCAAAGAAGACATGATCGCTGCCGATCATGTTCACCGCCGCCACCGGCATGTTGAACATACGCGCGGCAATCCTGACGACCGGATCGAGGCTGGGTAAGGGCTGCTCCGTGTCGAGCCCATACGCGGAAAGGGCCTTCAGCCGCTCTGGCTCCGTTGTCAGTCGTGAGGGACATTTCATCACAGTTTCTCCCGTTTCCGGATTTCCGATCCGGACCAGCCCTAGCGGTATGTCCTGCGCCCTTTCTTTCGCATCCGAAGCGATACCCCGCCGGCCTCCAGAAAAGTCAGCAAAAGGCTGCGCGTCATGGCGCGCCCGTAAAAGAATCCCTGTCCCAGGTCTACTCCTGCCTGGCTGACCACCGCGTGATGTCTGGCGCTCTCCACGCCTTCCGCAACCACGCTCGCTCCCGAAGCACCAACCGCACGGACCACCGCGGTCAGGCGCTGCCGGCGCTCGTCCTCGTCGAGCGTCATGATATGCCGGTCGATCTTTACCTGTTCGAAACCGAATGCTTCGAGCCGGGCAGGATCAGCCGGGACTTCGTCGACATGTGCAAGGGCAAACCGCACGCCCTTCGCTCTTAATTTCGCAATTGCATGAAGGACCTCAGCCGTCGGTGAAGCGCAGCCGCGTTGCGGCATGTTCAGGACCAGCCGGGACCGGATCGCTTTGGCCGACCGGCTGACCTCCGATGCAAAGCTTTTGCTTTCAACATAGGTGGCACAAACATTGACCCCGATGTACAGGGCGCTACCTGCGGTTGGCTTTGCGAGCTCCTCGGCGGCACTCGAGAGAACGAAGCGAGTGAGGCGCCCGATCACCCGGGTTTTCTCGAGGAGGCTCATATAGTAGGCAGGTCCCCTCGAACCATGTTCCGCGTTGTTCCAGCGGATCATGGCCTCGACGCCGACACACCTGCCATCGCGCAGGCTCATCACGGGCTGGTACTCCAGGCGAAACTCGCCTCTTCTCAGGCCAGCCTCGGCGGCACGGACGAGCCTGGCCTCGGGTGCGAGCCGCCGTTTGTAGAAAACCCACGCTGCGAGGCCGAACAGGCCCGTGAGCGCCAGCCACAGGAGGAGCCACAGCCCCAGCCAGGGTAACCGGTGAACCCAGAGGGACGTGCTTGCCGCGGAAACAAGGCGCGTATGCGGTTCGCGTGGCGGCGCCGGACGCACCTCTGGCGGCTCCGCGGTGCTCCCTGGACCCGGGGCACAGAACCAGGACTGGCCGCATCCAGCCGCGTCCGGCACAGACGTGCTGGCCGAAGGGGCAGCGACTGCCGGTGCGCGAAGGTCCGTGTCGGACGTATTGGACGTATTGGACGAATCGGGCGGGAAGGCTGACGGGAGGGCGTCATTGCGTCCTGCCTGCGGCGTGCCGGTCGAAACGGCAGCCTGATCACTCGGTGTCGACGGAGGGTGAACTGCGGGCACGAGGCAATCCGGCTGTGAGACGACCGTCGACAACTGTAACGGCCCGCCCAGCGTCGCTGACGTCAGTGAGTCGGCCGGAAGTGCGCAGGCAACCGAAAACCGCCATGACGCGATGGCCACCTGATCCGCAGCCAGACCGGCGGCCGCGCGTGTGACCACAGCGGCGCCATGTGGAGACCGGTCATGGGCGGCAGGCTCCGCCGGCATCGCGGCCCGCGCCGATACGGGCAACAGCACAGGAAGCAACGCGATGATGACACCGATTGAGGTCGTCCCGACCCGGTGAGAATTGATCAAGGGACGCCCCTTTCTCTCTGCTAAATATTACAAAACTTTCACATTCTCACCGGATTTTACCCTATTGATGTATTTATAATGTTACTTATAACCTTGCTCGCGGGAGGGTATTCCGTGTTACATAAACTGGCCGCACGATGCGCAGTGCATGATGAGAACGACGATGAGGATCAACGCGCCTTTATCGTCGGGGAAGGGCGGGCGCTGCCGGACAAGCGCCGGGAGTTCGATTGAAGCTGGCTTGGGCAACAGGAGTTGTAGGTAATGAGAGACGATCGACGGATGCAGAGACATCGCAATTGATTGGCAATACCGTTCTGATGGAGCAGCGTTCACGTGCGTGTCTATGTGCCATACGGTCATGACTGGTATGGCTACAGCACTCGCAGAATCAGGGAAAATCCGCGAATTGCGGGGTATGGTGTGGCGGCTATGTTACATAGCGCACGGGCGGGATAACAGTAACAGCGAGATGAGCCCAGCGGGAGCGACCGAATCGTTGGCCCCGCATTGGTCACCGTAAAATCGGGCGCCTTGCCAGTCCACTACGTTTCGAGTGGTCGCTTTCGATAAGCCAGAGCGGCGGGGGTGTATCGGGTGCTGCCGCCCACGTCGGGCGGCACTACGCCGAGTCCGGTTGGCGTGCAAGGGTTCGATAGATGGTCGGGCGCGACACCGAAAAAAGCTCGGCCAGATCGCTAATTGAATGGTTGCCGCTGTCATGCATCCGACGCAACTCCTTCTGCTGCTTCACGGAGAGCTTCGGCTGCTTGCCCCGCAGTTTGCCCCTGGCCCGCGCGATGGCCATCCCTTCACGAGTGCGCAGGCGGATCAGGTCAGCTTCAAACTCCGCGAAGGTGGCAAGGATGTTGAAGAACATCTTGCCCATCGGGTCGGCCGGATCGTACACGTTCGAGCCGATGGCTAGCTTCACTCCGCGCGCAACGAGTGAATCTGCAATATCGCGTGCATCCGGCACCGACCGCGCCAGACGATCGAGCTTCGGCACGACCAGTGTATCGCCGCGACGAACGGCGGCCAGCGCCTGGTCGAGTCCCGGACGCGCCCGATTCGTGCCGGTCAGCCCGCGATCCATGTAAATCCGGTCGGGTGCGACACCTAGTTCCGCGAGCGCCCGCTGCTGGGCGGTCAGATCCTGTTTGTCTGTCGAGCAGCGAGCGTAGCCGATCAGGGTTTTGGCCATAGGGGAGTGTACGATTAGGGGGCGTTGATCGATAAAAATATCGTACCATCTAAACGAGACGCCGACAGCCTCGATTGACATGGCGCCATGTCGATCGCCAGAGGTGTCCGTATGACGATCCTCTTACGGACAGGAGGATTCATGAAGAGCGAAGACGGCGAACTGGCGGAAGTCGCGAAGCGCGTTGCCATGCTACGCCTCTATCTGGACGGCGAAGCGCCGCTGACGAAGGTGGCTGCGTCAGCTGGCGTTCCACTGCGGACCGCTCGGCGTTGGGTCGCTCGCATGCGTGAAGGCGGTCCTGCCGCTATCGGACGGAAACAACGTGCGGACGCCGGCGATCGGAGAATCGGTGCCGACCTGATAGCGTTGGTCGAGGGACTGGCGCTCACGAAGCCACGCCTATCCATCGCGACCATTCATCGCCGCACCTGCAAAGTCGCGATAGAAAGAGGCTGGCGCCCTCCCTCCTACGCGAGCGTCCATTCCATCGTCAGCAACCTTGATCCGGCTACCGTTACACTTGCCCATGAAGGCACAGCCGCTTTCCGTGACCGATATGAGCTGATCCATCGGCATCGTGCCGAACGGCCGAACGCCACCTGGCAGGCGGATCATACACAGCTCGACATAGTGATCCTCGACGCCAACGGCACAGAGGTTCGTCCGTGGCTAACGACCGTGATCGACGACTATTCTCGCGCGGTTGCGGGATACACGGTGTTCGTCGGAGCGCCGTCAGCGCTCAACACGTCGCTGGCGTTGCGGCAGGCCATTTGGCGAAAGCCGAACGCAGATTGGCCGGTCTGCGGTATTCCGGATGTGCTGCATGTCGATCACGGATCGGACTTCACCAGCATCCATCTCGATCAGGCGGCCGCCGATCTACACATTCAGATTGTCTATTCGACCGTCGCGCGCCCTCAGGGCCGAGGCAAGGTTGAGCGGTTGTTCGGCACAATCAACACGGAGCTGCTGCCCGAATTGCCCGGATATGTTCAGGAGGGCAAGCCGACCTCGCAGCCTCAGCTGTCGCTGCCCGAGCTGGATGCGGCGATCAGAGCCTTCATCGTGGAGAGTTACAACACCAGAATCCATAGCGCGATCGGTGTCGCTCCGGTCGAAGCATGGCGCGACGCGGGTTGGATTCCCCGCTTGCCGGATGACCTGGACACGCTCGACACATTGTTGGTCATGGTCGCTAGGCCGCGCGTGGTGCATCGCGACGGAATCCACTTCGAGGGGCTGCGCTTCCTCGATCCAACGCTTGCGGCCTATGTAGGCGAGGCCGTGACCATTCGGTATGACCCCCGTGATATGGGTGAAATACGGGTCTTTCACCGCAACACCTTCCTCTGTCGCGCCGTCAACACTGAGCATGCAAATCGGAGCGTAACCCTGAAAGACGTGCAGGCCGCCCGCTCTGCCCATCGCCGCAGGCTGCGCCAGGAGATCCAGGAGAAGCGAGGGCGCGTCGCCGATCTGCTTCCAGCTCCACCCGCTCAGATATCGGTTCCCTCAAAACCGAAATCAGAAACGCCTTTACCGGGGCGGCCGCGTCTTCGCACTTATGTCGAGGACACGTGATGAGCGCGCTTGATGGCGAGCGAACCGGAACCTTCATCATCACTCGCGAGCATCGGCGTTTTGCAGAGTTTGCCGACGCTGTTCGCAAGCACCGCTATATTGGTGTTTGTCATGGCCCCGCCGGTGTCGGGAAGACGCTCTCCGCCCGGCGCTATGCCCGATGGGACATCGCCGAACCCCTGCTAGAAGAATGGGGCCCGCGCGACGAGTCGGACGCAAAGGTCTATGCCGCGCTCGCCCGATCCCGCTCGGTCTGCTATACGCCGACAGTGGGGGCGACATTGGGCGAGTTGCGCAAGGATTTGCCTCGCCTGATCGACCGCGTTGATATCTGCGTTGATGAGCATGTGCGACCTGCAGGTGCATCCGTCTCCAGTCGGCGGTCATCCCACGTCGAGCTGATCGTGATTGACGAAGCCGAGCGTCTTTCCACGACTGCGCTGGAGTATCTCCGTGACGTGTTCGACCGCAAGGGCTTCGGTCTGATTCTGATCGGGATGCCGGGAATCGAAAAGAGGCTTTCCCGCTACCCGCAACTCTACAGCCGTGTCGGCTTCGCCCACGCCTACAAACCGTTGCAAGATGAGGAACTGACCTTCGTCCTCACCCGGCGCTGGCGACAGCTCGGCCTCGACCTAGATGACGCTGATTTTACGGATGCCCAGGCCGTTGCAACGATCGTCCGCATCACTGGTGGCAATTTCCGCCTGGTGCATCGGCTGTTCGTTCAGATCGAACGCATCCTTCGTATCAACGGGCTCAAGGCGATCACGGACGATGTGGTGGAAGCCGCTCGATCCGTTCTCGTGATCGGTGCCACATAGCGCTGATATTCAGTGCCAAATAGCGCCCAAAGTCACAGCAATCTGGGCGACGACGAGCGGATCCACCGTTACTTCACCGTGAACGTGTAATGCCCCTGGGTGCGATGGCCATCGTTGGCAACGGCGACCCACGAGACGGTATAGGCGCCCGGCACGAGGGAGTTTAGCGCTACCGACATGTGCTTCCTGTTCGACGGATCAATCGCAGCTTTGCCGCTCGTCACGGAGTTGCCTTGCGAGTTGGTGACGGCGATCGAGCTGAATGCGGGCTCCAGCCCGTCGTCGAAGTCGATTGCCACCTCCTTCTGCGAGGTCGTCACCGTCGCGCCGGCCCCCGGCGCCTCGTGGGTCGGGTAGGCGTGCGCCTGCGCGAGATTGCAGCCGGTGATCATCAGCGCGGCGATGGCCGCGCGTGCAGGTGTGTGCAGTTTCATGAGACGGCTCCTTGCACGTCAGAACAGCGGTTTGCCGAGCGTTTTCGGCGCAATATCATCGAAGAAAAGATGGGCCTGTACCAGGATGCCCACATGCGAACCGCTCGCGCTGTTGATTGGTATCTGGGCTTCGACACCGAACTGGCCATAGCGGTTGATCCAGATGAATCCCGGATTGATGGTGCCGGTAGTTTGGCCCTGGCTCCTCGACAGCGGAACCTCGACAATAGGAACAATGTTCGACAAAGGCTGTGGCAGACCGAAATCGTGCACCTGCTGCTGCAGATAGGGCAGACTGTACTGGACCGTGAAGCCGTAGTCGAAGGAGTTGGGCTGACCAGCCCCGGTGGTCAAGGAAGGGCCGGCTTCGGCGGTAATCGCAACGGGTCGCAGATAGGCCAGTGAGTCAGGCAGATCGCCCATGCCTTTGCCCACATAGATCGTCGGCGAGATGGTCGAAAAGCTGCTCCCGATCGCGTGGCTGCCGGTTCCACCCAGGTCAGCATGCACCCCGACTGAGGTCATGAATTCGTGCGGGGCGTTTACATACAGCAGATACTTCAGGCCGACCCCAAAGTTGTCGAATCCGCGGGCAGTTGGATTGTTCTGCATCACGTAAGCGCCGTCGACGGACAGGGCAAGCCTCGACGTGATCAGTTTGTCGTACTCGAAGCTGAACGTATTGATGCTTTGATCGCCGTTGTCTCCAGGAACACGCTGATGCCCGTATTCGAAGTTAGCTTCATCGCCGACCCCTGGATCATCGACAGCCATCGTTGACGGAAAGACGCGGTCGCCCGCGATGGCGTGGGCAGCGGCCGACGATGAGGTGAGCAGGAGCGCGGTTGCAGCGAACGAGATGGTTGCCGCGGCGAAGAAGGGTTTGCCGTGGCGCAAGGCAGTGGTATTCATGTTTCATCCATTGATTGAGGTCGTCATCGCGCCGCCGCGGATCTACTAAGAGACGCGGCGACGCCGGGCGATGCGTCCGTGTACGGCATCGCCACCAGGGCTCAATTCAGGATGAAACGGGGGGCGCGCGTGGCTGCGCGGATGTCAGCGGTTCGACGCGACGGACGCTCTCGAACCGCGTCGCAACGCGATGCTGGATGGCCCAGACCGTGACCGCAAATTCAGGCTGGACACTAGGCAGCACGGGCATGTGCGCCATCAGGTTGCAGTAGCCGCAAGCATGCCAGTGAGCAGCCAGCGAGTGGGAGGTGTCCTCGTTGCCAGACGGATCGCCGGGAGTCGAATGTGCGGAGCAGAGGGAGGCTGAAGGGAGCCCAGCCTCATTGCGGTCAGCCAGTGCGTGCGAAACCGTCGGCGCGAGCGTCGCCATCAGGATTGCCAGCAATCCCAAAAGGCAACCCAATTTCTGGCGGAAGCGGCTCAGCATCTTGCTGACGGTTCGATATCGGTGTGGTGAAGATGAGTGCGGCGCATTATGCCATGCGTTACTTGCACGCCTCGACCTGTGACAACTTGCCGCGCAGCCGGAAGTCTCAATTTGCCCAGGAATGAGACGCTCGCAGGCCTCGCCTGACTGGCTCCTGAGGGTCGATCAGCGACGCTCGCGGCGCACGCCTTGAGCGCCTGGCGTACGAAAAAGTCCCTTTATTGACGGCACCCCCTGTTGGTCACATAAACAGCCGATCCTTGTGTCGATAAACCTGCGCCCGTTCCCCTTCGCGTAGCTTCGGGTCGGGCCTTCGCGCTGCGCGTCGAGCCTCGTCCCGAGTCTCGCCCCTGCGGGCTTCAATCCCGAACGCAACCACCTAGTCAGGTGCGGCCGATCGGCCGCACACAGGCGCTCGCCGCGCGGCGTTCATCTCGGCTCCGGTATGCGCCTGTGGCCGTTTCCCCTGATTCGCCGTCCAGTCACGCGACCATAGCCAACCCGCTACGGCCATCAAGGGCCGCGCGCGAGCGCGCTGAAATCCTCGCCCGTTCCTGCTCGCTGCGCTGCGCGGGCATGCGGCCTCCGGTTTCACCCTTGACAGCCGTAGCGGGCCGGCTAAATCCGTCGCGGGACGGCGAACTCAGGGAAAACGGCGGCAAGGCAATCACCACTCACAGCCTCGCTGAACCCGTCACAGAGGGGACGGGAATCTTGGGAGCCGGTCAGCAGTAAGGGGTTGCTTCAGAATTCGGACGATAAAGCACTTTAACGGCCCATAAGGCCCAGCGGATAAGGCTTCCCGCGACATCACCGGGTGCCTGGAAAGTGTGCCATTAAGATAATTCTTATTATCGAAATGACGATATCCATTTGCCAAAGTGGCGGTTTTGGAATCGCGTCATGCGTGAAACATTTTCCCGCGATCATCTGCTCTGGTATGTGTGGCAGGGCATTTAGGGATTTCTCCTGTCGTGTGATGATGTTTCACGCACGCCCGTTCAGCCCCGTCGTCCGAATCCGGTCACCATGGCCTGGCGTGCTTTATTGTCCGAATTCTGAAGCCGCCCCAGTAAAAGCGAACCCCTTTTCGATGGAGGTCGAAATGAGCGCACTTCGGTTGAATCACTGGTTAGTAGTCCTTACAAACTCATACATGGAATACACGTACACGCCGTGGACCGATCGCAACGTGTACCGCCGAACCGTTGATTACGGCCAAGTTGTTTGGTGTTAAGCGCAGCAGCCCACCCAAGGCGGGCGAGAGCGCCCGCCGCACCTGACAGGAGAAAGACGATGAACAAGTACGAAGCGAAGCAGGAAGCCCGCCGTGCCCGCCTGGCCGCCCGTGCAGCGCACGCGCGTTCAGCGGCAACGATGCAGTACACCCGCGCTGAAACGATGGCTTCGGTGATTCCGCTCGGTCAGCCAATCTTGAGGGGCCACCACTCCGAGGGTCGCGACCGTCGCTATCGAGAACGTGTACACGCAACGTTCGGGAAAGCCTTCGAACTGCACGACACGGCGACCGAGCTCGACCGGCGCGCGGAAGCAGTGGGCAAGGGCGGCGTATCCGGCGACGATCCCGACGCCATCCCGAAGCTCACGGCCAAGCTGGACGAGCTGGAGGCGCGGCACGAGAAGATGAAGCGCACGAACGCGCTGATTCGCCGCGCGGATCGTGCAGGGCTTGAGCGTATGGGCTACACGGCGGCGGCCATCGACGCGCTTTTCCGTCCTGACTTCGCCGGCCGCATTGGCTTCGCCTCGTATGAAATCACCAACAGCGGCGCGAATATCCGGCGCGTGCGCGACCGCATCGAGGCACTGAAGAAGATCGCCGAGCGCACCGACCGCGAAGAAGAAGGCCACGGCTACACGTACCGCGAGGACACCGAAGACAACCGCGCCGTGTTCCTGTTCGACGCCAAGGCCGCCAAGGAAGTGCGCGACCTGATGAAGCGCAACGCCTTCGTGTTCAGCCCGAGCCGGTCGCCAGTCGGTAAGTCGGCTTACGTGCGCAAGCTCACGGCCAACGCCATTAACACCGCGAAATGGCTTCGCTCTCAGCTCGATGAGCTGCTGACCGGCGAGTAACCGGCGCCCCTACCCGGCCCGCTATGGCGGGCCGCAGAGTAATATCTGACGGCTCGGATAGTCGGGCTACAACTAACGAGGGCGAGATGAGACTGGAATCTGTTTCGATAAAAAACTTCCGTTGCTACCGTGAAGAGACCACAGTATCGATGGAGGACCTGACGACCTTTGTTGGGAAAAATGACATAGGAAAATCCTCGGTTCTTGAGGCGCTGGAAATCTTCTTCAACAACGAAACCGTCAAGATCGAACAGGGTGATGCCAATATCTACAGTGGTGACCCCCTCGTTTCCATCACCTGCGAATTTTCTGATCTGCCATCCAAGTTGAGCCTCGACGCAGGGGCAGATACGACCCTTGCGGCGGAATACCTTCTCTCGGCCAAGGGTACCCTGAAGATTAAAAAAATATTCGATTGCGGCAAGAAAACGCCGTCCGCCGAAGTTTATATCCTTGCGAATCACCCGACAGCAGCCGGGATTGCAGACCTTCTAGATCTGAAGGAAAAGGATCTTCAAAAACTTGTAAAAGACCAAAAGCTCGACGCTGCGCTTAAGGGGAATCCGGGCATGCGACAGGCTTTGTGGGCGGCGGCGAAAGACCTAGAACTGAAGGAGGTGGCCCTCCCTGTCACCAAGCCGAAGGAAGATAGCAAACGGATCTGGGATCAGCTCGAAAACTACCTGCCAATGTATGCGCTGTTTCAGAGCGACCGGAGCAGCCGGGATTCTGACGGGGAGGTACAGAATCCGATGAAGGCCGCCGTGGCAGCTGCCATTGCCGAAGTGCAGGACGATATTAACCGGATTCAGGAAAAGGTGCGCGAGAAAGCCGAGTCGATTGCGAAGATTACTCACGAGGCGTTGAAAACGATCGACCCCAACCTTGCCAGAGAGCTGACGCCGCAATTTGTGCCGCCGACTGCAGCCAAATGGACCGGGCTGTTTTCGGTCGGGATGGACACTGACGACGGTATTCCGCTCAACAAGCGCGGCAGCGGCGTCCGCCGTCTTGTCCTGGTTGCCTTTTTCAAGGCAGAAGCGGAGCGCCGACTGAAGGGCGGCACCAGCCGGAGCATCATTTACGCGATCGAGGAGCCCGAGACGGCGCAGCATCCGAATAACCAGCGCATCCTTATCGAGTCGTTCAAGACGTTGGCTTTGGAGCCCGGATGTCAGGTCTTGCTCACGACGCACAGCCCCGGCTTCGCGTCGGATCTGCCTACCGCAAGTATCAGGTTTGTAACACGCGACGCTGCGCTTCAACCCGTGATCCTGGAGGGAGCTGACGTATTCGGGCAGGTGGCTGAAACACTCGGCGTCGTGCCGGATAGCCGCGTCAAAGTCCTTCTGTGCGTCGAAGGACCAACAGATGTGGCCGCCTTCAAATCGCTCAGCCGGGCACTGCACTCGATCGACCCAACCCTGCCGAACTTGGCCTCGGATGACAGAGTCGCGTTCATTTTACTCGGCGGCTCAACGCTTAAGCATTGGGTCACACAACATTATCTCCGATCGCTCAATCGTCCCGAGGTGCATATTTACGACAGCGACGTGGCCAAGTACGCGGAATCTGTCGCTGAGGTAAACCGGCGCACCGATGGCTCGTGGGCCGTGCAGACGAACAAGCACGAGATCGAATGCTATCTGCATGCGGACGCGATCAAGGATGCTTTCGGCGTCAACATTGTTGTGGTCGACCAGCCCGGCGCGGACGGGAAGGCCGTCCCGAAGCTTTTCGCTGAAGCCTTCTCTGTACAGCAGCAATATGATGGGATTATGGGCGATGAGAAGGCAAAGCTACGCCTCGCCGATAAGGCATTCCCTAGAATGACTGCGGAGCGGCTGGCCGAAAGAGATCCTGCAAGAGAGGTTGAGGGGTGGTTCCGCAGGATTGGGGCAATGCTGTAAGCGCAGAGTCACGATTCAGGGCGTCGGCGCGGCTTCGGCCGCTTGTTCGGCGCCAGCTGGGCCGGCTTCCCACGATGCAAAGTCACGATCAATCTGCGTGGGGCTCGTATACAGCTTCGAGGCGATACGACCGGGCATGTACGCGATGGCGATACGCGCGGGCAGATGCAGCAGCGTGCTTTGCGCAATGATCGGCGCTTCCTGTTTGCCGACCATGCGATGGCCTTCCCATTCTTCGCCGCCGTTCGTGTTCGTCTTGGTCGCCTCGCGTTGCACCACGTTCAGCCATTGATTGGCCGAGAGCTTTTCAGCCCATTCCGCCGTGCGCTCGTCGGCCGCACGGTACACGAATTTGATCGGCGTATTGACTTCAAATTCGCGCGCCAGCGCCTTGCCATCGAGGCGCTTATCGTCCGGCGCTTCGAGGTTGGCAATCGACTGCGCAGCGAGCAGCAGATTGCATTGGTACTGTCGGATCGTGGCGAGCGCGTCATTAATTTCCGCGCACGCCAAGAACTTGAGTTCGTCAATGCCGACCGTGACATGGGCCGGTCGCGTGCGATTCAGGCGCTTGATTTCGGCCGTCAGCTCGGAGATATAAGCCTTCGTCGCGGCCTTCACCACCGGGTCAGCCAGATCGCCACGCACGTACACCACGGCGTTATTAATCAAGCACTGTTCGATGGAATGGCCCTTGCGTTTCACGGACTGCGCGAAGGTTTCGACGCGCGACCACTCGCGCAACGAATCGCGCAGCGTGGACAGATCGCGGTCGCCGGATGAGCCGTGATCCTTCACGTAGGCCAGCAGTGATTTGATTGTGCCGTCCGTGTTTTCCAGCGCGTCATCGAGCAGCGCGCGCTCTTTCGCCTTGTACACGTCCGCATCGGTGCCGTGCGATTCGAGATTGAACGCGCGCACGATGCGCGTGCGGCGCTGCCGGAAGTCGCCGCCAAGGAACGGATGCCACACGCCCTTGCCGCCGGGATTCAGGTCGAGATACACGAAGCGGCGGCCCGCCGCCTTCGCCTCGTTTTGCAGCAGATAAGGCAGCCAGTCGTCGCCTTTCGGATCGACATAGACCACGCCCAAGCCGCCGCGAATGCACTGTTTGAAGATGCTTTGCAGGACGATGCCCTTGCCGTAGGAGGTCGGCCCGAGCACCGCATGGTGCGTGGTGAAAAACTCTTTCAGCTCGAAGTAAATCGGCTCGTCGTTCTCGTCCAGACCGTAAAAAATCTTGCCATCGACAAAGTATTTTTCCGGCTGAAAAGCCTTGGCTTTGAGTGTCGCGACTTCCTCGCGCGCATCAACGAGCTTGTCGGTTTCCTGCATGACGCGCGCCGAGCGCCAGTAGGCCGAGAGCCGAGGCGCAGCATAGCGATCCCACAGGAACCGCAGCACAACACCGTAGAGAATGGCCGCAAGGATGATCGGCCAATATTGCCCGAGCTGCGCGCGCAGCTCACCGCCGAAGTTCGCGGCGGCGCTCGCAAATCCCAGACCGGACATTGCGACGTAGAGCAAGAACGCCACGAGCGGCACGAAAAGCAGCCACACGTACAGCGTGATAACAGAAGCCCGCCTGCCGATAAACGTCAGCCAATCGCGGAGTGATGCATCGTTGGTCGGCAATCGCCAGGGCACCGGATGCAGCACCGACACCACGAACAGCGGAATTGCCAACACGATCCAATACCACGGGCTGGCCCATTGCACCGCATGGACGACCGCCGAAAGCACGGTCGATTGCGCGGTTTGAAAGGCGTAAGCGTTAGGTAACGACACGGCGTACTCCAGGAGTTAGGAGGAACCGGAGAGACTTTCGTCTCTCCGGTTTTGGGCCGGCGTGTGCCGAAGCACGGACGGATTGCCTAAAAAGGCGCACCACCCTGCCGAGCAGATACGGTCTGCGGCCGTACAGCAATTGAAGGCTTCCCACCCCCTCAACGTTGACGCTACTGACGCAGGCTTTTGGCCTGTTTGTCATCTGACGTGCCGGGTTCAAACCCCGGTTTGCCACAGCGAGCACGACGCGATAGCGCCGGTTCCCTGGTTGCCACCGACCCGAAAAGGGCCGTACTGACCACCGGCCTGACGGCTGCCGGGTTGACTTGCACGCACCGAAGCACGCGGCTTTTTCACGCCATCGACCCCAAACGGCGGGCCGCCCTGACCACCGGCCTGACCGCTGCCGGGTTGACTTGCACGCACCGAGGCGCGCGGCTTGTTGACGACGCCGGCCTGACGGCTGCCGGGTTGACTCCGACCGAAACGGCCGGCAACTGCACTGCGATTTGCTTCCACGACAAGCTCCTTTCTCAAGGGTTAATTACACGTTGGACACCTCAGGAGACCAATCCCGAGACGGGCGCGGGTACCAGCCGCGCCCGTTCCAACACTCCACTGCGGGAACCACCCCGCATCTTCACGCTTACGTGTGCCGTGAACTTTCGGACAGGCTTTCGCCTGCTATCTGCGCTTCGGACGAATCGCGACAGATAGCTACACGGCTTGCGCCGTGCGGCCCTACTGATCCACTCTCCCTCCCATAGCCACCGGGTTACCAGCCCGGTATTGGCCTTAGGGATTCCCACGTTAGTGCAACGTTACTGACGCCAAACTGCGCGCCAGAGCACCACGCCTGCGCCTCAAGCAACAACAGTGAGGTGTTCCCTCTCACCCATTAGGTTTTCAGCGGCCCGAGATTCCAAAGCGGCTCGCTTACCTGTTGTGCCGTCAACGGCTTCGTCTTTAGACAGGCTTGATGCCCCACCACATAGCGACCTCTACGGCCGCATTTACACGCTTAAGCTATACAACGACCCCACCAGCTTGCGCCGGTAGGTGCCGCGTGCGCCAGGTTTCCCCTTGCACGCCTGCGCCCTTTCGGAACGCCTCAGCAGCCTACGTGTGTGGCATAGGTTCTACGGTTTCCCGCAGCCCCTAGACGGTGCTAGCGACGGCCTAAGCCATCTCCCGTTTTCACGTTGCACAGGGCAGCAGCGCATTTCCTCGCTGTGCCCGTTTCCGTGTCGCCCAACCTCGCCCCATGCTTCGCGGGGATTGAGTCGAAGGGCGGAGTTACACCGCCCAGCGCTCGTCGTAGTCGTACCAGCGCCATTACGCGCATACGACTTCAGCACACTCGGCACGGTTGGTAGCCGTGCCTTGAGCCTTGCGGCTCGCGTGAAGTGATGGAATCCAGGGGTGGTCAGCCCCCGGACTACTTACTGCGATGGAGGCTGCCCCTGATCCGTGTAACCGCTCGCGCGATACACCACTTCGGGCAACAGGTAATGCAAGGGTTGGTTGCCCTGGTGCTGCGTCGCTGGCCGCTTGTGGCGGCCCCGGCGACGCAGAGTGATGCTTGCGCGCTAGGGCCGCTTATGGCGGTCAGCGAATTGAGTGTAGTGGCAACGTATGAAGAAAGCACGCTTCGCGTGCGGAATCTCTTATAATTAGCCGGGAATGCGAAGCATCCCGGATAACTGGAAAGCCTTGTGCAGCAAGGCTCCGCATTATCAATGAATGGATCGATTCAATCCTATGCGTTGAGCATATTTCGGCCTCCCAGGCAAAATGCATAAACCATGAATGAACCGAGCGTTATTCGATACAAGACGTTGTTGATGCAACGGCTGCTAGACCTCGTTCGGCACGGCTACCGGCACCACACGGCCGGCACGGTGCCGGCCGAGCGCGCCGAGGCGCTTTGCGCAAAGTTTTCGACGCGCTATGACGTGTTCGTGAACCAGAACCAGCGCGCCTATCGCAAGAGCCTTGGGAAGGCCAACGCGCGGCTGATCCTTGCCGACCTTGAACGCAACGGCGGCACGCTGCATTGGTTCCTGATGGTTACGGACGGTCAGCACGACGCGCATACGCTCGAAAAGCTCCACGACGCGCTAGAGGCGGGAGAGCGTGTACACGTCACTGGTTATGAGCTGTTGAAACTGCCTCACTCGAAGGCCGCCGGCGGCGGCGTTCGCCTGACTTGGCGCATGACGACCGAGACAGAGCGCGCCTGGCGATTTCAGATCCGTTCGACCGTCCGCGCGAAGCGCGCCGATGAGCTGGTGCCGGTGCTGGTGCGCTCGCTGTATCAGACGCCTGGCTTTCACACGACCCGCTATCAGGTCGGAAAGCTCGTGGCGTTCCTCACGGGCGAGTGGGTGCGGTCAGGCCGGAAGGCCGAGGCGTTGCCCCTTCCTGGCGCCCTACCCTACGTGCGGCGGATGGCCGACGAGGATTTCACTTTGGAAGACTGGCTTGCCGCTGCTGCGAGCCGCAAACCGGAGGTGACGGATGAGCGAGATTGAGAAGCAAGACCGCGTTGTGTCGTTCACGGCCGGCCAATGGCTGGCCGAGGACGAAACGGAGGCATTCGGCGTGCGCAAGATCGTGCCGAAGAAAAAGGAGCCGACGCCCGGTGTAAAGGCTATCCTCGTGTTCGAGGACAGTTTTCGCCGCGCGAAAAAGCACCTGAAAGCGTATCCGCTGTTACGGCCGCAGCTCGACTTGCCCGAGCTGATTAGCGCCATGATCGACGTGTGCGACGCCGACCCGGCAATCATGGAGAAGGTCGCGCGCCGGATCATCGACGCGCGCCGGCAGCAGCTCGACGCGATGGCAGCCAGCACGACGCCGCTGGACGTGTGAGCCACACGCTCACACGTCCAGCTTGCCTTGCCCGTTATCGACGGCCTTCGTCTCCTTCGTCTGCGCGCTGCGGCGACGGTATTCGCGCACGAACATGACACGGTCGCCCTTGAAAAACAGGGCAGGATTGACCCAATAGACGTTTGGCAGCTTGGGCGCGAGGAACGACTTGCCGAGCAGTTCGCGCAGCCCGCGCTGGAAGGTTTTTTCGCTCATGCCAATGTCGCGGCCGGACAGCCCTTCGCCGAACCAGCTCAGATACACGGCATCGGCGAAGCCGCCTTGCATTGGCGTGCGTTGGTACTCATCGAGGACAGCTTGAAAGACACGCTGGCCGGTGCGCGAGAGGTCGTAGCTGGCCGACACGCCGGCCGCGAAAACCTTCACGAACTCCGCATCGTCTTTTTCCTCGATGTTGCGAATGACGGTCGCGGCCTGTACGACTCCATCGGAGTCCATCAGCTCGCGCCTCACGCCACTATCCACATAGCGACGCTTGATCGTGATTTGGCGCGGCTCCAGAAGCGGGTTCACCTGGGGCGAGAATTCGAGGTATCGGAGGTTCGGCTTTTCGTCAGACATGGGCTACTCTCGCTCGATTCGGTTATTCGCCGGACATTTTTCGCGGCGAAATTGTCTTTCCAACGTCAGAGGATGACCGAGGGAAAGACAAAAATCAAGCGATTTTTGTCTCTTGAAGGGCTTGAGTTGTCTTTCGAACGGCCAGAGTTGTCTTTCGAGGTGCTGGAGTTGTCGGTGCGATCTAGGCGCGACAAGGGTTTGCGGGCCGCTCCTTCTCACTCTGCTTTAGCGCGGCCGATTTTTCGCGGGGTAGCATGATCTAGCCCCCGTTTCCGGACCGTGCCGACCCGCAAACGGGGGAATCACGGCGCTACGCGCCTTGACGACCCCGGCACCCCTCCTGTTCACCCAGGCCCACGGAGCCGAGGCTCTAAGCCGCTGCCGGGGCAAGCCCCGCCACCGGCTAAGAGCGAGATAAATCGCGCCCGGCCCGTCCTGCGGCCGGCCCGCCCGCTCAACTCGTCCCTGTGGGGACCGACCCGGCTGGCCGCTAATCGCGCCACCACCGCCGATTTGTCTACAGAAAGGGGGCGGCCGGGGTCTCGAATGCGCCTGCGACGCGAAATGCGGCCCGTGGTGCCGTTTCGGCGCAGCGGCTAAGGGGGTTGCCTGCCTAGACCATCGCGGACGGCTCACAGCGCCAGTTTTCCGCAGGCGTCGGCCGTAGTCGCTCGGTTGAGATTTTTTTATCTCAATTGGGCGCGCGCAGCGCGTCACGCCGTAGGCAAAAGCTCGCGGGGAGCCGGTGCGTTGGGTGCGGTATCCCGGCCAGCGGCCGGGACTCTCCACACCCTTGCGGTGTGGTGAGCGCAGCCATCCACGGGCGGGCGCG
>Ga0164242_10000629_pt1 | contig 42728 bp, 36 predicted proteins | sample OricomgcompostMG_FD_108783 | JGI IMG/M metagenome (GOLD analysis project Ga0164242, IMG submission 108783) | Miracle-Growth compost microbial communities from Emeryville, California, USA - Original compost - Miracle growth compost (MG) ... | reverse complement strand
GAGCGGGCGACGGGAATCGAACCCGCATAGCCAGCTTGGAAGGCTGGAACTCTAGCCATTGAGCTACGCCCGCGCGGGCCCACTCGACCTAAGATCGCAGGGCAAGCCGCGGGGCGTAGCGTAGTGGCTAGCGCGCCTGCTTTGGGAGCAGGAGATCGGGAGTTCGAGTCTCCCCGCCCCGACAGCAAGAGTTTTTCCCGACCGAACCTGCCGATTCGCAACAGGAGATTTGCGCCCCCGATGAAGAGCGCCGTCGAGACTCTCGGCCCCACCCGCGTCAAGCTCACCGTCGAGGTGCCGTTCGACGAGCTCCAGCCTGCGATGAGCCAGGCCTACAAGAAGATCGGCCAGCAGATCCGGGTGAAGGGCTTCCGGCCCGGCAAGGTCCCGCCGCGTTTGATCGACCAGCAGGTCGGCCGCGGAGCGGTCCTCGAGCAAGCCGTCAACGACGCGATCCCGAGCCTGTACGGCGACGCCGTACGTGAGAACGAGGTCGAGATCCTCGGCCAGCCCGAGATCGAGGTCACGAACTTCGCCGACGGGGAGGAGCTCGTCTTCACCGCCGAGGTGGACGTGCGGCCGGAGATCTCGCTTCCGGACTACGACGGACTGCCGGTGTCGGTCGAGGACGCCGACGTCGCCGACGGCGAGATCGACGAGCAGCTGTCCGGCATGCGGGACCGGTTCGCGACTCTCGCCACCGTCGAGCGGGCCGCGGCTGTGGGCGACTTCGTATCGATCGACCTGGCCGCGACGATCGACGGCAACCCCGTCGAGGACGCCAGCGCCAACAACCTGTCCTACGAGGTCGGCAGCGACTCACTCGTGTCCGGTCTCGACGACGCGATCGTCGGGCTGTCGGTCGGGGACTCCAAGGAGTTCGAGACCCAGCTCCGCTCGGGTGATGAAGGCGGAAACGCCGCGAAGGCGACCGTCACGGTTCGCGCCGTCAAGGAGAAGCAGGTCCCTGACCTCGACGACGACTTCGCCCAGATGGCCAGCGAGTTCGACACGATCGAGGAGCTGAAAGCCGACCTCACCGACCGCCTGGCCCGCGTCAAGGCGCTCACGCAGGGCGTCACCGCGCGCGACAAGGTCCTCGAGACGCTGCTCGAGAAGATCGATGTGCCGCTGCCCGACAACGTGCTGGGCGAAGAGGTCGCCTACCGCAAGCAGGACCTCGACCACCAGCTCGGCCACGCCGGGATCTCCAAGGAGGACTACGCCAAGTCCCAGGGCCAGACCGTCGAAGAGCTCGACGCGGAGATCGAGACCGGCTCGGCGAAGGCCATGAAGTCGCAGTTCGTCCTCGACGCCATCGCGAAGAAGGAAGAGCTGGGGGTCGAGGAGTCCGACCTCACCGAGGAGATCGTGCGCCGCGCCGCTCGGGCCGGCCAGCGCGCTGATGTCTACGCGCAGCAGGTCGTCAACGCCGGCGCGCTCGGCTCGCTGATGGCTGACATCCTGCGCGGCAAGGCGCTCGCGCTGGTGATGGAGCGGGCGAAGATCACCGATGCGTCGGGTCGCCCCGTCGACCTCGAGAAGCTCTCCGGTCGGGCCGAGGTTGCCGAAGACCTGGACCACGACCACGACCACGAGGGTCATGACCACGATCACGATCACGACGAGGCCGACTAGCGCGCCGAGCTTCCGACCACGGCGAACCGCTCACGCCCATAGCGAACAGGGCCGCCGCCGGGGCAGGAATCGACTCTGCCGGCGGTTAGTGTCGTCCTATGAGTGATCTGAACCCGGCGATGCGAGGCAACGGTTCCGGCCTGAACCTCAACGACTCGGTCTACGAGCGGCTGCTGCGTGAGCGGATCGTGTTCCTCGGCAGTCAGGTGGACGACCCGATTGCCAACCAGATCTGCGCCCAGCTCCTCCTGCTGTCCGCTGAGGACCCCGAGCGCGACATCTTCCTCTACATCAACTCGCCCGGCGGCTCGGTCAGTGCCGGTATGGCGATCTACGACACGATGCAGTTCGTCGCCAACGACGTCGCCACGGTCGGGATCGGCCTTGCCGCCAGCATGGGCCAGTTCCTGCTGTGCGCGGGGGCCACTGGGAAGCGCTACGTCACGCCGCACGCGCGGGTCATGATGCACCAGCCATCAGGTGGCATCGGCGGTACGGCCAGCGACATCGCGATCCAGGCCGAGCAGATGCTCTACACGAAGAAGACCATGCAGGAGCGGATTGCGTTCCACACCGGGCAGACCGTCGAGCAGATCGAGCGCGACTCCGATCGCGACCGCTGGTTCACTGCCGATGAGGCAAAGGAGTACGGCTTCGTCGACCACGTCGTAGCCCGGGCAAACCAGGTGCCGTCCGAAGGCGCGGTCTCCTGACCGCCATGACTTCTTCAGGGGAGATCGACATGTACGACGCGCCCGCCGGCCGCTACATCCTGCCGACGTTCACCGAGCGCACCAGTTACGGCTTCAAGGAGCTCTCGCCGTACACGAAGCTGTTCGAGGAGCGGATCATCTTCCTCGGCGTGCAGATCGACGACGCCTCCGCGGATGACGTCATGGCCCAGTTGCTGTGCCTCGAGCAGATGGACCCGGATCGCGACATCTCCATCTACATCAACTCGCCAGGCGGCTCGTTCACGGCGCTCACCGCGATCTACGACTGCATGCAGTTCATCCGACCGGAGATCATGACCGTTTGCCTGGGTCAGGCGGCGTCGGCTGCCGCGGTGTTGCTGGGTGCCGGAACCCCGGGCAAGCGGCTCGCGCTGCCGAACTCCCGGATCCTGCTTCACCAGCCCTACAGCGAGGGCGGCGGTTCGGGCAGCGACATCGAGATCCAGGCCCGCGAGATCCTGCGGATGCGTGCCCTGCTCGAGACGATGATCTCCCAGCACACCGGCCGCTCGCCCGAGCAGGTCAAGGAAGACATCGAGCGGGACAAGATCCTCACGGCCGAGGAGGCCGTCGAGTACGGCCTGGTCGACGAGGTCATCCGTAGCCGCAAGTTCACGGCCGTGCCCAGCCCCTCCTGACCTCGGCCGGCCATCCTCACCTAGACCTCGGCTTGAGGAACGCGCCACCCGGCCGATCCGAAGGGTGTTTTAGGGGCGCGATGTCGGGTTGGCGCGATACCGTCGTACGAAGCCCGCGCTGCGGCGTCGGCGACCCCAGGCACGGCTGAACCGCGGTTCGCGAGCACGGAGGAGAGCGAGTGGCACGCATCGGTGACGGTGGCGACCTGCTCAAGTGCTCCTTCTGTGGAAAGAGCCAGAAGCAGGTCAAGAAGCTCATCGCGGGTCCAGGTGTCTACATCTGTGACGAGTGCATCGACCTGTGCAACGAGATCATCGAAGAGGAGCTCACCGAGTCCTCGGACGTCTCGTTCGACTCGCTGCCGAAGCCGAAGGAGATCTTCGAGTTCCTCGACGGCTATGTGATCGGTCAGGACACCGCCAAGAAGACGCTGTCCGTCGCCGTCTACAACCATTACAAGCGGGTCCAGGCCGGTGGCACCGACAAGGAGCCGGTCGAGCTCGCGAAGTCCAACATCATGCTGCTCGGCCCGACCGGCTGCGGCAAGACGCTGCTCGCGCAGACGCTGGCGAAGATGCTCAACGTCCCGTTCGCGATCGCCGACGCCACCGCCCTGACCGAAGCCGGATACGTCGGCGAGGACGTCGAGAACATCCTCCTCAAGCTGATCCAGGCCGCTGACTACGACGTCAAGAAGGCCGAGACTGGGATCATCTACATCGACGAGATCGACAAGATCGCCCGCAAGAGCGAGAACCCCTCGATCACCCGCGACGTCTCCGGCGAGGGCGTTCAGCAGGCTCTCCTGAAGATCCTCGAGGGCACGACCGCGAGCGTCCCGCCGCAGGGTGGCCGCAAGCACCCTCACCAGGAGTTCATCCAGATCGACACGACCAACGTGCTGTTCATCGTCGGCGGTGCCTTCGCCGGACTGGACAAGGTCATCGAGTCGCGGATCGGCAAGAAGGGCATCGGATTCGCTGCCGACATCCGCAGCCAGAGCGACATCGACACGGCAGACACGTTCGCCGAGGTCATGCCAGAGGACCTGCTCAAGTACGGCATGATCCCCGAGTTCATCGGGCGGCTCCCCGTCATCACGAGCGTCCACAACCTCGACCGCGACGCCCTGATCCGGATCCTCACCGAGCCGAAGAACGCGCTGGTCCGCCAGTACAAGCGGCTGTTCGACCTTGACGGCGTCGAGCTGGAGTTCAGCGATGACGCGCTCGACGCGATCGCCGACCAGGCGATCCTGCGCGGCACCGGCGCTCGAGGCCTGCGGGCGATCCTCGAAGAGGTGCTGCTTTCGGTCATGTACGACGTGCCCAGCCGCAAGGACGTCGCGAAGGTCGTCATCAACGGCGAAGTCGTGCTCAAGAACGTCAATCCGACGCTCGTGCCGCGCGACGCTCAGCCAGCAAAGCGGGAGCGGCGCGAGAAATCCGCGTGACGCCCGGCCGGGCGCCGGGTCGGATTCGCTACATCCCCGCCCTCGACGGAATTCGCGGGCTGCTGCTGCCCGGTGTGATCCTGGTTCACTACACGCTCTTCTTGGGCAACCGCGCTGGGCTTCCCGGCTGGATGCGTCACGTCGGGCTGTTCAGCCTCAACATCCAGATGTTCTTCGTGCTCTCGGGTGCGCTGATCACCAGCTTGCTCGTCGCCGAGCACCAGCGCACCGGCACTGCGTCACTCAAGCAGTTCTACCTGCGTCGTTCGCGTCGCCTCGGTCCGGCGCTGGTCACGGTCCTGCCACTGATGTTCGTCGCCGAAATGGCGTGGACCGGCACTCGCGCGTCCTCACCGCTCGGTTCGCACCCATGGCTCGCGTTGGCGGCAGTGGCCATCTTCGTCGGCAACTGGGTGCTCTTCCGGATCACCGCCGGCATCGGATGGCTCGGCCCGGCCTGGACCCTCGGGATCGAGGAGCAGTTCTACCTGAGCTGGCCGGTTCTGCTGACGCTCGGGCTCAAGCGTCGGGTATCGCGCGCGGCGATACACGCGGCGTTCAGCGCGGCGGCGTTGCTGAGCATCGCCTTCGCGACCGTTCTCTATCACCGGTATGGCGCGGCGCGCACCTACTACGCGACGCCGACCCAACTCCCGAGCATCATCGTCGGCTGTGCGCTCGGCTACGAGCTCACCGCCAACCCGGCCGGCCGGGTCGCACGCCTGTTGCGGCGCCGCGCGGTGGGGGTCGCCGGCTTCGTGGGAACGGCGCTCGCATCGGTCGCGCTAGCCGACCACGACCGCTACATCTACCGCGGCGGCTACCTCATATACGCGCTTATCGCGTGCCTGCTCGTCGGTCACTGCTTCGTGGTTGCCGGCGAGGAGACGATCGTCACCCGGGTGCTGGCATGGCGGCCGTTCAAGGTGATGGGACAGATCTCCTACGAGGCATACCTGATCCACGTCATCGTGATCATCGCGGTGGCACGGGCGCTGCCGAGCCTCCACGTCTACCCGATGATCGTGCTCGACACCGCCATCGTCGGCGCGTTGTCGCTGTCCTTCTACTACCTGGTCGAGCAACCCATCCGGCGCGACGGCTGGCGGGCGTTCTTCGCGGGTGCCCGGCGCCCGGTTCCGGCGATCCGCGGTGCCTTCGCGCGGCAGCCGTTTGCCGTCACCGGCGGTCTGGTAACCGCGGCGGCCGCGGTGGTTGCGGTTGCGGTCGTTGCCATGACCGACCTCGGCCCGGGTCCGCAATCGCGGACCGGGCAGACGGTGGCGGTGCAGGCCGGGATCAATCCCGCGGTACCTGTGGCCTCGGCGCGACCTGGGGTCAGCGTCGGCAAGCCCGACTCGGCGAGCGTCCCGGTCGTCGCGGCCTCCGCTGCGGGCAGCCGTCCGGCATCGCCGCCGGCTACTGGCATCTTGCTCAACGATCCGGTCATCACGCGGGTCAACCCCGCTGCGGGCCCGCTGGCCGGGGGTACCACAGTGACGCTGATCGGGCGGCAACTCGACCGGGTCGACCACGTTCGGTTCGGTGGGGCTTCGGCTCAGACCTTCACGATCGTCTCCCCGACCGAGATCTGGGCGGTCGCGCCAGCAACGAAGCACGCCGGACGGGTGCCGATCACCGTCCAGACCGCCGGCAGCGCGGCATCCGCGGCGTGTATCGGGGCTTGTGTCGCCCGCTTCGCCTACCTCGGCGTGCCGACCATCACCGGTCTCAACCCGCCGATCGGGCAGCTGACCGGTGGAACATCGGTCACGATCCGTGGTTCCAACTTCGTACCCGGCCTCGAGGTCTACTTCGGATCGCTTCGGCTCGACGCCGTGGACTACGTCAACAGCACCACGCTGCGCGTCACAGCGCCATCTGTGCAGCTGCTCCAGATCGATGACGCCCTGGCGAGGCTGAAGTCGATCCCGATCCGGGTGATCGTGAAGACGCCCGGAGGGGTCAGCCGGGCTGACCCGTTCAGCCGCTTCACCTACCTGTAGTCCCATGCCGGGATCTTCATCGCTAGGGCACCGCCGCCCTCGTCGCTTACAGTCGTTAGCCGTTATGTACGTCCGCAACCGACAGACGAGGTGGCTGTGAGCAACGTCGCGACGGCGACCCCGGCCGCCCGGCTGCGCTACATCCCTGCCCTCGATGGAATGCGCGGCCTGAGCCTGCCCGGCACGATCCTCACCCACTACGCGCTGTTTCTCGAGTTCAACGCCAGTGCTCCGCACTGGCTGACGAAGGTCGGTCCGCTCACCCTGAACATCCAGATGTTCTTCGTGCTGTCGGGCGCGCTGATCACCAGCCTGCTCGTGGCCGAGGACCAGCGGACCGGAGCGGTGTCACTGAAGAAGTTCTACCTGCGCAGGTCGCGTCGTCTGGGTCCTGCGCTGCTCGCGACGCTCCTCGGGATCGGCGTGATCGAGATCTTCTGGCAGGGCAGCCAAGCCGACTCCCCGCTGGGCAGCCACCCGCTGCTCGCGCTCGGCGCCGTCATGGTGTTCTTCGGCAACTGGGTGCTGTTCGCGATCAGTGGCGGTATCGGCTGGCTCGGGCCGGCGTGGACGCTCGGGATCGAGGAGCAGTTCTATCTGACCTGGCCGATCCTCTTGCGTGGGGCGCTCCGTCGCAACATGCGCCGAGTGAGCGTGCTCGCCAGTCTCGCCGTCGTCCTCGGCGCGACCCTCGTCATCGCAGGCTTGCTCCAGCACTACTTCGGAGTCTGGCGCGCCTTCTACGCGACGCCGGTTCAGCTGCCCAGCATCCTGTTCGGCTGCGCGCTCGGGTACGAGCTGACCACCAACCCCAATGGCCGCTTGGCGCGAACCGTCCGGTCGCCGCTCGTCGCGTTCACCGGCTTCGCGGGAATGGTCGCGGTCTCGATCTTCCTGGTGCATCACCCGGCCCCGCTCTACATCGGGGGATACGCCGCCTACGCGTCATTCGCGTGCCTGCTGATCGGGCACTGCTTCGTCCGCGCGGCTGAGCCCACCGCGGTGACGAAGGTGCTCAGCTGGAAGCCGTTCGTGGTGATCGGACAGGTGTCCTACGAGGCCTACCTGATCCACGTGATCGTGATCATCGCGGTGGCACGCGCGTTCCCGACCGTGCACGTGTACCCGATGATGATCATCGATTCGCTGGTCGTGGCGCTCATCTCCGCGGTGTTCTACTACTCGGTCGAACAACCGATCCGCAAGCGTGGTTGGAAGGCCGCTTTCGCTCGCAGCAAGACACCGCGGCCCGAGACTCCGCGGCCGAGGTTCGGTGCCGTTCTGGCTCGGCCCGCGGCACGCACCGCCGTCGCCGGCGGGCTCGCCGGCGTGCTGGCACTCGCAGGGGTCGGCGTCGTCGCCGCTCGGACTGCAAGCCCGCAACGCGTCGGGGTCGTCTCCGCGGCGGCCGGCGAGGACAAGCCCTTCGGCAGCGACCCGGCTGCTGATGCGCTCGGCTCGGCGGGGCAACGCGCGAAGCCGGATTCCGGGGTGGCCGCCGGAACCGGGCGCGGTGGCTCCGCCCCGTCGACGGGTAGGTCCACCGGCACGGTGGCCGGAGCCGCAGCGGCCGACCGCTGTGGCGGACCGAGCGGATGTGCTGCGGTCGGGGGTGATCGGTCGACCCGCCGTCTGGCGCCGCCGACGATCACCGCCCTCACCCCGCCCACCGGAGCGGTGCTGGGCGGCGCCACCCTCACGATTCACGGCACGCACTTCACCCGCAACACCAAGGTCTTCTTCAACTCGCTGCGGCTCACGCACGTGGTCCGCGTCAGCAGTACCGCGCTTCAGGTGGTCACGCCGGCAGCGCAGCAGGTGGCGGTCGGCACCGCACTGGCTCAGTTGCACGGCCTCTCGGTCGCGGTGCGGGTGGTGACGGCCGGCGGGTCGAGCGCACTGGGCATCACGAACCGCTTCACGTACCTGTAACGGCCGACGCGTGACTGCGCCACCGCCCGCGCTGGCGGCGACTGCGTCATCGCACCGGCTGCGCTATGTTCCGGCGCTTGACGGGATGCGCGGACTGAGCTTGCCGGGCACGATCCTGACCCACTACGCCTTGTTCCTGCAGTTCCGGCCGAGCGCTCCGAGCTGGCTTCGCCACACCGGCCCACTCGCGCTGAACATCCAGATGTTCTTCGTGCTGTCAGGGGCCTTGATCACGAGCTTGCTCGTCGCGGAACACCAACGCAGTGGCGGTGTGTCGCTGAAGAGCTTCTATCTGCGCCGCTCGAGGCGACTTGGCCCGGCGCTCGTCGCGGTGCTGCCTGTGATGGCGGTGGCCGAGGTCTTGTGGACGGGTGCCGGCGCCGTCTCCCCGCTGGGATCGCATCCCTGGTTGGCTCTTGGAGCCGTCGCGGTGTTCTTCGGCAACTGGGTGCTGTTCGCGATCAGTGGCGGTATCGGCTGGCTCGGGCCGGCGTGGACGCTCGGGATCGAGGAGCAGTTCTACCTGAGCTGGCCGATCGGCTTGCGCGCGTTGCTCAACCGGCGTGCCGGTCGAGGCGCGGTCTTGCTCGTACTTGCCGTCGCAGTGGTGGTAGGCCTGGCCATCTCGACGATCCTGTACGCGCACCAGCGGCCATCGCGGGTGTTCTACGCGACCCCGACCCAGCTGCCGAGCATCTTGCTCGGATGCGCTCTCGGCTACGAGCTCACCGCGAACGCCGAGGGGATGCTGCGCCGGCTGCTCCGGTCACGGCTGGTTGCGGTGTGTGGCCTGGCCGGCATGGTGGTGGCCTCGATCAAGATGGTCGGCCACACCGGCTTCATGTATCGGGGCGGCTACGTGTTGTACGGCGGGTTCGCCTGCCTGTTGATCGGACACTGCCTCGCGGTTGCGGAGACCGGAACGTTCGTCAGCAGGGTGCTGGGATGGAAGCCGTTCGTGGTGGTAGGACAGATCTCCTACGAGGCCTATCTCGTGCACACGATCGTGATCCTCGCCGTCGCTGAGATCTTCCCCGACATGCGGGTCTACCCGATGATGGCGCTCGACACCGTGCTCATCGCGGTGAGCTCGGCGGCGTTCTACTACCTCGTTGAGCAGCCGATCCGCCGTCGCGGCTGGCGTGAGGCGTTCAAGTCGCGGCCGGAGCCCACGCTTACAGGCTGACCTCGACGGTCAGCTCAGTGGCGTCCGCTTCGTCGAAGATCAGCGTCGCGATGCGACCGGCTGCGGCGAGATCGTCGCTCGCCTGCCGCAGCCGTTCGAGGTCCGCGTCCGAGCCGCGCACGGTCGCTTGGGGGACGTCGGTGCGCATCGACACCTGAGCGTTCGACTTGGCACCCCTCACCTGCGACAGGGCAACCCCGACGATCGCGAGCAGCCCGCTGTCCGCATCACCGGTGACGGCGACCTCGTCGCGAGTCGGCCAGGTGCTGCGGTGGACCGAGCCTTCCTGCCACCACGACCACACTTCTTCGGTGACGAACGGCAAGAACGGAGCGAACAACCGCAGCAGCACGGACAGCGTTGTGCCGAGCGCCGCCTTCGCCGACTCGGCTACGGCGTCGCCGCGACTTCCGTAGGCGCGCTCCTTCACGAGCTCGATGTAGTCGTCGCAGAAGGTCCAGAAGAAGTCCTCGGTGGCTTCGAGTGCGCGGGTGTAGTCATAGTCGTCGAACGCTGCCGTGGCCTGGTCGATCACCGTGGCCAGCTGGGCGAGCAGCGCGCGGTCCAACGCCTCGGTGACGGCCGCGAGGTCAGGAGCCGCGCCGAGGCCGAGGGCGAACTTCGACGCGTTGAGCACCTTCATGGCGAGGCGGCGGCCGACCTTCATCTGCGCCTCGTCGAAGGGAGTGTCCGTCCCTGGCCGGGTGCTCGCGGCACGCCAGCGCACGGCATCGGCGCCGTACGTCTCCAGGATCTCCGTCGGCACGATGACGTTGCCCTTGGACTTGCTCATCTTCTTGCGGTCCGGATCGACGACGAAGCCGGAGATCGCGGCATGCTTCCAGGGCACGACGCCGTGCTCCAAGTGGCTGCGGACCACCGTCGAGAACAACCAGGTGCGGATGATGTCGTGCGCCTGCGGTCGCAAGTCCATCGGGAAGACGCGGCCGAACAGGTCGTCGTCGCTGCCCCAGCCGCCCGCGATCTGCGGCGTCAAGGACGACGTCGCCCACGTGTCCATCACATCGGGGTCGCCCATGAACCCGCCAGGCGCACCGCGCTGGGACTCCTGGTAGCCGGGTGGGGAGTCGGTGGACGGGTCCACGGGCAGCGAGGCGTCGTCGGCATGGATCGGCGCGGAGTAGTCAGGCGTCCCGTCGGCACCGAGCCGGTACCAAACCGGAATCGGGACTCCGAAGAACCGCTGCCGGCTGATCAGCCAATCGCCGGTCAGACCGGCCACCCAGTTCTCGTATCGGCTCTGCATGTACGCCGGGTGCCAGATGAGCTCCCGGCCGCGCTCCTGGAGCGCTTCGCGCAACTCGGCGTCGCGCCCACCATTGCGGATGTACCACTGCCGGGACGTCACGATCTCGAGTGGCTTGTCGCCCTTCTCGAAGAACTTGACCGGGTGGGTGATCGGCCGCGGTTCGCCCTCGAGCGCGCCGGACTCGCGCAGCATCGTCACGACCTCCTGCTGCGCGGAGAACACCGTCTTCCCGGCGATCCGGGCATATGCGTCCGGGTCGACGCCATCGGGCGGTGACACGACGAGCCGGCCGTCCACGCCCACGATGGCCCGAGTTGGCAGCGCCAGGTCGCGCCACCACACCACGTCGGTGAGGTCGCCGAAGGTGCAGATCATCGCGATGCCGGACCCCTTGTCCGGCGCCGCGAGCGGGTGTGCGTGGACCGGTACCTCCACACCGAACAGCGGGGTGCGCACGGTCGTACCGAACAGCGGCTTGTAGCGCTCGTCGTCGGGATGCGCCACCAGCGCCACGCACGCCGCGAGCAGCTCGGGCCGGGTGGTCTCGATGTGGATCGGCTCGTTCGTTGCGACGGAGGTGAAGGCGACCCGGTGGTAGGCACCCGGTCGCTCGCGGTCCTCGAGCTCGGCTTGGGCAACCGCGGTGCGGAACGTCACGTCCCAAAGCGTCGGGGCCTCGGCCTGGTAGGCCTCGCCCCGCTCGACGTTGCGGAGAAAGGCGCGTTGCGCCGCAGCCCGCGAGCGCGGCTCGATCGTCGTGTAGGCGGATTCCCAGTCGACGGACAGGCCGAGGCGACGCCAGAGACCTTCGAAGGCCTTCTCGTCCTCGCCGGTGAGACGCACGCAGAGCTCGATGAAGTTGCGGCGCGAGATCGGTCGCTGCTCCTTCGCCGAGCCGCCTTCACCGGGCGGGACGAAGTCGGCCTGATACGGCAGCGAGGGGTCGCACCGGACGCCGTAGTAGTTCTGGACGCGACGCTCGGTCGGTAGCCCGTTGTCGTCGAACCCCATCGGGTAGAAGACCTCACGACCTTGCATCCGCTGGTAACGGGCGATCAGGTCGGTGTGCGTGTAGGAGAAGACATGGCCGACGTGAAGCGATCCGCTCACGGTGGGTGGTGGCGTGTCGATCGAGTAGACCTCGGCTCGTGGCTTCGTGCGGTCGAAGCGGTAGACGCCCGACGCCTCCCAGGCGTTCGCCCATCGCGCCTCGAGTCCGTCGAGGGTCGGCTTCTCCGGCACGGTCACAGCGCGCCAGTCTAGGAAGCCGCTCCTAGTCTGGGCACGTGAGTTCCGATGCCGAGGCCGCGTCGCGCTCTGCGCGCCAGGATGCAGAGCTCCTCGCCCGCGTGGACAAGGCGCTCGAGGACCGCTACCCGACCCGGATGGTTCCGGATCTCGACCGGATAGTCGATCTGCTCGCGCTGCTCGGGGATCCGCAGCTCGCCTACCCCTCGATCCACATCACGGGCACCAACGGGAAGACGTCGACCGCCCGGATGATCGACCAGCTCATGCGCGAGCTCGGGATGCGCACCGGACGTCACACCTCACCCCATCTCGAGCACGTGACGGAGCGGATCTGCATCGACGGGGAACCGCTTTCTGCCGAGCGCTTCGCCGAGCTGTACGACGAGGTCGCGCCGTACGCCGAGCTCGTCGACGGCCGGCACACGGAACGGGTCACCTTCTTCGAGCTGCTGACCGCGATGAGCTTCGCCGCGTTCGCGGACGCACCCGTCGACGTGGCGGTCGTCGAGGTCGGCCTCGGCGGCCGGTGGGACGCGACGAACGTCCTCAACGCCCCGGTCGCGGTGGTGACCCCGATCAGCCTCGACCACGTGGGGATCCTCGGATCGACGATCGAGGAGATCGCGAGTGAGAAGGCCGGGCTGATTCATCCCGGCGCGACTGTCGTCTCGGCGCCCCAACCGGAGTCGGCCGGCCTGGTCCTCGCGCAGCGGATCGCCCAGGTGGACGCCCGCATCGTTCGGGAAGGCCTCGACTTCGGTGTGCGGTCGCGCACCGTGGCGGTCGGCGGCCAGATGCTCGAGCTGCAAGGACTCGGCGGCACCTACGAAGAGGTATTCCTTCCGCTCTACGGCGAGCACCAGGCGAGCAATGCGGCGTGCGCGCTTGCCGCGGTGGAGGCGTTCCTCGGTGCGCAGGGTCGGGGGTCGCTGGACGTGGACGCGGTACGGGCGGCGTTCGCGGACGTCCGCTCGCCCGGCCGGCTCGAGGTGGTACGACGCAGCCCGACCGTGCTGATCGACGGCGCGCACAACCCGGCGGGGGCGGCGGCGCTTGCGGCGGCCCTCGAGGATGCGTTCGGGTTCGACCGGATGGTCGCCGTGGTCGCGATGCTCGACGACAAGGATGCGGAGGGGCTGCTCGCGGAGCTCGAGCCGGTCATCAGCGAGGTCGTCGTCACGACGAACAGCTCGCCGCGTTCGCTGCCCGCGGCGGCGCTCGCCGAGATCGCCGTCGAGGTCTTCGGCGAGGACCGCGTCCAGTTGGTCGAACGCCTCGACGACGCGATCGAGGCCGCCGTCTCCGCGGCCGAGGCCGAAGGCGTCCTCGGCGGGTCGGGGGTCCTCGTCACCGGCTCGATCGTCACCGTCGGCGAGGCACGGCACCTGCTCCGGTCGACCAGGTGAGCGACTCCGCCGCGCCGCGCGGCCTGTACGCGATCGGAACCGCCGGACTGGCGCTCGAGGCGCTCGTCGTGCTGCTCGCCGTACCGGCGGTTGCCAGCTCGCAACGCGGCCACGTGTCGGCAGCCGACATCGGCTACCTGGTGCTGCTCGTCCTCCTGCTCATCGTTGCCGCCGCGGTGCTGCGGCGACGTGGCGGCAAGCTGGTCTCGAGCGTCGTCCAGGTGCTGGTGATCGCGGCTGGAGCCGTCAGCTGGCCGATGTACGTCGTCGGCGCGGCGTTCGCCGGGATCTGGGTCTACTGGCTTCGCCTCTGGCGCCGCTAGGGCAGGGTCCGAGGCGGTTGCCCGCGTCGGGCTAGCCTCTGCGCGTGGCTGAACGCACCCTTGTCCTTGTCAAGCCCGACGCCGTCCGCCGCGGCCTGGTCGGGGAGATCGTCGGGCGGCTGGAGCGAAAGGGCCTGACGATCCTCGCCCTCGAGCTGCGGACTCTGGACCGCGACACCGCCAGCCAGCACTACGCCGAGCACGACGGCAAGCCGTTCTTCGGCGAGCTGGTCGACTTCATCACCGGCGGGCCCTTGGTCGCGATCTGCGCAGAGGGTCACCGGGCGGTCGAGGCGGTGCGCGCCCTGATGGGGGTGACCGACCCGGTCGCCTCCGCGCCCGGCTCGATCCGGGGCGACTACGCCCTGGAGATCGGGCAGAACCTCGTGCACGGCTCGGACTCCACCGAGTCGGCGGCCAGAGAGGTGAAGCTGTTTTTCCCGGACCTCTAGTCTGAATCCGGATCGACGGTAGAGTTTGTCCCGGCCCCACGAGTGCCGGATTCGTTGCCAGTGCTCGTTTTCCCCGTATTGGAAGGCTTGACGCCGTATGGCGAACAACAGCAGCGGGTTCCTCGGCCGTGACATGGCCGTCGACCTCGGCACGGCCAACACGCTCGTCTACGTGCGGGGTCGGGGGATCGTGCTCAACGAGCCGAGCGTGGTGGCGATCAACACCAACACGGCCGGGATCCTCGCTGTCGGCACCGAAGCGAAGCGGATGATCGGCCGTACGCCGGGCAACATCGTCGCGATCCGGCCCCTGAAGGATGGCGTCATCGCCGACTTCGAGACGACTGAGCGGATGCTCCGCTACTTCATCCAGAAGGTGCACAAGCGTCGCCGTACCGCCCGTCCTCGCCTCGTCGTGTGCGTGCCCAGTGGCATCACCGGCGTCGAGCAGCGTGCCGTGAAGGACGCCGGCTACCAGGCGGGCGCCCGCAAGGTCTTCATCATCGAGGAGCCGATGGCTGCCGCGATCGGCGCCGGGCTCCCGGTCCACGAGCCGACCGGCAACATGGTCGTCGACATCGGCGGTGGCACCACCGAGGTCGCGGTGATCTCCCTCGGCGGGATAGTGACCAGCCAGTCGATCCGCACCGGCGGCGACGAGCTCGACGCGTCGATCATTGCCTACGTCAAGAAGGAATACAGCCTGATGCTCGGTGAGCGCACGGCTGAAGAGATCAAGATGGCGATCGGGTCGGCGTTCCCTGCCCCCGACGAGCCGCACGCCGAGATCCGCGGTCGTGACCTGGTCACCGGTCTGCCGAAGACGATCGTCGTGAGCGCGGATGAGATCCGCAAGGCGGTCGAGGAGCCGGTCAACGCGATCGTCGACGCGGTGAAGACCACGCTCGACAAGACGCCACCGGAGCTTTCCGGCGACATCATGGATCGCGGCATCGTGCTCACCGGTGGGGGGGCACTGCTGACCGGGCTCGACGAGCGGCTTCGCCACGAGACCGGGATGCCGATCCACGTGACCGACAACCCGCTGGACTCGGTCGCGATGGGCGCCGGCAAGTGCGTCGAGGAGTTCGAGGCGCTCCAGCAGGTCCTGATCAGCGAGCCGCGCCGATAGTCAGCGGTATCTAGTTGCGTTGATCTTGACGAAGGTGTCGTCTCGTACGGCGTGTCGCGCCACTTTCGTCAAGATCAACGCAGCGGCGCGGACCTAGCCGCTCGAAGGACCAACCGTCGCTCTGGTTGCTGCGTCTTTGTCTGTTGATCTCTGTCGATAGCGTCTGACCACCATGAGGACTGAGTTGTGAGGAATGCGCGCCGGGCGCGGCTGATCCTCACGCTGTTGCTGCTCAGCGCCTTCACGCTGATCACGCTCGACTACCGCTCGGGTGCGCTCGGTGGCGTCCGCAAGGTCGCCTCGACCGTCTTCGGGCCGATCCAGGACGGCATCGACAAGGTCGTGCACCCGATCGGCTCCTGGTTCTCCTCACTGGGCCACCTCGGCAGCTACAAGCACGAGAACCAGGACCTGCACCGCAGGGTCGCCGAGCTGCAAACCCAGCTTCGGATGACCGAGGTGGAGCGCCAGGAGTACCTGCAGACGCAGAAGCTCCTGCATCTCGCGGGCCTCGCGCAGTTCACCACCGTCGCCGCGCGGGTCACGGCGTACGGCGGCGCCTTCGGCTTCGAGTCGACGATCTCGATCAACCGCGGCACCAAGAACGGCATCCGCAAGAACGAGACGGTGATCTCCGGTGCCGGCCTGGTCGGGCGGGTCGTCGGGCCGGTGGGTCCGACCACCGCGACGGTGCAGCTGGCCAACGACTCTGCCTTCACGGCCGGCTGCCGGATGTCGACGGCACGGCTCGCGGTGGGGGCGGTCAGTGGCAATGGGCGCGGCAAGCCCATGGGCCTCACCCTGCTCGACAACACCGTGCGCCTCGAGGTTGGCCAGATGCTCGTGACCTTCCCGTCCGGACCGGGAGGCCCGTTCGTCCCTGAGGTGCCGATCGGGAAGGTCACCCGTGTCACCCCGGCGAACGGACAGATCGCCCAGACCGCCGCAGTCGCGCCGTTCGTCGACTTCGGCTCCCTCGACATCGTCGCGGTGGTCACCGACGCGCCCGAGTCGATCAAGCACGACAGCCTGTTGCCCAGCTCGCCCACGCCGGCGCCGACCGTGACGGTCACGGTGACCGCGAGCCCGGGATCGACGAGCGGGGGCGGCACGCCCAGCTCGACGCCCACCACCTCGGCGACCTCGTCGGCGACTTCGACGAGTCGTAAGACGCCGTGATCGCCCAGCGGATCGCGCTGCGGCTCGCGGTGGTGATCACCGTCGTGCTGGCGCAGACGACGGTGATCAACCGGATGCACCTGCCGCTCGGCGGCCCGGATCTGCTGCTCGTCGTCGTCGTCGCCTTCGCCCTCGTCGGCGGATCACAGCGCGGGGCGGTGTTCGGCTTCTTCGCGGGGCTGACGGCTGACGTGATGCCACCGACCTATCACTTCGCGGGTGAGCTGGCGTTCGCCTACACCGTCGTCGGCTACCTCGCCGGGATGCTCGACGCAGGGGAGGAGAGCTCCATCGCGACCACCATCAGCGTCGTCGCCGGGGGCTCGGTCGCCGTCGTCCTGCTGTTCGCGGCGCTCGGCGACCTGCTCGGGAACGCCAACATCTCCGGCGGCGCGACGCTGCATGCGCTCGCAGGGACTGTTGTCTACGATGTGGTCCTGGCGCCGTTCGTGGTCCCGCTCGTCTCCGCCGCGGCTCGTCGGCTCGAGCCGGTGGGACCGCGATAGCGCTGTTCGTTCGTCGTCCAACCGCCCCAACCGCTCGTCACCCCTTGTCCGCACGGATCGCCTGACCGGAAGCAACGTCTCGTGCCTGACCGTTCACGTCTGCGGCTCGTCGTCCTCGGAGTGCTGGTCGTCTCCCTCGTCGCCACCTTGCTCGGCCGGCTCTGGTACCTCCAGGTGCTCAACGCGCCGCAGCTTCGTGAGGCGGCGCAGAACCAGCAGATCCACGACATCGTCACGCCGGCGCCCCGCGGCGAGATCCTCGACGACACGGGCAAGCCGTTCGTCGACAACAAGCCGTCGTTGGTCGTGTCCGTCAACCGGACGGCGCTCGACCGGCTCGGCGAGGACACGAAGACGGCCGTCCTGCATCGGCTCGCCCGGCAGCTCGGCAAGCCCTACCCGCTGCTCGACCACGAGACCACGCCCTGTGCCTACACGAAGGTTCCCACGAGTCATGGCACCAAGGTCGTCGCGGCTCCCGTCGGTGCGCCCTGGTACGCCGGCCCGTTCCTGCCGTGCAACAACGGCCTCGCCTACCAGCCGGTCATCGTCAGTGAGCTGAAGCCGACCCTCGCCGCGGCGAAGAAGGCGCTGCAGATCAAGGAGCGGCCGGAGGACTACCCGGGTGTCACCGTCGACCTCACCGCGGTGCGCCACTACCCGCGGCCCGAGGGCGCCTTCGCCAGCTCGATGCTCGGCTACATCCAGTTGATCGGTCCGAAACAGCTCGCGGCCCTGCCCGCGGACGAGCGCGACGTCTTCCAGAACGCCCAGGTCGGGGTGACCGGGCTGGAGGCGCAGTACGAGAACTACCTGCGGGGAACTCCTGGGGTCAAGCAGGTCAGCGTCGACCACCTGGGCGCGGTGACGGGCACCGTCAAGGACACCGCGCCGGTCGCGGGCGACAACATCGTCACGAACATCGACGCCGGCACCCAGGCCGCGCTCGAAGGCCAGCTCAAGGACGCGATCACCGCCGCGCGCCACTCGGGTTTCACCGGCGACTACGCGGCAGGTGTCGTGCTCAACGCACGAACCGGCGGGGTCGTCGCGATGGCCAGCGAGCCAACGTACCCGCCGAACACCTTCGTGCCGAGTGTCAAAGCGCGCACCTACAAGCAGCTCGGCGATGCGCTGGGATCGCCCTTGGTGGACAAGGCCTTCGGCAGCGCCAGCCCGCCGGGATCGACCTTCAAGCTGGTCTCGTCGGCCGGGCTGATGCACGACGGCACGCTGGCTCCGGGGGGGTACTCCGACTGCCCCACCAACTACCGCGACCGGCAGAACTTCGAAGGCGAGAACGGGCTCGGGGTGATCCCGCTTCGTACCGCGATCATCGTGTCGTGCGACACGTTCTTCTTCGCACTCGCCGACCAGGACTGGAAGCGCGACCAGGCACTGATCAACCAGCACAAGCCGCCGCGCGAGGGCGTGCAGAACATGACGCGAGCATTCGGCATCGCCGCCCCGGGCGGCCCGGGCATCGACCTGCCCGCTGCCGAGGTCGCACCTGGTCACATCGCGGACCGGAAGAACACGAAGCTCAACTGGGAAGCCCACAAGAAGGACTACTGCGCCGGCGCGGCGCGGCGCCCGAAGGGCAGCTACATCCAGCAGATCGACGCCTTCAACTGCAAGTACGGCTACCAGTTCTTTCCCGGTGACCAGATGAACGAGGACATCGGGCAGGGCACGGTCACGGTGTCTCCGCTCGAGCTCGCCGTCGCCTATGCCGCCATCGCCAACGGGGGCACGGTGTTCAAGCCGCGCATCGCGAAGGCGATCGTGAGCGCGACCGGCAAGGTGGTCAAGCGGATCAAGGCGCCGGTGCGTGGACATCTCCCGCTGACGAAGTACGAGATCGGCTACCTGCGCGACGCGCTGTACGGCGTGACGACGTCGCGCAACCCGCTCGGAACCGCGGTGAGCACGTTCGCCGGCTTCCCGATGAGCCGCGTGCTCGTCGGCGGCAAGACCGGTACCGCCGAGCTCTCGAACACCGACGAGAACGGTTGCTGGTTCGCCTCGATAGGTGGGCCGGCCGGCGACAAGCCGCAGTTCGTGACCGTGATCGAGGTCAACAAGGCAGACCAGGGTGCGGTCAGCGCGGCGCCGTACGTGCGCAACATGTGGGACAAGCTCTACGGCTTCCGCGACAACAAGGCGCTGTTCCCGAACGGCGTGCCGCCGAAGAAGCTGCCGAAGGTCCGGATCGTCGAGGCCGGGCCGCCGCGCCACCACGGCGGGCACCACGCGGGTGGCGCGAACCCGGACGCCACGTCGACGCAGAAGGCGAAGCCGACCGTTGCCGCGTCGTCGTCCTCGCCATCGGCCTTGGGTCCGCCGCCCATCCTGCCGGCGCGTATCGAGCGTCGCGCGGCGGTGCCGTGACCGACTGGTCGGAGTCGACCCGGTCGGCCCCCATCTCGCTGCGTCGCGAGACCCTGCGCGAACGGGCGATGGATCGTGACTCGTTCCTTCGTCAGCTGGACTGGGTGCTGGTCGCGGCCGTCGTGGTGCTCTGCGTCCTCGGCTGCGCGTTGGTCTGGGCGGCAGCCAAGCCGCAAGGCCTCGGCTCGACGTACCTGAAGAAGGACATCCTCAACATCGCGATCGGCTCGAGCCTCGCGGTACTGGCGGCGCTCGTCGACTACCGGACGCTGCGCGCCTACACGCCGGTCCTGTATGCCGCGTCGCTGTTCGGCCTGCTCGTCGTACTGACGCCGCTGGGCAGCACGATCAACGGTGCCCACTCGTGGATCACGCTTCCGGCGGGATTCGAAGTGCAGCCCTCGGAGTTCGCGAAGATCGCCGTGGTCCTCGGCATCGCCATGCTGCTCGCCGAGAAGCGCGAGGGTCGATCCGACCCCACGCGCAACGACATCCTGCTGTGCTTCGCACTGTCGGCGGCCCCCGTGCTGCTGATCCTCGCCCAGCCCGACGTCGGCTCCGTGATGGTGTTCGTGATCACGATCTTCGGGATGCTGGCGCTGTCCGGCATCCCCGGTCGGTGGGTCGGCGGGATGCTCGGGCTCGCAGTGGTGGGCGCGTTCTTCGTCGTGCACGCACACCTGCTGCATCAGTACCAGCTCGCCCGCTTCCAGGCGCTGACGCACAACACGTCGGTGGCCGCGCAGACGTTCAAGTTCAACCAGCAGCAGGCGGGCATCGCGATCGGGAACGGCGGCTGGTTCGGGCAAGGCCTGGGCAGCGGCACGCAGACCAACGGGCAGTTCGTGCCGGAGCAGCAGACCGACTTCATCTTCTCGGTGGCGGGGGAGGAGCTCGGGCTGCTCGGCGCCGCGCTGGTGGTCGTCCTGTCCGGCGTGGTCCTGTGGCGGGCGCTTCGGATCGCGCGCTACGCCCAGGACCAGTTCGGGATGCTGGTCGCGGTCGGGATCGTGTGCTGGTTCGCCTTCCAGACGTTCGAGAACATCGGCATGAACCTCGGGATCATGCCGATCACGGGCCTGCCGCTGCCGTTCGTCTCGTACGGCGGAACGTCGATGTTCGCCTCGATGATCGCGATCGGTCTGCTGCAGAACGTGAAAGTCCGCTCGAATCGGTGAGCCGACCTACCCTGGACGAATGACCGGGGTCAGCGTGTTCGATCGACTGGAACCCCTGCTGCCCTCGGTGCGCAAGCCCGTCCAGTACGTGGGTGGCGAGCTTCACGCGGTCACCAAGGACTGGGACGGCGCCGCCGTTCGGTGGGCACTCATGTATCCGGACGCCTACGAAGTCGGCCTGCCCAACCAGGGTGTGCAGATCCTCTACGAGCTGCTGAACGAGCGTGACGACGTGCTCGCCGAGCGTACGTACTCGGTGTGGCCCGACCTCGAAGCGCTGATGCGCGAGCACGGGATCCCGCAGTTCACCGTCGACGGCCACCGGCCGGTCGGTGACTTCGATCTCTTCGGAATCTCGTTCTCCACCGAGCTCGGCTACACCAACCTCCTGACGGCACTCGACCTCGCGGGCATCCCGGTCGCTGCAAGCGAGCGCACCGACGAGCACCCGGTCGTCATCGCCGGCGGGCACGCCGCGTTCAACCCGGAACCGATCGCGGACTTCATCGACGCAGCAGTTCTGGGTGATGGCGAGCAGGCGGTGCTCGCCATCACCGATCTGGTCCGTGCCTGGAAGGCCGAAGGCTCGCCGGACGGGCGCGACGGGTTGCTGCTTCGGTTGGCGACAAGCGGCGTTGTGTACGTCCCGGCGTTCTACGACGTCACCTACCTGCCTGACGGCCGGATCCAGCGAGTCGCACCGAACCGTCCCGGTGTGCCGTGGCGGGTCGCGAAGCAGACCGTCATGGATCTCGACGAGTGGCCGTACCCGAAGCAACCGTTGGTGCCGCTCGCGGAGACGGTCCATGAGCGCTACAGCGTCGAGATCTTCCGCGGCTGCACGCGCGGCTGTCGCTTCTGCCAGGCCGGAATGATCACGCGTCCGGTGCGTGAGAGGTCCATCACGACCATCGGCGAGATGGTGCAGCGCGGCGTTGCCGCGACCGGCTTCGAAGAGGTCGGGTTGCTCTCGCTGTCGAGTGCCGACCACAGTGAGATCGCCTCCGTCGCCAAGGGTCTTGCCGACGTGTACGAAGGCACCAACGTCTCGCTCTCCCTGCCGTCAACTCGCGTGGACGCGTTCAACGTCACGCTCGCCAACGAGCTGTCGCGCAACGGGCGCCGTACCGGACTGACGTTCGCACCCGAAGGTGGCAGCGAGCGGATGCGCAAGGTGATCAACAAGATGGTCACCGAGGACGACCTCATCCGCACCGTCGCCACTGCCTACGGCAACGGCTGGCGGCAGGTGAAGCTGTACTTCATGTGCGGTCTGCCGACTGAGACCGACGAGGACGTCACGGCGATCGCCGGCGTGGCGAGCCGCGTGATCGAGACCGGGCGGCAGGCATCCGGGCGTCGGGACATTCGGTGCACGGTGTCGATCGGTGGCTTCGTCCCCAAGCCCCACACGCCCTTCCAGTGGGCCGCTCAACTCGACCACGAGACCGTGGACCGGCGCCTCGCGGCGCTGAAAGCAGCGGTCGTCAAGGACAAGAACTTCGGAAAGGCGATCGGGCTGCGCTATCACGACGGCCGGCCGTCGATCATCGAAGGAATGCTGTCGCGCGGTGACCGTCGAGTCGGCGCAGCCATTCGTCGGGCCTGGGAGGATGGCGCCCGTTTCGACGGCTGGAGCGAGCACTTCTCCTTCGAGCGCTGGGTCGCTGCCTGCGGGGCAGCCTTCGCGGACTCGCCGGTGTCGCTCGACTGGTACACGACGCGCGAGCGCGAGCTGTCCGAGGTGCTGCCGTGGGACCACCTCGACTCCGGGCTCGACAAGGACTGGCTGTGGGGCGACTGGCAGGACGCGATCGGCGAGACCGAGGTCGAGGACTGTCGCTGGAGTCCCTGCTACGACTGCGGCGTCTGCCCGTCGATGGGCACCGAGACCCAGGTCGGTCCGACCGGCCGCGCGCTACTCCCGCTCTCGCCGGTCTGATCGCCGTGTCGCGTCAGCCCGAGGGGCCGCCACCACCGCCCGTCGTACAGCGACTGCGGGTCCACTACACGAAGCGCGGCCGGCTGCGCTTCATCAGTCACCGCGACTTCGCGCGGGCGTTCGAGCGCGCGCTGCATCGCTCCGGGGTGCCCATCGCGTTCAGCGCCGGGTTCTCGCCGCACCCGAAGGTCTCCTACGCCGGCGCCGCGCCGACCGGCGCGGCGTCCGAAGCGGAGTACCTCGAGATCGGGCTCGCCGAGCGGAGCGATCCCGAGTCGGTCCGCGAGGCGCTCGACGCTGCGCTGCCCGCGGGACTCGACGTCGTGCGGGTCGTCGCCGCAGAGCCTGACGGGCCGGCGCTCGCCGACCGGATCGAGGCGTCGACCTGGCGGATCCGGCTGCCGGGCGTTGCGCCGGAGACCGGCGAGGCAGCGCTCGCTTCGTTCCTCGCGCTCGACGAGCTCAAGGTCGAGCGTGCGACCAAGCAGGGGCCGCGAGAGGTGGATGCTCGGGCGGCGATCGTGGCCGGCTGGCCGGGGGATCCGAGGTCCGAGGCGGATTCGCTCCCGTGTGCGACACTGGAAGTGGTTGTTCGGCACTTGACACCCGCTGTTCGACCCGACGACGTTGTGACAGCGCTGCGACGCGCAGCCGGACTGTCGACGCCCGCCGCTCCCGTAGCGACGAGGCTGGCGCAGGGCCTGCTAGACGCGGCACCGCCACAGGCCGCGATGCAGTTGGTGGACCCGCTCGGATAGCGGATCGATCACATACGTTGCGATCTAGGCGCCGTCGCCACCGACTTTTTTGACCTCGCCCCGCGCGGGGTGCCAGGGCCAGTCGCCCGAGGCGCTCCCGGGAGCGGACAGGAGTTCACGTGCTCGATGACGAGCGCAGCACCGACACCCCCAACGAATCGAACGAGCCGGCCGGGGACGCGACGCCGCCCCCGCGCCGTCGCGCTGCTCGCCGACCGGCCGGCCCGCCGAGCCCGGTTGCGGACTCGCCGGCGCCCCCCGCGGGGGAGGTAGCGGCCGAACCTGCGGCCGAGAAGCCCGCACCAGCGAAGCGAACCCGAAAGAAGGCGGTCGCCGCCGAGCCTGCCGCGGAGTCCGCCACCGGCGACCCGACTGGCGAGACCACCCCCGCGAAACGGACCCGAAAGGCCCCCGCGACGGCCGCCGTCGTCTTCCAGCCGCCACCGGCAGAGCTTGCGCCCCCGCGCCGGCAGAAGGCCACCGTCGAGGCTGCACCGGACCCGATCGCCGACGAGGCGCCCGCTGACACCGACGCCGGCCCGGACGGTGACGGCGACGGCGAAGGCGGCGCGTCACGCTCGTCCAGCCGACGTCGGCGTGGTCGCCGCGGCCGGGGAGGCCGTGGCACCGGCAGCGGTCCAGGCGGCGAGGACTCGACCGACCTCGGCGACGGCGAGGAGATGGCGGCGGAGCCCGCCGCGGAGGACGACGACACCGAGGACGACGGCACCGGCACTGGCACGCGGCGGCGCCGCCGGCGGCGGCGCAGTGGGACCGGCGAGGCGTCGGAAGACGGCAACTCGGCCGACGACCCGCCGAACACCGTCGTGCACGTCCGGCCACCTCGGTCGAGCACCAGCGAGGACAACGTCCGCGGCGTCAAGGGCTCCACGCGCATCGAGGCGAAGCGCCAGCGTCGCCGTGACGGGCGCGAGACCCAGCGGCGCCGGCCATCGATCATCACCGAGGCCGAGTTCCTGGCCCGTCGCGAGGCGGTCGATCGCGTGATGGTCGTGAAGCAGGGCGAGGATCGCACCCAGATCGCCGTGCTCGAGGACGGCGTGCTCGTCGAGCACTACGTGACCCGCAAGCACTCCGCGTCGATGGTGGGCAACGTCTACCTCGGCAAGGTGCAGAACGTCTTGCCGAGCATGGAAGCGGCATTCGTCGACATCGGACGCGGCCGCAACGCCGTGCTGTACGCCGGCGAGGTCAACTACGACGCCAGCGCTCTCGAAGGTGGCGCGCCGCGCATCGAGCAGGCACTCAAGAGTGGCCAGTCCGTCCTCGTGCAGGTGACGAAGGATCCGATCGGACACAAGGGCGCTCGGCTCACCAGTCAGGTCAGCATGCCTGGCCGCTTCATGGTCTACGTGCCGGACGGCAAGCTGTCGGGCATCAGTCGCAAGCTGCCGGACACCGAGCGGACCCGGTTGAAGTCGATCCTCAAGCGCCTCACGCCGGAGGACGCAGGCGTCATCATCCGCACGGCCGCCGAAGGTGCCTCCGAGGAGGCGCTCGAGCGCGATCTCAACCGGTTGAAGGCGCAGTGGGAGGACGTCGACAAGAAGTCGCAGACGGCGTCCGCACCCAGCCTGATCTACTCCGAGCCCGATCTCGTCATTCGCGTCGTGCGCGACATCTTCAACGAGGACTTCAACGGCCTCGTTGTCCAGGGCGCCGACGAATGGGACACGATCGACAACTACGTGCGCTGGGTTGCGCCGGACCTCGCCGAGCGGACACGTCGCTGGACCGAGGACGAGGACGTCTTCTCGGCGTACCGGATCGATGAGCAGCTCGCGAAGGCGCTGGACCGCAAGGTCTGGCTGCCGAGTGGCGGCTACCTCGTGATCGACCGCACCGAGGCCATGGTCGTCGTCGACGTCAACACCGGAAAGTTCACCGGCAAGGGCGGCAACCTCGAAGAGACCGTCACCAAGAACAACCTCGAGGCCGCCGAGGAGATCGTCCGACAGCTCCGACTGCGCGATCTCGGCGGCATCATCGTCATCGACTTCATCGACATGGTGCTCGAGAGCAACCGCGATCTCGTGCTGCGCCGGCTGGTCGAGTGCCTCGGTCGGGACCGGACCCGCCACCAGGTGGCGGAGGTCACCTCGCTGGGACTGGTCCAGATGACCCGCAAGCGGGTCGGTGAAGGGCTGCTCGAGTCCTTCAGCGATACCTGCAAGGAGTGCGGCGGAAGCGGCGTCGTGCTCACCCATGACCCGGTCGCCCAGAAGCGCCCGCCGAAGCCGGCCAGGCCCCAGAAGCCGCAGAAGTCGCAGAAGGCAGAGTCGCCCAAGGCTGAGGCGACCGAGGCGGAAACGGTGTCCGCCGAGGTGGCCGAGGCGGGCGTGGAGCCGGTCGAGGTTTGATCCTGCAGGTCCTTCGTCCGTAGACTTGCCGGTCGGCGTGCGAGCGACACGCCTCTTACCAAATCCCGAGGAGACTCACGGTGTACGCGATCGTCCGTAGCGGCGGCCACCAGCACAAGGTTGCCGTTGGCGACACGCTCACGGTGGACCGGATCGCCAGCGCACCCGGTGAGTCCGTAACGCTCCCCGCCGTATTGCTCGTCGATGACTCCGGGGCTGTGACCACTGACGCTGCAGCGCTCGCGAAGGCGTCCGTCACCGCCGAGGTCGTCGAGGCCATCAAGGGCCCGAAGATCACGATCCACCTGTTCAAGAACAAGTCCGGCTACCACCGCCGTCAGGGCCACCGCGCCAAGCTGACGACGTTGAAGGTCACCGGCATCGAGACCGGAAAGTAGGGCTGAGGAGATGGCACACAAGAAGGGTGCGTCTTCCAGCCGCAACGGCCGGGACTCCAACGCACAGCGGCTCGGTGTGAAGCGCTTCGGCGGCCAGTTGGTCAATGCCGGCGAGATCCTCGTCCGCCAGCGCGGTACGCATTTCCATCCCGGTGACAACGTCGGCCGCGGTGGCGACGACACGTTGTTCGCGCTCGCGGCGGGTGCCGTCGAGTTCGGCCACAAGCGCGGCCGCCGCGTCGTGAGCGTCACCACCGCCGCCGAGTAGTTCCGGCAGGCGGCCGGAGTGGCCGCGACCTTTGTCGACCGGGCCGTGCTTCACGCGGCCGGCGGCAACGGCGGCAACGGCTGCGCCTCGATTCATCGCGAGAAGTTCAAACCGCTCGGTGGACCCGACGGCGGTGACGGCGGTCGTGGCGGCGACGTGGTCCTCGTGGTCGACCCGAGCGTGACCACGCTGCTCGACGTACATCGCCATCCGCACCAGCGCGCAACGAGTGGCAAGCCCGGTCAGGGCTCGCATCGCTCGGGCGCCGAAGGCGGGGACCTGTTCGTCGCCGTGCCGGACGGCACGGTCGTGCGCGATGAGAAGACGGGCGAGTTCCTCGCCGACCTGGTCGGGGTGGGCACCCGCTTCGTCGTCGCCAAGGGCGGCCGCGGTGGGCTGGGGAATGCCGCACTCGCGTCGTCGCGACGGAAGGCGCCGGGGTTCGCGCTGCTCGGCGAGCCCGGGGAGACGGTCGACGCGCTGCTCGAGCTCAAGACGGTTGCCGACGTCGCGCTGATCGGCTTCCCGAACGCGGGCAAGTCGTCGCTGATCGCGGCGATGTCGGCGGCGAAGCCGAAGATCGCCGACTACCCGTTCACGACACTCGTGCCCAACCTGGGCGTGGTGGAGGCCGGCGAGGTGACATTCACCGTCGCCGACGTACCCGGCCTTGTGCCGGGCGCGAGCACCGGTCGTGGCCTGGGCCTGGAGTTCCTGCGTCACGTCGAGCGCTGCTCGGTGCTGGTGCATGTCATCGACTGCGCGACGATCGAGCCGGGCCGCGACCCGCTGTCGGATCTCGAGACGATCGAGGCCGAGCTCGAGGCGTATGACGAGCTGGTTGCCGGTGGGCTGTCGGGGCGGCCGAGGCTCATCGCGCTGAACAAGATCGACGTGCCGGACGCGCAAGAGCTCGCGGACATGGTGCGCGCGGAGGTCGGCGAGCGACTGAACGTGCCGGTGTTCGAGATCTCGGCGGCGAGCCGGCTCGGCCTGCGCGAGCTCGGCTTCGCGATGGCCGAACGCGTCGCACAGTGGCGAGCAAGTCTTCCGGCGGCGGAGGCGACGCGGATCGTGCTGCGGCCCGCCGGCGTACGCGACGAAGGATTCGGCGTCGAGGCGGTCGGCGAGCAGTCCTACGTCGTGACCGGCGAGCGGCCGCGACGGTGGGTCAACCAGACTGACTTCAACAACGACGAGGCGGTCGGCTACCTCGCCGACCGGCTGGCCCGGCTCGGCGTCGAGGAGGCGCTGGCGGGCCTTGGCGCGAAGGCCGGCGCCGAGGTGACGATCGGCGAGGTCACCTTCGACTGGGTGCCGTCGCTGGCGTTCACCGAGTCCGCGCCGCATGGCCTTCGCGGAACCGACGAGCGACTCGAGGACCGCCATCGGCCGCGGGCCGACGACCGCAAGGCGTCCCGGAAGGCGCGCCGGTCGGCGTACGACACTGATGCCGAGGGCCTGCCGGTCGATCCGTTCGCGGCCGACACGCTCGATGATGAAGCCGATCTCGACGAGTGGGGAGGCGAGGAGTGAGCCGCGACATCGTCGCCTCCGCCAAGCGCCTCGTCGTCAAGGTGGGCTCCTCGTCGCTCGCGACCTCGGCCGGCGGGCTCGACGCCTCGCGCGTCGATCGCATCGCGGAGGCGATCGCCGGCCGGGTTGCCGCGGGAGCGCAGGTGGTGCTGGTCTCCTCCGGTGCGATCGCCGCCGGTTTGCGCCCACTCGGCCTGGCGAAACGGCCGAGGGACCTTGCGACGCAGCAGGCGGCGGCGAGCGTCGGCCAAGGGATGCTCGTCGCGCGCTACAGCGAGGCGTTCGGCCGTCACGAGCTGACGGTCGGACAGGTTCTGCTGACCGCTGACGATGTCGTACGGCGCGCGCACTATCGCAACGCGGCGCGCACCTTCGAGCGGTTGCTGGGCCTGGGCGTCGTCCCGGTCGTGAACGAGAACGACACCGTTGCCACGGAGGAGATCCGGTTCGGCGACAACGACCGGCTCGCCGCTCTGGTCACCCACCTCGTCAGCGCCGACGCCCTCGTGCTGCTCTCCGATGTCGACGGCGTCTACGACGCCGATCCCGGCCACGGTCCGGCGACCCGCATCCCTGACGTGCGAGGCGATGAGGACCTTGCGCACGTCAAGCTCGGCGCGACCGGGAAGGCGGGCGTGGGTCTAGGCGGGATGGCGACGAAGGTTGCCGCTGCGCGCATCGCCGCCGGCGCGGGTGTGCCGACCTTGCTCGCCCACGCGGACGCGGTCGCATCGGCGCTGTCCGGGGCCGACGTCGGTACCTGCTTTCATCCGACCGGCAAGCGGGCGCCGGCCCGTCTCCTCTGGCTCGCGCACGCGACGACAGCGCGCGGCAGCGTGCGCCTCGACGACGGCGCGGTGAAGGCGGTGGTCGACCGGCGCAGCTCGTTGCTGCCGGCCGGGATCACCGGCGTCGAGGGCGAGTTCTCCGCGGGGGACCCGGTCGACCTCGTCGACGGCGGCGGGCGGGTGATTGCCCGCGGGCTGGTGGCTTATGACGCCGGCGAGCTGCCTGCGTTGCTCGGCCGGTCGACGAAGGACCTCGCCGCGGAGCTCGGCACGACGTACGCCCGCGAAGTCATCCACCGGGACGACCTGGCCCTCCTCTAGCCCCTCCCCGCGAACCCCCGGTGATCTTGACGTTATGCGCCCATCAGCGCGACTGATGGGCGCATAACGTCAAGATCACGGGGAGATGTGGGGCCTACGATTTGCGGATGGCTTCTGCTGACGAGGTTCTGGGTGCGGCACGGAAGGCCCGCGAGGCTGCCGCGGCGCTGGCGCCGACGCCCCGCGCGGTGAAGGACGCCGCGCTGCTCGCGATGGCCGACGCGCTCGAGGCCGCCAGCTCCGACGTGCTCGACGCCAACGCCGCCGACGTGGCGCGCGACCCGGACAACCCGCTGGTCGACCGGCTCCGGCTGGACGTTGGCCGGATTGCTGCGATGGCCGACGGGCTCCGTCAGGTCGCGAAGCTGCCGGATCCGGTCGGCGAAGTCGTGCGCGGGTCGACGCTGCCCAACGGGCTGACCCTGCGTCAGGTTCGGGTGCCGATGGGCGTCATCGGGATCATCTACGAAGCCCGACCGAACGTGACCGTCGACGCGGCGGGTCTTTGCCTCAAGAGCGGGAACGCAGTGCTGCTGCGCGGTTCGTCGAGTGCGCGTGACAGCAATGCCGCGCTCGTGAAGATCCTTGCCGAGTCCGCCGCGAAGGCCGGCTTGCCGGACGGCTGCGTGCAGCTCGTCCCGGGCCATGACCACGAATCCGCGAAGCACCTGATGCGCGCGCGCGGCCTGGTCGACGTACTCATCCCTCGTGGCGGCGCCGGGCTGATCCGCAGCGTCGTCGAGGAGTCGACGGTGCCCGTCATCGAAACCGGGGTCGGCAATTGTCATGTCTACATCGACGCCGACGCCGACATCGATATGGGCGTGGAGATCATCCTCAACGCCAAGACGCAGCGGCCGAGCGTCTGCAACGCCGCGGAGACGATGCTCGTGCACTCCGCGATTGCGCCGGACTTCCTGCCGCGAGCCCTCAAGGCTCTGCAGGACTCCGGCGTGACGATCCACGGCGACGCCGCCGCCTCGTCGTACGTCGCTGGGGTGGTTCCGGTCACCGACGAGGATTGGGCGGCGGAGTACCTCTCCCTCGATCTGGCGGTAGGGGTCGTCGACTCGCTGCAGGATGCGGTGGCGCACATTCGTCGCTGGGGCAGCGGCCACACCGAGGCGATCGTGACGAGGTCGCTCGAGGCCTCGCAGCAGTTCGTTGCCGGCCTCGACTCGGCGGCGGTGATGATCAACGCCTCGACCCGGTTCACCGACGGCGAGCAGTTCGGGTTTGGTGCGGAGATCGGGATCTCCAACCAGAAGCTGCACGCTCGTGGTCCGATGGCGCTGTCCGAGCTGACCAGCACCACATGGGTGGTGACGGGTACCGGTCAGATCCGCACCTAGCCCGCCTGGCAAAGTGCATTGCTCGGTAACAACCGGCGCAACGCGCCACGCTCGGCGATAGCCCGAGCGAAGTGGCAGTGCTTGGCAATAGAATCGCGTTCTAACTTTTCGCTGGGAGCCCGGATGCCGTTCTTCACCTCGCCCGACGATGTCCGTGCCCGGCTGGCCACCACCGGCTATCTCGCCGACGACGCCATCGCCACGACTGTGTTCCTGGCCGACGCGCTCGGCAAGCCGCTGCTGGTCGAGGGCCCTGCCGGTACCGGCAAGACCGAGCTCGCCAAGGCGGTTGCGACCGCGGCGGGCGCCGATGTCGTGCGGCTGCAGTGCTACGAGGGCCTCGACGAGGCGCGCGCGCTGTATGAGTGGAACTACCGCAAGCAGCTGCTGCGGATCCAGGCCGCGGGCGACCAGGCGTGGGAGGAGACCCACGACGACATCTTCAGCGACGAGTTCCTGCTCTCGCGACCGCTGCTCACCGCGATCCGGCGCGAGGAGCCGACCGTGCTCCTCGTCGACGAGACCGACAAGGCCGACGTCGAGGTCGAGGGCCTGCTGCTCGAGGTGCTGAGCGACTTCCAGGTGACCGTCCCGGAGCTCGGCACGATCGAGGCTGTCCGCAAGCCGTTCGTCGTCCTCACCTCGAACGCCACCCGAGAGCTCTCCGAGGCGCTCAAGCGCCGGTGCCTGTTCCTCCATGTCGACTACCCCGACGCGGAGCGGGAGAAGCAGATCGTGCTGACCCGGGTGCCCGAGGTGGTCGAAGGTCTCGCCGAGCAGCTGGTCCGCACGATCCGCACGTTGCGCGCACTCGAGCTCAAGAAGGCGCCGAGCATCGCGGAGAGCATTGACTGGGCGCGAACCCTCGTGGCGCTCGGGCTCGACACGCTCGACGAGGACACCGTCTCCAAGACGCTCGGTGTCGTGCTCAAGCACGCGACCGATCAAGCCCGCGCCGTCAAGGAGCTGGGACTCAACTAGTGAGCGAACCGGCGGACGCGAGCGTCACAGGCACCGGTCTGCTCGACCGGCACGTCTCGTTCGTCGGCGCGCTCCGGGCGGTCGGCCTGCCGGTCTCGATGGCCGAGTCGCTGGATGCCGGCCAGGCCGTCAACACGATCGACCTGCTCGATCGCGAGCAGCTGCGTGCGGCCTACGCGGCCTGCGTGGTCAAGCGAGCGGCGCACCGAGCGGCGTTCGATCGCCTGTTCGATCTGTGGTGGCCCCCGGCCATCGGCGACGGGCACCAGTACGACGGCGACGGCGACGGCGAGGCGGACGAGCTCGAAGAGATCGATCCCGCCGATCTCGACGCGCTGCGCAACGCATTGCGCGACCAGCTTCGAGACGTGCTGCTCTCGGGTGACGACGAAGCCCTGCGCCGGCTCGCCCGCGAGGCCGTCAACGGGCTCGGTCGCGCCGACGGCCAGCCGGGCCGCCAGTCGTGGTTCACCTACCGCGTGCTGCGCGCGCTGAACCCCGAGACGCTCATGGCCTCCTTGCTCGAGGCGGTGCTACAGGGGCAGGACCGCGGCGGCCTCGCCGAGCGGGTGGCGCGACAGATGCTGACCGAGCGGATCAAGCAGTTCGAAGAGATGGTCGAGTCCGAGGTACGCCGGCGGCTCGCCGAGGACCGCGGCGCGGAGGCGATCGCCAAGACGGCGGTGAAGCCACTGGTCGAGCAGGTCGAGTTCCTGCGCGCCTCGCGCGATGATCTCGCGCAGCTCCGCCGGCAAGTGCACCCGATCGCGCGGCGGCTCGCGACCCGTCTCACCGCGAAACGACGGCTCGGCCGGCGCGGCCGCCTCGACGTACGCCGTACCGTCCGGGCCTCGCTTTCGAGCGGTGGCGTCCCGCTCACGACGATCTTCAAGCCACACAAGCCTCACAAGCCGGAGCTCGTCGTGTTGTGCGATGTCAGTGGCTCAGTCGCGGCCTTCGCGCACTTCACGATCCTGCTGGCGTTTGCTCTCCGCGAGCAGTTCGCGAAGGTGCGCATCTTCGCGTTCGTCGACACCGCCGACGAGGTCACCGACATGTTCGATCGGGGCGGCGACGTCGTCGACGCCCTGGCGCGCATGTCCAGCGAGGCCGACGTCGTCTGGTACGACGGGCACAGCGACTACGGGCACTCCTTCGAGGTGTTCGCGCAGAAGTGGCCGGACGCGGTGACGCCGAAGACATCGCTGCTCGTCCTGGGTGACGCTCGCACCAACTACCGGGCGCCGGCGCTCCCCGCACTGCGCAGCATGGTGCGCCAGGCGCGCCACGCCTTCTGGCTCAACCCGGAGCCGCGGCAGTACTGGGCGTCCGGGGACTCGGCGGCGGCGACATATGCGGAGGTCATGCCGATGATCGAATGCCGCAATGTTGCGCAACTGCAAGAATTCGTGGAAGGTTTACTGCCCGTATAGCCGGAGATGAAACCACCCGTTTGCGCCGCGGGTCGTCAGCCCCCGGTGAGGAATGCGTCACCGCGTGGCGGGTATGATCGTTACTGGTTTGTGCGGTACAAATAGTCTCTGTTCAGAACGCCTATCTAGACTTGGGGTCGGTCACACATGCGTATGACGGCGAAGCGGGCGCGCCTTACGGTGCTCCTCGCAACAGCGGGCACAGTAGTGCCCCTAGCGCTGGGCGGTTCAGCGGCGGCCAGCTCACTGACGGTCACCAACGATCCAAACCCGCCGGTCAACGGGACGATCCAGGGTTTCTCCAACGGTGACTTTGCCTACGTGGACGCGCTGAACGTGGGCTCACTCAGCCTCGCTCAGCTCAGTCTCGCGCAGAGTGCCGCTGGTGTGTCCAACCACACCATGCAGACTGTGAATACTCTCGGCGAGAAGCTGCTCACCTCGAAGAGCCCGGCCGGCCACAATGCCTATGGTCGAGCGGCTGGCGTGAGCCTCAACCTCGGCCAGGGTTCGAACAGCGTGCCGCAGCTCCAGCTGGTCCAGGCGGAATCGGTCTCCCCGCCGCCGAACCAGGTGAAGACGGCTCGCATCCTCAACCTTCCGCTGGCGCCGGTCGCGAAGGTCGACGTTCAGCCGGACATCGCCACCGCGAACACCCCGAGCAACGGCAACTTCTGTGTCCTCGGCCCCAACACGCCGATCTCGGCAGGCCAGGCCACCATCGCCAACGCAGAGGTGCTCCCGGTCACCAGCACGCAGGCTGTGCTCGCGGTGAACGGGACGGTCCAGAACAACTCCCTCGAGGAGCTCGTCCCGAACAACTCCGGCGGCTTCGGCCTCAGCTCGGCCACGCTGCTGCACACGGCCGGGATCCAGCTGTTCAAGGGCATCCCGGGCGCCGAGATCGACATCAAGGTCATCAACCCGCTGGTTCTTCAGGCGTTTGCCGGTGGTGACAACTCGTCCTTCGTGACCTACGGCAGCGGCGACAAGCAGAAGGATGTCCTGTCGATCACGGCCGGCGGCCAGACCGCGACGCTGACTGCTGAGCAGCTGCTCGGCACCAACGGCCTCACGATCGACGTGGCCGGCCTGCTGCGCGTCCAGATCGGTGGCAAGCCCACCATCAGCGTGCAGAACGACAAGGTCTCGGCCACGGCCGACCTGATCAGCATCCAGGTCATCAGCCTGAACAACACGACGGCGTCCAACGTCGGCGGCCCGCTCGGCCCGCTGCTGAACCCGATCCTCACCCCGGTGCTGAGCGCGCTGGACGGGGTCGCCAAGCAGCTCGACAACGTCCTGACCGGCCTCGGCATCAAGGTGGGTGCGGACGTTCGGGTCGGCCACTTCGAGGCCAACTCGCAGGTGCCGTCGGGCGGAATCCAGTGCCGCATCCCGGTGAGCAAGACCCCGAGCAGCCAGACGGTTGCCGCCGGTCACCCGTTCACCGTGACGCTGAGCGCCGACAACCCGTACAACTGCACGCTCACCAACGTGAAGTTCGAGGACAAGATCGAGTCGGAGACCGGCAACGTGAAGTGGTCGGTTGGCGACACCACGCCGAACGCGGACTCGAGCTCCACGAACAGTGACGTGACCTGGAGCGGCCTACCGGACATCAAGCCGGGTGGTCACCAGGATGTGCAGATCACGGTCAACGTGCCGGCGGACTCCCCGAGCGGGCGTCTCGCGGACACCGCCGTCGTGACGGGTACCTGCGCCACCGGCAACGGTCCCGGGACGGCGAACGTCCACCTCAACGGCACGGTCACCCTCCACGGCCCGGCGGTCACCAGCAACCTGCACACCCACGTGCAGCTGCCGAACACCGGTTCCTCGCCGTGGCTGCCGATTGGTGGCGGCGTCCTCGCCCTCACCGGCCTGTCGCTCGTCGCCCTCCGGCGCCGCTCGATCGGCTAGTAGCAGGCTGTTGATTTAGCCAAGACCCACAAAAACGGTGGGGGCGGACCGGTTTCGGTCCGCCCCCACCGTCGTTTGCGCCGGTAACCTCCGTAAGCGTGAGCGGCACCTCGACCCCGCCGCGTCGCATCGGTGTCATGGGCGGCACCTTCGACCCGGTGCACCATGGGCACCTCGTCGCCGCTAGCGAGGTCGCGAGCCGGTTCGGGCTCGACGAGGTGATCTTCGTCCCGACCGGTCAGCCGTGGCAGAAGACCCAGGCGCCGGTCAGCCCGGCGGAGGACCGCTACCTGATGACGGTGATCGCCACCGCCTCGAACCCGCGATTCTCGGTCAGCCGCGTCGACATCGACCGGCCGGGCCCGACGTACACGATCGACACGTTGCACGACCTCCGCGATCGGTACGGCGAGAACAGCGAGCTGTTCTTCATCACCGGCGCCGACGCGCTGGAGGCGATCCTTGGCTGGCACCGGTCCGATGAGCTGTTCGGGATGGCCCACTTCGTCGGGGTGACCCGGCCCGGCCACGACCTCTCCGACGCCGGGTTCCCTGACGGCGCGGTAACGCTGGTCGAGGTCCCGGCGCTCGCCATCAGCTCGACCGACTGCCGCGCCCGGGTCGCCGCCGGTGCGCCGGTCTGGTACCTCGTCCCGGACGGCGTGGTGCAGTACATCTCCAAGCGATCCCTGTACGCCGGAGCCGCGCGATGACCGGAAAGCGACGCGCCGACAAGCCTGGCAAAGAAGCGCCCGACCTGCTCGGCGTGCGCCGTCCGCCGACCCTGCTGCAGCCGACGCAGCCGGAGGTGGTGATCCAGCCCCAGCTGACCCGGCGCGAGGAGCGCCGGCTGCGCAAGCGCCAGCAGCGGCGCAAGCTCGGGTTCGCGGGCGGGATCGGGGTCGGCGCGCTCGCCATCGCAGGCATCGTCACCCTCGTCCTCGGTGTGCAGCACGTGGTGACCCACGACAGCAAGGCAAAGCGGACCCAGACGACGATCCTGCTGCAGCTGCGGGCGGACAGCGGCATTGCGGACGGCTCGGTGCTGCTCGCCGCGGACCCGTCGACCGAGCAGGGACTGGAGCTGTTGATCCCCGGCCGGCTGATCACCGATGTCTGCGGCTACGGCACGCAGAACTTCGGCTCCGTCCTCGCGCTGCCCAACGGCGCTGCGGACTCTCGTAACGCGCTGTCCGCGGTGCTCGGTGGAGTGACGATCGACGGCTCGTGGGTGATCAGTGAGCCAACGTTGGCCACGTTGATCAACCAGGTCGGCGGCGTCAACGTCGATGTCGACACCGATGTCATCGAGACCGTCCCGGGTGGGGAACGTCGCATCGTGGTCGCTGCCGGGGCCGGCCAGCATCTCGACGGCGAGCAGGCGCTGGAGTACGCGACGTACCACCCGTCACGGGAAGGCGCGGCCGGTGTGCTTGCCCGCCTACAGGCGGTGCTCGACGCGACGATCCAGGCGCTGCCGAAGACGAGCAACGAGGTGGCCGCGCTGCTTCGCGCGCTTCCGAAGGGCGCGCAGTCCTCGATCGGAGCGACGAAGCTCGCGACGATGCTGACCCAGATCGCGAAGTACGACCAGACGCAGGCCGGGGTCTTCCCGACGGACCTACCGGTGGTGACCCTCGATGCCGGTGGGGCGCTCGCGTCGTACCGTCCGGACACCTCGCCGAGCGGGATCAAGCAGCTCGTCACCGGACACCTGGCGAACTCGCTACCGGAGGACGCCAACAACCAGCACGCGACCGTCTATCTCCTGAACGGCACCGGACGTCCTGGGCAGGTCCCGAAGGCATGCCCGCTGCTGGCAGCGAAGGGCTTTACGTATGTTGGAAGCGGAAATGCGCCCACCTTCTCCAACGCCCGATCCGAGGTAGAGATCTTCCACGACAGCGACGCCGACCAGGGCCGCACTCTCGCGAAGGCCCTCGGGCTGCCCGCCACGGCGGTACGGCGCAGCGTCTACAACCAGAGCGTCGCGAAGTTCATCGTGATTCTGGGATCGGACTTCAAGGGATGAGTGCGAGCGCGCACAGCGTGGAGCTGGCCGAAGCCGCCGTCAGCGCCGCGGCCGACAAGCTGGCAACCGATCTGGCGATCATCGATGTCAGCGAGCAGCTCGTGATCACCGACTGCTTCGTACTGGCATCCGCGCCCAACGAGCGCCAGGTGCGTGCCGTGGTCGACGGGATCGAGGAGCGGCTGCTGGCGCTTTCGGCGAAGCCGGTACGCCGGGAGGGTCAGGAGGAAGGCCGCTGGGTTCTGCTCGACTTCCTCGACATCGTGGTGCACGTCCTGCATGCGGAAGAGCGGACCTACTACGCCCTCGAGCGCCTGTGGAAGGACTGCCCGTCGCTCCCGTTGCCGGCTGACGCGTTGCCGCCGGCGGACTCGAAGCAGTCGCCCGCGTCATGAGCCAGATGCAGCAGGTCCTCCTGCTCCGGCACGGTCGTACCGAATGGAACGCGTCCGGTCGCTTCCAGGGGCAGACCGAATCCCAGCTCGACGAGATCGGGCGGGCCCAGGCTGAGGCGGTCGCGGTCGGCATCGCACCGATGAAGCCGGACGCCATCATCACCTCGGACCTGTCGCGGGCGCAGGACACGGCCAAGCTGGTGGCCGCCGAGTGCGGCCTCGAGATCGCTGCGGTCGACCCCCGGCTGCGCGAGATCAACCTGGGTGCGTGGGAGGGCCTGACCCGTGCGGAGGCCCGGTCGCAGTTCACTGACGAGTACGCCCGATGGCAGGCGGGGGAGGACGCGCGGCGGGGCGGCGGCGAGACCTACGCCGAGGTGGGCGCACGGTGCCTGGAGTGCATCGACGATTGGGTGCAGCAGCTCGGTCCGGGGTCGCTGCTCGTCGCCGTGACGCACGGCAGTGCCGCCCGCGCGACCATCGGCACGATGGTCGGGATGCACCCGGACACCTGGTGGCGGCTGGCGCCGCTGTCGAACTGCCGGTGGTCGCTGCTGGCGAACATCGGGCGCGGCTGGCGGATCGAGGAGCACAACGCCGGCAGCCCGCCGGAGGAAGAGACCGGCGACGACGCCCGCTGACCGCGCCATTGCCACCTGAGCACCTTCTAGCGTGCTCAGCCCGCAATCGCAGGCTCGGCTAGACTCGCGGGCGCTTCATCCGGGGCTGTGGCGCAGTTGGTAGCGCACTTGCATGGCATGCAAGGGGTCAGGGGTTCGAATCCCCTCAGCTCCACTTTTTTCGACACTTGTCAGGCTCTGCCGGGGCCCATCGGCCATGTGAGGGCCTGATAAGTCGCGGTTGGCTACATCTCGCCGAGGTAGAAGGTCATGCCTTGGTTGTCGACGCAGTCCGACGTGACGCCGTACGGCTGGCGTTCCGGGTCGGTTGCCTGCCCGCCCAGCTCGCGCACCTTCGCCACCGCCGCGGCGACGTCGTCCACCCGGTACATCAGTGAGACGTTCTGGCTGCTCTCGCCGCCCCACAGCCCCGCCATCGGCATCGGTCCCTGCACCTGCAGACCGTGCTCGACCCGGCCGGGCGTGAACTGCCAGCTGAACAGTCCGCCGTAGAAGGTCGCGGCGCGCTGCTCGTCGCCGGGGCGGATCGTGATGTAGGCGAGGTCGCCGGCGCGCTCGCCGTTCGCGGCCGGAGCGGCAGCACCCGGCGGCGTCTGCACCACGGAGAAGCCGTTGCCCTGGTCGTCGGTGCAGCGGGCACGTAACCCGTACGGCGTGGGCTCCGGATCCGTCGCCGTGCCGCCCAGTGCGCGCACCTTAGCCACGGCCGAATCGATGTCGCTCACGTGGTGCACGAGGTGGACGCCGGGGTTCGGTACGCCGGGGACGGGCTCGCCGTCCCAGACGCCGGCCGGCAGCGAGAGGTTCACGACCTGGTCGAAGCCGCCGAGCTCCGAAGGATCCCCGAACGACCAGCCCAGCACCGCCGAGTAGAACTCACGGGCCCGATCGGCCGATGGCACGTGGAGGCTGAAGAAGGCGAGGTCACCGTCGGCGGGGGGTGTCGGCTCAGCCGCCGCGCCGACTGGCGACTGGATCATCCAGCGGTGGCCGAACGGGTCGCGGATCACGCCGGTGCGCCCGTACGGCTGGTCCGCGGGCGGGCGCTCGAGGTGGGCGCGGTGGCGCAGCGCCGTGGCCACCGTCGAATCGACGGAAGGCACCGTGAGATGGAGTGAGACCGTGGTGCCAGTGCCGCGGCCGACCGGGCCGACGGCGTCGATCTCGGGATAGTCGTCGGCGAGGTAGATGGTGGCGCCAGCGACGATGATCTCGGCGTGGCCGATCCGCCCGTCCGGCATGACGATGGGCGCTCCGACGACCTCGGCGCCGAAGACGTCGGCGTACCAGTCGAGCGCCGCGTGAGCGTCGTGGACAGCGAGGTAGGGCACCAGGGTCTGCTCGGTGACGACAGCGGTCACGGGATCTCCTTCCATCAGCGCACGCGCGACCCGCGAGCGCAGCCGGGCGGCGAACGACGGGTCCGGGTCGAGCGGGACGATCGGGCGTCGCAGCGCCTCCAGGGGGTCAGCCATCGTCGCCTCCTCGTGACTCGTAGTCCCGCCGGAACGCCGCGCGGGCGCGCGAGACGAGCACCTCGGTCGCCTGCCGGGTGCGCCCGAGCTCGGCGGCGACCTTCGGAACCGGCAGGTCGTCGAGATAGCGAAGGACGAGCACTGTCCGGTGGGTGGGGGACAGGGCGTCGAGCGTCTGCTGCGCGCGCAGCGCGTCGAGCCGGACCTCCCACGGGTCCTCGGCCCCGACGTCCTGTTGGGCGGCGACCAGCGACAGACCTGCCTCCTCGCGCGCCTTCCGCCGCCAGTGGTCGACGAGCTTGTGTCGGGCGATCCCGACCAGCCACGGCACGCTCAGCGGCGCGTTCCCCGCCCGGACGGCAGCGACCGCGGCCAGGAAGGTCTCCGAGGTCAGGTCTTCTGCCAGCCCTACCGAGCCACAACGGGACAGCAGGTAGCCGAACACGGTCGGAAGCGCCTCGTCGTACAGGGCAAGCAGCGGCTGCTGCTCGGCGCCCGAAGGGACCGGTTGGCCGCTCACATCTCTACTGTCGTCCGGGACAGCGAAACTCCGACACTCGGGTCCGTTCTTGCCGCCACACGTGAGGCGACAGCGACGGACGTCTTGGGTACGACGGGCGGCCGTCGCGGTGGGGGTCGGGGGGCTCGTGGCCTCAGGAATCCGGTCGAGACGGTACGTCCCACCAGTCAGGCTGGTCTTCCAGGGCAAGTGTCATCAGACGCGCTGCCCGGAACTGCTCGTCGTCGCAGGCAAACCAGTCCACCAGGTGCACCCCACAGGTCCTAGCAAGCCCGCGCGCCACGTCGAAGCGTTCGAGGAAGTCCGGGGGAGGTGGTCCGGCTGCTACGGGTTCGTCGCAGAACGCGACGGCCGCCGCCGCGCCTTCGCCGAGATGGTCGAGGCACGCTTCGAAGGAGAGGAGAGGGTCTGTGGTGCGGTTTGCGTGCGCAAGGACGCGAAGCCGACCATTCGCTTCGGTGAACGCGACAAGCAGCCTGCGGGGACCGAAGGCCCGCTGATCGAGCGCGTATGCCCACACCTTCGCTCGCACGTCATTGAGATCGGTCTCCGCCACGGGGACGAGCCCCTCGACAACGATCAGCGTTTGCGACACGGCTGGACCGTACTTGCAGGTGCGTCAGCCGGTTCGCTGGACGACCACGTCTGTCGATGACCGGCGATTTCCACAGTGCCCGGTTCCCTCCGCTGCATCGGATTGGGCGGTCACGGCGGAGTGCACTTGCCCGCGCGGGCTCCGCGCTTGAACGCGGCGAGTCGTTGGCGTGCGCTTCCGTGTCGGGAGTCACCAGGAACGTGACGCATGAACTGCAACGCCGCGCCCAACAGCCGCGGCTCGGCACTCGCCACCATCTGACCGGCGTAGCAGTCGGCTTGAAGCTCGATCGCGACCCCCGCCACCGGAGCGTTGTGACCGCGCCGGAGAGCTTGTTCGGCATGTCCCAGCTCGTGTCCAAGCACCGCCGCCGCGGCGCCGAACTGGGTGGAGTGGAGCTGCCGGCCGGTCACTCGCTGGCGGTCGGTCGTCACCAGATCCGGAACGTCGGCACTGAGAAACCGGGCGTTGAGGATGACGGTGCCGATCGGCGCGTCCGGCATCGGCTGGCAGTAGTCCGGACCGGGCCCCCGCGCGGTGTACGTGATCTCGACCGGCGAACAGTAGAAGGTGTCCGACCCTGAGAGCAGGCGCAGCTTGATGCGCGAGGCGCCTTCGAGCCCCTTGCGCATCAGATACGAGCGATCGGCAACGAAGATCCGGCGTAGTCGGCGGGTGTCTGACCTGTCGAAGCTCACCGCCCCGCGATCGAGCGACAGCGTGGGCGTCGGCGAGGGCGACTGCGACTGCGTCGAACGGTGCGACGGAATGCTCGATCCGCTGCATCCGATCGCGGTCGCGGCAGCCATGCCGAGGCAGGCGAAATACACCAGGAGTCGTGGCACGGCACCTTGTTGCTGCCCGCAAGACCGGCTCGGCAATCTTGCTGGCTCAGGTGCGAGCCGGGCACTGTCTTTGAGGTGCGAGCCGCGGGCCGGTACGCCGGCGGGCGCCTCGTCCGGGTCGAGTTCGGGAACGCGGGTCGGCCGGGAGCGCGGGTCCGACTACTCGTCGCCGGTGACGGCCAGGAAGGTTGCGATCGCGAGTGCCAGAGTGGCGTTGACCTGGGCGGCGGCCAAGGTCGCGGCCTTCTCGGTCGACGATTGGGACGCGGCCGTGTTGGCCTGCGTTCGCGCCCGGTCGAGATGCATCGCGAAGTCAGTCTTGGTGTACGGCAAAGGCATGCTCGAACCGTAGCGGGCGACGTGCCCGTCCGCAGGCGCTAACCGGTGAAGTCGGGCATGACATCGCGGGCAAACGCCGCGACCTTCGCCTCGCCGTCGCCCGGCCAGCCACACACGAGGTATCCGTAACCCGCACCGCGCCAGCTCTCCGCGTGCTTGCGAGCCGTGTCGACGTCATCGAGTGACAGGGAGCCCGCTCGCAGGATCGACGCCGGGTCACGGCCGGCCGCCTCGGCGAGCTCGGAGAGCCGGTGGTTGGCCTCCGCCATCGACTTCGGGGTGCCGAAGGAGTGCCAGACGTCGGCGTACCTCGCGGCGAGCGGCAAGGTCCGCTTCGGACCCGAGCCGCCGATCCAGATCGGTGGGCGTGGATGCTGGACGGGTAGCGGTCGCAGATATGCCTGCTTGAGCGAGACCTGGTGGCCGTCATAGTCGACCACCTCGCCCGTGAACAGCCGGGTGACGATCTCCAACGCGTCCTCGAGCAGGTCGAAGCGTTCCCCAGTGGGCGGGAACGGGATCCCGAGCTCGGTGTGCTCCTTGTCGTACCAGGCAGCTCCGAGGGAGAGCTCGAGTCGTCCGTGTGACGCGTGGTCGATCGTCAGGGCCTGCGCGGCAAGTACTGACGGGTGGCGATAGGTCACGCCGGTGACGAGCAAGCCGAGCCGGATCGTCGAGGTCACGCCGGCGAGTGCAGCGAGCGTCGTCATCCCCTCGAACGTCTCGCCAGGCCCGTCGCCGTACATCGGCTGGAAATGGTCGAAGCCCCACACACCGTCGAAGCCGAGCTGTTCGGCGAGCTGTACGCGTCGCACCAGCTCGTCCCAGGACACTCGTTGCTGCGCGACGTCGAGCCCGAATCTCATGCCTGCAACCTATCGACGCCGAGCGATGTTGTACCAATCGGTCCAATCGCTCCGTGACACGGGCGGCCATTCCTCAAGAGGCGTCGATGGCCAAGCTCGGGTGCTTGAGATCGGCGAGGGCACCAACGAGATCCGGCACATGGGGATCGCTCGGGCCCTCGGCCGCTGAACCCGATCAGGCGTCAGGTCGCGACAGCACGTCCGGCGAGATAGAAGCCGATCATCGCGGCTGACATGCCGGCGATCCAGGCGTCGGTCAGCCG
>Ga0164242_10000628_pt1 | contig 42733 bp, 36 predicted proteins | sample OricomgcompostMG_FD_108783 | JGI IMG/M metagenome (GOLD analysis project Ga0164242, IMG submission 108783) | Miracle-Growth compost microbial communities from Emeryville, California, USA - Original compost - Miracle growth compost (MG) ... | reverse complement strand
GCCACCGCCTTCCTGAGCTATGGCGCGTTCTGGTGGTCGTTCGCGCTGTTCGTGCTGTTCCTGCACGGCAAGGTGCCGGGCGCGTTCGTCGGCTGGTACCTGTTCCTGTGGGGCGTGTTCACCTTCTACATGTGGCTGGGCACGTTCCGTGCGCCGCGAGCGTTGCGGCTGATCTTCCTGGCGTTGTGGATCACCTTCTTCCTGCTCGCCGCCGGGGAGTGGAGTGGCATTGCCGGGTTGCACCAGGCGGGTGGCTACATGGGCCTGCTCACCGCGGCGCTGGCGTTTTATCTGTCGGCGGCGGAGATCGTCAACGACAACCAGGGAAGGGTGGTGTTGCCGGTGGGGGCACCGTAAGGCTGATCCTGGGCGGCTTGCCTCCTCCCGCACTCGGTTCGAAAGGAGGCGAGCCGTTCGCGGATACTGCAGTTGAGGATGGCGGACACGGACCTGGACGTTTTCCAGGCCGTGGCCAAGCGGTCGAATAGCTACTCTTCCCGCAAGTTGCGGGTTGCGTCGATCAGGCACTGCCGGACCCACACACTGCCGGGGTCCAGGTCACGGTATTTGTGCCATTGCAACATTTCGACGAGTTTGGGGGTTTCGAACAGCGGCCGGATAAGACGCAACTGTCGCTGCCTTGCGAAAACTTCTGCCAAGCGCGTGTGCATGGTTGCCAACCGGCCGGTGTTGGCAACCAGGTGCGGCAGCAGGTGGAAGCTGTGCGCATAGACTTCCATGCGGCGTTCGTCGCCATGCGTGCGGCTGAACCAGCTCTCGTACATCGACAGGCCGGAGGAGCCGTTCTTGTAGCCGACGTGGCCGTAGCGCTGGTATTCCTCGATGGACATTGTTTCGCCGGCGTGCGGGTGGTTCTTGTCGGCGAGGATCATGTAGCTGTCCTCGAACAGCACCGTGCCCGGTTGCGAGCTCGATCCCTGGTCCTGCGGGTGGATGATGAAGTCGACATCGCCGGCTTCCAGCTCGGTCGCCGCCGCGTCGCTGGGCATGCGCAGTTCAAGGGTGATGCCGGGGGCCTCGCGGTAGATGCGCTGGATGGCTTCAGCCAGCACCACGCTGATGGTGTAGTCGGAAGCAACGATGGAGAAGTGGCGCGTGGACGTGGCAGGGTTGAAGGCCGGGCGCGTGCTGATCGTGGCGTCGATGCGCAACAGCACGTCGCTGAGCGGTTGCAATAGGCTTTCCGCCAGAGGCGTCAACTCCATCTTGCGCCCCACCTGCACGATCAGCGGATCGTCGAAATAGCCGCGCAGGCGCGCCAGTATCCCGCTCATCGCCGATTGGGTGACGTGCATGTTCTCGCCGGCGCGAGTGACGTTCTTCTCCGTCAGCAATGCCTTGAGCGCGGTGAGCAGATTCAGGTCCAGTTTGTGGTAGCGCACCGTCTTGCTGCTCCGTTCGTCAAGGGGTCAGGGGCGTGCGAGGCGTGACCATGAGGACTCGTGATACCCGCTATCGGGAGATTTGATTTTCTTGTTGGGCCGGCTCGACATCACCATGAGTATGCCTTGAGATGCCCTGGAAGCGAAAACGTCGCCGGACGGACTGAAAGTTCAGGCACCCCGAGGGGCCATGTCTCATGGTTGGCAGTCGCGTGATGAAACGATGGTGCAGGGGAGGCTCCGCATGCGAACCCAGGTTGCGATCGTCGGGGCCGGCCCCTCGGGGCTATTCCTTGGACAGTTGCTGCACAAGGCCGGTATCGACAACATCATCGTCGAGCGGCGCACCGCCGATTACGTGCTCGGCCGCATCCGCGCCGGCATCCTCGAACAGGTGACCGTCGACTTGATGGAAGAGATCGGTGTTGCCGTGCGCATGCGCGAGGAAGGACTGGTCCACGAAGGCATCGACCTGTTGTTCGACGGTGAACGCCACCGCGTCGACCTGAAGAAATACAGTGGCGGCAAGCAGGTCATGGTCTATGGCCAAACCGAAGTGACCCGCGACCTGATGCAGGCGCGTGTCGACGGTGGCCAGCATACGGTTTACGACGCCAGTGACGTCGAAGTGCACGATTTCGACACGCTGCATCCGCGCGTGAGCTACATCAAGGATGGTGGACGCCACGAGATTGCCTGCGACTTCATTGCCGGTTGCGACGGTTTTCATGGCGTCTGCCGTGCCAGTGCACCGCATTCGGCGCTACGCGAATACGAGAAGGTTTATCCGTTCGGCTGGCTGGGTCTGATGTCCGATACACCACCGGTGTCTGACGAACTGATCTACGTCAACAGTCCGCGCGGTTTCGCATTGTGTTCGCAACGCAGCCGTACCCGAAGCCGTTACTACCTGCAGGTGCCACTGGGCGACAAGGTCGGGCAATGGAGCGATGGGGCGTTCTGGGACGAGCTGCGTCTGCGTCTGGGTGCAGAGACCTCCGCCAGGCTTGTCACCGGGCCGTCGATCGAGAAGAGCATTGCGCCGCTACGCAGCTTCGTGACCGAACCGCTGCGTTTCGGGCGCATGTTTCTGGCCGGCGACGCCGGCCACATCGTACCGCCGACCGGGGCCAAGGGGCTCAACCTGGCCGCCACCGACGTCAAGTACCTGGCGCTGGCCCTGGAGGAGTACTACGTCGGGCATAGCGAAGCCGGTATCGATGACTATTCGCACAAGTGCCTGCGCCGCATCTGGAAGGCGGAGCGGTTCTCGTGGTGGTTCTCGCAGTTGATGCACACGTTCCCGAGTAGTGACGGAATTGTTGGCAAGCTGCAGAGCGCGGAGCTGGACTACCTGCTGGGCAGCGAGGCTGGCCTGCGCACGATCGCCGAGAACTATGTCGGTCTGCCACTGGAAGCGTAGGCCGGTCCACCGCCGCCCGGCACGAAGGAGCGAGGAACGCGCAAGGCCTATGCCTCATGGCGGCCATGAAAACCTTGTAGCGCACCCTGTGTGCGAATGCTCTTGGTTCCGGTCAAGTACCAGAGCATTCGCGCACGAGGGTGCGCTCCGGAAAGCATGGCACCCCGACCGGGCATGGTCACCAAGCCCGCACGCCCGGCCAGGATCACTCGAAGCGCCACCATGAGGGCTCGTGATACTCGCTATCGAGAGATTTGATTTTTTTGTTGGGCGAGCTCGGCATCACCATGGATACACGCCTTGAGACACCCAGGAAACGTGAACATGATCCAGACCGCCAACCCACTCGCCGGATGGGCCGTAGACCGCGCGTCAATCCGCACGGTTGGCCGCGGTCTCCAGCGTCCGGAGTGCATTCTTGCCGAGTCGGATGGCACGCTGTGGACGGCGGATGCGCGCGGCGGCGTCATGCGCATCGCCCCGGACGGCAGCCAGCATCTGATCGCCCAGACCGTGGACGGCGGCCTGGATGCGGACGGCTCGGCCGAGCGCTTGCTGCTCAACGGCACGCTGCCCAACGGCCTGGCCTTCGACCGTGACGGCAACATCGTCATCGCCAACTTCGGCACCGACGCGATCGAGCTGATGACGCGTGATGGCCACAGCCGCACGCTGTACACCGAGATCGACGGCGTGCCGCTGGGCAAGACCAACTTCGTGCTGTGTGACTCGCGCGGGCGGATATGGTTCACCGTGACCACGCGCCTGAAGCCGTGGACCCGCGCGATCAACGAAAAGACCCCCGACGGCTACGTGGGCCTGATCGACGAGAAGGGCATCCGCATCGTCGCCGACGGCTTCGTCGGCACCAACGAGATCCGCCTGGACGCGAACGAGGAGTGGCTTTACGTGGTGGAGTCCAACGCGCGGCGGATCTCGCGCCTGCGCGTGCACGAGGACGGCTCGCTCGGCGACCGCGAGGTGTTCGGGCCGGACAACCTCGGCGGCACGCCTGACGGCTTCGCCTTCGACAGCTACGGCAACCTGTGGATCACCCTGATCATGGCCGAGCGGCTGGTGGCGCTGACGCCGGAAGGCGAGTTGCTGACCTTGCTCGACGACGGCCGCCCTGAGCAGATCGAGATCTACGACCGCCACTTTTACGCCGGCACCATTACGCCCGACCTGATGCAGATCGCCAAGGGCACCGTGGCGCCGCTGATGGCCAGCCTCACCTTCGGCGGCCCCGACCTGAAGACGGTCTACCTGGGCAGCCTGCTCGGCACGACGCTGTCGTGCTTCCGCTCCCCGGTGGCGGGCCTGCCGTTGCCGCACTGGCAGGCGCGGACCCGGCGGACGGCCCCGGCGTGAGTGCCAGCCATGGGCCGTCGCCATGCCTGCGATCGCCATGGCCGATTTCCACGCGCCGCGCATAGCCGCTAACGTTCGAGACCACCACTATCCAACCCGGTCCCGCCGCATGAGCCAGAAACGCCTCGAAGGAAAAGTCGCCATCGTCACCGGCCTCGGCAGCGGCATCGGCCAGGCTTGCGCCCTGATGTTCGCGCGCCAGGGCGCCCGGGTGGTGAGCTGCGACATCAACGCGCCGGCGGCGGAGGCCGTGCTGGCTGCCGCCAGGGCGGAAGGGTTGGCGCTGGACAGCGTGCATCCCTGCGACCTGACCCGGCCGGATGACGTGCGGAAGCTGGTCGACCTCACCGTCGATCGCCACGGCGGCATCGACATCCTGGTGAACGCCGCGGCGTGGGGCGCGTTCGCCTTCATCGAGGAGATGGACTTCGCCAGCCAGTGGAAGAAGACCCTGGCCGGCGAGTTGGACGTGGTGTTCCTGGCCTGTCAGGCGGTGTGGCCGCACATGCAGCGCCGCGGCGGCGGCTCGATCGTGAACTTCGCCTCGGCCAACGCGTACGAGGCGCTGGCCGGCTCGGGCGCGCTGGCGCACTGCGCGGGCAAGGGCGGCGTGCTGGCGATGACCCGCCAGCTGGCGATGGAAGGTGGCAAGCACGGCATCCGCGCCAACACCATCTCGCCGGCGCTGGTGGTGACCGGCGCGACCAAGCCGCGGCTCGACCATGAGCCGGGCTTCAGGGAAACCGTGTTGTCGAAGATGATGATCGGCCGCCTCGGCACGCCGGAGGACATCGCCTACTGCGCGCTCTACCTCGCCTCGGACGAGGCAGGCTGGGTCACCGCGGCGGATTTCAAGCTGGATGGCGGCGCCACCGCCTGGTAACCGGAGCCATTCATGGACATTGCCCTGCACACCTGCGGTACCGGCTGCGCACACGATTGCGGCGCACAGGCACGCGCCGAACGCGCCGTGGCCCGGCGCGACCGCAGCCAGCCCGTCATCGACATGCATTGCCACGCGCTGGCGCCGGCGGTGGAACCGCTGGTGGCCGGTCATCCCGGCAAGCAGGCGGAATGGGCCGCCTTCACCAAAGCGCAGGGTGATGCATCCAACGCGCACAATGCGGCGGTGATGCTGCCGCAGGCCGGGCCGCGCCTGACCAGCCTGGCGGCGCGCATCGCCGACATGGACGCGATGGGCGTCGACATCCAGGTGCTCAGCCCCTCGCCCTCGCAGAACTGCTACTGGGCCGAGCCGGAGCTGGCGCGCGAGGTGGTGCGCCTGCAGAACGAGGCGATCGCCGAGGCCTGTGCCACGCATCCCGAGCGCCTGCTCGGCTTCGCCAACGTCGCCATGCAGCACCCGCAGATCGCGGCCGCGCAGCTGGAGCACGCGGTGAAGGAGCTGGGTTTCCGCGGCGTGCAGATCTCCACGCAGATCGACGGTGCCGACCTGGGCGACCCGAAGTTCGCGCCGTTCTGGGCCAAGGCGGAGGCGCTCGGCGCGGTGGTCTTCATCCACCCCTTCGGCACCACGCTGGGGCAGCGGCTCGACCAGTGGTACCTGTTCAATGTGGTCGGGCAGCCGCTGGAAACCACGGTGGCGCTGTCGCATCTCATCTTCGGCGGCGTGCTGGACCGGCACGAGAAGCTGAAGATCCTCGCCGCGCACGGCGGCGGCTACCTGCCCTCCTACATCGGCCGCGCCGAGCACGGCTACCGCGTGCGCCCGGAGGCGGGCCAGCCGAAGCACCGGCCATCCGACTACCTGCGCCGGCAGATCTGGATGGACACGCTGGTGTGCGAGCCCGCCGTGCTGGACAACCTCGTCCGCCAGTACGGCGCGTCGCGGCTGGTGGTGGGTACGGACTATCCGTTCGACATGGGCGCCTACGACATCCACGCCCTGCTGGATGCCTTGCCCGGGTTGGATGCGGCGCAGCGCGAAGCCATCCTCGGCGGCAATGCGCGCCGCCTGCTGGATCTCTAGCCAGTCATCCGCGCAGGCCATGCGGGCAATCGCGACAAACGATTGGCAGCCGCGCACACGGGCTGGCTACATTGATCTCCACCGACAGCGCGCGGTCGGCTCCTTGTCCGCAAGATCGCTGTCGCTCCCCTGAGATCCCGCAGGTGAATGCCTTGGAAACGTCTTACGACATCGTTGCGATGGGTGCTGGCCACAACGGCCTCGTCGCCGCCGCCTACCTGGCCAAGGCCGGCAAGAAAGTGCTGGTGCTGGAACGCAAGCCCTATCCGGGCGGCGGCGTTTCCACGCGACAGCTGAACACGCCCGGCTACTGGCATGACGAGCACTCCAGCGTGCACATCATGATCCAGGGCAACCCCATGCTGCGACAGGACGAGCTCGGCCTGCTGTCCAGGCACGGGCTGGAATACCACTACTCGCCGGTGCCGCACGCGACGATCTTCCCCGACCAGAGCGTGCTGTACACCTACAAGGACATCGACAAGACCTGCGAGTGCTTCGCGAAGATCAGCCCGAAGGACGCGGAGACCTACCGCGGCTTCGTCCGCATGAGCCAGCAGATCCTGCAGATGTTCATGCCCGGCCTGTACGCGCCGCCGCCGCCGCTGGGCGAACTGGTGGCCATGCTCGACCGCAGCGACGAAGGTCGCCTGATGCTCGAGTACATGACCCGCGACTGCCTGAGCCTGGTCAACGACCTGTACGAGTCGGACAAGATCAAGATCCACCTGCTGCGGCTGGTCAGCGAGAACCTGCAGCACCCCAACGAACTGGGCACCGGCATGGGCGTGCTGCTGATGCCGGGCATCATCCACACCTACGGCGTGTCGCAACCGGTCGGCGGCAGCGGCAAGCTCACCGAATCGCTGGTGCGCTGCATCGAGTCGCATGGCGGCGAAGTGCGCTGCAACGCCGAGGTGGCTCGCATCCTCACCCGCGATGGCCGCGCCACCGGCGTGCGCATGAGCGATGGCGAGGAGATCGTGGCGCGCGACGCGGTGATCGGCGCCATCCATCCGCACGTCGTGCGCAAGTTCGTGGAAGGCGTGCCGGAACCGGTGATGCAGCGTGCCGAGCGCGCGCAGCTGGCGCCGTTCTCCATCATGGTCAGCCACTACGACCTGAAGGAGAACTGCAAGTACCACGCGGGCGAGGAGGTCGGCTACGCGACCATGCTGGAGTTCATGGCCAGCGACCGCCTCGACGACATGCTCGCCGACTTCGACGACCTCAAGCGCGGCCTGATCACCGAGCGGCGCCTGTGCGCCGGCGGCGACGAAAGCATCGGCGACAAGACCCGCGTGCCGCCCGGCGCCGGCATGTTCCATGGCATCACCTTCGCGCCCTACGCCGTCACCGACCCGCGCTGGAAGGACCGGCACTGGGACGACTTCAAGGAAGAGATCGGCGACCTCTCGCTGGCGCACTACCGCAAGTTCGTCAGCAACCTCACCGACGACAACATCATCGCGCGCAGCATCGTCAGTCCGCTCGACCTGGAGCGCTCCAGCCCCAACAGCATGATGCGCGGCGACCTGCACGGCGTGGCGCCGTATTTCCACCAGAGCGCGGGACACCGGCCGACGCCGGACCTGGGCCAGTACACCGTGCCCGGCGTCGAGCGGCTGTACCTCGCCGGCCCGTTCCAGCATCCCGGCGGCGGCGTCTACGGCGCGGGCCGCGCCACTGCGATCCGCATGTTCGAGCAGCTCGGCATGGATTTCGACGCGGTGGCCGGCGGCGTGCGCCACGATACCGGCGCGGCGTTGAAGCCGGCGGCGGACAAGGCCGGCATGGTGCTGCGCGGGCCGGCCGACGAGGAACTGATGCACGTGGAGTCGATGGAACGGGTGGGCGAGGAACTGGTCATCAAGGGCCGCAGCTTCGGCACCATGCCGATGACGGCGCGCCTCGATGCTGCCTCGGCGCGCGCGGGCCTGAAGATGCTCGGCCTCGGCAAGCTGTTCTTCCTCGCCAGCCTGCCGTTCCGCAAGAAACACTGACCGAGGAGGTCGACGCCATGCATCCACTGCAAGACAAGGTCGCCATCATCACCGGTGCCGGCGGCGGCATCGGCAGCGCCACGGCGCGGGTGATGGCCGAGCGCGGCGCCAGGCTGGTGCTGGCGGACATCGACCTCGGCGCGGCCCGGCGCGTGGCCGAAAGCATCACGGCGCAGGGCGGCGAGGCGCTGGCCGTGCATCTCGACCTCGCCGACGAGGCCAGCATCCTCGCCATGTTCGACGCTGCGATCACCGCCTGCGGCGGCATCGACATCCTGCACAACAACGCGGCCGACCTCGCCCCGGATCTGGGGCCGCGCGACCGCGATGTGGCCTCGATGGACGTGGACGTGTGGGACCGCACCTTCCGCGTCAACGTGCGCGGCACCATGCTGTGCTGCAAGCACGTGATTCCGCACATGCTGCGGCAGGGCGGCGGCGCCATCGTCAACACCGCGTCCAACCTCGGCCTGCAGGGGCAGGTGATCCAGGCGGCGTATGCGGCCTCCAAAGCGGCGATCCTGCAGCTGACGCGTTCGATCGCCGCTTCGCACGGGCGGCAGGGCATCCGTTGCAACGCCGTTTCGCCGGGGCTGGTGCTTTCGCCCGCCGCGCGGGCGAACCTGCCGCCCGACCTGCTCGATGCGGTGCAGAGCGAAACACTCACGCCCTACCTCGGCGAGCCGGACGACATTGCCTACGCAGTGGCCTACGCCGCCTCCGACGAGGCGCGCTACCTGACCGGGCAGAACATCGTCGTCGATGGCGGCACGTCCAGCCACGTGCCCGGCTTCGCACGGTTCAATGCACTGTTTGGCCAACTGCGGCCGCAAGGTTGAGCTAGCGCGCCGGTGCCGACAGCCGAGCCTTGCCAGGCCATCTTGATGCTGCACGCTGGTAGTGGCACCGGCATGGTCCGTTGGTGCCCGCGAACTTGTGGCGATGGTGATTTCCGTCGGCGAGTCATGCCACTTCGGGTGTAACTGCGGGTAATGGCATCGGTTAATGCATTGCGCTGCACAAATCGCCCGATGCGATAACCCCAATTGCAATAAACGATTTCACCTGTTTGCTCGCGTCGATTAGTTTCATCGCGTCGGCACGGTGTTTCGTAATGCGGGTTGCAAGGACCCAGGGGCACGATATACGGCTTCATTGATGACCAGGCCTGGCGCCTGCTTCATCCCCGTTGCGACATGGATTCCGGGCTTCGATCGGCGTCAATGCAGTATCAAAGACTCTAACTATATCCAGTAGAGATGGGGGAGAAACGTATGCATGGCAAGTCGGTACGCTCCACGCTTTTCATCGGGATTGCCGCAGCACTCTGCAGCATGGCCGGCACCGCCGCCGGCGCAACGGAGCCGGCAAATACGTCAGATTCCCCGGCGAGTGTCGATGTGGGTTCGGTGGCCCCGCAAAAGGCCAAGACCCTCGGGAAAGTCATCGTCACTGCCGAGAAGAGCGAAAGCGATCTGCAAAAGACGCCCGTGACAGTGACCGCGATCGATGGCCAGGATCTCCGGGACCAAGGTATCAGCACGCTGGTCAACGCGGTGAGCCTTGCACCCAGCGTCCAGGTGCAACAGGCCAACAACGGGCCAAGCTTTTATATCCGCGGCGTCGGCACCAAGGTGGCTGCATTCGGCTCGGCTTCTCCGGTGGCCACCTATGTCGATGGCATGCTGCAGACCCAGACGCCGATGGTTGCGGCGGCCATGGCCGATGTTGATCGGATCGAGGTATTGCGTGGCCCGCAAGGCACGATCTACGGACGCAACGCCACTGGCGGTGCCGTCAACGTGATCACCCGGGACCCGGAACTTGGCGTGGCCTCGGGCTCGCTTGGCCTTACCGCCGGCAACTACGACACGGTGCGTTCGCAGTTGGCGTTGAACCTGCCATTGTCCAGCTGGGCGGCGTTGCGCGTGGTAGCGAGCACGGACCACCACTCCGGCTATCTCAGCAATGGCCTCGACGACCAGGACCAGAAGTACGCACGGGCCAAGTTGCTCCTGCAGCCGACCGATAAGCTGCGCGTGATACTGACGGCGGCAAACCTGCATACTGACAGCCTGGGGCCGGGCGACGTGGAAACGCCGCTCGATGGTCGCGGTGCGTGGACGGCCGTGGACTATCACTCGGCCTTCGCCGCCTGCAGCCCGAACTGCAAGCCGTTCAATCGTGTCAACGACACCGAGTACGGTGCACAGGTCAATTGGGATCTCGACTTCGCCGACCTGACCTACCTCGTGGGTCACCAGGATTACGCCGACACCTATACCCAGCCGTTCTCCGGCCTCTGGGAATACAACCACCAGCCATATACCCAGGACACCGACGAACTGCGTCTGTCGTCGAAAGAGGACCAGCCCATACGCTGGGTTGCCGGCCTCTACTACCTGAATTCCAGCAATGCGGGCGGCTACGATCATTTCTACAACTTCGACCAGGTGCAGACCACGCAGGTCGCCACGGATCGGTCCAAGGCCGCCTTTGGCCAGCTCACCTTCGACCTGGCCGATACCTTGCATCTGACGGCGGGCCTGCGCTACACGCACGACTTCATCCATTACTCAAGCTACGTCGGGTCCACCGAGGACCTGTACCCGGCATCAGGCTTGGCCTCGGGTAGCTCGCCCTTCCACTATTTCTCCTACAAGGTCGGTCTTGATTGGGAATACGCGCCATCGGCGATGTTCTATACCGACGTATCGACGGCCAACAAGGAAGGCGGCGTCAACCAGTACGTGGGTGCGTACAAACCCGAGCACATCATCGCATTCGAGGTGGGTTCGAAGAATCGCTTCCTGGGCGATCGGCTGCAGCTCAACACGGATGCCTACATCTACCACTACACCAACTACCAGCTGAGCTATCCGCACTACCTATCGAACGGCAACATCAACGTCTACATGACCAATGTGGGCGGCACCACCAGGGTGGAAGGCGTGGAGAGCGAGCTGGACTGGCTGTTCACCGGCAGCGATCGCCTCGGTGGGTCGGTGGCCTATGAACACAGCCAGTTCGGCGATGGCCAGATCACGGAATCGTGCACGACAAGCAGCACGGGCTTCTGCGCGCTGTATCTGAAGGGCATGCCGCTGCCGCAGGCACCAAGCTGGTCACTCGTCGGCAAATACGAGCACTACTGGGACTTCAGTGACGGTGGAAGCCTGACTGCCCATGTCGACGGTGTCCACAAGTCGGGTTATTACGTCGACGTGGCACGTTTCACTGGCGTCTACGGCGAGGCGTACACCGTCTGGAACGCGCGACTTACCTACAACAGCGGAAACAGCCGGTGGTCGCTGAGCGCCTACGTCAACAACATCGGCAACCACCCGGTGCTGCTGGAAGCGAATCCCGCCGGTCCGTCGTTCTACTCGATGTACGGCGACCCGCGCACGTTCGGCCTGTCCTTCAACGTGAAGCTGTTCTGACATCGACGTGCCCAGGCCGGCGGTGCGCGGCACCGACTGGCCGACATCAGGAGACTGGAATGACTTATCAATGCAAACGTGCCGTGCATGCCATGCATGCGGGTGTAGCCATGTTGCTGTTGGCGTGCACGGTGCCAGCGTTCGGGCATGACGGTGGCGCCGCCAGCCGTTCGGTGGCGGACCACGCGACCTGGGTGGTGCAAAGGACCACGCACCTGGCCAGCCTGCGCATAGGCCAGGGTGCCACGGTGTCTGCCCAGCCTGGCCGTAGCGTCACACTGACGGTGAACGGGGTGGACGTGCCGTTGCAGCCGGGCAGTTACAACGGCGACGTGGTGCTGACGGTGACCAGAGCCATCGTCGTTCCGTTCAGCATGATGGGCAAGACGTTCGGTCCCTACCATTTCCGGGCGGCCGTCTACGTCGACAACGGCAAGCTCGTGGCGGACAAGTCAGTGCTTGCGGCAGCGGGCCACGGCAAGGTGACGGATACGTCGGCAGACGATCTCTCGATCACCTCCAGAGCCGAGGACTTCAATGGCATCGTCGTGACTGGCCAGTCCACCTATATGGTCAATCGTCCGACCATCGATTTCGTCGGCAATGGCGGCAACGATTTCGCGGGTTTCGGTGCTGCGATCATGGCCAGTGGCCATGCCAGGCTCACCGTGAACGGGGCGAAGATACGCACCCGCGGGGCGGTCAGGACGGCGGTGTTCGTCGGCGGGGACAGCACGGTCACCGTCAACAATGCCGACATCGAGACCCGTGACGGCGTATTGCCGGCTAACTACAAGTTCTCGATCGTGCCCGGAGAAATGATGGAGGTGCCTTATGGTTTGGGCATCTACGGCAATGTGCGTGCCACGAATGTGGTTGGTCACGGTACCGTCTACTACAACCACAGTCACATCAAGGCCGAGGCCTGGGGTGCGCTGTCCACTGATGGAGATGGTCCGACCAAGCTGGTGGCGACCGACAGCCTCATCGAGACGGTGAAGAGTGGCTACGGCGCTTACGCCAACGGTTTGGCGCACGATTATTTCAATCATTGCGTCTTCAATGTCGCCGACTATGGCTTGGTCGTGGGTGGCCCCGGTTCTGGCACGTTTACCGACGGCACCGTGGTGAACTCGCGCCGTTTCGGCGTCATGATGCATCAGGGTACCGGTGGCGGCACCCTGACCATCGAGAAGGGCTCGGTGTTCAACACGAAGTCCACGACCATCGAAGTCAAGGGACGCGGCACTCACATCATCGTCGATGGCGCCAAGCTGGTTCCCGGCAATGGCGTGATCCTGCAGACGATGGACAACGACGACCCGATCATGCGCGCCATGATGGCCAAGAATCCCGGTGCCGCGCCGGGGATGGCCGTACCCGGGCAGCAGCGTTACAGCGGCAACGTGGTCGCCGATTTCAAGCATGTGAACCTGAAAGGCGACATCTACCACGCCATGACGGATGTCGGCGAGATGGATCTCAGCCTGGAGGACGCCAGCATCGATGGCGTCATTTCGCTGGCCACGACGCACCCTGCCTCGGGCAAGGAACCGACCAAGGCAACTTTCCAGCAGATCGGTGACGTCGGCGATGTCCCCGGTCCGTCCGCCGGCAAATACGGTCTCAAGCTGAGCCTGGGCGATCGCGCCCACTGGACGGTCGCCAGGACGTCGTACCTGACCAGCCTCAGCGTGGCCAGCAGCGCCACGGTGCGTGCACCCAATCACCAGCAATTGGTGCTGAAAGTCGATGGCAAGACGCAGCCGTTGAAGGCGGGCAGCACGTATGCCGGGAAAATCGTCATCGAAGTGAAGCCAGCCGCAGGCTGATTCGTGCAATAGGCCACCTCCATGGTCGTTATCCGTGTCTGGCATCCGGGTGATTCCAGTTGAGATTGGGTTGTCTACTGGCAGGCCATACAGAAATCGCGAGGGGAGAGTTATGAGCTACACACCACAAACGGGTACGTCCCGCAAGCTGCTGGCTGCCCTGATTCTTGTGTCACTGGCGGCGATGGGTACGTCACCCTTGTTGGCGCAGACGACGGATGGTTCGGAGCAGGCGCTGATGCCGGCCCAGTCGAAAAACGCAGTGCCGAAAAAGAAAGTCACGCAACTGGCTGCGGTCATGGTATCGCCTGAGCACAAGCTCACGGACGAGCAGAAGGTGCCCATCTCCATTGCCGTGACTACAGGTGCCGAGGCTCTTGAAAAAGGTGAAACAAGAGTGGTGGATATACTGCAGAGCACGCCTTCGGTGGTAATCCAGACCACGCCCCAAGGTGGTCAGGTATTCATCCGGGGTGTGGGAGCCAATGGCGACAGCAACTGGGTGGACCCGGATGTCGGCGTGATGCTCGACGGCGTGTACGACGGACGAGCAGAGCGGATCTTTTCGGCTATGTACGACGTCAACCGTCTCGAGGTGCTGCGTGGGCCGCAGGGCACGTTGTACGGTAGAAACTCGACCGGGGGTGCCATCAACGTGATCACCAATGATCCAACCGGTACATTTGGTGGCACCGTGAACGTGCAGCTGGGGAACTACGATCTTCGCCATGTCGACGCGGCGATAAACCTTCCCGTAAGCAATACGTTCGACGTGCGTGTCGCGGCTTTGCGCGAGAAGCACGATGGTTATTACAGCAACGGGGCCGGAGCCTCGAACTTCACCGGTACACGACTCAAGGCGCTGTGGAAGCCCAGCGACAAATTCAGCATTCTCGGCACCCTTGATTACCTCAAGTACGATGGTGCCAATTTCACTACGGTTCCCCGTAAGTACGACAGCTCCGTTCCACCGTTCGTGGATTGGTCATACAACTATGCCAGCAAGTGGGATGTTGATCCGGAGCATCCGGCCAATCTCGAACGTGATCATTTTCTTACCTACTCACTGCAGGCAAAGTGGGATGTCGGTTTCGGAGTATTGACGATCATTCCCGCCGTGGCGCTGAATACGCGCAGCCAGTATGGCAATCTCATTCAAGGTACGGCAGGCGGGGGTGTGCTCACCAACTCTACGTGGTCGGAAAAACAGAAGACGCTGGAGGTGCGTCTGGCATCCCAGCCTGATGCGCCGGTTTCGTGGGTGGTGGGAGTGTATGGGTACGACGACAATAATGTGGAAACCGGTATCCCTGCCAGCACGGGCCCGACCACCTTCGTCAGCTATGGTGTCGACGTGCCAGCCAAGTCCAGAGCCATTTTCGGGCAAGCGACTTACCCCGTAACCGACAAGCTCAGGGTGACTGGTGGCCTGCGCTACACCAAGGACAAGAAGACCAATTTCTACGGCATCAAGAGCTTGATCGGATCGTACAACTCGGGGATCCTTTCGCAGAGCCAGTCCTATGATGCGGTTACCGGAAAGCTGAGCCTCGAATATGATGTGGCGAAAGATTCAACGCTCTATGCCTTGGTGGCCAGGGGTTACAAGGCGGGAGGCTTCAGTACCACGGCGTTTCCGCCCTTGGCCTATAAACCGGAATACCTCACCGACTTCGAGGTGGGTAGCAAGAGCCGCTTTCTCGACAATACACTCCAGTTGAACGTATCCCTGTATCACTACCTGTATCGCAATTACCAGGTTCAGTATCAGGATTACTACTATCCTTCACCCAATCCGGATGACGGTGCGGACGGGACAGCATTCGCCCAACTCGTGACCAATGCGGGGCGGGGTACCAATACGGGCGCCGAGGCCGAATTGCGCTGGCGTTTTGTACCCAGCACCGAGCTTCGGTTCGACGCGACCTATGCCCACGCGCGCTACGGAGACTTCTCCAACGCCGCACTGACGTACCTCAGCGATACGCCGGTGGCCGAAAACCCCAAAGCCACTTACAAGATTGGCCTCGAACACGATTTTGGCCTGTCGGGAGGAGGCATGATCAGCCTTTCCGGGCAGTTCCGCTGGTCTGATGGCTATCGCGTCGGTATTTCGACCGGTATGCCTGGCGGCGACCTACACGATTACCAGGAAGCGTTCCATAAGACCGACTTGCAGGCGACGTACGTTCCGGCGACCGGCAATTGGACGGTTGGGGCGTGGCTCAGGAATCTGGAAAACAATGCACAAGTCACGCAAACGTTCCCGTTCGGTCGTGTAACCATTACGGATCCCCGTACGTTCGGCCTCAATTTCTCTTACAACTTCTATTAAGCATGCGTTGTGCTCGAATGCTTGCATGTGGAGCGTAATACCCGATCCGTACGTCCGCACGGGTTCAATCATGGATCCATGGTTGAACCCGTGTCTCAGGTGCTTGGGAATACTTTTACATTTGCTTTCACGTGTTAGATGGAGATTCAAGTGAGAATGTATTTTTTGAGCTTGTTCGTTACAGCCTTGGTGACGACACATGTTCACGCGACAGAAGTCCATTGCAATCGCCTCTGCCTCAAGCAAATGGTCGATCAAGTCTTGGTCTCCACTGAAAAGCATGATCCCTCAATACTGCCGGTGGCGGACAGGTACAGACTGACTGTCAACAACATGCCTTCCAGCCTCTCGATGGCAGTGCCATGGCGCACTATTTCGTCGTTCAAGGCGGTGGCGCCCGGAAATTACGTCATCGATACCGAGCGACAAGAGGTGTTCTTTGTATCCACGGTTGTCGAGGGAAGTTTGCCCTCGCTGTTGTGGGGGCGTCTGAAGGTGAAGGATCGGAAGCTGTCGGAGATGGAGTTCTATCTGAGTCGAGGAACGGCCGACTCGGGGGCGAAGTTCGATCCGAATGGGTTGACGAAGCTGCCCTCGGTGTGGACCCATCCCATTCCGCCGGGCAAGCAGGCCACGCGCGCAGAGCTGACGCGTGTCGCACAAACCATATTCAACCCAGGCATGGGAGAGTTGGACTACAGCCTTTCATGCCATCTTGTCGAGAATGGATACACGCTTCCTAACACAGTGCGTCTGGACGACTGGCTGAAGTACAACGCCTCCAGTGTATCTAAGGAAAAACTCGTCGAACTGAAAGCCATGGCATCTTCCCACAATGGCATAGCGGAGCTTGGCTGTCCGCGAATCGACGCGCCTACGGACAAGCAGGCACGAATCCTCGTCGATGAGGTGCAGGGCATCGCGCTCAGTCTTGCAATGGTTCCCGGTAAAGTCATTGCCGATCTTATGCCTTCACCCGATCCAAAGCCGGGCTTGCCTACCACCGTGTTTGTGCCCGATTCGATGGCGAATGACCAGAGTCAGCGCATCGAGAACGAGAGGGAATTGCCCACATCCCATGGCAGGCCGGTCAGTCTTACGATGCCAGCAGTGCTTGCTGCCGCCCAGTTCATCAAATTCTACGATGGCAGGATGCAAGGGGTTCGTCGGTTGATGCAGGGACAGCCGGCGGGTAGCAAGTCGCCTTGGGTCGGAGATAAGCATCGGGTGCAATGACCCACAGCTCACTTGCGTGGGTGTTACTTTCTTCGGCCTGGTTAGCGCCAAACCTCAGTTCATAAATGTCGCTCGCACCGGGCGTAGCCGGTGTTGGCAAGCAAGATTGAAACGCCCTGAGATGGCGATTCCCTTCGACTTCGGCGCTATGTGCGCAGACCCATGGCGAACGGAGAGTTGGTGGCTGAGGCTCGTCGCGAATCAGGACTTCCATTGAGTCATGCAAGACAAGGTTGTTGCCCCATTTCGCATGAATGAATTGAGTGTACCGATGGCGGCAAATAGTTGTGCAGTAGCAACCGTATTCGCTTGAGGATCTGGTATGGGATGGCTTTTCAAAATTAAGCGCGCGGCGGTGTTGGTCACATGCTTTCCGGTTACCGTGGCGTTTGCCTACAATGGCCCACCATCTGCGGCGGGAGGCCGCTGGCACCTCGATGTGCGGCCATTTGTTCAGTTAGTCGACACGAATCACGACGGCTGCATGAGCCTGAAGGAATGGAAGGCAGCGGGAGCGCCCATGTCGGCCTATCGTTCATTGAGCAATGCCGATGGGTGTGTGACCTACGAAAAAATGATGAATACCCAACCGCCCCCAGGAATTGATGCGAACGGCGACGGAAGGCTGACCTTGGCGGAAATGATCGCCTACGCCAAGAAGATGGACAAATCGAAACATCGTCCTTAGATAACTCTCACGTGTGCTGCGGTCTGGAAAGCACATGTATTACCGTTTCAACGGGCCCGGCATTGTCCGCGCCAGTCCGCCACTAGCGCGGCTCAACGCCATATAAGGCGAGATACCCCGGCTTGTTTGGAGGTGTCCGGCTATGCCTGGTTCAACATCCTTTTCGATGGCGGCGAAACTCGAGCAAGACGTTCCGTCGTCAGGCGGTGTTGACCGGTAACCAGTGGGGTTTGATCACTGTCCTAGACCAGCATCCGCAACCAAGAGGCGGAAGATCAACGATTGGAACAGTTGCAGCTACTGCGATGAGACCTGCCACCGGAGGGTGGTGCCGAAGGTGGGGATCGCGTTAGCGATCCCGATTCAGACGCTTTGAGCGGCTCGCACAACTAAAGCCCCCGGCTCTGCCGGGGGCTACTTACGGTCCGACGTTGACGCGGTGGTCGGCGTCAGGTCGAGGCTGCGTCGGGCGCACATTTCTAGGCCGAATACCGCTTACATGGCGGCGGCGTGCTGACTGAGAGGAGTGCATAAGATGATACCGTCGCTTCTGGGGCGGCCCAAGCTTCCAGATGGAGACGTCCGGCGCGGACCGGGCACGGGCCGTCGACAGCCAAGTATCCCGGCGTCGGGTCGCCTGACGCATGCATTGCGCAGGGTGCATCGCTGGATCGCCGTGGTGCTGGCGTTGTTCATGGCCGTCATCGGGCTGACCGGCAGCATCCTGCAGACGATCTTGGCCATCTATGGCGAACCTTCCGGCCCTGGCGGCGTCTATTCGGCGGCGGCCCGTGTGCCGAGCTGGGTCCTGGACCTGCGGCGCGTCGTACTGCAGGTCCATACGGGATTCCTGGCCGGTCTGGCAGGCACGTACTACGGGATGGCCTGCGGGCTGGGCCTGTTGTTCTTTTCGCTCAGCGGCCTGTGGATGTTCGTACGAATGTATCGCGCACGTTTTCGCTGCGGCGAACGTTTTCCGTTCTGGCGCGACGGCCGAGGCGCTGTCTCGGCGCGGGTCTTGCATCGTTGGTTGGCTGCCGGGCTCGTGGTCTTTACCCTGCTTGTTTCGTTCACCGGGACCAGCCTGGATTTCGATTTCGCCCGTCACGGCATGATCCCGGAATCTGATTCGGCGAGGCCCGCGCGAGCGGCTACACCACCGCCATCGGATGCGCACTGGCACCAGCTGAACTTCTCTGTCCACAAGCTCGATTTTCTCGGTCCGGCCGGACATTGCTTCGGCATTGTTCTTGGGACGGGTCTGGCGATTTTTGCTCTCACCGGCCTGCTGGTGTACCTGTCAATGCGGGCGCGTCGGGCCAAGACGGGACTGAGTGGACTGTTCTGGCGCTGACGGGTTCGCGCATTCTCCGTTGATACACGCCATGCTGCGTGTCGACCGCACCGTGCGCAAAAGGATGCCCGGAGCGTTTTTGACATCGTACAGCGATGGCCCGCGGGGTGACTGCCAGGGACAGTGGCTGCAAAAAAATGCCGCCGCGAACCATGACGCAGTTCGCGGCGGCAGTCGGGGAGGAAGTTCTCTAGTCCTGGTTCCGCAGACTCACGGTTCGACCCAGATTGACTGCATATCGGGTCCGCCAAGATGGACATTGATCTGCGAGGCCTGCAACTTGCCGTTGTAGAGCTGCAGAACCTGCATGGTCATGCCGGTAGCGGCTGACGGTTTCAGCAGGGGCGTCTTGCTCAGGCGTTGCTGTTTCGTGAACCAAGCCGCCTCTTCGTCCTGGGCCTGTTTCATGTCGTCCGGGATGAAGGCTGAAATCATCTTCCCGTAGAAGGGATAGGGATATACGTGGCCACGCACCATGCCAGCGGTGACGACGATGCCGAGTTCGGTGTCGACCACGATGGTGCGCGCCTTCAGGTCGGTCGGCCGGAATGGCGGAAACATGCAGCCTAGCGGTTTGTCGGCGTTCTCCTTGCGGGGAGGATTGCCAGGGTCGAATACTTGCGAGCCGGCCTCGAGAAACTGGCAGTCGGTTCCGATGGCCACTTTCATGGGATCCGAGGCATCGAAGGATGCACGTGCCAGTTTTTCCAGCTCGGCGCGGCTGGCCTTGACGCGATCGGCGGGTGGGTTCATCTCCCTGTGCATGTTCGCGGGCAGGTTCTTAGCCGAGTACGAGAATCCGTGATCGCCATGTGACCGATTGATGTAAAACTCGAGTTCGGTAATCTTCTGGTTGACGACCTTGATCCTTCCCCACATCGCGGACAAGCTGCCACCTTCGTCAATCTGTTTCATGAAGAAGGCTTGCCCAGCCACGGGATCGATTGCCAGAAAATCCGGTTTGCCACCGTTCGTTACCGTGCGCCACAGCGTCATCATGCCGAGTGCGGCCGGATGCAGATTCTCCGTGGCGGTGTATACCGGCGCCAGCGGCAAGTTGTATGGATCATGTGTGGCCATGGAGTCCAGCACTTGATCCACGATGTTGGTCATGCACGACCTGTCGCAGGTCGTCTGCGCATGGGGCACTGCCGGCGCAGCTTGAACGCATAGTGAGAGTGGCGCGAGTGCAAGCAGGAGACACGCGGCCAGAGCCTTGTACTTTCGGGTTGAAAGGTGCTGTATCGACGTTCCAGGATTCACTTTCTGCATGACGGGCAATTCTCCTTTTTGTCTGGGCAGGGACGGTCGAGTGCCGACAGGAAATGCGAACGCGCGTTCGGACCTCAGAAATCCACCGACAAGCGAAGCCCGAAGTAGCGCTGCGAATCGCGGGCGCGCTGCGCAATGACGGCATTGGCTGGAGCAAACGTGCCGGGTTGCGCCCACAGGCCGCTCCACCAGTCGGTCATGTCGGTGTAGTAGGTCTTGTTGAAGATATTGTTGGCGAACAGCGTCACCGCGTAGTCCGCAGCCTCGCCGTGATGGGTCAGCGTGGCGGAAAGCCCCATCAGCCCGAAGGCGCCCATCTCGGTGCGGGGGTTCTGGTCGGGCAGGAACTGCTCCTTGGTGCGGTAGGCGTAGTTGCCTTCCAGCGTCAGGTCGTTCGAATCGGGCAGGGAAATGCGGTGCTGCAGGCTGAGCGAGGCCTTGAACTTGGGCGCGAGTGGCATGGTCTTGCCCGACACGTCCTGTACCGATTCGGAGGATCCCCCGACGGTGATGGTATAGCAGCCCTGTGCCGCGGCCTGGCCGTTGTAGCAAGGGGCGTTCTCGTACGAGGTGAACTTTGCGTCGGTATACGCCGCATTGAAGTCGAAGCGGGTCTGCGGCGTGATGTTGAACTGGGTGGTCAGCTCCGCGCCGCGGGTCTTGGCGCCGGCATTGCTGAATTCGAGCAGGGGTTCGTAGGTGGTCGATGCATACGTCTGCACCTGGTAGCCGTTGTACTTCGTGTCGTAGATCGAAGCGTTCACTACCAGGCGGCCATCGAGATAGACGCCCTTGCTGCCCAGTTCGAAGCTGTTGATGTGTTCCTGCTTGACCGGGGTGAGCACGTCGCCGGAGGGGCCGTTGCTGTTGCCGAGCAGTACGTCGGCGGTGTTGTAGGCCCTTGGCTTGTAGCCGCGGGAATAGGTCAGGTAGAACATCTGGTTGTTCGAGACCTTCTGTTGCAGCGTCAGGTCGCCCACCAGTGCACCGGAGTGGTTGCTGCCGCTGCTGGTGCAGTAGGTGCAGGCGCCCGTATCGCCGCTGTACGCGATCTGGTCGATGGCGTACGAAATGACGTCGCGATCGTAGCGGAGGCCGGCGATCAGCGAGGTGCCGTTGTCGCCCAGCTTCCAGGTGCCGCGTCCGTACACGTCGTAGGTCGAGGTCGTCGAGGAGTTCGACACGACGTAGGGGTTGATGCCCCAGAACTCGCGGTTGGTGAAGCCGTCGATCGTCGAGCGTGAGTAGAACGCACCAAGGATGTAGCTGAACTCCTGATCTTCCGGCGACACCAGCTTGAATTCCTGGCTCACCTGGCGCGTATCGAGGCTGACGGGTTGCGCATCGTTGAAATCGCTCCACCCGTTGGCATCGAGTGCCGCCTGTGGAAGCTGCGCGATGATGTCGTTCCAGAAATGCGTCGCAGTCAGGAAGTTCGGTTGCTGGTTGCGCAGTTTCTCCGACTGGAAGTCGCTGGTCGAGGTGAACGTGGTGCCGTTGCTGAACTGGTAGTTCATGGTCAGCGTGGCTTCGCGATCGCGCGCCTTGGAGTAGATATCCACGGGCGTGTTGTAGTCGCGATTGTCCGAACCCACGGTGATGCCCGGGAAGCTGGCCGCCTGCGTGGCGCCGGTGCCCAGGATGTACGGAAACAGTTCCGCACCGGGCGTGATGTAAGAGTAGACCCAGTTCGAGCCGTAGGTGTTCTGCTTGGATGCGCGCAGTGCAAGTGTGGCATCGAAGCTGTCGTTGGGCTTGTACTGCAGTTTCAGGCGACCACCGAGGCGGTCGGTGCGGGTGTTCTGGTCCGTTCGGGTGTCGACGATCGGGTAATCGGTGTGACCGCCCCAGCCCGCGAGGCTGAAACTGAGCGTCTTGCTGATCGGCCCCGAGATGAAGCCGCGTACGCGCTTCTCGTTGTCGTTGGTGAAGGTGCTGCTTGCCGAACCGGTCCAGTAGTCGGTAGGCGAGTGGGTGACGACGTTGATCACGCCCGCCGAGGCCGCGCGGCCGCCGAGGGTGGATTGCGGGCCGGTCAGGACTTCCACGCGGGCGACGTCTTCAAGGTCGTTGGCGGCGACCGCGTCGGAGGGCACCGGCACGCCGTCGATCAGGGTGGCGACGCCCGACTCCACGCCGATGGCCGCCTCGTTGGTGTCCGTGGATATGCCGCGGATCGACAACGGCGTGCGACCGTTCATGGTGGAATTGAGGTTGGCCGACGGCACGATGTTGTTGAGGTCGGAAATGTCCGAGACGTTCCTGCTGGTCAGCGCATCGCCGGAGACCACGGCGACGGATACGGGGGCGTCCTCGACCCTTTCCACGCGCTTTTGCGCCGTGACGACGACTTGCCCGAGATTCTGGATGGCAGGTTTCTTGGTTGCCTTTTGATGGCTGTCACCGGAAGGGTTCTGGCCGCTGTTGCCATCCACTGATTGGGCATGGGCGCTGCCGGCAACGAGCGGATTCAGGGCAGCAAGCACGCAAGCGGCAAGAATGGATCGACTCAGGATTTTCATGGTTACCGGAAACCTCTTGGCAGGTCGGGTGGTCTGTCGGCGCGAAGATCCATCCCTGGGCGATATGTCGCTCACTGGTTCCGGCTGCATGAGAGTTGCCATCCCGTGTGCGGGTGCCATGCTTCACGTCTCGTATGTGTCAGGGACGTTAATTGGCTTCAACGGTGTCCGGAAATGGTTTATCCAGATGGCGCCTATCTATTTGGCGGATTGATGCGACGCGTCATGAGCGCCGGAGATGCAAGGGCCGGCGAACCGTCGGATGGGGCGTGTGATGCATGGATGGATCCATGCCGGGGCTTGCGGAGGAAGCGAAGGGCGGCGTGGCGAATTGCCTCGCCGCCCTTTGGCCATGCGCGGTGATGTGCCCGGGAGGGCAGGCGCACCCGGCGTCAGATCGGCGCGCGCAGGATGCGCAGCGACGCGGCCATCAGCTCGCTGTGCTCGTGGGGCGAGGCGTGCGCCATTTCCATCTGGCCGAGGCGCACCGAGTTCTCGATCACCTGCCGGCAACGATCGAAGCGGCGCGCCATGTAGCGTTCGAAGGCCGGCCGCAAGCCGTCGCCGGCGGCCAGTTCCTCGGCCAGCACGATGCCGTCCTCGATCGCCATGCCGGCGCCGGAGGCCAGGTGCGGCGTGGTCGCGTGCGCGGCGTCGCCGATCAGCAGTACGCGGCCGCGGTGCCAGGGTGCCGGTTGCAGGTGGACTTCCAGCGGCTTGTAGTTGACGCTGTCGCGGTTGGCGCCCAGCACGGTGTCGCGGATCTGCGGCACGAAGCCGCCGAAGCCCGCCATGCGCTCGTGCAGCCGTTCGGGTTGCTCGTCGAACGGGATGTGCGGGTTGTCCGGTGCCGGGTGCAGCAGGAACATGTACATGTGCGTGGCCGAGACCGGGTTGAAGCCGACCTTGGTGTCCGTGCCCATGAAGAAATGGCTGCGGTCGAAACCGGCTGGCCGCTCGGCCACGAGGCGATAGACCACCTGGCCGGTAAAGCGCGGCGACGGCGAACCGGGGAACACCAGCTTGCGGGTGGCGGAGAAGATGCCGTCCGCGCCGATCACGAGGTCGTAGCGGCCGCGGCCGCCGTCGTCGAAGACGGCCTCGATGTCGTCCGGGCCTTCTTCCAGTGCCTGCACGGTGCGGCCGAGCTGCACGTCGACACCGGCGTCCAGCGTCCGCGCGGACAGGATCTTGTGCAGCTCCGGGCGCATGATGCCGCCGGTGGCGGGCAGGTCGACGGACAGCGGCGGGATCGGGATTTCCTCGAGCAGCTTGCCTTGCGCGTCGTGGACTTTCGCGCCGCTCCAGGTTGCGCCGTGGGCCTTGACCTCGTCGAGTACCCCGATGGTCTGCAGCGCGCGCAGGGTGGGGCCGGTGATGGTGAGCCCGGCACCGTGGGCGCGCCAGTCCGGGTCGACCTCGACCAGGTCCACGGCGATGCCGATCTTGCGCAACTGGATCGCGCAGGACATGCCGGCGATGCCGCCGCCGATGATGAGTGCCTTGTCAATCCTGGCCATGGAAACTTCCCCGCGTCTTGGATGGGTCTGGTGGAGTGGCGCGGGCCGGCAGGAACCGCCCGCACCGTCGTGGATGGGGCCGCTCAGCCGGGAGGCTCGACGAGCCAGACCTGCCGGTCGCGCACCTGCAGCCGCAGTTCCGTGAGCCGGCCGCCGAGGCAGGCCCCGGCGGTGCACAACCCGGACTCGATGGCGAAGTGGGCGCCGTGCGCGTAGCAGACGATCTCGCTGCCGTCGCCGGACAGGAAGCGGTCCTTGGCGTAGTCCAGCGGGCGGTGGTTGTGTGGGCACAGGTTAAGGTAGCCGTACACCTGATCGCCGTGCCGCACCACGAAGAAGCGGTCCTCGCCGCGTGCATCGGGATCGAACCCGCGCGAGCCGCCGTCGGCGATCTCGTCCAGCCGGCACAGCCGGCGGGCGGGACGATCCGGAGGAGCGACGTGGCGGGGTTCGGGCATGCCGGGCGCCTGCTCAGTGGCCGTCGCCGTTGGGCGACCACAGCGGCTTGTAGTCGAACAGGTAGATCTGCGACGTCGCCGCGTTCGCCTCGACCTCGCGTGGCGTCCAGCTGTCGTCGTGCAGGTCCATGTCGGCGTCGTATTCCATCGCGCCGCCGAACGGGCTGTTGAAGTACCAGAAGTAGTTCGAGCCGAGCACGTGCCGGCCTGGCCCCCAGAACGTCTTGTAGCCCTTCTCGTGGAAACGCCAGCCGGCCTGCAGGAATTCGTTGGGGCCGGACAGGTGGAAGGTGAAGTGGTTGATGCCGATCAGGAACGGGCCGCCGCCCTGGATCAGGAACAGCGTGTGGTGTTCCTGGGTGCCGGCAGGGCGCATGAACGGCCCGACGTTGGTGAATCGGTCCACCACGCGGAAGCCGAGCCGCTCGCGGTAGAAGCGCTCGGCACGCACCACGTCCGGCACGAAATACACCACGTGCGACAGCGAACGCGGGACCACCGGGGCCCGGTGGTCCGCACCGACGTCGTTGACCGGGCGCTGCAGCGTGGCGCCCGGGCAGTTGGACAGCACCGGCGGCGCTTCGAGCTTGCGCCGCACGGTCAGCTGGAAGGCGATCGGGATGCCCGAGTCGTCCTTGCTGTGCAGCACGCCCTGCGGGTCGCGGAACACGTCGCGGTCTTTCGAGAGTTCGCTTGCGATTGCTTCCAGCGAGGCCGCGTCGGCCACGCCGTAGATGGTCTCGCGGATGTTCGGCGACGGCGCGAAGGCCGGCGGCAAGCTGGTGTCGCTGCTGCGACGCACGACGATGGAGGTGCCGTCCAGCGCCTCGAACGTGGCGCCGCTCATGCCGTTGTCGACGCGCTTCAGGCCGTAGTCCTGCAGGTATTTCACGCAGGCGTCGAAGTCCTCGACGCCAAAGACCAGCGAATCCGGGCCGATGATGTTCATGCGTTGCTCCAGTGGGGCACGGCCCGGGTGTGGCGGGGCACCGGGCGGAAGGGATGGAAGTGCGTGGCGATGGCGGATGGCGCGGGCTTCATGCGTCCTCCGTCCACATGTCAGCCTGCAGCACGAACTCGATCAGGTTGCCGAAGGGATCGCGCACGAACGCGTTCGAGCCCCACGGGAATTCCTTCACGAACACGATGTCGACCTGCTGCCGCTGCAGCGCGTCCACGGTACGCCGGATGTCGGGGACGGCGAACGCCACGTGCTTGTTGCCGTAGGTCTTGACGTCGCGGTCGGGTACCTTGCGGTCGTCCGACATCGGCATGCCGTCGGCTGGCTGGAACAGCTCGATGCGCAGCTCGTCACGGCGCAGCATGGCGACTTCGGCGGGGATCTGCGGGATCGGGAAGCGCGCTTCCACCGCGAAGCCCAGCACCCGGCCGTACCACTCGATCGCCTGGTCGAGGTCGGGCACGCTGACGCCGCCGTGGTGGTGCTTCAGCACCGGCACTGGATCGGCTGCGGGAGTGGTCGTGTCGGGTTTCGTCGAAGACATGGTGTATCTCTCGATGCAGGAGCCGCCGCCGTCAGGCACCGATCACGGATTTGCGGTTGAGGAATTCCAGCAGCCCGGCACTGGAAAGCTCGCGGCCGTAGCCCGAACGCTTCACGCCGCCGAACGGCAGGCGCGCATCGGAGAATACCGTGCCGTTCACCGCCGTGATGCCGGCCTGCGCGTCCTCGATGAAGCGCTGCTGCTCGTTCTCGTCGCGACTCCAGATGGCGCTGCCGAGGCCGAACGGGGTTTCGTTGGCGACGGCGATCGCCTCGTCCAGGCTGCCCACGCGGAACAGCATGGCGACCGGGCCGAACATCTCCTGCCGGCGGCTTGCCGACGATGCCGGCAGGTCGGCCAGCACGGTGGGCGGGTAGTGGTAGCCGGGGCCGTCCGGCAAGCTTCCGCCGCACAGCAGGTGCGCGCCGGAGGCCACGGCCGCCTGCACCTGCGCGTGCAGGTCGTCGCGCGCGCGTTCGCTGGCCAGCGGGCCGACCTGCACGCCGGCGTCCATCGGGTTGCCCAGGTTCAGGCCCTGCATCGCGGCGACGAAGGCGCGCTCGAACTGCGGGTACACGGCCTCATGCACGATGAAGCGCTTGGCGCAGACGCAGGACTGGCCGTTGTTGGCCACGCGCGCCTGCACGCCCGTACGCACGGCCTGTTCGAGGTCGGCGCTGGGCATCACCACGAAGGCGTCGCTGCCGCCGAGTTCGAGCACGCACTTCTTCAGCGCCTGGCCGGCGGCGGCGGCCACGGCCTGGCCGGCCCGCTCGCTGCCGGTGAGCGTGACGGCGGCGACACGCGGGTCGGCGATCAGGCCGGCGATGTCGTCCGTCTGCAGGAACAGGGTCTGGCACGTGCCCGGCGGCAGGCCGGCGGCGTCCAGTATCTTCTGCAGCGCCTGCGAGCACTGCGGCGTGCCGGGCGCCGGCTTCACCAGCGCCACGTTGCCGCCGACCAGGGCCGGGGCGACGAAGCGCACGATCTGCAGGTAGGGGAAGTTCCACGGCATGATCGCGAGCACCGCACCCAGCGGCAGCAGGCGCACGGAGGCGGTGGTGCCGGGCAGGTCCACCGATTCGCGCGCCAGCATCGCCTCGCCGTGCTCGGCGTAGTAGCGGCAGATGGTGGCGCACTTCTCCACCTCGGCCACCGCCTGCGCCAGCGGCTTGCCCATCTCCAGCGTGGCCAGCGCGGCGAGGGCCCGCTTGTGCGCAAGCAGGTCGTCGGCAACGCGACCCAGCAGCTCGGCGCGTTGCGCCACCGGCGTCTTGCGCCAGGTTTCGAAAGCCCGTGCCGAGGCGGCCAGGCATGCTTCGATTTCGGCCGCGCCGAGGCATTCGAACTGCGCCGAACAGGTACCGGTGGCGGGGTTGATCGTGCGGTAGGCGGTGGACGCGGCGCTCATCGTCGTCAGCCGTCGACGTCCAGGCCGGCCAGCACTTTCACGCCGATCGGCTCGGCCAGGAAATCCGGGATCTTTGCGCGGTAGGACTTGTAGTGCGCGCTGGCGCGGTGCGCTTCCAGCGCGGCCTGGTCGTCGTAGACCTCGAACAGGTGGAAGCCGGCGTTGCCTTCGGCATTGCGGAACAGGTCGTAGCGGCGGCAGCCCGGCTCGGCGCGGGTTGGCGCGACCATGCCGCGCAACTCGGCTTCGGCATCCGCCTCGTGGCCGGGCGTGGGGACGAAACTGGCGAAAACCATGATGCTCATGTCTATCCTCGGGTCGTGGGGATCAGGGGTGTTGCAGGGCCGCCAGGACGTTGCGGACCAGCGTGGTGGCGTCGCCGTCGTGCCGGAAGCCCAGCCGGTCGGCGATCGCCGTGTGCAATGGCGGATAACGGCCGAACTGCGCCTCCAGCGGTTCGTTGGGCGCGTAGGACACCCGGCCGTGCACGGAAGGGCCGAGCACCTCCGCCAGCGCGTCGACCAGCTCGTCCATGCGCAGGTGCAGCGCCGGCAGGTTCCACGCGCGCCAGCGCGGCAGCACGGCGGCCGGCAGCGCGGCGGCGTGCAGCAGGTTGTCCACCACGTTGCGCAGCGACATGAACCAGCTGGCGGAATCCGGCGCGACCGGGAGCGTGAACGATTCGCCCGCACCCAGCGCGCTGAACACGTCGCTCAGGTAGGCGGAAAGCAGCCCGCTGGGTTGGCGCGGACGCGCGACGATACCGGGCAGGCGCACGGCGCGCCCGTCCAGCCAGCCCTTGCGCGTGAAGTCGCTGATCGCCGCTTCCATCATCAGCTTCTGCGCGCCGTAGCTGAGTGCCGGCTGCAGCGGGGTCAGGTCGTCCACCTGGTCGGCGGGCAGCGGCACGCCGTAGACCGCGATGGTGCTGGCGAACACCGTTACAGGCGGCCGTGGCAGGCCGCGCAGGGCTTCGAACAGATCCAGGGTGGCCTGCACGTTCACTTCGCGGCTCAGCGGGTAATCCGCCTCCGCGGCGCCACCGGGCACGGCGGCAAGGTGGAACGCCACATCGATGCCGTCGCGCAGTGCCTCGGCGCGCACGCCGGCGTCGCCGATGTTGCCCTGTACGGCGCGCACCTGCGGTTCGCCTGCGAAGGCGTCGATGCGCTGGTCGATGGCGACGATGGTGCCGATGGCCGCGCCACCGTCCGCCAGTCGCCTGCGACCGAGCAGCGTGCGCACCAGTTCGCCGCCGACGAAGCCGCCGGCACCGGTGACGAGGATGCGCAGGGGCTCAGTCATGGCGCGGCTTCACGATGTGGTTGCGCAGCGTGCCGATGCCGTCGATGGTGAATTCCATCAGGTCGCCGTCGGCGAGGTAGCGGTCGAACTCCAGTCCGCTGCCGCCGGTGACGGTGCCGCCGCTGATGAACTCGCCGGCGTGCAGCGTCTCGTCGCGCGACACGAAGGCGATCATCTCCTCGAAGGTGAACACGCCATCGGACATGTTGGTGTCGGCGCGCAGCTCGCCGTTCACGTGGGCGGTCATGCGGCGGGTGCGGATGTCGGGCAGCTCGTCGCGGGTGACCAGCCACGGGCCGATCACGTTGCCGGTGTCGAAATCCTTACCCTTGGCCGGGCCGAGGTGGCCCTGCATTTCCACCACCTGTTCGTCGCGGGCGGAGATATCGTTGAAGATGGTGTAGCCGAAGATGTGCTCCAGAGCCTTCCCGGCCTTGATGTCGACGCCGCCACGGCCGAGGAAGAAGCCGCACTCCAGCTCGTAGTCCATGTAATGGGCAAAGCGGGGCCAGCGGATGTCGGTGTCGGTGCCGATCACGCTGTAGCGGTTGGTCTTCAGGTAGATCGGGCGCTCGCGGTTGATCGCCGGCACTTCCACTTTTTCCGGCAGCGGCGGCGGCTCCTCGCCCTTCAGGCGGGCCAGCAGGCGCTTCACGCCCAGCGGCGCGCGGCCGAGGTGGCCGTCGAAGTTGGTGAAGCCGCGCATCTGCCGCGGCACCGGCACCGGGGAAAGCAGCCGTACGGCGGCGAGGTCGTGGTTGAGGCCCTCTTGCGCGGCACGACGCTCGAACAGCGAGCGGGCCAGATCCAGCGCCGCGTCGCCGGCGTCGATCAGCTCCAGCATGGAGGCGAAGCAATCCCTGGCCGTGCCGTCGCGCTCGGCGGCGTCGGCGAGGTCGAACAGGCGGCTGTCCCCGCCATGGACGATGCCGATGCGCTGCTGCCCGTGGTGGAGATAGGTGGCGAGTTTCATTGGAGGTCTCTCGAAGTCGGACCGGGGGCGGTTCAGTCAGTGCAGGCCGGCCACCGGCGGCAACCCGTTGTTGCTTTGCAGCTTCTCGCCCAGCGCGCCCAGCGCGGAACCGATGATGAAAAGGAGCAGCGCACAGCCGATGGCGCCGAAACCGAAGACGGCCGTGGCCGCGAGCGGGCGACCGCCGGCCGCCTGTTCGACCACGCCGAACAGGAAGCCGCAGATCGGTTGGGCGATGAAGAAGCTGGTCATGTAGGCGCCGGTGCCCTTGCCGCGCTGCTCGTAGGGCAGCAGGCCGAGCGTCCAGGCCATCACGCCGGGCAGCATGAAGCCGCAGCCGAATTCGTGCAGCACCATGCTGGCGGCCAGCAGCTTCAGCGTCGGTGCGTGTGCGAGGCCGAGCAGGCCACAGCCGGACAGCAGGAAGGCGAGGATGATCAGCCACGGCACGCTGATGCGGCGCTTGCGCAGCAGGTTGAAGACAAAGGCACCCACGGGCATCGCGATGCTGCCGATGGCGCCGATCATGCCGGCCGTGGCCGGCGAGCTGTGGCCATGAGCGGCGGTGATGGTACCGATCTGGATCTGCGGCAGCATGAACGTGACGCCACCGGCCACGGTCACGAGGCAGATCGCCAGCAGCGGTAGCCAGTGGAACGATCCATCATTGCCGGTGACGATGTCGGCGACCCGGGTCTGTGCCGAGCGCGGCGGTTCCCAGGTCAGCAGTACGACGGCGATCAGGAACAGGATGGCCGTGGCGTAGACCGCGTAGGGAAGCCGCCAGTCGTGGGTCGCCAGCAGGCCGCCGATGGCGAAGAAGGCGGTGGCGGAGAGCGAGGCGATGGCCGTGTTGAGGGCAAGGTAGCGTTCGCGTGCACGGCCATGGAAGAAATCGCCGAGCATGGTCAGCGATGCGGTCATCAGTACGGTCTCCGCCAGTCCCACGCCGAGTCGGCTGGCGATGATCATGGGGAGGGAATTCAGGTAAAGCGGCGCGGTACCGGTGATCGCATAGAAGATCAGGCTGGCGATCAGCAGTCGGCGCCGGCCGAGGCGGTCGACGATGGCGCCGGCGAAGGGTGACAGCAGGGCCACGCACAGCGCGGGACAGGTCAACGAGAACGTGACCCATTGGCCGGCCTGGGGGAACTGCGCGAAATGCTTCTGCATGGGCGGGATGGCCGGGGCCAGCAGCACGACCGCCATCGTCGAGAGCAGCCCCAGGGCAACCAGCAGGACCCCTTGGGCGGGCCCTGCTTGTCGCGTGGAATTCATCGACGCTGTTCCGGTGGGTGGTGTCGACATGTCGCCTCTCGTCGTTTGGAGATGAAAAATTTGCTGCCGGGCCACGTTGAAAGGCGCGGCCGATGGCGTGTGAACATCAGCGCGCGTGCTTGATTCCTAGTTCTCCGCGATGCATGGATTGCGCTGTATGCCAAGGCCGGTAATGCTTCCTTCCATCACGTCGCCGGGGCGCAACAGCCTGCCGTGACGGATGCCGTTTCCGGCCGGCGAGCCGGTGGCGATCAGGTCGCCCGGCAGCAACTGGACGTGCGAGGAGATGAATTCGATCAGGCGCGCGACGTCGAAGATCATGTCCGCGGTGGATTCGTCCTGCATCACCTGGCCGTTGAGCTTCAGCGTGATGTGGAGATCCTGCGGGTCGTCGACGAAACGAGCAGGCACCAGGTACGGGCCCAGCGGCAGGAAGGTGGGCGAACTCTTGCTGGCCATCCAGTCCATGCCCATCATCGGCACGTCGGGCCGGTTCACCAGGTCGCGGCTGGTGATGTCGTTGAGCATGACGTAGCCGCCGACATAATCGAGCGCCTCCGCGCGACTGACCCGGCGCGCGGGCTTGCCGATGACAACGCCGAGTTCGAGTTCCCAGTCGGGCTTTTCGACCGTCTTGGGCAGGATTACCGTGTCGTACGGACCGACGATCGCGCTGGCTGACTTGAAGAAGACGAACGGCTTGCCGTGTGCGGCGCGCTCGTTCATCAGTTGCTCGCCGTGGGCGCGACGCTGCTCCATGGTGAAATGCTCGGTGCCGGGTTCGCCGCCGCCGGCGAGGATGATGTCGATGACGTGCTTGCGGTAGTTGGCGCCGGAGCAATAGATGGTTCCGGGATGCGCCAGTGGCGAGTGGACGTGCAGGGCGGATACCGGTGTCCATGGCAGATCCGCGTCGACGGACTGCGTGCCTTCGGCGTGCAGCGCGGCCTCGATGGCTGCCAGCGCGGTGTCCCAGTCTTCCAGAAGCCCCTGCACCATGGCGTCACCGGCGATCTTGTAGCCCTGTGTCCGCCACTTGGAGGCAAGGGCCTCGATGGCCACGACCCGCCCGTCCACCACCACGCCGGGGAAAGGTGCGGATCCCGCGATGGAAAAGCGTCCCAGTGCGAAAGTCGGGGTGGTTGAGGTCTTGGTCATCGTTTTCATGCGCCGTGGATGCTGGAGCTGCTGTTTAGCCACTGGGTGCCCTGTCTGTCTTGGAGTATGCGTTGCGCAGGGCACCCGACTGAAATGGATTGTCGACATGCGAGCTATCGCGCATAACGATTGCTGCGATGCAAAACCCGCGGGTTCGGGTTGAAGCAGGGACCTGGAAACGAACGCCACACGCCCCGGTTTGCCGAAACGGCACCTGTGCGTGTGCGCGATGGGCACATGGCATTCCGGTCACGGATCGATCAGCCGGCGGGAGCGCTTTCTTCCCATTGTCCGGGCCAGCATTTCCTGGTCGAGCTTGCCTTCCCAGCGCGCGATGACGATCGTCGCCAGCGCGTTGCCCACCAGGTTCACGAAGGTCAGCCCTTCGGCCAGGATGCGGTGGATGCCGAGGATCAGCGCGATGCTCGCCAGCGGTATGGCGCCGGTGGTGGACAGCGTGGCGGCCAGCACCACGAAGGCGGCCCCCGCCACGCCGGCCGCGCCCTTCGAGGTGAGCAGCAGCACGGCGATCAACCCGAGCTGGTGCCAGAGCGTCAGGTGGGTGTTGGTCGCCTGCGCGAGGAACACCGCCACGGTGGTCAGATACAGGCAGGTGCCGTCCAGGTTGAAGGAATAGCCCGCGGGGATCACGAAGCCGACGACGCTTTCCTCGCAGCCGGCTGCCTTCATCTTCTGGATCAGGCGGGGCAGCACGGTTTCGGTGGACGTGGTGGCGGCCACCACGACGATCTCGTCGCGGATGTGGCCGAGCAGCCGGACGAGGCTGACGCCGCACCACCACGCCACGCCGCCGAACACCACGACGGTGAAGGTGGCGCAGACGACGAAGAACTCCAGGATCAGCTCGCCCAGCGAAAGCAGCGAGTTGGCGCCGAACTGGCCGACGGTGAAGGCGATCGCGCCGAAGGCGCCGACCGGGGCGGCGTACATGATGAAGCCGATGACCCTGAAGAAGGCCTGCCCGGCGCCCTCGATCACCTTCAGCACCGGCGCGGCCGCTTCGCCGATCGCGGCGGTGCCGGCGCCGAACAGGATGGCCACGAACAACACCGGGAGCACGTCCGGTTCGGTGAGTGCGCCCATGAAGCTCGTCGGGATGATCGCCATCAGGTAGCCCGCCACGGACTCGTTGTGCGCCGTTGCCACGTACCCTTTGATGGTGCTGGCGTCGAGGGTGCCGACGTCGATATTCATGCCCGTGCCCGGTTTCCACAGGTCGACCGCGACCAGCCCGACGATCAGCGCGAGGATGGTGATCGCCTCGAAATACACCAGCGATTTCAGGGCGACGCGGCCTACGCTCTTCATGTCGTTCATGCCGGCGATGCCATGCACCACGGTCACGAAGATGATCGGCGCGATCATCATGCGGATCAGCTTGATGAAGGCATCGCCGAGCGGCTTCATGGCGGTGCCCGCATGCGGCGCCAGCCACCCCAGCACGACGCCCGCGAGGGTGCCTATCAGCACCTGCACCCACAGCTGGCCGAGCAGGCCGAAGCGGTTCCGTCGTTGCGCGGCGTGTGCCATCGGCTGCTCCCCTTGAGCGTGTGCGGCTCGGCGCAGGCGCCCCGGTCGGCGCGGCGGCCTCACCAGGTTTCGGTGTCGATCTCGGCTTGGGTGGCCGGCGCGTAGCGCTCGCCGGCTACCGCAGAGTGGTTCAGCGCGGCTTCCAGTGCGGAGAGGATGCGCGGGTCGAGCGCCAGGTCGGCCGCGTCGATGTTTTCGTCCAGGTGGTGCAGGCGGGTAGTGCCGGGGATCGGCACGATGTCCCGGCCCTGCGCCAGCACCCAGGCCAGCGCCAGCTGGCCGGGCGTGTGCCCGGTCGCCGTCGCCTGCGCCTGCAGTGGCTGTAACAGGCGCAGGTTGGCCGCCAGGTTGCCCGGCGCGAAGCGGGGCATGCGCCGGCGCAGGTCGTGTTCGTCCAGCGCGGCCACGTCGGTCACGGCGCCGGTCAGGAAGCCCCGGCCCAGCGGGCTGAACGGCACCAGCGCCACACCCAGTGCGCGGCAGGTGGCGAGCAGGGCGATCTCCGGGTTGCGTGTCCACAGCGAGTACTCGCTCTGCACCGCCGCCACCGGATGTACGGCATGCGCCCTGCGCAGCGTGGCGGCGGACACTTCCGACAGGCCGATTTCCCGCACCTTGCCCTCGGCCACCAGCGCCTTCAGCGCGCCGACGCTGTCCTCGATCGGCACCTGTTTGTCCCAGCGGTGCAGGTAGTACAGGTCGATCACGTCGGTGCGTAGGCGCTTCAGGCTGGCCTCGCAATCGCGCCTGAGCGATGCGGGCCGGCCGTCGATCACGCGCTTGCCGTCGATGCCGGTCATGCCGCCCTTGCTGGCCAGCACGATGCGCGAGCGGTGCGGCGCCAGCACGCGCCCGAGCAGTTCCTCGTTGGCGCCGAAGCCGTACAGCGCCGCGGTGTCGAACAGGGTGACGCCGCGCTCCAGCGCATGCAGCAGCAGCGCACGGGCCTGTTCCTCCGGCGGCGGCGTGCCGTAGGCGTGGCTCAGGCCCATGCAGCCCAGGCCGATGGCCGAGACTTCGAGTGATCCGATGCGGCGGCCGTGCATGGCGGTGCTTCAGCCGGCAGCCCGCAGTTGCCGCTCCAGCCGGTCCAGCACCTGGTAGCACGGCAGCACCTGCGCCACGCTGGCGTTCGGTTCGCGGCCTTCGCGGATGGCGGCGAAGAACTCGCGATCCTGTAGCTCGATGCCGTTCATCGACACGTCGACGTGGCTCACGTCCACCGCTTCCTCCGTACGCTTGGCGTGCGTCTGCACCAGGTCGTCGTAGCGTGCGATGTAGGTCGCGCTGTCGCCGATGTAGCGGAAGAACGTGCCGAGCGGGCCGTCGTTGTTGAACGACAGGCTCAGCGTGCAGATCGCGCCGTTGGCGGCCTTGAGCTGGATGCTCATGTCCATGGCGATCTTCAGTCCGGGATGGATCGGGCCTTCGATGGCGTTGGCCTGCACGACGGGGCTGCCGGCCTGGTACGCGAACAGGTCCACCGTGTGCGCGGCGTGGTGCCACAGCAGGTGGTCGGTCCACGAGCGCGGCTGGCCCAGCGCATTCATGTTGCCGCGGCGGAAGAAATAGGTCTGTACGTCCATCTGCTGGATGTTGAATTCGCCGGCGGCGATCTTCCGGTGCACGAACTGGTGGCTGGGGTTGAAGCGGCGGGTATGGCCGCACATCGCCACCCGCCCGGTCTGCCGCTGCAGCGCGACGATGTCCTCGCCGTCCTTCAGCACGTCGCACAGCGGGATCTCCACCTGCACGTGCTTGCCGGCTTCGAGGCAGGCCTTCGCCTGCGCGGCATGCATCTGCGTGGGCGTGCACAGGATGACCGCATCGACCTCCTTCATCGCCAGGCTCTCGGCGAGGTCGGTGGCGACGTGCGGGATGCTGTACCTGTCCGCGACTTCGCGCGTCCTGGTGAGGTCGCGGCTGACCAGCGAGACGACCTCCACGCCGTCGATGTTGCGGATGCCGTCCAGGTGCTTGATGCCGAAGGCACCGGCGCCGGCGAGCGCGACTTTGATGGTCATGTCAGTTCTGCTCCAGGATCAGGTGGCCGACGGCCGTGTTGGATGCGGGAACGTGGAAGAAGCGGTGCGCGACCGTCGGCGCCGGGCCGACGAGCTGGCCGTTGGCGACGTCGGGCATCGCGCCGCGCGCGATCAGCCACATCACCAGTTCGATGCCCTCGCTGCCCGCTTCGCGCACGTACTCGATGTGCGGCACCTTCGCCAGCTCCTGCGGTTCGGCGATCAGGCGGTCGAGGAAGCGGTTGTCCCATCCGGCGTTGATCAGGCCGGCGCGCGGCCCCTGCAACTGGTGGCTCATGCCGCCGGTCCCCCAGATGTGCACGTTGAGGTCTTCGTCGTAGCTTTCCACCGCCTTGCGGATCGCCTGGCCGAGGTTGAAGCAGCGCTGGCCGCTGGGCACCGGGTACTGCACCACGTTGACCGCGAACGGGATCACCGGGCACGGCCATGCGCCTTCCTGCGGGTCCAGCTTGCCGCACATCAGCGACAGCGGCACCGTGAGCCCGTGGTCCACGTCCATGCGGTTGACGATGGTGAGGTCGAAATCCTGCTGGATCACGCTCTGCGCGATGTGGCTGGCCAGCCCGGGATGGCCGACGACCTTGGGCACCGGCCGTGGGCCCCAGCCCTCGTCGGCGGGCCGATACTCGGCTGCCGTGCCGATGGCGAAGGTCGGAATCATGTCCAGGCTGAAGGCGTTCGCGTGGTCGTTGTAGACCAGGAAGATCACGTCCGGCCGGTTGTCCTTCATCCACTGCCGGGAGAACTCGTAGCCGGCGAACAGCGGTTGCCAGTACGGCTCTGCGGTCTTGTCCAGGTCGATCGCCACGCCGATCGCCGGCACGTGCGAGGTGTACACCGAGGCGGTGATGCGGGCCATGTCAGGTGCCCTCGTGGTGCTTGTCGGCCGCACCCTGCGGCTGGCGGTGCGGTTGCGCGTCGCCGTCCTCGCCGAGGCGGCGGTTGCCTTCGATCGAGCGGCCGCCGGCCATCATCATGTCGCGGTATTCCTGTTCGGTCATGCCGGTCATGCTGCCGGCCATCTGCTGGAAGCTCTTGCCGTCGGTGGCGCCGATCTTGGCGAGGAAATAGATGTTGCCGCCGGCGCGGATGCAGCGGTTCAGGTCGCGTGCCAGCACCGCCTGCTTCTGCTCTTCGCTCATTGGCCACTCGTCGAGGTAGGCGCGTTCGTCGGTCTTGAAGCGCGCGCGGTTGTCGGCCTTCATCAGGCTCATGCAGAACTGGTTGAGCCAATAGCCTTCACGGCTCTGGTCGGCGTCGAAGATGACCGTGCCGGGCACGTCGAGGTAGGGCTTGTCGAGCGACATGTCACCGTTCTCCAGGCCAGTACAGGCGCATCGGGTTGTCCACCAGCAGCTTGTGCTGCAGCTCGGCGGTGGGCGCGATGTGCGGGATGAAATCGACCAGCAGGCCGTCGTCGGGCATGTGCTGCTTCAGGTTCGGGTGCGGCCAGTCGGTGCCCCACAGCACGCGGTCGGGGAACGCCTCGACCACGCGCCGCGCGAACGGCACCACGTCGCGGTAGGCGTCGCGCTCGCCGTCCAGTGCCGGCGGGCCGGAGATGCTCAGGCGTTCCGGGCAGCTCACCTTGCTCCACACGTTGCCGTGCTCGCGCATGAACTTCAGGAACAGCGCGAACTCGTCGCTGTCCACGCCCTTCGCCACGTCCGGCCGGCCCATGTGGTCGACCACGACGGTGGTCGGCAGCGCGGTGAAGAAATCCCACAGTTCGGGCAGGTCCACCGCCTCGAAATAGATCACCACGTGCCAGCCGAGCTTGCCGATGCGGCCGGCGATCTCCAGCAGCTCGTCCTTCGGCGTGAAGTCCACCAGCCGCTTGACGAAGTTGAAGCGCACGCCGCGCACGCCGGCCGCGTGCAGCGCCTGCAGCGCGTCGTCGGTAATGTCGCGCCTCACCGTTGCCACGCCGCGCGCCCTGCCGCCCGATGCCTGCAGCGCATCGACCAGCGCACGGTTGTCGGCGCCGTGGCAGGTGGCCTGCACGATCACGTTGCGGGCGAAGCCGAGGTGGTCGCGCAGGGCGAACAGTTGTTCCTTCGACGCGTCGCACGGCGTGTACTTGCGCTCGGGTGCGTAGGGGAGCCGCGCGCCGGGTCCGAACACGTGGCAGTGCGCGTCCACGCTGCCGGGCGGCACGCGGAAGCGCGGCGTGGCCGGGCCGTCGTACCAGTCCAGCCAGCCGGCGGTTTTCACGAACGGGCCGCTCGTTGGTCGATCCATCTGCGTCCCCTTCAGTCGATGTATTTCAGGCCGGCGGCCGCCAGCGGTTCGCGCATCTTGTACAGGTCCAGGCCGAGCACGCCGCTGGCGAATTTCGCGCGCTTCGCTTCTTCGAGGCTCTCGCGCTTGCGCGCGGCTTCCAGCGTGGCGGCGGCGCGCGCGCGCGGCACGCAGACCACGCCGTCGTCGTCGGCCACGATCACGTCGCCCGGCGTCACCAGCAGGCCGGCGCACACCACGGGGATATTGACCGAGCCGAGCGTGGCCTTGATGCAGCCCTTGCTGCTGATGCAGCGGCTCCACACCGGGAAGCCCATCTCCTGCAGGGTCTTCACGTCGCGCACGCCGGCGTCGATCACCAGCGCGCGTGCGCCGCGTGCCTGGAAGCTGGTCGCCAGCAGGTCGCCGAAATAGCCGTCGGTGCACTCGGCGGTGACCGTCGCGACCACGATGTCGCCGGGTTGGATCTGCTCGGCGGCCACGTGCATCATCCAGTTGTCGCCCGGCTGCAGCAGCACGGTGACGGCGGTGCCGCTGACCTGTACGCCAGGGTAGATCGGGCGCATGTACGGCTTGAGCAGGCCCACGCGGCCCATCGCCTCGTGGACGGTGGCCGAGCCGAAGGTGGCCAGCGCATCGGCCGTCTCGCGGTCGGCACGCTGGATGTTGCGGTAGACGACGCCCAGTTCGTACATGTCGGTTTCCTCGTTGCCGGATTACTTGCCGCGGGCCTTCAGCGCCGCGTCCAGGCGTGGATACACCCGCCGCGCGTTGCCTTCGAAGATCTTGTGGCGGTCCCCGGCGCTGAAGCGTGGCGAGGCTTCGACATAGCGACGCGTGTCGTCGAAGTAGTGGCCGGTTTCCGGATCGATGCCGCGCACCGCGCCAATCATCTCCGAGGCGAACAGGATATTGTCCACCGGGATCACCGTGCCAAGCAGGTCGATGCCCGGTTGATGGTAGACGCAGGTGTCGAAGAACACGTTGCCCAGCAGCGCTTCGCGCGGCTCGGGCTTCTTCAGCATTTGCGCCAGCCCGCGGAAGCGGCCCCAGTGGTAGGGCACCGCGCCGCCGCCGTGCGGGATGACGAAGCGCAGGGTCGGGAAATCCCTGAACAGATCACCGGTCAGCAGTTGCATGAACGCGGTGGTGTCGGCGTTGAGGTAGTGCGCGCCGGTGGTGTGGAAGCAGGCGTTGCAGCTGGTCGACACGTGCACCATCGCCGGGATGTCGTATTCGACCAGCGTCTCGTAGATCGGGTACCAGTGGCGGTCAGTCAGCGGCGGTTCGCGCCAGTGGCCGCCGGACGGGTCCGGGTTGAGGTTGACCGCGACGAAGCCGTACTCCTCCACGCAGCGGCGGATTTCCGGGATGCAGGTGGCCGGATCCACGCCCGGCGACTGCGGCAGCATCGCCGCGCCGACGAAGTGGTCGGGGAACAGTTGCGACACCCGGTGGCACAGCTCGTTGCAGATCGTCGTCCAGGTGCTGGAGACCTGGAAATCGCCGATGTGGTGGGCCATGAAGCTTGCGCGCGGCGAGAAGATGGTTAGGTCGGAACCGCGCTCGTGCATGAAGCGTAGCTGGTTGGCCTCGATCGACTCGCGCAGCTCGTCGTCGGATATCTCCAGGTCGCCGGCCCGGGGCATCGCGGATGGATCCGTGATGCCGGCGATCTGGGCCTGGCGCCAGGTCTCCAACGCCTTCGGCGCGGTGGTGTAGTGGCCATGGATGTCGATGATCATGGGGTTTCCTTGCATGGGAGAGGCCGCATGCCCTGGCGGCGCTTGGCCCCGGCGGCTTGCGGCGAGGCCATGAATGCCAGCAGTTGCCGCACGGTCGCGGCCCGTGGCGAGCCCGCGACCACGGCGGCCGAAAACACGGTGTCGATCGCGATCGCCGGCGGCAACGGGCCGACGATGTCGATGCCCTCGACATGGATCAGTTCGCTCAGTTGCTGGAAACCCAGCGCGACTTCGCCGCTGGCGACCAGCATGCCAACCGACACGCCGGGCCGCGCCTGCACGAGGCGCGACTTCATCTCGCCGGCCACGCCCCAACGCTCGAACAACGTCTGCATGGCCACGCCACTGGGGCCGGTCGAAAAGCCGACAGCCGGCGCGGCGAGCACTGCTGCGCGCACGGCATCTTCGGAATCGATCGCCGGCCGCGCGCTGCCGGCGGGCACCGCCACCGCGGTACCGGACAGCATCAGGTCCACTCTGCTGCCGGCGGCCACACTGCCGGCGGCCTCCAGCGCGTCGACGGCGCCGGAAGCGAGGAAAACCACGTCGAAGCCTTCCCCGCCGGCCTGGACGCGCCGGGCTGCGTCGACGCCGCCGACCGATTCAATCGCCACTAGCTCGCCGCCACGCGCCTGCCAGTCGGCAGCCAGTTCGGCCAGCACCCGACGCGTGGCCATGGACGAGATGCCTTTCAGACCCCCATTCATGTGCGCGGCCTGATGGGCGCCGACTGGCCTCGTGGGCCGTGCGCGTAAGCGCCGTGCCTGATTGAGATCGGAAGGGTCGTCTGCATGCGGACGATTGTTTGCCTTCCCTGTTTTTACCGGCTAGGGGAGCAGGAGCCTATCAGGTATGCCAATATGCTATATCTTCTGCAAAACCATCGCATATTGGCAGCGCCAACGTGGAACTGCGACAGATCGAATATTTTGTCCGTGTGGCTGAATTGGGCAGTTTCACCCGTGCCTCCATTGCCCTCGACGTCGCCCAGCCAGCCCTGAGCAGACAGGTTCGGCTACTGGAGCAGGAGTTGCGGCAGACCCTATTGCTGCGCAATGGCCGTGGTGTGACCACCACCGAGGCGGGACGGGTCATGCTGGAGCAGGGCCGGGGTGTACTGCATCAGCTGGCGCGCGTGCGCGACGAACTGGCGCGTCTGAATCGTCCGGTCGCCGGCAGCGTGGCGCTGGGCCTGCCACCCAGCTTGTCCAAGCAACTGGCAGTGCCATTGGTGCGCCTGGTGGCTGCGGAAATGCCGGATCTGCGACTGTCGCTTAGCGAGAACCTGACCACGGCGCTGGAACAGGCGCTGGCCAGTGGCCAGTTGGACCTGGCTCTGCTCTACAACCCCACACCGCGACCGGATATCGACAACGAGTTCCTGCGCGAGGAAGCATTGTTCGTAGTTACCCGGCGAGTAGTCGGCAGACCCCCCCGCACCGTCCTTCTTCCCGAATTGGCGGAGCGGCCGCTGGTCATCCCGCGTCGCCCGAATGCCTTGCGCATGCTGATCGAGCACGCCCTGGCCCAGGAACGTCTCGTCCCGTGCATCGCCCTCGAGGCTGATGGCGTGGATACGCTTCTTGGCCTGGTTGCCAATGGTCTGGGCGACGCGGTGCTTGGCGCCAGTGCCATCGCCAGTATCACCGAACCCGAGCGCTACACCGTCAATGCGCTGGGTACCCCACCTCTACATACGCGTATCCACATGGCATGGAGCGCGCAGCGGTCACGATCGCAGGCCCAGCGCACGTTGATGCAGATCATTCGCAGCCGGCTGGATGGGTTGCTCGACCCGGCCTCCCGACTGGTCGGCACACGTCCACCGGATTCCTGGCCCTGAAGCAGCACACCTAACTCAGTGAGGTAAGCCCCCCGGCTCAGCCGGGGGACTCGCCAGGGTTTGACCTATACGACGGTCGTTGTGAACCTGAAATCTCGACCAAGAGATGGAGTTCACGATGAAAGAGCATCAAAGCCTGAGTCATACCCGCTGAGACTGTAAGTATCACGTGGTGTTCATTCCGAAGCATAGAAAGAAGCGAGTGTTCGGAGCGTTGCGCAAGCAGCTGGTGGAGGTGTTCCACGAGTTGGCGTCGCACAAGGAGTCGAAAGGCATCTGATGCACGATCACACCCACGTGTGTATCAGCATTCCACCGAAGTACGCGGTGTCCAATGTGGCGGGCTACCACAAGGGCAAGAGTGCCATCACCATTGCCCGGAAGTTTGCCGGACGGCGGCGAAATTTCACGGGTGAGACGTTTTGGGCACGGGGGGCTTCGTTTCGACGGTGGGCCTGGACGAAGCGATGGTGCGGGCGTACATCCGTAACCAGGAGCAAGAGGATGAGCGATACGATCAGATGAAGCTGGGAGTCTGATTCGCCGCCTTCAGGCGGCTCATGCACTCACCGCCCCTTTGAGGGGCTCACCCCTTAAAGCCCCGGCTTTGCCGGGGGATACTTACCTCGAGGTGTCGCCTATCCTGAGACAGGGTCGGCGCACACTGCTTCGATGGCCGCACTTCCCCAAGCCCACAAGGGCCGTGGCGCCGCTTCCAATCCGGAGGGGCGCTTCGAGTCCATCCGCCACCATGCCGAGGACGACGGCTGGCAAAGCCTGTTGCTGGACGAGGCGGCGCCGCGTCCGCGTACCGAAGTCACCGACGAG
>Ga0164242_10000627_pt1 | contig 42744 bp, 41 predicted proteins | sample OricomgcompostMG_FD_108783 | JGI IMG/M metagenome (GOLD analysis project Ga0164242, IMG submission 108783) | Miracle-Growth compost microbial communities from Emeryville, California, USA - Original compost - Miracle growth compost (MG) ... | reverse complement strand
TTGCGCGGCGGCGGCGAGAAGCTAGAAGCCGGGCATGGACCGCATCCTGATCCGCGGCGGCAATCGCCTTGCCGGCCGCCTGCCGATTTCCGGAGCCAAGAACGCCGCGCTGACGCTGATGCCGTGCGCACTGCTGACCGACGAGCCGCTGACGCTGAGGAACCTGCCGCGGCTCGCCGATGTCGACAGCTTCGGGCATCTGCTCAACCAGCTCGGCGCCTCGACCCAGATCGAGGGATCGCGGCCCGAGGATTTCGGGCGTGTGATGACGATCCGCGCCGGCAAGCTGACCGCTACCGAGGCGCCTTACGACATCGTTCGCAAGATGCGCGCCTCGATCCTGGTGCTCGGTCCGCTGGTCGGCCGCGCCGGCGAGGCGACCGTCAGCCTGCCGGGCGGCTGCGCGATCGGCAACCGGCCGATCGACCTGCATCTGAAGGCGCTCGAGGAGATGGGTGCGGAGATCGAGCTTGCCGCCGGTTACGTGAAAGCGACCGCACCGGGCGGGCGGCTCGCCGGCGGGCGGGTGTCTTTCCCGGTCGTTTCGGTCGGCGCGACCGAGAATGCGTTGATGGCGGCGGCGACCGCGAAGGGCGGCACGCGGATCGACAATGCCGCGCGCGAGCCCGAGATCGTCGACCTGTGCAACTGCCTCGTCGCGATGGGCGCATCGATTGCTGGGATCGGCACCGAGACGCTGGAGATCGAGGGCCGCGATCGGCTGCACGGCGCCACCTACCGCGTGATGCCCGACCGCATCGAGGCGGGCAGCTACGCCTGCGCCGCGGCGATCACCGGCGGGTCGCTCGACTTGGTCGGCGCCGAAGCGGCCGACATGCGCGCGACGCTCGATGCCTTGGTCGAGGCCGGCGTGACGGTCGAGGAGCGCAAGGATTGTGTCCATGTCGAAGCACCCGACGGCATCGCCCCACTGACGCTGTCGACCGCGCCCTATCCGGGATTCGCCACCGATATGCAGGCGCAGTTCATGGCGATGCTGTGCAAGGCGAGCGGTGCCAGCGTGTTGACCGAGACGATATTCGAGAACCGCTATATGCACGTTCCCGAGCTGACCCGAATGGGCGCCGACATCCAGGTACGCGGCCGCACCGCCGTCGTGCGCGGCGTCGACAAGCTGGTCGGCGCGCCGGTGATGGCGACCGACCTGCGCGCGTCGATGAGCCTGATCCTCGCCGGCCTGGCCGCCGATGGCGAGACACAGGTCAGCCGCGTCTATCACCTCGATCGCGGCTATGAGCGGCTCGAGGAGAAATTGTCTGCTGTAGGCGCCGATATCGAGCGCGTCGGCGACGGCTGACGCATACGATAGCTAGTGCCCGCCGGGCGTCACGCGCGTCCAATATTGCGTTTTGCATAGAAACAGGATGCAGCCGGTGATGGCGAGCCGTCCGTCGTTCACGACAGTCATCCGCGCGTCATAGCTGCGGCCCGACTTCGGATCATAGGCCCTGCCGCCCTGCCATTCGTCGCCGTCCGGCGCGAAGCCGGAAAGAACCTCGGTGCCGATCAGCGGTCGGTCGCGCAGCGCGCGGTTGGGGTTGTTCACATCGGTCTTCGGGGCGGCGTGATCGAGCACGGTGTCGATCCGTCCGCAGGCACGCGGTCCGCACCGCTCGATCGAGACGATCGCCTTGCCGTCGCCGGTCCGCCAGCGGCCGAAGATCGGGACTTGATGCCCGCTGCTCGCGGATGACAGCAGGACCAGCAAGAGCAAGGCGCTTCCCATGGCTTGTCGGTTCATCGCCACCCGACGACGGTTCAACCATCGCGCCGATGAACGCCTGGGCGAGACGCCGGCATTAACCGTTCGCGTCGGCTCGGCTGGTCGGGTGGTGCCGATCCGATCGCACCGGCACCGCGGCCCCCTTCCGGCGCCGCCCGCCGCCGCCGCTTATTGCCGTGGCGGCGGCGGGACCGCGCCGGCCGGCTGCACGCATTCTCGCGGCGAAACCTTTTTTTCTGGCAACGTCTCTAACGCTCGTGGACAATAGGAACTGAAGACGGTGAGCGGACAAGCAATGGCGACCGAACAGCGCACCACGTCGGGACAGCGCCGGGACGACGAGGACATGCGCCTGATCGCCCGCATCCGGGCGAAGGATATGGCCGCGTTCGAGACGCTGTATCGCGGCTATCATGTCCGCCTCAGCCGGTTCCTGCTCAGGCTGGTCAACCGGCCGACATTGGTCGAGGAAGTGCTCAACGACACGCTGATGGTGGTGTGGGAGAAGGCCGACAGCTTCAACGGTGCCAGCAAGCTGTCGACCTGGATTTTCGCCATCGCCTATCGCAAGGCGATGAAGGCGCTGCGCAAGCAGGACGATCCGATCGACGACGACCTGATCGATGAGCGAGTCAGCCTCGATCCGTCGCCCGAGGAGGACGTCAGCCACCACCGTCGCCGCGCGCTGCTGCTCGAGGCGATGGAGGCGCTGTCGCCCGAGCATCGTGCGGTGATCAACCTCACCTATTTCCACGAAATGGGCTATCGTGAGATCGCCGGGATCATGGATTGCCCGGTCGATACGGTGAAGACCCGCATGTTTCATGCGCGCCGCCATCTGAAGCGCCGCATGGCCGGCGAACTGCCGGATTGGCTCTAGGACGATTTGTCATGGGTAATGTCATCCCCCTTGCCGGCGACCGCCATCAGCAGGTCCAGAGCCTGCTGCCGTGGTACGTCAACGGCACGCTCGACGAAGACGAGGCGGCGGCGGTCGAGGCGCATCTCGCCGAATGCGACGAATGCCGCGCCGATCTCGCTACCGAACGAGTGCTGGGCGGCGAAGTGGCGCTCGCGTCGATGGACGTCGATCAGGGTTGGGCTGCGATGCGCGACCGCATCGCGGGCGCTGCGCCGGCGGCACCGTTGCCGCCGCGCCAACCCGACAAGGTCGTGCCGCTTCGCCGCAAGCCGCTGCTCGGCCGATCGATCCCGATCGGCTGGGCGCTCGCCGCCCAGGCTGCGGCGCTGGCGCTGGTCGTCGGCGGCGTCGCCGTCACCCGCCCGGCACCCGATCATGTCTACCACGCGCTTGGCGCTGCATCGGCACCGGCCGCCGCCAACGCGATCGTCATCTTCCGGCCCGATGCGACCGAGCAGGCGATGCGCGCCGCGCTCACCCTGAACGGCGCCGCCCTGGTCGGAGGCCCGACCGCGAGCGATGCCTATGTCCTCCACGTCGATCCGGCGAAGCGCGCCGACGCGCTGGCGGCGTTGCGTGCCGATCGCCATGTCGTGCTGGCCGAGCCGATCGACGGACCCGCGCAGCCGTGATCGGCCGCTTGCTTCGCTGGCGCCGGCTCGCGCTGGCGATGCTCGGCCTGCTCGCGGTCGTCTTGTCGCCGGTGCCCGCGGCATCGGCGCAGGCGACGGCGAGCGCGGCGGCCGATCGCCAGATACTCGTGATGCTGCGTCTCGCGCCCGATCATTACCGTCCCAACGCGACCTACGGCGGCAATTACGGTGGCGGGTTGACTTCGCGAATCCGCCGCCAGACCGCCGAGCGGATCGCGCGCCGCAATCGGTTGGCGCTGGTCGGCGACGGCTGGCCGATGCCTTTGCTCGGGCTCGATTGCTACGTGATGCGCGTGCCCGACGGCGTCAGCGTCCAAACCGCCGTCGCGGCGGTGTCGCGCGATCCGGCGGTGTCCTGGTCGCAGCCAATGCAGGTCTATCGCGCGCAAGGAGGCGGGCCGGCAGCCGACGACCCTTTATTCGCGGCCCAGCCGGACGCCCGGCTGTGGCACCTCGCCAACCTGCACCGGATCGCGACCGGCCGCGGCGAGACGGTGGCGGTGATCGACAGCAAGGTCGACACGGCGCACCCTGATCTCCAGGGCCAGTTTGCCGCCGTGCAGGATTTCGTGGCCGGCCATCGGAGCGGCCCGGAACGGCACGGTACCGGCATCGCCGGCGTAATCGCCGCCAAAGCAGGCAACGGCATCGGCATCGCCGGGGTCGCGCCCGGCGCGCGGCTGATGGCGCTACGCGCTTGCTGGCAAACCGGGGCAGGCGCCGATGCGCTGACGCTGTGCGACACGCTGAGCCTCGCGCGCGCGACACTATTCGCGATCGATCATCATGCCGACGTCATCAACCTGAGCCTCGCCGGCCCCGACGACCGATTGCTGCAGCAGCTGATCGGCATCGCGCTGCAGCGGCGAATCGCCGTCGTCGCTGCATTTGACCCCAAGCTCGCCGGCGGCGGGTTTCCTGCCTCGATGCCGGGCGTGGTGGCCGTGGCCGACGAAGATATGGCGTCGCTTCCGGCGGACGTATACGGTGCCCCTGCGCGAGACGTGCCAACCACGCAGCCGGGAGGAAAATGGTTTCTGGTCAACGGCAGTTCGTATGCGGCCGCCCAGGTTGCGGGCCTGATCGCGCTCGTCCGGCAGGATCGTGGGGCTGAAGCGCGTGCGACCCTGGTGGCGGCGAAAGCAACGGGCGGCGCCGTCGACGCCTGCGCCACATTGCTCGGCCTTGCCGCGCCGTGCAATTGCGCCTGCACGTCGGCCGAGGTCGCTTCGGCGAGGCGTTAGTATCGGATTCAGCCAGACCGGATCCGTCCACGTAATCGCCGTCTTGTTCACCCTGCTAGCCACCCCGGCCGCGGCTCAGGTGACCGGCAGCCTGGGCATTCAGAATACCTATCGGCTGCGCGGCTATTCGGTCAGCGGCGGCCATCCGGTGGCGATGCTCGATCTCTATTACGATCATCCTTCGGGCATCTATTTCAATCTGTCGGGGCTCGGCGAACTCGACCACGACGCGACGCCCGAGGCGCTCGGCTATATCGCCAATGTCGGCTATGCGCGCCGAATCGGCCCGCAGCTGTCGATCGACGGCGGAATCGTGCGAACGCAATTCTCGCACTATGCCGCGGGACTGAGCCACGGCGCACATTATACCGATCTTTACGTCGGGCTTGCCGGGCACGGGCTATCCGCGCGGCTCCATTATTCGCCCGATTATTATCGTCGCGGCGCTTCCTCGCTGTACGGCGAGATCGACGGCGCCATGCAGCCGGCCGAGAACTGGCGGCTTTCCGCCCATGTCGGGCTGCTCGGCTATCTCGACTATCCGGCCGTCCCTGCGATTTACTCCTACGCGAGCAGGGCACGGTATGACTGGCGGCTCGGCGCGGCGCGGCAACTGGGCGCCTTTTCGCTCCACGCCGACCTTTCCGGCGGCGGGCCGCAGCCCCCGGACTATTCGCGGGCACCGCGTCAGGGCACGGCGCTGACGGTGGGGGCGAGCTGGGTGTTCTGATCGCCTGCCAGGCCGGGATTAAACCTTTCGAGCCGGCGCGCGGACCAACGAGGGTCCCCGTGAACCGAACCCGAAAGGAAACGCGATCATGATCTTCGGCTCGATGACGATACGTCGTACCGTGCTCGCCGGCGGAATCGCCGTGGCGACGCTGGCGGCGCCGAGCGCGGCGACGGCGACCAACTATGTCGTCACCATGGCCAACATGAGCTATGGCCGGCTGCCGGCCAAGATCAAGGTCGGCGACACCATCACCTGGGTCAACCAGGACAGCGTGCCGCACACTGTGACGGCGCGCGACAAGAGCTTCGACCTGCGGCTGGCCCCGGGCAAGAAGGGTGTGATCACGGCCAGCAAGCCGGGCAGCTTCGCCTTCTATTGCATCTATCATGCAACGATGCGCGGCGTGCTGAAGGTTGCCGCGAAATGAAGCAAAGCGGGGTCAGTCGGCCCCGCCGTCACCCTTCATCGCCGGCACGCGCCACGGCAGCGCCCCGTGCCATCTCGACGCAGGCGAGCGCGAACACCATGCCGGCAAGCGGCGTGCGCAGCGGATAGTCGACCAGGCTCGCCATCATCAGCACCACCGTCGCGGATAGCGCGGCGACCGCCAGCGATCGGCGCCGCGAGGCGCGTCCCGGCCAGCGTGCGATCCGCCACGCGGCACGGGTCCACCACAGCAAGAACAGGGCGAGGAGCACTAGTGCCGGCACGCCGCCCTCGATCGCGATCTGCATCGGCTCGTCATGCGCTTCGTTGAGATAGATGGTCGACAGCAGCGCATCGGGCTCGAACCGCCGATAGACCGGATCGAACGTGCCGAAACCGGCGCCGAGCGGCATATAGGCGGCCGCCGTCCGCAGGAGCGGCTTCAGCGTCAGCAGGCGGATTTCGCTCATTCGATCGGTCGACGCGAAGCGCTGGATCGCGCCGCCCTTCAGCGCGGCCCCGCCGATCGCGACGAGCAGCATCGTCCCGAGGCCAAGTGCCGCCAGCCGGCGCCGGCGACCATGGCCGGGCAGGCGTCCGCCACCGGCACGGAAAGCGGCGACAGCGCCGGCGCTCCCGATCACCGCCAGCAGCAAGCCCATGCGCGATCCGGTCAGCAGCAGCGCAAGCAGCATCAGCACGGCAGCGCCCAGCGCGATGCCGAGCACCGGCCCCGGCCGAGTGCCATCGCGTAGCGGCAGGCCGGCGCTCGTGCCGATTGTCGGCAGCAATGCGGCCAGGAACGCCGCATGGTGATTTGGATTGGCGAACAGGCCGACCGGTGAATCGCTGGTGCTGGCGGCATAGAGGTGCAGCGCGACCCCACCCGCGGCGAGCTGCATCAGCCCCAACACCGCGCTCCCCGTGCCCAGCGCCGCCAGCGCCAGCGTCAGCCGCACGCGCCCGCGGGTGTCGAGGAACAGCGCGGCAATCGCGGTCGCCGTCGCCGGGAGCAGCGCGAACAGCGCGTTGATGGTGAGACCGGGAACCAGGCTGAGTGGCCGCCATACGACCGCGCCCGATGCCTGGGCAATATGAGCATAGAGGCCATGACCGGGCAGCGCCGCCCACCATGACGGCGGTAGCGGCACGAGCTGCAATGCGATCAGCAGCCAGGCAAGTGCAATCCCGGCGACCAGCCGCGCGTGCCGGGCAAGCGGCCCGAGGTCGAGCGGCCACAGGCTCGTCGCCAGCGCGACAATCGCCGCAAGCCGAACGATCGCCTGCGTCGGCGAATCATAACGTGAGGTGCCGCCGGCGATCGCGATCACCAGCCCCAGCAGCACGACGACGGCGAAGCGGCCGCTCCCTTTCGGAAACGACCGCCCCGCGAGGCCGGTCAGGCGCCCGAGCATCGTCACGAGGGGAATACCCAATCCTCCTCCCTTCGTGGCCACGCCTCAGTTGCTGGCCGGCATACTGCCGTGGTGGTGATGGCCGGAGCCAAGCGCCACCGCGCCGCCGATCACCGCGGCGGCAGCCAGGCCGACGTACACGATCGTGCCGGTATGGCCGCCGTGCGGCGCGGCCGAGCTGTCGTCGCCGGTCTGGGCGGCGGCAGGCTTGCCGTTGGCGAGCGAAAGGCTCGCCGCCGGATTGGTGGCCGCAAAGACCGGCGTCGCGCCAAGCGCGACGACGGCAACGGCCGCCGACAGTCGACTGATACGCATTGCAGCTTCTCCTTCGGCTGTGGGGACGCACCCCGCAGTAGGACACGCCCGGCGAGCGGAGGGTTCAATCGGCACGGCTTTGAACCGCGCTGGCCCTACCGCGACACTGACCGGTTCGATGCGACCGTCGATCCCCGATCGTAGCGCCGCGCCGCGCATCCTCGACGCGCGCGAAGGCTATCGCCGCTGGGCGCCGAGCTATGCCGACGAAACGGCGATCTCGAACCTCGAAGACGGGCTGGTCGCGGCGATGACGCCGCCGCTTGCCGGGCTTCGGTTGCTCGATGCGGGATGCGGCACCGGTCGGCGGCTCCAACGGTGCGACGCGGCGTCGGCAGTCGGAGTCGATGCCAGCGTGGCGATGCTCGATGCCGGGATCGGCCGCGGCACGACGCTGCCGGATATCTTCACGATGGTCGGTGACGTGCGGGCCCTGCCACTCGACGACTCGAGCTTCGACGTCGCGTGGTGCCGGCTGGTGATCGGCCATCTGCCCGATTGCGCGCCGGCCTATCGCGAGCTGGCACGAGTCGCCGCACCGGGGGCGCGGGTGATTGTCAGCGATTTCCACGCTGCCGCTTATGCTGCTGGCCATCGCCGCACCTTCCGCGAAGGCGAGACGGTCCATGAGATCGAGCATTACGTCCACGGCCCCGAAGCACAGATCGCCGCGGCGCAGGCCGCCGGGCTGACGCTGCTCGAACAACACGAGGCGACGATCGGCGAGACGGTATTCCCCTTCTACCACCGCGCCGGCCGAGCCGACCTGTTCGACGCTCACCAGGGCCTGCCGGTGGTGCTGGCGCTCGCCTTTAGCCGTGACGGCTGAGCGATGCGGCTGCGCATCACCGCGCGCAACCGCAACCTCGCGATCGAGGGCGACCGCATCGTTGCGCCCGAGGGGAGGTTCGACCTGACGCTGTCGTTCCCCGACGCCGAGCTGCGCCCTGGCCTGATCAACGCGCACGACCATCTCCATCGCAATCATTATGGCCGGCTCGGCGCGCCGCCCTATCCCAATGCTTATGCCTGGGCGCGCGACATCCAGGCGCGATACGCCGCGCACATCGCCGCCTGCCGCGCTCTGCCGGTGCGCGAGGCCTTGCGGCAGGGCGCCTGGAAGAACCTGTTCGCCGGCGTCACCAGCGTCGTTCATCACGATGCCTGGAACAGCGATTTCGACGCCGGCTTCCCGCTTCGCGTGATCCGCGTCGCTTCCGCCGATTCGCTGGGCATGAGCCCCGGTTTCGCCGCGCCGCAGTCGGGGGAGGTCTTCTGTCTGCACGTCGCCGAAGGCGTCGATGCCGCTGCCGCGGCCGAAATCGAAGCCATCGCCGCGCGGGGCCTGCTCGGCCCCGATCTGATCGCGGTGCATTGTGTCGGGATGGACGCCGCCGCGATCGCCCGGTTCCGCGCGAGCGGCGCCGCGCTGGTCTGGTGCCCCAGCTCCAATTTCTTCCTGTTCGGCCGCACCGCGCCGACGGCTTTGCTTGCCGAGGGGATCGACGTGCTGCTCGGTAGCGATTCACTGCTGACCGGCGCGGGCGACTTGCTCGACGAGCTGCGCCACGCCCGAGCCCTCGGGTTGCTCGACGACGAGCGGCTTGACCGAGCCGTGGGCGTCACCGCCGCCCGGCGCCTCGGCATCATCGGGCCGCCGCTCGACCCGGGCGCTCGCGCCGACGTGGTGGTGCTGGCGAAGCCGCTGCTCGAAGCATCCGCCGAGGATGTCCTGCTGGTGTTAGCGGACGGCGTCCCGCGCGTCGCGTCGCTCGATCTGGCGCCTTTGTTGAACCGGATCGCCCCTGGCGGCGCACCCATGCGCATCGGGTCGGTGACGCGCTGGACGCTGGACGACGCGGCAGCGGCGAAGGGAGGTTCTTGAGATGAGACAATCGCCCGGTCTTCGACCGCGGGATCGATCGGGTCGCTGGAAAGGAGGCGTCGCGCTGGCAGCAGCGGTAAGCTGCTGGTTCGCGGCGACCCCCGCCGACGCGCAGGACGCGAGCAGCCCGTCGCAACCTTCCGCGCAGCCTGCGACGGCGCCCGCCGATCAGGATGACGTTGCTTCATCGACGACGAGCCAGCCGGTGCAATCCGATGCCGCACCGCTTGCCGACGCGACGCCGCCGCAAAGTGGCGGCGCGCAAGACGACTCCGCGTCGCAGACCGACATCCTGTCGAAGAACACATTGTCGCTGATGGTCGACGCGCGACTGGTGATCGCCAACGGCGAGCAGTCGTTCGTCAACCACGGTTTCGGCAAGACGCGCTTCCAGGGCACACGCGACGGCGATTACCGCGCCAAGTTCGTCCCCGCCGAGGCTGATATCGTCTGGGAGCCGCGCTTCACCGGCTCGCTCAGCGCCAACGTCTCGGCAGCCTACCAATATGACCACGATCATCCGTTCGACCTGATCGAGGCGTTCGTGAACTACTTGCCGGCGAGCACCGCCAACGTGTTCGTTTCGGCGCGCGCCGGGCTGATGTGGCCGGAAATCTCGCTCGAACACTCGACCGGCGGCGCGTGGAGCGTGGTCAACACGATCACGCCGTCGGCGATCAATTCCTGGGTCGGCGAGGAAACCAAGGTGCTCGGCGTCGAGGGCACGCTGCACGTCACGCTGGGCCAGCATCAGTTGCTCGCGACCGGTGGTGTGTTCGGCTTCAACGACACCTCGGGGACGTTGCTCTCGTTCCGCGGCTGGGCACTGCATGACGAGAAGGCGACCGCATTCGGCCATTTCAAGCTGCCGCCGCTCAACCAGTTCATCAGCAACATCCAGGCCGAGAAAACACGCTCGACGATCGATCTCGACAAGCAGCCGGGCTATTACCTCAGGCTAGACTGGCGACCGCCGGCGCCGTTCGACCTCAACGTCTTCTATTACGACAATCGCGGCGATCCCAAGGCGTTCTTTCCCGATACGCTGCAATGGGGCTGGCGGACGCGCTTCTGGAACGTGGGGCTCAGCGCCGATCTCGGCCCCAATACCAAGCTGCTCGCGCAGGGCATGTCGGGCTCGACGATCATGGGCTTCAAGGGCGCCAACGGCCAGCCCTGGGTGCACACCTATTTCCGCTCGGCCTATGCGCTGATCGCCCAGCGGCTCGACGACAGGACGCAAGTGACGGGCCGCGTCGAGGCGTTCGGCACGCGCGAGCATGGCAGCGAGATGTCGCCCGCGCTCAACGACGAGGATGGCTGGGCGCTGACCGCGGCGGTGCGCCACACCTTCTCGCCCAACCTGACCGGCTTCATCGAGGCACTCAATGTGCGCAGCCGGCGCGGGATGCGCTCGGCGCTCGGCTACGATCCGTTCCAGGCGCAGACGGTATTCCAGGCTTCGCTGAGGTTCCGGATATGAGGCGCGGCCTGGCCGCCGGCGTTGCGCTGCTGCTGCTCGCCGGCTGCGCCGACACGCCGCCGCTCGGCGGCAGCGGCGAGCCGCTCGCTGTCACCCAGATGACGGTGCTGCCGCCGCCGACCGGCGCCGACCTCGTCGCGGCGACCACGCCCTATCGCATCGGCCCGTTCGACAAGCTCGACATCGCAGTATTCGGCGTATCCGACTTGAGCGGCGAACTGCAGACCGACGCTGCCGGCCGCCTGTCGATGCCGCTGGTCGGCGTGATCGACGCCACCGGCAAGACTCCCGGCGAACTCGCCGATACGATCGCCGCCAAGCTGCGCGGCAATTACGTCCGCGATCCGCAGGTGACGGTCAACCTCAAGGATACCGCGAGCCACGTCTTCACCATCGACGGCGACGTGACGCAGCCGGGCAGCTATCCGGTGGTCGGCACGATGACGCTGATGCGTGCGGTCGCCGCCGCGAAGGGGGCCACCGATTACGCCAAGCTGCAGGACGTGGTGGTGTTCCGCACGGTCGACGGCAAGCCGCTCGCCGCGCTCTACAATCTCGCCGCGATCCGGCGCGGGATCTACGCCGATCCGCAAATCTATCCCAACGACGTCGTTATCGTCGGCGATTCGCAGGCGCGGCGCCTGTTCCAGCAGCTGCTGCAGATAGGCCCGCTGCTGACGACGCCGATCATTATCGCGCTGGAACGGCTGCATTAGAGGCCCGAGACGCATGGACAAGATCGCCCCCCACGTTCTCGCGTTCGGCCCTGAATCGTCACTGCTGACCGGCGCACAGGCGGCGGTGGGACCGAGGCTCAGGATGCCGCCGATACGCCGGCTGCTGCGGCTTGCGCTGCGCTGGCGCTGGGTGCTGCTGGGCGGTGCCGTGCTGGGCGCGCTCGCCGGTCTCGCGCTCACCTTCGCGATGACGCGGCAGTACAGCTCGACGGTCCGGCTGCAGATTTCGCGCGAGGCGCCGCGCGTCACCAATATCGAGAGCGTCGAACGCGACCCCGGCTTCGCCGACCAGGAATTCTACCAGACGCAATACGGCCTGCTCCAGACCAAGGTGCTCGCCGAGCGAGTCGCGCGCGACCTGAGGCTGGTCGACGACCCCGCCTTCTTCCGCCTCTTCGGCCGCAAGGATGTGATTGGCCCCGACAAGGGGCCATCCGACGCCGCCCAGCGCGCGCACCGCAACGAAGTCGCCGGCCGAATCCTGCTCGATCACATCGATGTCTCGCCGGTGCGCGGGTCGAGCCTGGTCGATGTCACCGCGGTGACGCCCGATCCGGCATTGTCGCAGCGCATCGCCCAGACCTGGGCAAAGGATTTCATCGCCAGCAACCTCGAAAGCCGCTTCGACGCATCGAGCTACGCGCGGCATTTCCTCGAGGATCGGTTGGCGCAATTGCGCGATCGGCTTGAACGCTCCGAGCGCCAGGCCGTCGCTTATGCCGAATCGCAGGGGATCATCGACCTGCCCGCGACCAGCGACGATCAGGACAATGATAGTTACGCCGGCACCCGCTCGCTGGTGACCCAGGATCTGTCGATGCTCAACAAGGCGCTGGCCGACGCCACCGCCGAGCGCATCGCGGCGCAGAGCCTGCTGCTCCAGGCGCGCCATCCCGATGCCAGCGGCGAGGCGCTCGGCAACCAGGCGATCAGCCTGCTCCGCGAAAAGCGCGCCGAGGCCGCCGCCGACTACGCCAAGCTGATGGCGCAGTTCGAGCCCAATTACCCGCAGGCCAAGGCGGTGGCCTCCGAGGTGCAGGCGCTCGACGCCTCGATCGCGCGCGAAGAGGGCCGGGTGCGCACCGCGCTCGAGCAATCCTATGATTCGGCGGTGCAGCGCGAGCAGGATTTGCTCGCCAAGGTCGACAAGCTCAAGGCGGGCTTCACCGACCTGCAGCGCCGCAGCATCCAGTACAATATCTATCGCCGCGATGCTGATACCAATCGCCAACTCTACAACGCGCTGCTGCAGCGTTACAAGGAGATCGGCGTCGCCGGCGGCGTGGAGGACAACAACATCCAGATCGCCGATCCGGCCAAGCTGCCCGATCGTCCATCATCGCCGCGGCTGCTGGTCAACCTGTTCCTGGCGACCCTAGCGGGGGGGCTGATCGGCATCATTCTTGCTGCGGTGCTCGAGCAGATCGACGAGGGGATCGACGATCCGGGCGAGGTCGAGGAGAAGCTCGGTCTGCCGCTGATCGGCGCGATCCCGCGCGTCGCGGTCGACGATCCGCTCGACGAGCTCGGCAAGCCGCATTCGGCGCTGGTCGAGGCTTATCTCGCCGTCCAGGCCAATCTGCAATTGTCGACCGCGCACGGGCTGCCGCGCTCCCTGGCGGTGACCAGCACGCGACCGCGCGAGGGCAAGTCGACCACCGCGATCGCGCTGGCGCAATCGCTGGCACGCGCGCATCGCCGCGTTGTGCTGGTCGATGCCGATATGCGCTCACCATCGATTCACACAGCCTTCGGTGTCGCCAATACCAGCGGCGTCAGCAATTTTCTCGCTGGATCGGATGCGCTCGATGCGCTGCACGAAACCGCGCACGAGGGGCTGTGGGTGATGCCTGCCGGCCCGCAGCCGCCCAATGCGGCCGAATTGCTCACTGGCCCCCGGCTCGAATTGCTGGTCGAACGGCTGCTCGAGCAATTCGATCATGTCATCATGGATTCGCCGCCGGTGATCGGGCTGGCAGATGCACCGCTGGTCGCCTCGACGGTCGAAAGCGTCGTCTATGCGGTCGAGGCGCGGTCGATCCAGGCCGGCACCGTGCGCATCGCGCTCGGCCGGCTCGTCACTGCCCATGCCAATGTGATCGGCGTGGTGCTGACCAAGTTCGAGGCGCGGCGCTCATCGCTCGGCTATGACTACGATTACAGCTACGCCTACGGTTACGGCGACAAGGAGGCATGACCCGAGCGGCGCGGATCGCGGCGCGGGGCGCGATCCTGGCGCTCGCGGTCACGCTGGCGGCGAAGGTAACGCTCGCTGGCCTGGCAACGCGGCTGATGGCGAGCGATCCGGTTCTCGCCGCGCGGCTGTCGCCCGGCAATGGCGAAGTCGCGATCGCCGCCGCGGCGCGACTCGCCGGGTCGCACTCGGGCACCCGTGATCCGAAGGTGCGGCGGCTGGTGACGGCGGCGCTCGCACGCAGCGCCGCCGATCCTGCCGCGATCGAGTTTCGCGCGCTGGAGGCCGGCGCCGACGGCGACCCCCGGCGCGAGACCGTCCTGTTCCATTTGTCTGACGCGATCAGCCGTCGTAGCCTGGCGACTCGGCTGTGGTTGATTCAGGACGCGGTGCAGCGCGGCGATGCCGGCGGCGCGCTCACCAATTTCGACATTGCGCTGCGCACGTCCACCGATGCGCCGTCGACGCTGTTCCCGATCCTCGCCAGCGCAACCAGCGACCCCACGCTGTCGGCGCCGCTCGCCCATTTGTTCGACCGGCCGAGCGATTGGCGCGCGCTGTTCTTCCATTACGCGCTGACCGAGGTGCAGGCTGACGACGGGCTGGTCCGCGTCGTGCCGCTGATGCGCGACAAGGCATGGCTGGTGGCGAGCGGCATCGCCGACACGCTGGTCGGAAACCTCGTGGCCGATGGACAGTTCGCTGACGCACGCCGCATCTATGACTTGTTCAGTCATGATCGCGAGGCCGGGGCATTGGTGCGCGACCGCGCGTTTGCCGATCCCGGCGCTGCCTTCCCGTTCGGCTGGGAGTTCACGCAAAAGGGCGAGATCGGCGCCGAACGCAGCCTGGTTCATGGGCGCCCCGCGCTTGCCTACCAGGCGCTGCCTGGCGGCGACGGGGTGGTCGCGAGCCAATTGCTGATGCTGCTGCCGGGCCGCTATCGCCTGTCGACCCGTGCCGCGGTTACCGCCACCGATCGGAACGCGCCGCCTTACTGGACGATCACATGCGCTGGCCGCGGCGGCGGGCAGGTGGCGCTGCTCGACGCACCCGTCGACGGAAACGAGGTGACGAAGACGGCCTTCGTCGTTCCCGCCGGCTGTCTCGCGCAATGGCTAGTGCTGGCGCTCCGCGGCAGCGACAAGCCCGGCGGGCAATCGGGCGCGCTTGCCGCGGTGACGGTCATGTCCTCGTCTGATCGAGCCGGAACCGGCCGGCCGGCGTGAGGCCAAGTGGTCGCGTCCGGCGCCCGGTTCCGATGCAGCGATAGCCGCACGATTCGATCAGCGCGATCGACGGCAGGTTGCCGGCATCGACCAGATACCAGAGCCGCGCCGCGTGCGCCGCCAGGCGGTGCGCCTCCATGATCGCCGCGCGCGCAAGGCCTCGGCCGCGCTCGGCTGGATCGGTCCACAGGGCACCGATCTGCAGCTCGTTTAGCGCCATGAAGGGAAAGCGATACCAGCGCGGCGTCACCACCAGCCGGTGCAGCATCCGGTCCCCGCGCCATAGCGAGAGCTCGGTGAAATCGTGCGAGGCGAAGGCGCCCAGCCGATCGGCGGCCCACCAGCACAGATTGGTCGCGTATCGCTGGCGACGGCGCGGGAGGCCGTCAGTATGCGGGCACCACAGGCGCACGTCGGCGTCGAGCAGGGGCCGGTCAAGCGGCCGCTCGGCGGGTTCGGCGGCGTAGAACAGGATGGTCACGCCACCGCGCCCGGCGGCGGCGCCGGGACCAGCGGCTCGTGCCGCAAGCTGGCGCGCCGCAGTGCGTCGCTCGCGCCCCAGCGGGCGAGGATCGCATCCACCCCGCGCAAGGCGAATGGCCGGGCGACCAGCGCCATCGCGGTCAGCGCGATGATGGCGAGATCGGCAGCGAACCCTGCGTGGTCGACGTAGAGCAGCCCCAATCGGCTCTTCCACGGCCGGATCAGCGCGTCGTACAGCGCATCGGGATCGGCAGCGCCGTCGAGAATTGCGCCTTCGTCGGCGAACACGATAGAAGCGAGGTCGGTGATCCCTGGCCGCACCGACAGCAGCCGCATCTCGGCAGCGGTGTAGTGATCTACCCCGCCCCTGCGGCTGTTGGGGCGCGGCCCGGCGAGGCTCATGTCGCCGGCGAGCACATTCCACAATTGCGGCAACTCGTCGATCTTGGCGGTGCGCAGGAGGCGGCCGATCGCGGTGATGCGTGCGTCGGACCGGCTGGTCGAGGCGGCGCCTTGCCGATCGGCAGCAATCGTCATCGTGCGCAGCTTGAGCATCCGGAAGTCTCGGCCGCCGCGCCCGACCCGCGGCGCGCAATAGAGCGGCGGCCCGCCGTCATCGATCCAGATCGCCAGCATTGCCGCCGCCAGGATCGGCGCGGCAACGACCAGCAGCAGCGCCGCCATGACGAGATCGAGCGCGCGCTTGACCATCACGCGGCCAGCATTGCCTTAACCGCGGCGACCACCGCATCGGCATCGATGCCGTACCGCGCACGCAGATATGCCTGGTCACCGACCACCGAGGGATAGAGGTCGGCAAGCCCGATGCGACGGAAGCCGCGCACGGCGACACCGCCTTCCAGGCAGGCTTCGGCGACCGCCGCGCCGAGGCCGCCGACAACCGTATGCTCCTCGATCGTCACGACATGCCGGCAGGCCCGCGCCGCAGCGCAGATAGCCTCGGTATCGAAGGGCTTGATCGTGTGCACGTCGACCACGCGGAGCGCGATCCCCTCGCCGGCAAGACGATCGGCCGCGGCGACAGCTTCGCCGAGCACGCCGCCGCTCGCGAACGCCACCGCGTCGCCGCCGTCGCGCACGGTCGCCGCCTTGCCGAGTTCGACCGGCCTCTCGTTCAGCCCCGCATTGCTCTTGTCGAGCCGGAGATAGGCGGGGCCGCCGTGGGCATGGAGCTGGCGGGTCAGCGTATAGGCCTGCCACGGATCGGACGGGGCAACGACCGTCATCTCGGGCAGCGCGCGCAGGATCGCCAGATCCTCGGTGGCGAAGTGCGACATGCCGAGCGGCCCGTAGGAAAACCCGCCGCCGACCGCGACCGCCGTCACGTCGGCACGATGGTGGCAGACGTCGTTGCGCAGCTGCTCGAGACAGCGCAGCGTCGGGAAATTGCCGATCGAATAGGTATAGGCACGTGCCCCAGCCAGCGCCATGCCGCAGGCGACCGCCGTCATGTTCTGCTCGGCGATCCCGGCGTTGACGTAATTATCCGGAAAGCGGGCGATGAAATCGTCGAGGACGGCGAACCCGAGATCGCCGTTGACCAGCATCACGCGCGAATCCTCGCCGGCGAGATCGGTCAGCGCGCGGATGAAGCTGTCACGCATGGCAGCCGAGCTCGGCCATCGCTGCGGCGAATTCGGCACCCTGGGGGCTGCGGTAATGCCACAGCACTCGCCCTTCCATGAAGGAAACGCCGCGTCCTTTGATGGTGTCGGCGATGATGCAGGTCGGCCGGTCGGCCGCGCGCTTGGCGAACGCCCGGCCAAGCGCGAGATGATCGTGGCCGTCGACCCGCTCCACCACCCAACCGAAGCTGCGCCATTTGTCGGCGAACGGCTCGAGCGCAAGCGTCTCGGCGACGGGCCCCAGGCTCTGCAGCTTGTTATGGTCGATCACCGCGCAAAGGTTGGCGAGCCGGTGGTGTGCGGCGAACAGCGCGGCTTCCCACACCGATCCCTCGTCGCATTCGCCGTCGCTCAGCACGACGTAGACACGCTGCATTCCGCCGCTGCGCCGCAGCTGCATTGCCATCCCGGCGCCGACCCCGAGACCATGTCCGAGCGAGCCGGTCGAGAAATCGACTCCGGGCACGCCTTTGCTGACATGGCCCGACAGCGCCGAACCGTTGGCATAATGTGCGTCAAGCATCGCGATCGGGAAGAATCCAGCCTCGGCAAGCGCGGCATAGACACAGGCGCCGGCATGGCCTTTCGACAGGATGAAGCGGTCGCGCGCCGGCCATGCCGGATCGGCGGGGTCGATCCGCAGCACCGCGCCATAGAGGACTGCGACGATGTCGGCGACCGACAGGCACGATCCGACGTGCGAACTGCCGCCGAGGCGGCACATCCGCACGACATGGCGCCGCAGACGCAGCGCCAGCGCCTCGGTATCGGCCTCGGCGGGGAGATCGATCGGCGCGACGCTGCTCATGCGAAAAAGGCCCGAACCGCGGCGATCACCAGATCGACCTGATCGTCGGTCAGCAGGTGGTTCATCGGCAGTAGCAGCGATCGCCCGAAGAAGCGGTCGGTCGCCGGCAGCGACCGGCCGAGTCCGAGGTTGGCGAAATGATTGAGCCCGGTGCCGCCCCATTGCACGATCGTGCCGATCCTCGCCGCGGCGAGGTGCGCGCGCAGCGCGTCGCGGCCGTCGCAGCAGATCTCGTAATTCTGGAAGATGTCGAAATGGCGCGGATCGGCGTCGGGCGCCGGCGGCAGGTCGAGCGCCGCAATGCCGGCAAACGCCAGGTGATAGCGCGCGGCGATGGCACGGCGTCGGCCGATCGCCTCGCCATACCAGGCGAGCTTGTAGGCAAGGATCGCGGCCTGGAGGTTGTCGAGCCGGGCATTGGTGCCCCAGATGGCGATATCGCGGGGGATCGCCTTGTCGTGCCCGGCGCCGTGATTGCGCATCGCCCGCACGCGATCGGCGAGAGCATCGTCGTCGGTGACGAGCGCGCCGGCATCGCCGAAGCAGCCGAGCGTCTTCGACGGGTAGAAGCTGAACGCCCCCCACGCGCCGAATCGGCCGGCCGGGCGACCATCGAGCCGCGCGCCGAGCGCCTGCGCGGCATCTTCGTAGAGATCGAGGCCGTGCTCGGCGGCGATCGCGGAAAGCGCGGGCATGGCGCACACCCGGCCATTGACGTGCACCGCCATGATTGCGCGCGTCCGCGGCGTGATCGCGGCGCGCACCGCATCGGGGTCGATCAGCCGCTCGGCGGTGACGAGCTCGACCGGCACCGGCACGCCGCCGGCGAAGTGGATCGCCTGGGCCGCGGCGATGAAGCCATGGCCGGGCAGGATCACCTCGTCACCCGCCGCTAATCGCCCGCTTGCGCGCAGTCCAAGCAGCATCGCATTGGTGCAATCGGACAACCCGATCGCGTGCCTTACGCCGAGGTAGCGGGCTAAACCGGCCTCGAACCCGTCGACTGCCGCCTGAAGAATGAAGCCACCCGCCGCTGCGGTGTCCCCGAGGATGCGGGCGTAATCGCCGGCGCGTTCCGCATAGAGAGCCTGCCAGTCGAAAAAGGGGATCGCAGCGTCCGTCGATGTCATCCCAATATCCCGCGCTGGCCGATGTCGCGGCGGGGCCGCCGCCTGCATTTGGGTCCCCGCCGTGCCGGTCACGGTTCAACGCGAGGATGAGGCGGCTGGCCTTCGTTCTTCACCACTGCATCGATCCGGCGCGCCATCGCGATCAGCCCGTCGAGCGCGTCGAGCGGCCAGGCGTTGGGGCCGTCGGACAGCGCCCGGTCGGGATCGGGGTGCGTCTCGACGAACAGCCCGGCGATCCCCGCAGCGACGGCGCCGCGCACCAGCAGCGGGATATGGCGCCGCTCGCCGCCCGAGCTGGCGCCGAGGTCGGCCGGCAGCTGCACCGAATGGCTGGCGTCGAACACCACCGGCGCGCCGCTTTCGGCCATGATGTCGAGCCCGCGCAGATCGGTGACGAGATTGCCGTAGCCGAACGAGGTGCCGCGCTCGCACAGCAGGAATCGCTCGGGGTCGAGCCCGGCATCGGCCGCCGCTGCCTGCGCCTTGGCGAGCACATGGTGCATCTCGCGCGGCGCCTGGAATTGCGCCTTCTTGAGATTGGCCGGCCTACCCGACCGCGCGACCGCCTCGATCAGATCGGTCTGGCGCGCGAGGAAAGCGGGGGTCTGCAACATGTCGGCGATCTCGGCGACGGCGGCGACCTGATGGCTCTCGTGAACGTCGGTGACCACCGGCAGGCCGGTCTCGCGTTTCACCGCCTCGAGCATCCGCAGGCCTTTGTCGAGGCCGGGGCCGCGGTAGGCGCCGCGCGAGGTGCGGTTGGCCTTGTCCCACGATCCCTTGAAGATCACCAGCATGGCGTGCCGTTCGGCGAGCCGGCGCAGCTCGGCCGCGACGCGCAGCACCAGCTCGGTCGATTCGAGTGCGCACGGCCCGGCGATCAGGAACAGCGGCGCACGGTTGCCGATGGTGGTGCCGAACAGCCGCATCAGCTCACGACAAGCCGCGGACGCGCAGTCCGGCCTCGACCAGCTCGATATCTGCCGGATGATTGACCTCCCACAGCCCGCCGGGCGGCTCGGCCATCGTCACCATGCGGATGGCGATCCCGGCATGGAGAAAACGCAATTGCTCCAGCCCTTCGAGCCGCTCGGCTACAGTGGGCGGGATGGCGGCATAACGGGCGAGCGCTGCCGTCCGATAGGCATAGGCGCCGCAGTGCATGTATACCGGCGCCTCGCCGGGGTCGCCGGCGAACCAGGGCAGCACCCGTCGCGAGAAATAAAGCGCATCGCCGCGCCGATCGGTGACCACGGTGGTGCCGCCGGGCACGCCGGTGCGCTCGGCGGCGACCAGCCGCTCGACCAGCGCTGTCGGGCAGCGCAGCATCGGCGAGGAGACGGCGATGCCGGGGTCGGCGGCCATCGTTGCGATCAGCGCCTCGATCGTCGCCGGCGGGGTGAGCGGCGCGTCCCCCTGCAGGTTGACCACCACGCCGTCGCCGATGCCCGCCTTGTCGATCGCCTCGGCGCAGCGTTCGGTGCCGTTGCGGCAATTGGGCGAAGTCATCACCACCTCGCCGCCGAAACCGCGCACCGCATCGGCAACCGAACGGTTGTCGGTCGCCACCAGCAGGCGGTCGACACCGGTGGCCTGTCGCGCTGTTTCCCATACCCGTTGGATCAACGGCTTGGCCGCGCCGTTCGCGCCGCGCAGCACGGCAAGCGGCTTGCCCGGAAAGCGGCTTGACCCGAATCGAGCCGGGACGATCAGCGTGACGAGGGGACGGCTGCGATGGAACAGGCGCGCCATCGGATCAGGCCGGCCCGAGCGCGAGCATGTCATGGACATGGACCAGCCCCTCGACGTGCGACGACTCGTCGCCGCTCACCACCACCAGGGCGGTGATCCGGCATTGCGCGAGCAACGCCAGCGCGTCGCGGGCGATCGCATCGGCGCGGATCGTCCGCGCGTCGCGGGTCATCATGTCTGCCGCGCACGCGCTGGCCAGCGTCGCGGCATTACGGCGGACATCACCGTCGGTGACGACGCCGAGCAACACGCCGCGCCGATCCACCACGGCAGCGATGCCGAAACCCTTGGCGGAGATTTCGGCGAGCACCGCCGGCATCGCCATGTCGGGCGCAACCAGCGGCAGATCGGCGCCGCGATGCATGAACGCCGCGACCGGCACGAGATCGCGGCCGATCCGTCCGCCGGGATGCAACGCCCGCAGCGCCTCACGCGATACGCCGCGACGGCGCATCGCCGTCACCGCCAGCGCGTCGCCCATCGCCAGCATCATCGTCGTCGAGGTGGTCGGCGATGCGCCGAACGGACACACCTCCGGCGCGGTCGGCAGCAGCACCAGATGGTCGGCGCCGTGGGCCAGCGCCGAATCGGCGCGGGCGGTGATCGCGATCACCGCGCAGCCCAATCGCCGGGCATGAGCCGCGACGGCTGCACATTCGCGCGTCTCGCCGGAATTGGACAGCATCACCAGCGCGTCGCCGGGTGCGAGCGCGCCAAGGTCGCCATGGGCGGCATCGCCGGCGTGAAGGAACAGCGCCGGCCGCCCGGTGGCGCTGAAGGTGGCGGCGATCTTGCGGGCGACGTGGCCCGACTTGCCGAGCCCCGCAACGACGATCCGGCCGCGCGTCTCGACCAGCGTCTCCACCGCATCGGCAAACCTTTTGTCGAGCGCGGCACCCATCGCCGCCAGCGCGCGCGCCTCACCGGCGATCGCTTCGCGTCCCTGTGCCAGGATCGCCTGCCGCGCCGCGCCTGCGATCGCGCCAGATCGCGCCGGTTCCATCCTGTCGTCGCTCCTGGGGCGGACGGATGCCCGCCGATCTCGATAGGTGGCGGGTGGACCGGTGAAAGTTCACGCCTCGACGCTATCGAACCGCCGCGTTCGGCCCGGGCACTTACGCGCGGGGGCGGTTTGGCGATCACGACGTGACGACGCTGCACGATACTTACTGGCAAGCGGTCGACGCGATCGAGCGCGATTGCCGTGTCGCCGACTGGCGAGCGGGCGACGTCGACCTATGGCCGCTGGCCCGACAGGACCTGTTCCTCGACCTGTTCCATGGGCAGGGCGGCGACACCGCGCCGCCGCCGCCTCGCTTCGTCGTCCGGGCGGCAAGCAGCCTTGCGACGCCGCTCGCCAACCTGTGGAAGAGCCGACGCGACCTCTCGCATTGGCTGCCCCGGCCACAGCGCGCCGGCGCCGTGCTGCTCGGCGATGGCGTGTCGCTCGACTGCATCGACGGCGCCTGGCGCGATCGCTACGGAGAGCCGATCGTCGCCGCGCTCGCGCGTCGTGGCTGCTCGACCTCCATCATGCAGCCCGGCAATCTCGCGCGGCTGCCGTGGGCACGCCCGACCTTCGCCGCCAACACCATCGCTGCCTGGGGCGCGCTGACCGCAGCATTGACACGGGGTTCGGTGCCGACCCTGCCCGATCATGCGGCGGTGACGGCACACCTCGACCGGGCAGGCATCACCGCGCCGTCGCTGGCGACTGCGCGGCTTGCGCGGCGCGCGAGGGTGGTGGCGGCACAGGCCGCCGTGTTCGAGCGCATCCTGCGGCACGTCCGGCCGCGCATGGCCTTCGTCGTCACGCATTATGCCGGGCTGGGCCATGCCTTCGCGCTCGCCTGCCGGCGTTGTGGCGTGCTCTGCGTCGACCTCCAGCATTGTCCGCAGGGCAGCGCACACCGCGGCTATCGCTGGCCGGTGATGCCGCCCGACGGCTATACCACGTTGCCCGGCCTGTTCTGGACGTGGAGCGCGGCCGAAGCGGCAGGGATCGAGCGCTGGACGGAAACGCTCCAACGACCCTGGCACCGCGCGATCAACGGCGGCCACAGCCAGATTGCCGATTTTGCCGGCATCGAGGCCGAAGCGGCATGGAACGCAGCGTTCGACGCGATCGCCGGGGTGCCCGCCGCGCGCGAGCTTCTCGTCGCGCTGCAGCCGATCGGCGGCCGCCGCACCGTTTGGGAGGCGCTGGCCGCGGCGATCGCATCGGCGCCGCCCGACTGGCGGTGGTGGATTCGCCGCCATCCCGCCTCGACCCTGGCGCAGGACGGCGACTATGCCGCGTTGCTGTCGCTCCGCAGCGCCAATGTCGTGGTTGAGCCAGCGGCGAGCCTGCCTCTCCCCGTGCTGGTGCGCCGGATGGGCGCGCTCGTCTCGCTGGACTCGGGCGCGGCGGGCGAGGCAGCGGCATTCGGCGTGCCGGCCTTCTTCCTCAGCGATGAGGCGCGGGGACCGTTCGCCGACCTGATCGCGCGCGGCGCGGCGAGGGTCGTCGATACCGACAAGCTCGTCGGTGCGATCGCGCGCCTGCCGCCCGCGCCCGCCCGGTCGCCCGTCGCGCCGATGCCTCGAATCGAGGACACGCTCGACGTGATCGAGCGGATCGCGGACGATTATGCTCGGCTCGCCTCGGCGCGGCATCGCCAGGGGCGGGCGTGAACATCGCCGCCGCTGCCCGACACTTACCGGCGTCGCCAGGCCGCCCTTGCCGAGAAAGGTTCGATGCGCATCATCTATCTGACCCACTGGTTCGATCCCGAGCCGGGGGTGATCAAGGGCCCGCGCTTCGTTCGCGCACTCGAGGCGGCCGGGCACGAGGTCACCGTCGTCACCGGCTTTCCCAATTATCCGGGCGGACGGCTCTACCCCGGCTATCGGCTGCGGCCGATCATGCGGGAGACGATCGACGGCGTGTCGGTGGTGCGCCTGCCGCTCTATCCCAGCCATGATGGCTCGTCGCTGCACCGCGCGCTGACCTTCCTGTCCTTCTTTCTCTCGGTGCTGATCTACTGTCTCGCGCGACGCACCCGTTTCGCCCTCGCCTATGTCTACCATCCGCCGATCACCGTCGGGCTGGCGGCGGCGCTCGCCGGGCTGGTGCGCCGGCTGCCGTTCGTGCTGGAGGTCCAGGACCTGTGGCCCGACACCGTCGCCGCCACCGGCATGGGCGGCGGGCGCTGGATCGCGCGGCTGCTCGATCCGCTATGCCGGTTCGTCTATCGGCGCGCCGCCGCGATCCTCGTTCAGTCGGAGGGGATGCGGCGGACGCTGATCGCGCGCGGCGTGCCGCCGGCGAAGATCGCCGTGAGCCGCAACTGGGCCGATCTCGATCCTCTCCCCGGACGATCATCGCCGACATCCGGGCAGCCGCTGACGATCGTCTATGGCGGCAATTTCGGCCGCGCCCAGGCGCTCGCCGCGGTGGTGGATGCGGCGATGCTGGTCGAAAAGCGGCGGCGCGACATCCGCATCCTGCTTTATGGCGCGGGCATCGATGCGGCGATGCTGCGGGAACGCGCGCGTCGGGCCGGCCTGTCCATCCTGGAGTTCCGCGACCGTATCCCGCGCCACGCCATCGCCGAGGTGTTCGCCCGCGCCGACGCGCTGCTGCATCACCTCGCGGCCGATCCGCTGTTCGAGATCACCATTCCGTCGAAGACCCAGGTCTATCTGGCGACGGGCCGGCCGATCGTCGCCGGCATCGCCGGCGAGGCCGCGGACCTGCTCCGCGAATCCGGCGCGGCGCTGGTGGTGCCGCCGATGGACCCCACCGCTCTGGCACAGGCAATTTGCGCTCTCGCCGAGATGTCGCCCGCTGAGCGCGAGGCGATGGGACGCGCCGGCCGGCTTTTCTACCAGCGCACGCTGTCGTTCGAGCAAGGCATGGCTCGAACCCTGACGCTGATCGAAGGCACCAACGCTGCATGAGCCCGCCCGATCGAGCCGCGACGTCGTGTCCCAGTCACTGACCGGCCCAGCCCCCCGCCTCGCCGCGGTGGTGACGCCGGGCGGCATGTCGAGGCTGCCGCTCAAGCTGGTGTTCGCCTATGTCGTCGCCACCTTCGTGCTGTTCCTGCTGTGGCCGATCAACTGGCCGATCTATTCGGCGGACGAGTGGTGGCGGCTGATCGGCTATGTCGCCTTGTGCTTCGCGGTGCTCGGCGGTGCGGCGCTGCTCGGTTCGGCCGGCGAGACGCGGGTGACGGCGCCGCTGCCGTTGCTGTCCCTCTTGCTCGTCGTCGGCGCGACCATCTCGGCGCTGCTGCTCGAGCCGTCCTCCTACGCCTATACCGGCCGCACCTTGTGGGAGATACGGGCGGCGCTCAGCGATCAGGGCGCGGCCTATCGCCGGCTGCAATACCAGCTATTCGCCACCACCGGGCAGCGCGACACGCTGGTGATCGTCCGCGCGCTGGTCTCGCCGCTCACTTATGCGGTGCTGCCGCTCGGCATCGTCCGTTGGCGTTCGATCGGCTGGATCGGCCGAATCGCCGTCGGCGTCACGGTCGCCTGCACGATCGTCTTTTCGATCATGCGCGGCACCGACAAGGAAATCGCCGACCTGTTCGTGATCGGCACGTCCGCCGCCTTCGTTTCCTACGGCCGCCACCGCGCTTTGGGACTGCGCGGCTTCGATCTTGTGCGCCGTTACTGGAAGCAGGTGCTGATCGCGGTGCTGTTCCTCTATATCGCGCAGGGCATGTTCACCAGCCGCAAGAACGAGCGGCTCCACGGCGGCTATGCCAGCCGCACCGCGGTGTGCGCCAACGACAGCCGAATCTGCGCCAATCTCGACAATTCATGGATCGCCTGGCTGCCGCTCCGGCAGCGTTTCGGCGTCACCTTCTTCATCCTGTCCACCTGCTCGGGCTATTACGGGCTCGACCTCGCGCTCGGAAAGCCGTTCGAGAGCACCTATGGCGTCGGCCATTCCCCGGCGGCGACCACCGTGTACGAGACAATCACCGGCGACGTTTCGCTGCATCTGCACAGCTTCACCTATCGCAACGGCGACGACGGCTGGTCGGAGGAGCATTACTGGTCGACGCTGATGACGTGGATCGCCAACGACGTCGGCTTCGCCGGCACCGTGCCGATCCTCGGCCTGCTCGGCCTGATGTGGGGACGCTGGTGGCGCGAGGCGGCGGCAGGAATGAGCGATCCCGCTGCGGTGCTGTTCTCGATCGCGACGATGGCGATGGTCTATCTGCCGGCCAATGACGAGGTGCTGGCGAGCTACGACGGCTATGTCACGCTGGCCGCGTGGCTGGTGATCTGGCTGTGGCATCGCTTCGCCTACCGGCTGTCAGCGGTCATCGCGGCGCCGGATGCGGCAGGGTGATCGCACAGCTCGCCTCGGTGCCGGCGTTCTTCCTGCTCCGGATCATGGCGGGGCTGTTGCTGCTCAAGCTCTCGGCGAGCCTGCTGCCGGTCGCCGGCTTCACTGATTTCACGCAATTCATGCTGTTCGCCGCGCTGCTCAATCTCGCGGCGGTCGGCGGCGCGCAGAACGGGCTGATCCGCCAGGCTGCCGCCTCGGGCGATGCCGCGACGCTGAGCCGGGTCCACGGCGCCGGGCTGCTGATCTGGGGCGTCGCCGCGCCGGTGCTGGCGGTGGCGATCGCGTTCGGCAGCAGCCGCATCTGCCGCATCCTGATCGACAGCACCGATCAGCGTTGGGCGGTGGTGACGATCGCGCTGGTGGCGCTGGCCACCGGGCCAGGGCAGATCTGGTGCAGCATCCTGTCTGGCCGCAAGCAGGTCGTCGCCAGCCTGGCGGCGCAGGCGATCGGGCTCGCCGCAGGCACCGGCGCTGCCGCCTGGCTGGTCGCGCGCGGCCAGCCGCTGGCGGCGACGATCGCCTTTGCCGGCGGCTCGCTGGTGACGATGGCGGTCGCCGGTCGTTCGGTCGCGCGGCTGCGGATCGCCCGCGTCCCGCTTGCGGTCGCGCGGCGGGAGGCGCGGGCGCTCCTCACCTATTCGGCATCGTTCGCCGCCATGACTGGCTGGAGCTCGATCCTGCTGTTCGGCCTCAGGGCGCATTATCGCGCCCATTTCGGCACCGTTCCGCTCGGCTACTGGCTGGTCGCCAACCGCATTTCGGACATGTCGATGCAGTTGCTCGGGCTGTTCCTGATCCAGTTCTTCGTGCCCCATTTCGCAATGCTCCGCGCCGAGCCGGAGCGGCGGGCATTGGTGGTCCGGTGCTGGGCGGTCGGTGTGGCGGTGATGGGGCTGATCCCGCTGGTCTTCTCGCTGCTCGCGCCGGGGCTCGTCCATCTTTTCCTGTCGGACGCCTACCGGCCGGCGATCCCCGCGATCCGCACCTATATGATCGGTGACACGCTGCGGGTTTGGGCATCGATCGCGATGTTCACCGCCTTCGCGCGGGGGCGTCCTGGGCGCTGTGCCGCGATCGAGATTGCTACCCTGGCGCTGATGGCAGCGATCATGCTGCTGCTGACTGCCGAAGGTGACCCCCGGGCGCCGTTCATCGGCTATTTCGGCGCTTATGCAACCACGGCAGCGATCGCCACGATCGCGTTCCTGACCAGGGGAGCGATCCGATCTCGGCGACCGGCCCTCGCCGGCGAGGCCTAATCGGCGACCGCCGTGTCGATCGCCGCGAGCGCATGACGCACGTCGAACACCTCGTCGAGACAGCGTGCCGCGGCGGCTCGGGTCGTGGCGCGATCGCTGCCAGCCAGCCGCGTCGCCTCTCTTTGAAATTGCCCCGGCTCGCCGAACGGCACGACGCTGCCGATTGCATAACGGCGGATGATATCGGCGAAGTCGCTGCCGGGTTCGACCGCGGCAATCAGGGAGAGGCCGGCGCGCAGATAGTCGATTGTCTTGGTCGGCAGGCTGAAGGAGGTGACTCCCTGCACCGTCGCCACCATGCCGACGTCGCAGGCGGCGAGCAGCTCGAGATAATCGTTCCGCGGCATCGCCGGCAGCCAGCGGACATTCTCGCAAGCAGCGATGCGCGCGCGAAGGCTCGGCACCAGCCGGCCCTCGCCGACGAACAGGAACAGCAGCGGCGCTCCCGCGGTCAGCGCGATCTCGGCGGCGTCGAGCATCTGGCCGAAGCCCCGGCCGGCGACGATCTGGCCGCCGAACACGGCGATCGGCCGGCCGGGCGGCAGGTCGTGGCGGGCGCGGACCTCTTCGCGATTGCTCGCTGCAACAGACGTAATGTCGGACCAGATCGGCGTGACCAGCACCCGCTGGTCGGCCCTGACGCGATAGTGGGCGCGCAAATAGGCGGCGTTGCCCGGCAGCGTGCACAGGATCGCGCTGAACCGGCCGAGCAGGCGCTGCTCCCACCGACGCACGACGCGATAGCCGAGGCCGCCGGGAAGCCGGCCGATCTCGCGATGATGATCGGGAAAGAAATCCCAGATGAACAGCAACCGGTGGCGGATGCCGGCGCGCTCGACGAGCGGCAGCAGGGGCGCGATCGCCACCGCTGGCATCCAGGCGATCATCGCGTCGAACCGGGAAAGATCGAGCATGTGCCGCGCCGTGCGGGCGGCATGGCGGCCGGTCAGCACGAACTTGCTTGCGGCGCGCAGCATTTCGCCCGAGCCGGTGATCTCGCGCGGGGCGCAGCGCGTGACGCTGATCCCGGCCGGTGTGACGATTTGCGTCGGCGGCGCGCCCGGCGGGCCGTGCCAGTCGAGCACCAGCACCCCGACCTCGTCGCCCCTCGCAGCGAGCGCCTCGGCAAGCTCGGTGGTCATGTACGAGTGACCGGGCTCGACCGGATATTGCATACAGACGATCAGGAAGCGGCGACTCGTCACGACTCGCGCCACACCGTCCGGCGCACGTAATCGGTGTAGCTCAGGATGATGCGGACCACCTTGTCGGCGACGTTGGGCACCGCATAGTCGATCGGCAGATGAACCGTGCGTTCGGCGCCGCGCGTCTGCCCTTCGAGGATCGCCAGTCCCTGCAGGACGCGCGTCGGCGACAGGCCGGTCATCATCACCGATGCCTCCTCCATCGCCTCCGGGCGTTCGTGCGCCTCGCGGATGTTGAGCGCCGGGAAGTTGAGGATCGCGGCTTCCTCGCTGATCGTGCCGCTGTCGGAAAGCACCGCGCGTGCCTGCATCTGCAGCGCATTGTAATCCAAGAAGCCGAACGGTTTCACCAGCCGCACCCGCGGGTCGAAGACGATGCCGCGCGCGTCGATCCGCTTGCGCATTCGCGGATGTGCGCTGACCAGCACCGGCTCGTCGTAGCGCGCCGCCACCGCCGCCAGCGTGTCGGCCAGGCGGGCGAGCTGCGCATCGGAATCGACATTCTCCTCGCGGTGACAGCTCACCAGCAGGTAACGGCCAGCCATCAGCCCAAGCCGTGCCACGGCGTCCGATCCGGCGATCCGGGCACGATAATGCGCCAGCACCTCGAACATCGGGCTGCCGGTGCGGATGATGCGGTCGGGTGGCAGGCCCTCGGCGATCAGATAATCGCGGGCGATCGCCGAATAGGGCAGGTTGATGTCGGCGACATGGTCGATGATCCGGCGGTTGGTCTCCTCGGGCACGCGCTGGTCGAAGCAGCGGTTGCCCGCCTCCATATGGAAGATCGGGATGCGCCGCCGCTTCGCCGCGATCACCGCGAGACCGCTGTTGGTGTCGCCGAGCACGAGCAGCGCGTCGGGCCGCTCGGCTGCCAGCAGCGGGTCGATCGCGGCGATCACTCGCCCGATCGTCTCGGCGGCGACAGCGCCGGCGGTGTCGAGCTGATGATCGGGACGGCGGATCGTCATCTCGTCGAAAAAGATCTGGCTGAGCTCGCGATCATAGTTCTGGCCGGTATGCACGAGCACATGGTCGGTCGCGGCATCGAGCGCAGCGATCACCCGCGACAGGCGGATGATCTCCGGCCGCGTGCCGATCACCGTCATCACCTTGAGCCGCGGTGCGGCGGGCGCCTCAGGCGGCATCGGCGATCCGCCCCGCCATCATCGCGCGGACATAAGGCAGGCCGCGCAACAGGCCGATCAGTTCTTCGCTGTCGAGCTGGCGCGCGTTGTGCGAGTTGAAGGCCCGGGCCGTCGACACCAGCTCCTGGCCGTCGGTGACGTAGGCGTCATAATTGAGATCGCGACCGTCGGGGGCGACGCGGTAATAATCGCCGCAGTCCTCGGCGAGCGTCATCTCCTCGCGGCTGAGCAGCGTTTCGAACTGCTTTTCGCCATGGCGGGTGCCGATCACCCGGATCGGATGGCAGGGTACACCCATCACCGCGAGCACCGCGTCGGCGAGCCGGCCGATCGCCACCGCCGGCGCCTTCTGGACGAACAGGTCGCCGTTGCCGCCGTGCTCGAAGGCGTAGAGGCACAGCCGCACTGCCTCGTCGAGCGTCATCACGAAGCGGGTCATGGCGCGATCGGTGACGGTGATCGGCTTGCCGGCGCGAACCTGGTTGATGAACAGCGGCACCACCGAGCCGCGCGTGGCGAGCACATTGCCATAGCGCGTCCCGCACACGATCGTGTCGCTGGCGGCGGCGATGCGCGCCTTGGCGATCATCACCTTCTCCATCAGCGCCTTGGATAGGCCCATCGCGTTGATCGGATAGACCGCCTTGTCGGTGGACAGGCAGACGACGCGGCTGACGCCGTTCTTGATCGCGGCGTCGATCACGTTGCCGGTGCCGATCACGTTGGTCGCCACTGCCTCCATCGGATGGAACTCGCACGACGGCACCTGCTTCAGCGCGGCGGCGTGATAGATGAAATCGACGCCGCGGGTCAGCATCTCCATCGTCCGCGCGTTTCGCACATCGGCGATATGATAGGTGATGCGGCGGTCGCCGAAGCGCAGCCGCTGGTCCTCCTGTTTCTTCTCGTCGCGGCTGACGATGCGGATTTCCCGGATCGGCAGTGTCAGGAAATGGCGGAGGATCGTCGTTCCGAACGATCCGGTGCCGCCGGTGATCATCAACGTCTTGCCTGCGAAGTCAGCCATGGCGCCCCGGCTACATTGCCTTTCCATCCCTTGGTGCCGTCGGCCCGCCTGGTTGTTCACGGCGCGAGTCGAACATTTGCCGGCTGTTGTCTCGCACCAGCTCCGTCCGCAGCAGCGTGATCGCCGCGCGTGGATCGGCGGTCAGCCTCAACCGCCACGCGCCGGCGGCGGCGAGCGCGCCGAATGCTGCCGCCGATTGGTGCGGCAGCAGGTCGAAACCGGGATCGAGCCGCATCAGCGTCGCCAGCGCCGTTTCGGCCGAAATCGGATCAAGCGCGAGCCGGTCGCCGCGATCGAGCACCACCAGGATCGCACCGTCGGCCTGGCGCCGGGCCGCCAGGACAGGCGGAAGCGCGACTGCCGCTTTGCGCTTGCCCGCCCGATCGCGAACCGGATGGTTGCCATCAGGGGCTTCGCCGCGAAGCACATGGATCGGGCGCGAGAAGCCCCAGACGCGCAGCCGCGGCTCGAGTTCGACATGAACGATGTCGTCCGAGAGCACCGCCATGCCTTGCGCCGCCGCGGCGAGCGCCAGCGTGCTCTTGCCCGCACCGCTCGATCCGGCGAGCAGCACCGCCATGTCGCCGAGCATGATGCCGGCTGCATGGATCGGCGGCCGGCCGAGTCGCGCGAGCAGGAACAGCAGGATCGGGTCGATCACTCGGGTCATCAGCGCGGCGACGTCGTCCCGCAGATCGGCAGGAACGCTGCATCGCGCACGGCCGGTGCGCGCGTCCGCGGCGCCTTCGATGGCGGGGCCGGTCAAGGTGAGGCGCGGCCCGTCGACACGGATGTCTGCCTGCGCCGTTCCGGCTGCGGCGTCGCTGAGCCGCAGCCGGATCTCGATTTCCGGTATCGCGGCCGGATCGCTCGGCCGCCATTCGTCATAACCGGCGCAAGCCGAATCCAGCAGGACCGGATCATCGGCGATGATCGATGTCGGGACGCCAAGCGGGGCGAGGGTGCGCCGCCACCAGCGGGCGGTCGCTCCTCGATTGTGCGGAGGAACCACGTCAGCCGCTGATGCGCCCGCGCAGCAATTGCCACGCGCGCCTTTCGTAGATCGACCAGGAGGCGCGCCAAGACCGCGCCACCGGCATCAGGTCGGCGGCAAGCTGGCGCATCGTGCCTGCCCAGCCCGTCGTCCACATGAAATGCTCGGCGATCGAACTGCGGTCGACGCGCTGCGCGGTCGCCGGCGTCAGCGTTCGAACGAAGCACACGACGCGCTGTGGCGCGGCTGCCGCGCAGCGCTCGATCACCCATGGCGGCACGGTGCCGGGGACTAGCGCCTCGCCCAGCTGGAAAGCGGGATAGGCATAGCCCAGCGCGCCGATTGCCGTGCCGACCTCGACCAGCTCCCGCCAAGACAGCCGGCCGGCGGCCTCGTCACGCCGGATGACGAAATGCAGTTCGACGAGCCGCAGCAGCGTAAGGTTGTGGAGCGCGCCGCCGGCGTGCGCGGCAAGGTGGAGCAGCAGCAGCGGCTGGTCGAGCCCTTTCGCGGCAGGCATGCCGGGCAATGGCGAGACGCGGTGCAATGGTGCCGCCTCGTCGAACCGCGCGAGCGGCGCGCCGGCGGCGACGAATTGATCGAGGCTGCGATGAAGGTCGATCGACCACGGATCGTCCTCGTGCACGAACAGCAAGGTATGGAGCCGCGTGTCGCTGGCGGGACGCCAATGCGTCTCACGGGGACCGCGCATCCCGGGCATCAGTCCCGCTGTAGTTAGCACTTCGGCCGCCGCCGCGACATCCGTCTCGTCGACGAGCAAGTCGATATCGGCCATCGGCCGCGTCCCCGGCGCCGGGAAATAGCTGGCGGTATACAGCCCCTTGAGGATGACGGCCGCAATCCGTGCCGCCGCGAGCCGCTCCACGATGTCGGTGGCGACGGCGGTCAGCCGATGATGCCGCGCGCGGTTATGCCGCCAGTGCAGCTCGATCACGCCGGCAATGGCCTCCGATGCATCGAACAACCCGTGCTCGTGCCACCAGGCAAGCAGAGGCCCCATCCCGGCGGTATAGCAGGCGAGGCCGAAGGCAACCGGATCGCCCGTCGCGGCGTATGGCGCCCGCCGCCCGTCGAGCGCGTGACGCGAGATGTCGGCGATGCGGTGCAGGGCGGCGCGCCATGCCTCGGCGGAAATTTCCGGCCAAAGCCAGGCGGGGGTGCCGCGCCGCTTCGCCTGGCGAAAGCGCTCGGACAGGGCATTCGCCGTAAGAGCTGCCGGCGCTTCCCATTCGGCGATCGGCGCAGCGGCTGGCGTCGCTTTCGTGCCGATCGCAGGGCCGTGCATCGATTGCTCCGTTGCTGCTCGAGCGCGCCACCAACGCCGGCCCCGGCTCACCAATCAGTCCCGCACCGCCTCCGCGCGGTTCAACGCCCGCGGTTTTTGAACCGCGAGCGCGCGGCTCGACACCTGACATGGCGGATCGACGAGCAGCGGCATGAGAATTCTGATCCTTGGCATCACCGGCATGTTGGGCAGCACGGCGTTTCGCCTGTTGAGCCGGCGTGGCAACGGCGCCGTATTCGGCACCGCTCGACATGAAGCGGCGCGCCGATGGTTTCCCGACATCGCCGACGATCGCATCCTGGCCGGGATCGATGCGGGCCAGCCGGCCCGACTGGCCGCTGCGATCGAAAAAGTACGAGCCGATGTCGTGATCAACGCGATCGGCATCATCAAGCAGGTCGACGGCGCTCTCGATCCGCTGACGGCGATCCCGGTCAACGCCGAGCTGCCGCATCGCCTGGCGGTCTTTTGTCGAGAGGCCGGTGCGCGGCTCATCCATATCAGCACCGATTGCGTGTTCAGCGGCCGCACCGGCGGCTATCGTGAAGACGACCCGCCGGATGCCGCCGATCTGTATGGCCTCAGCAAATATCTGGGCGAGGTCGATCAGCCGCATGCGCTGACTCTCAGAACCTCGATCATCGGGCCAGAGCTGGCGACGCAGCACGGCCTGGTCGAATGGTTCCTGGCGCAACGCAGCCGCGTGCCCGGCTTTGCCGACGCGGTGTTTTCCGGCCTGACCTCGGCAGAACTGACCCGCGTCATTGCCGACTGCGTGATCCCGCGCCCAGACCTGCACGGCCTCTACAACGTCGCCGCCGCGCCAATCACCAAGCATGACCTGCTCGACTTGATCCGTGTCGAATACCGGCATCCGGTCACGGTCGATCGAGTTGCCGAACCGGTCATCGACCGATCACTGAACGGCGCCCGGTTCCGCGCTGCGACGGGCTACGTCGCGCCCGTCTGGCCTGCCATGATCCGGCAGATGCGCATGCTCGACCAGCGCGATCACTCTATCTGACGGATCGGTGGTGTGAACCATCGCCGTGAAGGCCCTCACTAACCCCTCCGGTGAAGGCACTTCTGCCGTCCAGTCGGCGTGCGCCAAGGCCGTTTCCAGAAGGATGGGACCAACGGTGATGACCAAGGTCGGGAGCGCGACGATCCTGCTGGCCCATTCGAACTTCCTGTCGCTGGATGAGAAGCAGCAGGAGAAGATGCGTCCTTATCCGCCGTTGTCGACGCTGCTTGCTGCGGCATTGCTGAGGAAGCACGGGCACGATGTCGCCTTTTTCGACGCCACCTTTCGCGCCGGTCCAGGCGATTTCGAGCAGGCGCTGGAAAAGCACGCGCCGGGCATCGTCGTCGTCATGGAGGACAATTTCAACTTCCTGACCAAGATGTGCACGACGATGCGTCGGGAAAGCGCGCTGGCGATGGTCGAGGCGGCGGGGAAGCGCGGGTGTCGGATCGCGGTCAACGGGCCTGATGCGGGCGATAACCCCGGTATCTATCTGTCGGCGGGCGCCGATGCCGTGGCGCTGGGCGAAGGCGAGGCGGCAATGCTCGATCTGGCCGACCATTGGACACACGGCTGCGGATCGCTCGCCGCCATTCCCGGCGTGGTCGTGCCGGGGCGCGCTGGACTGGAACGAACGCCGCCTCGCCCGGCACATCGCGATCTCGACACGCTGCCGCACCCCGCCTGGGACCTCATCGACGTGGACGCTTATCGCCACGCCTGGCGCGGTGCGCACGGCCTGTTTTCCTGGAATCTGGTCACCTCGCGCGGCTGCCCCTACGGTTGCAACTGGTGCGCCAAGCCCAGCTTCGGCCGGCGCTATACCGTCCGCTCGCCCGATGACGTGGTGCGCGAGATGACCGCGGTGAAGCGCGACATCGCCCCCGACCATCTGTGGTTCACCGATGATATCCTGGGCCTCGATGTGGCATGGACCGAGGCGTTTGCCGCGCTGGTGCGGGCACACGGCGCAACGATCCCCTTCACCATGCAGTCGCGCGTCAACCTGATGACCGAACGCGCCGTCGCCGCGCTCGCCGGCGCTGGCGCGCGCGAGGTGTGGCTCGGCGTCGAATCGGGGTCGCAGAGAATCCTCGACGCGATGGACAAGGGCAGCACCGTTGCCGAGGCACGCACCGCCACGCGGCGGCTCAAGGCGCACGGCATCAAGGCCTGCTGGTTCATCCAGCTCGGCTATCCGCCGGAAAATTGGCAGGATCTGATCGCCACCCGCGACCTGATCCGCGACGAGTCGCCCGACGAGATCGGGGTTTCGGTCTCCTACCCGCTGCCCGGCACCCGCTTCCACGAGATGGTTCGTGCGCAACTCGGCCGGCGCCGCAACTGGAAGGATACCGGCGACCTGGCGATGCTGTTCCGGGGCACGTTCGACTCCGGCTTCTATCGTGACATCCGCAACCTGCTTCATGCCGAGGTTGATACGGGGTTGGCAGACGATGACGCCTGGGCGGCGCTGGCCGAGCGAGCGCACCGCCACCGCCTGGCCGAGCCGTTCGGGCTGGCGGCGGAGGGCCGAGAGCGATGACGATGCCGCCGGCCGCACTGGCGTTCGATTCGGTCGCCGGCGATTTCGACGCTCGGTTCGGCGGCTGGGCCAGCGTCGCGGCACAGCGCCGGGCCGTCCGTGCGGCGCTGGAGCGCTCCTTTCCGGTCGGCGCACGGCTGATCGAGATCGGCGGCGGCACCGGCGAGGATGCGCGCTGGCTGGCGATGCGCGGCCGTGACGTGACGCTGACCGATGCCTCGCCGGCGATGGTCGGCACGGCTGCCGCGAAGCTCGCCGGCGTGCCCAATGCCCGCACACTCGTCGTTGCCGCCGAGCGGATCGGAGACCTCGCCGGCGGCGAGGCTCCGTTTGATGGCGCCTTTTCCAATTTCGCTGCGATCAATTGCGTTGCCGACCCGACGCCGTTTGGGCGTGGTTTGGCCAAACTGCTGCAGCCGGGCGCGCCGGCGCTGCTGGTGCTGTTCGGCACCGCCTGCCCCGGCGAGATGATCGTCGAGACGTTGCGCGGCAGACCGGCTAACGCGCTGCGGCGCCTGGCGCGCGTTGAGGCGCCGGCCCGGCTCAACGGGCGCAGCTTCGCCGTGCATTATCATCGTGCGCGCACGCTGCGCCGCGCGATGGCGCCGTGGTTCCGCCTCGAACGCCGGCTTGGCATCGGCGTGTTCGTGCCGCCCAGTGCCGCCGAGCCGTGGATGTCGCGCCATCCCCGATTGCTGGGGCTGCAGGAGCGCCTCGATCGGATATTGGCGCGGCCGCTGGCGGCGCTCGGTGACCATGTCCTCTATCACTTCGTGCGGACCGCGGCGCCATGATCGATGCGGCACTGGCGCGCTTTGGCGAGGCCTATGCCCGGCATCGCGCCGCCGAGGGGCGCGGTCACGCCGGCGAAGAATTGCTGTCGCTGCCCTATCTGGCGCGCGGTCCGCTCGCCCGGCAATGGGCCGTGCGGGCCTGCACCTTCCGGGCGTTCATGCGCCATGTCGTGCGGCCCGAGGCGAGGCGGCTGGGCCGGCCGCTGGCGCTGCTCGATCTCGGCGCCGGCAACGGCTGGCTCAGCTATCGCGCCGCCTTGGAAGGGCACAGCGCGACCGCGCTCGACATCCGTGACGATCGCGTCGACGGGCTCGACGCCGCGGCTCCTTTTTTGGCGCGCGTGCCCGATCGGATCGCTTGCCTCACCGCGGCGTTCGACGCGATCCCGCTGGAGGCGGCGAGCGCCGACGTGACCGTGTTCAACGCCTCGCTGCATTATGCCACCGATCTCGCCGCGGTGCTTGGCGAGGCCGCGCGCGTCACTCGGGCAGGGGGTGTCGTGGCGATCCTCGATTCACCCTTCTACCGACGCAACCGTCAGGGCGCGGCGATGGTGGCGGAAAAGCGCGCCGGCGCCCGCGAGCGGTTCGGCGACAGTGCGGGCGAGCTGATGAGCCTGCCATTCATCGAATATCTGACTCGCGACCGCCTCACCGCCGCCTCCGCCGGCATCGGGATCGTCTGGCGGCGGCGGCGCGTCCTCTATCCGTTATGGTACGAGCTGAGGCCGCTCGTCGCCGCGCTGTATCGGCGGCGGCCGCCCTCGCGCTTCGACCTGTGGTGGGGGCGGCGGCCGTGATCCTGCTCGTCAACCCGCGCGCGACGCGGCCGTTGAACCGCCGATTCCCGCTGTCGGTGATGGCGATCGGCGGCGCCCTGCCAGAGGGCACGAGCTGGGAAATCCTCGACGGCAACCTACCCGATCTCGACGTGCTCGGCGCCGTCACCGAACGGGTCGAGCGCGGCAGAGGCGGCAACGACCCGGTCCGCGCCGTGGCGATGACGGTGATGCCCGGCCCGCAACTGGTCAGCGCGGTGCCGCTCAGCAAGGCGATCAAGGCGCGCCATCCCGACGTGCCGATCGTCTGGGGCGGCAATTTCGGCAGCCTCTATCCCGAGCCGGTGCTCAATGCGCCTTATGTCGACTGGCTGGTCCGCGGCCAGGGCGAGCAGACCTTCAACGAGCTGATCGAGGCGATCGACGGCACGCGCGATCCCAAGACGATCGCCGGCCTCGCCTTCCGCGAGGCGGACGGCAGCCATTGGCAGGCAGCCGAGCGCGTCTGGCGCGGCCCCGACGAGCTGCCGGCGCCGCCCTATCACAAGATCGCCATCGGCGCGTATCTCCACCCGACCTTCCTCGGCCGCCGCTCGGGCGTCTATCAGGCGTCGATCGGCTGCCCCTATGGTTGCAACTTCTGCGGCGTGATCTCGGTATTCGGCCGCAAGGAGAAGGTGCAGGCGCCCGCGCGCACCGCCGAGCACCTCCGCTTCCTGGCACGCGCGCATGGGATGGATTCGGTCCATTTCTACGACAACAACTTCTTTCTCAATGAAGCCCATGCGCGAGAGATTGCCGCCGCGTTTCGCCCGCTCGGCCTCAGATGGTGGTGCGAGGCGCGGGTCGACGCGCTTGGCCGCTTCTCCGACGACACCTGGCGCGCGCTCAAGGCGGCGGGGCTGGCGATGGTGTTCTGCGGCGCCGAATCGGGCTCCGACGCGATCCTCGCCAAGATGAACAAGGGCACCACCACCGACCAGATCGCTCATGCCGCCGCCAAGACGCGCGAGCACGGCATCATCCCCGAATTCTCGTTCGTGTTCGGCGATCCCGACGAGCCCGAGCGCGAGATCGAAAACACATTGGCCTTCATCCGCCGGCTCAAGGGCATCAACCCGGCGATGGAGCTGATCAGCTATTTTTACACCCCCACGCCGCAGCGCAAGGGCACCTATGGCGGCGTCGACGCGCTCGACGGCACGCCCGATACGCTGGAGGAATGGATCGAGTCCGAATGGGTCGCCTGGATGACTCACGAGCATCCGCGCACGCCGTGGCTGGCGCCGGCGCTCAAGGCGCGGGTCGACAATTTCGAGCTGGTCCTCAAGAGCCGCTTTCCCTCGGTGCACGATCGCCGCACGCGCAGCTGGGGCAAGGCGCTGGGGCGCGTCCTCGCCCATCGCCGCTGGGCGAGCGCCGATTATGGCGATCCCCGGCTGCTCCGCCGCGTCCGCGCGCTGGCGCGGATCGTACCCGACGATTCGCAGGCCTATGGTCATTTGCGGCCCAATGGGCGGGCGTCCGAATAGCGCCGGCACCGCCCTGTGTCAGCGGATGGTGATCGTGCCCTTCATGCCGAAGGTCGTGTGCATGAAATGACTGCAATGCAGCGGATAAATGCCAGTCTTGAGCGGCACCAGGTGGATATCGATCGATTCGCCGCCCTCGAGCTTGACTCGGCCGCTCTCGATTTTCCCTTGATCCCCTGTCGCTATCTCGACAGCGGCGAAGAATTGAGGCGCGGTGAAATCGTGTCCGCCCGACGCGGTATTGGCGAGGTGGAGACGATACGGCGTCCCGCGGCGGAGCTCGAGCGCCGACGGCGTGAAGCTGAAGTTGGCCAGGCGCACGACAATCGTCTTCGCACCGTTCCAGTCGGGTGTCGGTGCCGCGCCGGCCGTGGCGAGGACCGTGGCGAACGCGAGGCCGGCAAGCTTGGCGAAACGCATCGACTGCTCCGACGTTACGACAGGATAGTCCTGTGCCGTTGCAATCAGTGTCGGCTTCATGAGGGGCGGTTCAACGCTAACACCCTGGGGTTGAACCCGGTGCCGAAACGGCGAGACTGACGAGCGGAAGGCTGAACGCCCGCAGTCGCCGGAATTAGCCGCCAAGGAGTATCAGCGTGACGGTCGAGGCTCATATCAACCGCATCGGCACGGCCGTGCCGCCGCACGACGCGCACCAGCCCTATCTGCACTGGGCGGAGCGGCACCTCGACGATCGGCGCGACCGATCGCTGTTCGCGCGCATGGCAAGCCGGTCGGGGATCGCGCGGCGCTATTCGGTGCTCGCCCCGCCGACGCCCGACGGCGCCCAGACCGATCCCGGCGGATTCTACGGCGGCGACGCGATGCCTTCCACCGCTCGGCGCATGGCGGTCTATGCCGAGGCGGCGCCCGAGCTGTGCCTCGCCGCCGTCGACGCGCTGGCCCGGCCCGCAGGCATCACCCACCTCGTGCTGGCGAGCTGCACCGGCTTCGTCGCACCGGGCATCGACCAGGTTGTTGCCGAGCGGCTGGGGCTGGCGGCGAGCGTCGAGCGGACGCTGGTCGGCTTCATGGGCTGCTACGCCGCGGTGGCGGCGCTGAGGACAGCGCGGCACATCGTCCGCTCCGATCCGGATGCCCGCGTGCTCGTCATCACCGTCGAACTGTGCTCGCTTCACCTGCAGCCGGCCGGCGACCTCGAATCGATCCTGGCAGGGATGCTGTTCGGTGACGGCGCCGCGGCGGCGCTGGTCAGCGCCGATCGGGAGGGGCTGGCGATGACTGCGCCGTTCGCCGAACGGCTGCCCGACAGCGATGACCTGATCGGCTGGACGATCGGCGATACCGGCTTTGTCATGCACCTGTCGGGCGCGGTGCCGGGCCGGATCGGCCAGGCGCTGGCGACGCCGCGCTTCCGCGCGCTGATCGGCGATCCTGCGCAGGTCGACGGCTGGGCGGTCCACGCCGGCGGTCGTTCGGTGCTCGACGCGGTCGAGCACGCGCTGGCGCTCGACGGGGCGGCGCTCGACCATTCGCGTGCGGTGCTGCACGACAACGGCAACATGAGCTCGACCACCTTGATGTTCGTGCTCGCGCGCCTGCTCGGCGAGCGCCGGCGCGTCGAGAACGGCATTGCCATAGCCTTCGGTCCCGGCCTTGCCGCCGAGGGGTTTCGCTTCGGATCGTCGGCGTGACCGCGCTCGCCCAGCGCGCGCTGGCCGAGGAGCAGATGGATGCGGCCGATCTGCCGGCCGCCGACTATGCCGCGCTGCTCGCCGATCTCGCGCGCGTTAACGGCGTGACCATGGCGGCACGGCCGACTCTCGCCTTTCTCGACCGCGCCAATCGCCAATCGCGCCATCTCAAGATTCTCGACGTAGGTTTCGGCCATGGCGACATGCTGCGGCGGATCGCGGGCTGGGCCAGGCGTCGCGGCGTCAAAGCGACGTTGGTCGGCATCGACCTCAATCCCGGCTCCGCACCGGTGGCGCGGGCCGCCACCGATCCCGCGCTGGCGATCGATTATCGCACCGGCGACTATCGCGGTTGCGCCGGTGAAGGTTGGGACGTGGTGCTGTCCAGCCTGGTCGCGCACCACATGATCCGCGACGAGCTGATCGCATTTCTGCGCTTCATGGAGCGGGAAGCGCGGATCGGCTGGCTGGTCAACGACCTCCATCGGCATCGTCTGTCGCACTGGGGCTTTCCGATCCTGGCCCGGGCGATGCGCTGGCACCGCATCGTCCGCGAGGACGGCACGCTGTCGATCGCTCGATCCTATCGGCCGGACGAGTGGCCGCCGCTGCTCGCCGCCGCAGGTATCGAGGGCGCGCTGGTGCACCGCGCCTTCCCGTTCCGGCTATGCGTCGAACGGCTGCGCTGATTATCGGCGGCGGGCCGGCAGGCGCCGCGGCGGCGATCGGTCTCGCACGCACCGGTGCGCGTCCGCTGCTGGTCGAGCGCGACCGTGAGACACGCGACGCCTTGTGCGGGGGATTTTTGAGCTGGACGACGCTCGATCGCCTCGCCGCGCTGGGCATCGACGCCTGGCGGCTGGGCGCTCATCGCATCGAGCTGCTGGCTGTCCTCGCCGGCACCCGGGAAGCCATGGCGGCGCTACCCGCGCCGGCGGCCGGCCTGTCGCGCCGCGCCCTCGACGTCGCGCTGCTCGACCGCGCGCTCGCCGCAGGCGCCGGGGTCGAGCGCGGGTTGGCGGTTCGCACGCTCGACGACGGGCTTGCCCGGTTCGGCGACGGCGGCGAGATGCGGCCGACCGCGACGATCCTCGCCACCGGAAAGCACGATCTGCGCGGTCATCCCCGACCCCGTGAGTCAGACAACCCGTCGATCGGCCTGCGCTGGCGGCTCGGCGCGAGCGAAGCGCTCAGCCGCTACGCCGCAGGCCGGATCGAGCTTCACCTCTTCCGGCGCGGCTATGGTGGCCTGGTGCTGCAGGAGGACGGCGGCGCCAACTTCTGCGTCACGGTAAGGTGCAGCCGGCTCGAGGAAGCTGGCGGCGATCCCGCACGCTTGCTGGCCGATCTGGCCCGGGAAGCGCCGGCGCTGGCCCTCCGTCTCGATGCCGCTGCGTCGATCGGACCGGTGCAGGCAGTCGCCAACATCCCCTATGGCTGGCGCGCAAGCGGCACCCAGTCCGGCCTCTATCGGATCGGCGATCAGGCCGGCGCGATCCCGTCATTGGCCGGCGAGGGAATCGGCATCGCGCTGGCGAGCGGACTCGCCGCGGCCAGGGCAGTCGCATGCGGCGAGTCGGCTCGCCGCTACCAGGCGGCGATGGCCGCGCGATTGAGGCCGGCATTCGCCGTTGCAGGCGTGATGCGAGCCGCCGCCGACCGAGTTGCAGCCGCGCCATGGCTGCTGACCGCCGCAGGCCGAATTCCGCAGGCGCTGACGGTCGCGACAAGGTTGACTCGGCTGCGCTGACGCGCCTGGATACCCGACGCGGCAAAGCCGTAGTCGATTTCGTCATGCGAGATCGTGCGAGGCCGTTGGATGCGTGACCACGCCGCGGAAAGGCGGCGGCCTGGAGCGGGCGAAGGGATTCGAACCCTCGACCCCAACCTTGGCAAGGGCGTAGGGTGGCGTTTCTCGGCACCTTTGACGTTACTGCTGTTCGCAGATTTCCGCCATTCTTCAAACTCCAGCGTTTCTGCCGTTTTTGAGCGACACAGGGGTTTATATCGGTTCCGAGTGGGGATTTAGTGGGGTGGACTTTTCGGCCTTTTTGGTGTATAATTATGGTATAGCCCGAGGGAAATCCCCACTAATAATCTGGCTATGTTCCCTACCAGTCAACCCCCGAAAGGTGCGATAAGAATGACAAATGCGCGACGCCCTATTGGCCGCCCCGGCCGCTATGCCAAATATGAGGAGTTGGAAGCCTCCCTCCCCGATAACATGACCAAACGCCCGGTCTATTGCGATGGGATCGGCCTGTTCAAAGGCAGCCGTGGAACGACGGTCTGGATCAAGATCAGGCTGCCGAAGGGCGGA
>Ga0164242_10000626_pt1 | contig 42842 bp, 49 predicted proteins | sample OricomgcompostMG_FD_108783 | JGI IMG/M metagenome (GOLD analysis project Ga0164242, IMG submission 108783) | Miracle-Growth compost microbial communities from Emeryville, California, USA - Original compost - Miracle growth compost (MG) ... | reverse complement strand
GGGCGCCATGTTTGTCTACTCTGCACATCCTTCGGGCTCAACAGGGTTGACGGGCTGTAGTTGATGACCAACTCAGCCCCATCCAGCACGACGCTGGAGATGAAGTTCTTATAGAAGGCGCGGGCCCGCTTGGCGTGGTCCGCGCTTTTCATTTGGGCGTGCAGGAACTCGACAAGGTCATCTACGTCGCCCTGGTCCAGCGAGACAGGCGCCTGCTCCGCATCGATGGCCTCCAGCTCGGCCTCGGCCAGGCGCACTTTTGCATTGTTGCCGCGTAGGCGCTGGGTCAAGTCGCCCAGGTTCGGTGCATCTTTCCCGTGCAATTCCAACAGGGAGTACAGCCGCTCGTTCGATTCCTGCAGCTTGCTGATCCTGGTCAGCACCTGGTTCCGGCGCACGCGATGATCCACGGCCCAACTACCCGCCTCCTCTTCCATCAGGCGCACCAGTTCCTCAATGGCTGAGCGGCTCAGGATCTTCTGCAGGATGTAGTCCGACAGCCAATCGTCCAGTAGGTCGGCCCGCACGCGCCGCGGTTCGCATTCGCGGTTTTGCATGCTCCGCTTGCAGCGGTAGTAGAAATAGATCTTTCCGCTGCCGCTGCGGCTGGTCTCGATCTGCATGCTGGAGCCGCATTTGCAGCGCAGGATGCCGGTGAATGCGTGGGTGGACTTGGGCGAGCCGGAGGCCTTGGTGATGTCCGCCGCCTCATCCATCGTTTCCTGCACGGCCTCCCACAACGCCAGAGGCACGATGCCCTCGTGGCTGGGGACCACGATCATGTTGTCCTTGTCGCCCTTCAGGTAACGGCTGCGATGGCCGAAGACCATGTTGCCGATCGCGGCCTGATTGCGCAGCAGGTTGAGCACCGTCTGCTTCGTCCAGGGCATGCCGCGACGCAGCGACTTCCTGGCGTTCAGCGCCGCCGCAATCTGGAAGGCACCCAGTAGACGCTCGCCGCGTAGCCTGAAGATTTCCAACACCAGCGGCGCCTCTTCCGGGTTCTGGGCCAGCTTCCGCCTCTTAGGATTGTCCGGCGCAGGCTCCGAGGTGTAGCCGAACGGCGCGCGCCCCCCAACCCAGTAGCCCAGCCGTGCATTGCGCATCATCGATCGCCGGGTGTCGGCGCTGATCCGTCGACTGGTCAACTCGTTGAAGATTTCCAGGACACCGTCCATGGCCCAGCCCATGTCCGTGTTCCGGTCGATGGGTGTGGAGATATAGACCAGCTCCACGCCGGCATCGTCCAGCAGCCGCTTATTGATCATCGACTCGTACTTGTTGCGGGCAAATCGTGCCGAGTCCCAGCAGATGAAGTAGGTGGCCTCCATGCTAGTGGCCATGTCCACGGCAGCCTCGAACTGGCGCCTGTTCTGCTCCTTCCATGCGCTCTTGCCATCGTCGACGAAGACGCGCAACACGCGGGCACCCAGCTCGGAAGCTTTGCGCTGCCCGATTTCGATCTGCGTCGGCACGGAGACGTCCTGCTCGGACTGCTTCCTGTCGCTGACGCGTGCATAGATGATCGCGGTGATGTCGGCCATCTGGTATTTAGGCCTCGGCCAGCAGTTTGTTGATGTGAGATACGGTCGGCGCTTCACAGCCGCGTTCGAGCAACTGGCGCCGAATTTCTTCGGCGCTGAGGCCTTGGCTCCCCATGGAGCGGATCAGCAGATTCCGCTGGTGCCGCAGATAGGGCTGGATCTTGGGCAGCACTACGCGACGGCGGCTGTCGGCGCCATCGACGGTGGCCAACGCCTGCCAGACCTCCATAAACGTGTCGTAGCCCAGCGACGCGGCCACACGTGGCCAAGGCTGCGGCAGGCCGGCGCGGCGAAGCTCGGCCAAACGCGGGTCCGGCGCCGGCGCCAGCGGCGCGCCCAACGGCGTCGATGCCCCATTGCAGATATCCAGGTACCCACCCCCCGCCGCCAAGCGGCGGGGCGGCCTTGCCGACCCCCCACCCCCTGTGATCGAGACCTGCTCGCATTCGCCACTGTGATCGATTCCGCTTCCCAAACTGCGCTTCTCTCCGTTCGTAGCACCGGTAAGCCCTTGTTGGATCGTGGTGGCGGCGGCTCCCAACTGCGCTTTATCTGAGTATGCGCAGTTATCTGGAGCAACTGACTTTGCCCGCTTTTTAGGCGATTTATGGCAGGTCGCGCAGGCACCGCCCTGTATCGGTTTCGGGGTGGTGGGGGCTACGGGCTTCATGATTTATCAGGCCCAGTGGAGACGCTGGAAACGCGTCGAGGCTGCGCGGCGGCATCCAGTCGCCGCAGGTCATCGAGGAGCGGCGTGCGCAACTTGCCCAAGGGGTTCGACTTGCGCACGGTCTCGCGCATCTTTCGCATCGCCAGGTGCGTGTAGATCGCCGTGCTATCGGGCGAGGCGTGCCCCAGCAGCGACTGGCGTTGCAGCAGGTCCACGTCGCTCTCGGCCAACTCCGTGCCGTAGAGATGACGGACAGCGTGGGGGTTGAGCTGATCGTCAGGGATGCCGGCGCGACGCCCGTGACGGTGCAACAGATCCCGCACGCCGTACTCGCTCAGGCGCCGGGCCTCGCCGCGATAGTCCCAGGGCGGCACCAGGTGGTTGCGTGTCGAGACGAACAGCACGCTATCGCCCGAGGTGAGCGCGCGATCGATCTCGGCCAAATCGGGATGCCCGAGATATGCGCGCAGTAATAGTGCCGCCTCGCGTGGCACGGGGAGCATGCGTTCCTTCTCCCCCTTCTCCGTCACTCGTAGCACCAGTTCGTCCCGGCCCTCGAACTCCGTCCAAATGAGCGCCGACTCATTGAGCTGCACCAAACCGGAGATGCGCAGGCCTGTGCCCATCAGCATCGCCATCACTGCGGCGTCGCGGAGGCCGCGAAACGTGCCCAGGTCGGGCTGCCTCAGCAGCTTGTCGGCGTTGTCCAGCGCCAGGATACGAGGCAGCCGCCGGCCGGCCCGCGGATAGGGCAATTGCGCGGCTGGGTTGTGCGTCACCTTTTGCTTCGCCGCGGCCCAGGCGTAGAAGCCGCGGACTGCCGAGACCACCACGCGCCGCGATCGGGCACTCAGACCTTGATGGTGGCAGATCATGCCGGTGAAGCGTTCCAGGTCTTCCAGACCCAGGCTCAGCGGATCCCGCGTAGACGCCTGTAGATGTGCCTCAGTCGGAGGCTCCCGACACCATTGCGACAACCTGGCCAGCGCACTCTGATAGGCGTCGACCGTGGCCACCGATCGCCCGCGATTCTGGCGCAGCCAGATCAGCCAATCGTTCACCAGACCATTGAAATCGGGGGTATTGAGGGTAGGGGACACGCAGCGCACACCGGTTTTTGTGGGACTGGCCCGACCGTGTGCCCCAATATCTATTTAGTCAATGACTTACAGTTCCATGGGATTCCACGAAACCCATTCAGGTTCCGGAAAAACCGTGGAACCCATGATCGAACGGTTGTTCCATTCCGTGGAACCGCATATTCCCTTGCATGCCTGTTTCTTCCTTCTTCTTCAATTACTTATGAAAGAAAGAAAGATATAGGCGGCGTGTAATGTATAAACGATGACGTGGAAGTTTGGCCTGAAAACGTGGAATTTCAGGCAGCGACACGGTAAGGAAAATTGATAGTGAATCAATCAGTTGCATCAATAGACCGAGGCTATCACACGACTCACCGCGCCGCCCCCGCCCCTCTATTTGCTGACACGCGGCCGGGTTTTCTGGATTGGGGGTGCGGGGGAAACAGCGAGCGATATTGCCGCGGCGGTCTCAGGCATGTAGATGCGGCGCATGGCAGCAAGGCGCCGGCGGTGAGCACAGTCGTGGCCGCCGGCGCCTTGGTGGCGCAATCCAAAAGCGCAATGTGATCGGGAGAGGCCGCTAATGGAGCGGCCGGGTACTACCTGGCGTCGACGGTTTGCACGCGGTCCGGGCCCAGCACTTCATCGTTACGCCGTGCTCATCGTGGGCCAATATCTGCTTTGCCGTCCCATCAGTCAGGACGTCCTGTGTACTGGCGCAGATAGGGCGCCAGCCGGTGCAAAAGTCCGTGCGAACGATCGGCTTAGTCGCGCATCCACCCATCGTCGCGCAGCTTGCCAGCAGCAGTGCCGGGATCAGCCGTCGCCACTTGTTGCGACGGAGCGGCGGGAAGTGCCTGAACCTGAGCGTCGACTTCATTGCGGGCCTCCTGGGCCTGAGCGACCTGCTGGGCTATCTGAGCGTTCACCTGCGCGTCTCGAGCGGCGTCGGCCTGCTGCTGGGCCTGTTTGCCGCGGTGACGGCCGTAGAGCCATGCGGAGCCGATGGCGGCCAGCACGCCGGCAAGGGCGAGCGCCCAGAGCTTGGTCTTCGACCAGAGGGTAAGCAGCCAGGTCATTGCCAGTCCCCCGTGCGCATGATCTCGGCCAGTGCCTGTGCCCGCGCCCCCGTTTGGCGAGCCCATAGGCTGTCCAGCATCGCCGCGGCCGCGGCCGCGTAGTTGTGGTTCTGGATTGCGCCCAGCATGCCGGCGAACTTCCGCACGGTCGGCGCGCCCATGTTGAACACCATATCGATCAGCACCAGGCGACGCACATCGTCCAGGCCATTGAAACCCGGGAGCGTGGCGGCATCCGCTGCCGCAGTACGCAGTCGGTTCTGCAGCAGGTATTCGGCCTCGGCCTCGGTAATCCCGGCACCTGGGCCGAGATTGATGCCTATACCGATGGTCACGTTGCCCATGACGCGCGAGCCGGGCCGGATCATTTTGCCTGTGGCATCGTCGTACGCCTGCAGGCGCAAGCTCTCCTCGCTCCTAAGCCGGGCCATTAGCGGCGACAGGTCAGTCATGGGGCGGCACGTCCGTAGGCGCGGCATCGGGCCGCTTGGCAGCGGCCAGCGATTCCTGCTTCACCAGCACCGCTACTGCGCCGGCGGCCGGCAGCAGCACGCCGATGCCGGCGAGGATCGCTTTCGCCGTTTCACTGAGGTCCGGCTTCCAGTCGGGCGGCAGGACCGCCCAGGCGCCCGCGGCGGCGCTGTAGGTCGTCGTGGCGATCATCAGCCGCATGGACCAGAGCCGATGCCAGAGCCGCGCATTATCGATCCACTTCATCGCGTCCACCCTCGGGTCCGTACTTCATTTTCCAGCGCGGTGATGCGCCGGTCGTGTTCAGCGCCCTGCACGCGCAGCGTCGTGATCTGCTCGCTCATGCCCGGAATGCCCTGCAGGGAGTCATGGAGCTGCTGAACGTTGTTCGTCAACACCGCGATGGCCGTGGTCTGGCTCGTCACTGTGGCGGCAAGCCAGCCGATGGCGCCTACGGCTAGAAGCTCAGCGACGACGCGCAGGGAATCACGCAGGCGGTGTTGCTGCGGCTCGGTCATGACGTCCACTTCTTCGCAATGGCCATGCCTGCACCGTGTGCAGGCGCCGCGAGGGGATCAAGGGGAAGACGCGCGCTACGCCGGCACAGCGGGCGCCTCGGCCAGCGTGATGGCACTGCTGTAATAGGGACCGGTCAACTGGCTGATGTCGTCCATGGTCCCAGCGCCGAAAATCGCCGTGCGCTGGATCTCCGCTGGCGAGTCGTAGCGCATCACTCCTGCCACCTGCGCATTGCCGGCCAATGCGCCTCGCAACAACTGCCAATCCATGCCGTTCGCCAACGCCCCGCCGCGCACCTGCGCCAGGCTGGCGAATGCCAGCGTGGCCTTCAGCGCTCGATACGCCGGCCGTGCGCTGGTAAAAATCTGGCTCCCCAGGCTGCGCCGCGTGACACTGGGATCCGTGCTGCTGTCGCGCCAGCCCTTCTCGTGCGGCACCAGCACCGTCGGCCCCACCCACGCCTCGCCGATATCCACGGCCGCACCGGCGGCGATCGAAGCCGCGCCGTTCACGTCGTTGGCGATGTGGAACTCCAGCCCGATCACCGCATCCAGACCGTCGTCCAGCACGAACCAGGCGCACCGGGAGCCGTCCGGTAGCTGCACCACGCGCTGCTGGGGCTCATCGGCCAGGTACGTGTAGCCGTCGTCGTCGGGGCGCCGGAACGCAAGGCTGATCAGCGTGCCGACCGGCAGGGTCAGGCCGACCAGGCCGACCAGGCGCGGCGCGAACGCGGTGCCCCAGGTGCCGCGCAGGATCAACACGCTGCCCGTTGTCTGGTCGCCACTGAGCCATTGCAGGCGCGAAGCCGCTGCCGGGCGGCCGTTGGTCAGCGCGGCGCCGGCGTCGTCGCTGAGCCACGCAGAGCCGTCGCCGATCAGGCTCCAGGCGATGTCCGCGGGTCGGTTGTACGAGATCAGCATGGCGTCAGCCCCACAGGATGATGTTCGCGGTGTTGGCCAGCAGGTCCGGCTCGAAGTCGATCACCAGCACCGGCTTGCCGGCGGCCAGGCCGTACTTCGGGTAGACCAGCGTCCAGACCTGGCCGAGGTCGATGCCAGGCAGCGCCTCGAGCTCCACCGGCACGGCGTAGAACCAGCGCGGCACACTGTAGAGCGCGGCCACACGGTCGATCTCGGCCTGTCCGTCGGCCTGCTGGTCGAAGCAACTGGCCACCGGCGCCGCGTAGAGCGCATGGCGATACGCGCCGGCCAGCGGCGTGGCCGTGCTTGCCACCTGCTGGTAGTCGCGCAGCATCGATTGCCGCACGGCCAGCGGGAAGTTCTCGCTGGCTTCGACCAGGTCGCCATCGCTGAAGCTGGCCCAGTTGCGCCGCACGCCCATCTGCGTCGTCAGGCCCGGCGCGGTATCTAGCGCCGGCACCAGGTCGCCGCCCATCGCGTTGAGGTCGATCGTGCCGGCGCGATCGCCGGCGGCGACGCTCGCCGGGTCGATCAACTGCGTGAACCGCAGCTTGCCCGTGCCGTCCGCCCATTTGCAGGCCGTGTAGCTGGCCAGCGCCATGTCCAGCGCCTGGGCGATGGTCTCGCCGCCGTCCAGGTAGACGCCGAGGCCGGCGTAGCCGGTCGCGGTGTCGATCGCCTGGGCGTCTTCCAGCGACCACTGCACGCCGGCCTGGGCGCCGCGCACGTCGAGCACCTCGTGCAGGTAGTCGGACAGCTTGATCGCCTGCAGTGTCGCCGGCGTCGTGTCGCGCGGGTCGGGCGTGTAGGTGTCGTCGTAGGTCATCACCTGGATGTCGCTGACCTGCGGCGGTACCGGCACGATGCTGCCCCCGGCGCTCAACGGGATCGACAGCAGGTACAGGCTGTGGTCCACGCCATCCGTGTTCGTGATCGTCACCTCGTAGGTGCCGGCCTTGTTCCAGCTCGCCAGCGCGCTGTCGATCGTGGTGCCGGTGGCCAGCGCGATGTACGTCATCCCGTCCGCCGGCAGCGAAGGGATGGTGATCTGCACCTTGTAGCTCTTGCCCGCGCCGATCTTCGCCGTGGAGATGCCGGCCCAGCCGAGGTAGCTCACGGCCTGCCGGACGTTTGCCGCGCGCACGGCCACCAGCGCGGTGCTGGCGCCGGGCGGCCCGGGAGCGTGCTCCGCATAGGCCGCGCCGTCCGGGCCGTTCGCGCCGGCCGGCTGCAGCGTCCAGTTCTGGCCAAGCTGCCAGCGGTCGGCCTGCGTCAGGTCGCCCAGGTCGATCTGCGTGCGCACGCCGCCGGCCGGCTCCAAGACGAAATCCCACTGCACGGCATCGAACAGTGCGCCGGCCGCGCCGCCGTTGCCGTTGCCGGCCTCGAGCTCGATCACGGCGTAGCCATCGGCCGGCGCGGAACCGCTCACGGAGCACAGATCGAAGTTGCCCTGGTCACCATGTGTGATCGAACCGCTGCGGCTGGAGCCGATTTCGTGGTTGCCGGCGTCGAGCCACGTGATGCGCAGTGCACCGTAGGGGTTGGTGCCGCCCGGCTTATCCAGGCTGATGCGGCAGCTCGCGCTGATGCGCTGGCCCGCCGTCACCGGCGCCACACCGGCGTTCGTGCAGCGGCTACCGGCGCCGCCGTTGTACTTGATCGACTTGCTGCCGCTCCACGCCTTGTCCTCGACGATCTGCCAGTTCGGCGACGTCGATGACCAGCCGTTCATATTGTCCTCGAACGACGGGTTCTGCAGGTCGATCGCGTCGTGGTCGCCGTAGCGCACATAGTATGCCTGGATAGCGCCCACACGGATCACGCCGGCGGTGTGGTTGTTCGTCGGCGTGCGCAGCCGCCCGGTAACCGCGGTCGCCGGCGCCGTGTCGATCAGGTCGATGTCGTCCCAGGCATGGGTGCCCGTCACGCTCACCGAGGTCATCGAGCCGACGACGTTGCCGGCGTCGTCGATCCAGTCCAGCTCCAGCGCGATGCTGCCCACCGCGCCGCTGGTGTAGACCGGCACCTTGGCGTAGATCGTCGGCGCCACCTGCACCAGGGGAAACTCCAGCACGCCGCTGTTCATCACGGGCGTGGCCTGCGGCACGTCGCCGCCGACGTCATCCCAGCCCGTGGGCGCGGCGCCGTCGTCGCCGGTGAACGGCGCGCCGGCGCCGCCGAGGATGTCATCGCCCGGCGTGGGCAGTTGCTGGCCGCCCACGCTGCTCGCATCGATCGTCACCACGCCCTGCGGCTGGGCGTGCAGCACGATGTTGGTCTTGCTCGACGACAGCGTGAAGTCCGGCGGCGCGGCCGCGGGGTCGTAGGGGTAGCCGCTGTCGCGTCCGAAGCCGACGCCCAGCAGCGGCGCATCGGCCACGGCGTAGGTGTAGGTCGTGGCGTCCAGCAATACGCACGGCACGTTGCGACACGCGCCCAACAGGATCGGCCACGGCTGGTTCGCGCTGCTCGGGTCGGCATCCGGCCGGATCAGCCGGCGCTGCAGCGGTACCGCAAGCAGCGCCAGCAGGTCGCGGCATGTCAGCTTCACCTGCAGGTCGTCCACCGCCGTCACGTTGTCGATCACGGCAGAGAACAGGTTCACGCGGTCCGCGTAGGTCTGCCCGCGCGTGATCTGGCCGATGCGCACCGGCATGTCGCGGGCATCGCTGCTGAGCAGCTCGGCGAACGTGCCCTCCGCATCGAGCGCGGAGAGCACCATCGCGCCCGACTTCACGCCGCGCTGCCACGGCCAGAAGTCCAGGCTGCGCACGGCGCGCAGCTCGTTGTCCTGGCCGTTCAGCAAGCCGTCGTAGCGCGCGTTCGGCACTTCGTCGGCAGGGTCGCTGAGCCAGTCCTCGCTGGCCAGCTTCAGGCCGCGCAGCGACGGCGGCGGCTCGAACCAGCCCTGCACGCCGTCCGGCGCGAACTCGAACGCGCGCTGGCCGGCATTGAGGAAGCAGCGCAAGCCGTAGGCTTCGCTGCCGCCCAGGCTGGCGGCGAGCATCCACGGGCCGGTGCTGTCGAGCGGTAGCGTCTTCAGCGACTGGCCATTGCGATACCAGCCCACGGTGGGTACCGACGTAGTCAGGTCGAGCAGGAGGCCGATGATGTCGCCCTTCGCGCCAGCGGTGACGCCAGCTACGCTGGCGCCGGCGTTGTGGATCTCGCCATCGGCCATGCGGTAGCCGTAGCCGTTGGCATCGCCGCCGACGTAGGTGGCCAGCGAGGCGGCGTCCTGCGCGATACCAAGGCTGGCGAGCAGGTCACCGGTGCCGTAAACCAGTAATTCGGCATACCAGCGGCCGGTGGCCTGCGGCTGGATGGCCAGTGCCGTGCGATTGATGTCGGCGGTGTCGATGACGGCGAGGACGGTGCCGGATTGTTCCAATTCCAGCATGGCGCCGAGTTCGGTCGGATCAAAGGTGGCGTAATTCATACCTACACCCAATCCGAATAGCCCGCCACCGGGTACTGAATGGCGCTGGCGAGGGTAACGGCTGATCCGCCTGAATAGGAGGACCACGCGGCAGTCCATGACCGGCCTGTCGGCATACCGGTCACATCGAACGCTTTCACGCCGTTCACATAGATGGCCGCGGTCGGCGGCGTCGAGTCGAGATCGAGCGTGACCGTGATGACGTCATTCGAGACCCAATGAACGGAGCCGATATTGTTCGTCTTCCCGCTAGGGAATGAGGCTAGTCGTTGACCACTGTTGCGAAGTGAAAATGCGCTCGTTGGGCCCGCGCCTAGGGGGTTGGCGCTAGCACCAGAAGTCTCATCGATGCCTCCGACGAAATCGTTCGGGCTCGGTGTGGACACTATAATCTCGTATTGCCATTTCCCCGATGACTTGCGCGTCGAGCCATAAATGGACGTGTACGAGACTGTCGACGATTTCGTTTTCGTCCCAGTCTGCGCCCACACAAGCGGGTTCACGGCGATGATCTCGCAGGCGTCCGACAACTCTGCCGTGATGCCGGCCGAATCCGTGCAGCGCACGGTCCACGCGTAGTTACCCGCTTGCGGCATCCCCGAAATTTCGCCCACGCCACTGTCTATGGCGACGCCGTTGGGCAACGCCCCGGCGACAATTGACCAGGCATACGGCGGCGTCCCGCCGGTCACAGCGTAGGTATACGCATACGCTGTCCCCGTAGCACCATTTGGAGCATCGCCCGCGATAGTGAGCGGCTGCGGAATCACTTGCAGCACGAACGCCCGCGTTACCGTGGCTCCGCTGATATCGGTAACGGTCACCACAATGGCAAACGTGCCCGGCGTCGCGACGTCCGTGGCAGAGAAGATGCCTGTGGCGCGATCCAGCGACAGACCCTCCGGCAGTACGCTGGCAGTAGTGAACGTGTATGGCGCCAGGCCCCCACGCGCGATTAGCTTCGCGTTGTAGCTGCCGTGCAGCGCCACGCTGGGCAGCACGCCGCTCAGCGTCAGGCCGCTGCCGATATCGACAAGCACGATGCGGCGGCTCACGCGATGATCCCGCGGCCGGTCAGGGCCAGTTGGTTGAGCTTCTGGCTCGCGCTGTCCTTGGCCATCGTCTTGTTCGTTGCCGCGGTGTCGCTGGTGCTGCCCTCGATCGCGGCCAGGCGCTGGTCGATCGACTTCAGCAGTGCGGTCTGCTCGGCCGTGGCCGTCGCGGTGCTGCCGGTGACGCCGGTGGCACTGGTGATCGGCGCGCTGGTCAGCGTCTGGATCAGGTCGCGGCCCAGCTTCTGGATGGCGTCCACGATGCTGGCGCTGGCTTCCATCGTCGTGCCGGGGATGTCCTGCAGCTTCAGGCTGTCCAGGTAGCCGGTGATGTTCTGGACGCCGAGATCCTTGGCCAGGTCGTTGAGGTTGAAGCCCAGGCCCTGCGCGGCCTCGTTGTAGCCGATGCCGTGGGTGGTGCTGATGTCCGCGACGTACTGCGCCAGGGTCTTCGCGTCCGTGAAGCGCTGGCTGGCGTCGGCCTGTGCCTGCAGTTGCTGCTGCTGGCCGTAGAGGCTGGTGTACTGGCTTAGCGCATCTTGCAGGCTCTGCTGGCCGCTCGCGCCCGGCAGGCCGAGGATGTCCTGCACCTTGTTGTACAGGCCCGTGTAGTCGGCGCTGCTGGCGTAGAGCTTGCGGCCCAGCGCAAGCACGTCGTCGGCGCTGGTGAGGCCACTGCGCAGCCCCTGTAGGGCCAGGTCGAGCTTTTGCTTGTCGCTATACGGGCTGCTGTCGCCGATGGCGAGTTGCAGCGCGCTCTGGGTCTTGCCCTGCAGCTTGTCGAGCTGGGCGGAGACCGCGGAGAGCGTGGTGTTGCTCACGTTGTACAGCTTCGCGGCGAGATCCTGCGCGGCGCTGTTGAGCTGGGCGATCGCCGTGGCCGCCTGCTCGGCGGCCTGCTCGTGGATGTTGGCCAGGTCGCTCTCGGCCGCGGCCTGCATGCCCGCCGCCTGGGCGAGCTGGTTCGCCTGGTCGATGTTCGCCTGCATCTGCTTCGCGATCGCTTCCAAGCTGGCGCCGAAGTCGGTGCTGGTGGGCTGGAACTGGCCTACGAACTGCTCGTAGGCCGCGCTCGCCTGCTGCAGGCGCGTGTACGTGTCGGCCAGCTTCTCGCCGTCCTGCTGCAGGCTCTGGGTGAACGCGATCACCTCCTTCAGCGTCGCGCTGGAGCCGAGCGCCACCAGGCTGTTGCCGCGCACGATGTCCTGCTGCGCCTCGAGCAGCGTCTGCACGCCGTCGGCGAGCGTGTCGGCGCTGTCCTGCCACTGCTTCGCGATCTGGTTCGCCACGTCGCCGGCGGAAGCGGCGACGACGGAGAGCAGCACGTCGGCGCCGAGGCGCTCCGAGGCGGCCTCGGCCGTGGCTTCCTTCCAGGTCTGGCCCAAGTACTGCACCAGGTACTCGGTGCCCTGCGCCTTGCCCTTCTTGTTGTACGTCGTCTGCGCCGTCAGCGAGGCCGTGATCATGTCCGGCACGGTGGTGCCCAGCTTCTGCGCGCCGGACACCAGCACCTTCTCCATCGAGTCGTAGAGCTGCTGCGCGGCCTGCAGCATTTCCGGCGTCACGTCGAGCTGCTCGGTCTTCGTCTTCTTGTCGCCCCACCAGGAGAGCTGCGACAGGCCGCCCGTCAGGAAGCCGCCCAGGCTGAGGCCCGTCTGGCCCTTGTACTTCCACAGCAGCTCGTTGGCGCTGGCAGAGCTGCCATCGGGGCCCACGCCCAGCGTCACGTTGCTCTGCGCGGGACGCCAGTCGGTGCCGAACACCTTGCCGCCGGAGAAGTGATCGAGCGCGGCCAGGCCGGCCATGATCCAGCCCACGATGGGAATCCAGCTCGTGCTCGCCGCGGCCGCGCCGAACGCGCCCGTCGCCGCGGTGCCCAGCGAGGCGCCGCCGGCGACGCCCGCCGCCGTGCCGGCGATGCCGGCGCCCAGCGCGCCGTAACCCACGGTGCTGACGCCGGTGCTGAACCCGCCGCCGCCCTGATGCAGGCCGTAGTACGCGCCCAGCGCGCCGCCGGCGGCGCTGGCGTATGGCGCGCTGTACCCGCCGATCGAGAAGCTGCCGCCCCAAGGCGTGTAGGCCGGCGTGCCCACGTTGTAGATCGCGCCACCCACCGGCGCGTAGCCGGGCGCATACATACCGCCGGCGGCCGCACCGAAGTTGCCACCGATGTTGCCCGCCGCGTCGATCACGCTGGCGCTGCCGGCATAGGCTGGGCTCGCCGCCGCAGAGCCGCCGAGGAGGCCGCTGGCCCAGTTGTACAGGCGATACGCCTGCAGGCCGTTTTGCACGTAGCTAGCGTAGCCGCCCGCGCCGCCGAGCGAGCCGGCGGTGGTGCCCACGGTGCTGCCGCTGCCGTAGTAGCCGCTGTTGAGGCTGAGGCTGCTGCCACTCAGGTCGCCGGTGATGCCCAACCAACCGGCTACGGTATTCATCGCGCCGCCCAGGATCGGCCCCAGCACCCGCAGGCGCAGGAACTGGGCAATGATGTCGCTCACCCACTGCTGCAGGATCGACTTGCCTTCGCTGGTGAAGTCCCTCAGGTCGTGGATCTGGCCCGTGAACAGGTCGCCGAATTCCTTGCTGATGGAACTGGCGGCGTTCTCCCAGAAGCCGGCGAACTCCTGGGCGATCTGGTTTTGGCGCTGGGCGTACTGCTCCATGTCGTAGGCGGCCGCGGCCGCCGACTCCACTTGCTCACGCTGGGCGGCAATCTGGTCCTGCGTCAGGTTCAAGTTGCCCTGGCGCAGTTGCTGCTCCGCCTGCATGCCGGCGCGGGCGATCGCCTGGTCACGAGCGCTGAGGGTCGAAAGCTCGGCCTCCTGCTGGATCTGCCGCACCATCTTGCCGGCCACGTCTATCTGGTCGCGGGCGGCGGCCAGCGCTCGGTTTCGCGCCTGCGTTTCGGCAGCCAGATTGGTTTCCAGTACCTGGTGCGCCCGGGCCTCGGCCTGCACGGCGGGTACACCGGAGCGCTCCAGTTGCTTCGTCAGATCGGCGACCAATGTGGCAATGTCGCGGATGCGCTTTGCGCTGTCCGCCCATGCTTTGTCCAGGGGACCGCTGAAGCGGCCGGCCGCCTCATCGGCCATGTCCGCCAGTTTTGCCAAGTCCCGGGTTGCCGCCGCGGCGGCTTTGGCCGCAGCAGCCTGAGCCTTTAGGGATGCCGTGCCGCCATGAAGCTGCTGCATCAGCTTCTGTAGGACATCGCCCTGATCCTTCACCGCACTGGAGTGCTGCTTGGCCGCATTTGCCGCGGCCTGCTGGCTGATCTCGTAATCCGCCATGCTATCCGTGGCGCTGTGAATCTGCTTCAGATCCGCCGCGTGCTGGACGTCAAGCGCCTGGAGCTTGGCCGTATAGTCCGCCGTGGCATCGGTCACGGGGCGCACGGCATCGGCAAGTCCCTGGTAAGCCGAGGCGAGCTTTCCACCCCCCAGCCAGTCAGGAACCTTGGCCGCCCGGCTCGCCATGTCGCTGAAGAACGAGGCCACTGTGGCGCGCATGGATTCGATGGCTTTGGAGAAGCCGAAGCTGATCGCGGTCCACGCTACCTGCGCGCCGTACTTGATGTTCTCCCAGCCCGACAACAACCCATCGACCAGTGCCACCCCTGCCAGGCGCGCTTGGAGAAACTGGTCGCGGAGGTAGCTCCCGACCTGCCAGCCAGCAATGGCGGAGCCGACTACATTGAAGGCGATACCCAGCGCTCCGATATTCTTCATCGCATTGCTGAAGCTGGCTGCCGTCTTTGCTCCCCATCCCTCCACCGCCACGCCATTGGCCGCGACGGACGCTGACTGCGCCGCCAGGCTTACAATCCATTCCGACCCAGACCGGATCATTTTTGCCGCATAGACGGTGGCTACCACTTCGCCCAGCGTCACCACGGCACGCCCGATATCATCGATATGCTGCGCCACAGTGCTGATGCCCTGCGCCAGGGTGCGCGAGACGCCACTCGCCTGATCGGCCGTGCCCACGTAACTGAGCACCGCATTCTGCAATTGCGTCCACGATCGGCCGATGGTCAAGGGCAACTGCTGGTACTCACCAGCCAGCTTGCTGGCCTGCGTGCTCAGCGCGTCCACGATTTGCTTGGCGGTGATCTGCCCCTGTTGCCCCAGATTGCGCAACTGGCCCACCGTGACGCCCATGCCCTCTGCAATGGCACGCGCCAGGCGCGGCGTCTGCTCCATCACGCTATTCAGCTCGTCGCCGCGCAACGTGCCACTGGCCAAGCCTTGGCCCAACTGCACGATGGCTGCATCCGCTGATGCGGCACTGGCGCCGGAGAGCGCCACGGCCTGGTTGATGGTCTGGCTAAGCTGCACCGCTGCCTTGAAGCTGGTATTGGCGTCACCGCCCAGCGAGCGGAAGCTGGTAGACAGCTTGCCGATGAGGTCGGCGGTGGATGACAGCGCGGCCCCTGTCCGCTGCGCTACCGCCAGCGCTTGGCGCTGGGCGTCGGCAAAGCTGGCGGTGCCATCGGACGCCAGCCGCAAGCGAGCCCCGATGTTGGCGTATTCGTCGGCCATGCGGGCCAGCCCACGGCCAACCTCTACCAGGGCAGCAGCGCTCACAATGCCGGCTAGTTCCTGCCGCATGCGCTGCAACATGCCGGCGGCCGAGTCTGCGCCATCACGCGCCTTGGCCAATCCCGCGGAAGCCTGCTCCCCTGCGCCTCGCGCCTTGGCACCTACCTGGTCGAACTGCCGCCCCAGGCTCTGCAGGTCGGCCTCGGCCACATGCACGGTACCGGTCAGCCCCGAACCGTCGCCGGTCAGGACCACGGAAAGCTCCAGACGGTTCTTGTTGGGCATCGCGGCGGCACACGGTCAGGGCGGACGGCCCGACCGTGTGCCGCGGCTGCACGGTTTTCAATGGGAAGCGCTGCGCTTCTTCATCTCGTCCAGGTGCACCAGCATGGCCTCCACCTCGCCCCGCAACTGGGTCAGGTGGGGCTGCAGCATGAAAGTGATGGCGGTCACGTTGTCCCCGCATTGGTCCTGCAGGAACTCCATGATGGTCTCCAACTGCATGGATTCGGCGTCCATGCAGCGCAGGCTGGCGCCGAGGCTTTCGAGGGGTTCGTCAGGGATGACGGCGACGGGCGTGCTGGTGGCTTGGGCCATGGGTATGTCCTCAGAGTACGTTGAAATAGCCCCTGTTGAGGGGGCGGCCGGGTACTTCAACACCGCTCTGAGACGGCCCGCAGTTTTCCCCCTTGCGGGGTCTTGTATGACTGCGCGCTACCCGACCATGGAAAACCATGGTCACAAAAAAACCGCGACATGTCGCCCGCGGATGACGCTCAGAGTCGGTGTGTTGAGCACCTTGGTGGCGAGCCTACTGCCGCTGGTCCGTCGTCGTCAACTGCGCTTTTATGCTGCGCCACGCAAGAGGGTGGAAAGGCGCATCGTTATTGATCACTATCAACAACAAATTTAATTTCCTCATTATTCGCCTCAAGAATGCTTATATGTAGATTCTTGAAACGGATAGATGAAGAACTCTTATCATAAGTAAGATTTTGATTAAACGCGGCCCTCGCAAGATTATCCGCCGTATATTCTCTATATATCAAATTAATGCTGTCTCCACTTGATCCTGCGTATATTAATTCATAATTAATATATCCACCATCACTTGAAACAGACTCAATCGTGGAATCTGGAAAATTCAATTCCCCACTATATTCCACGGTGAGTATTTTTCCGCCACCTGGATGGAATGGCGCTCCGCCTGCCATCATGTTCAAGGCTATTCCAGCGTACTTTCCGCTCGAATCAACTAGCAAAGGGAAGAACCTGGCATCCTGCCCCGGGAACACCACTACCCGGTAATTAACTCCATTTTCGTTAACATATCCAGCCAGGCGCACCGGAGTACCGGAAGGGAAAAACTCGTCCTTGCCGAATGGATGGTGTCCAAATTTCACCGCAATAGGCAACGTATAAACGCCAGTATCTCGCCGCGTCACCCAATAATCCTTCACCCTAATCATGGGGTTTCCGACTACTGCGGACTGAGGCACGCCAAGCTTATAGCTCTTGTCCACTTCATGAGTCGGTGCCGGCGCTGGCATTGCCGTCGGCGGCACAATGTTGGGCCGCACGACGCAGCCCGAAAGAATGCCAGCCACGAGTAGGCTGGCGACAGCTGAAGGCCACGGATTACGCATGATTGTCCCCTGTTCCGTATGTGAACGGGTCCGATCCTACATCGCCTGCAGCGCCGGCAGCACCTCCTTCGCCATCAGCCGCACATCGTCCAGCAGTTGCGGCCAGCCCGCGCGCGGCACGCGCAGCAGCTCGGCCACGTGGCGAATTTCCCCCGCGGCGATGCCGGTGGGTACCAGGTGCAGGCGCTGTCCATCGCTGACGGCAGTGCGCTGCCAGGTGCAGCGGATGAACACGTTCACGGCGTCGGCGTTCTCCGGCCACACATGGCAGGTGTCGGTGTCGTCATTGCCGGTCAGGCTGGCGTCTCGCCAGGCGTCCAGGCCGGCTACGCCCATGGCCGCCAGATCGGCGGCCATGTCGTCCACTTCCTCGTCGTGGCTGCTCGCGCCATCGGCGCGATACATCTCCAGCCAGGTCAGCGCCGCTTCGCGGAGGTTTTCTCGGCGCCAGGCTCCTGTTGCATAGCCGCGAAAAAATCGCGGAACGCCGCGTTGCAGCACTCGACGGAGTTGCGCACCCAGGCCAGGGCCTCGTCGGGCGGCAGCTCTTCCGTTTTGGACTTGCCGATGCCGCTGACGCCCAGCAGCACTTCATCCAGCACTTCGTCGGGGCTGTAGCCAGCTTCCGGGTCCAAGAAGGCGTTCAGCCGAGCCTTATCGATACGCTTGAAGGTGGCCTTGAAATCCCCCTCGCGGAAGCTACCGGAGGGCTGCGCGAAGCGCACCTTCACGGTGCGGGTGAAGGTGTCGCTGTTGAGGTCGATCTCGATCATGTTGGCGGGTTTCCTGCAGGATAGGTGAAAGGCGCCGGCGCGCGGCCGGCGCCGGCGGTCACTTCGCGGTGATGGTGTAGTCGGGGTCGGGCGCCACGGCGGCCAGCGGGCCGGTCACCTGCAGCGCGCTCACGCCATTCTGGTCGCTGCGCGCCACCGTCAGGCCCTGGCTGTTGGTGCCCTTGATCTCCACGATGTTGCCGGCGGTGATGCCATGCGTGTAGACCAGCTCGCCACTGGTGCCGTTGTTGATGTCGGCGAAGTAGTCGTGCGTGGCCAGGTCGGTCTCTTCGAACGTGGCGTCGAAGTCGGCCTGCCGGTCGGTGATCTGCACCGACTCTTCCTCGCTATGCTCGTAGAACTGCACCTGCTGGCCGAAGTTCAGCTTCAGCGTGTGCAGGCCGACCAACTGGCCGAACAGGGTGCAGTCCACCGTGGCCGCGCGGAACGGCACCGGCTTCTTCCATGCGGTGTATACCGCGCCCAGGTCGGCGGCGCTGTCCACCGGCGGATTGAACAGTCCGGTGAAGGTGAACTGCAGCCAGGCGTAATCGCGCTTCTGCGTCTGCAGTTGCACGGCACCGCGCACGCCGGTCACCTTGTGCAAGGTACGGTCCTGGCGGAAATAGAAGGTGGCGCTGTCCACGTTCTCGTCGATCGGCGTGTAGATGGCCGCAGCCTCGACGTTGTTGCCGGGGTCGGCGGCCTGCAGCGTCTCGCTGTGGCCGCAGGCTTTCAGCAACGGGCCCCAGGCCGGCGCGGTACCAGCCACGCCGCTGCCGGCCAGCGGCACGTTGAAGGTGAGCACCACGTTCTTGCCCACCAGGTCGCTGAGATCCGCGCCGAAAGTGGCCTTGTCCAGGTTCGGCTTCAGCGCGTCGCCCTGCAGGGGCTGCATGCTGAACTGGCTGGTCTGGATGGCGTTCAGTGCGCCGGTGGGTACCGCATCAACGCCGTAGGTAGCCTCGATCGCGGCCAGGATGGTTTTCTTGCGTGTGAAGATCTTCATGGGGGTTCTCCGGGGCGATCAGGGCTTGAGGATGCCGAGGGCGATGGCGCGCTCGCGCTTCCACGCCGCGCGCTGCGCGGGATCGCGGTCGCGGGTGTGGACGGTGGGCGCTGGAGCCGGCGCTGGAGGCGCTGCGGCGGGTTCGAGCGCCGGGGCCGAGGCCGTGGCGGCGCTGTCCAGGTCGTCCAGCGCGGCCAGTTGCTGGTCGATGGTGGCCGGCGCCGGCGCAGCCGGTGCGTCGAGGGGCGATGGCGTGGTCTTGGCCATGGTCTAGGGCTCCAGTAGCGGCAGGTGCCATTCGGTGTGCACCCAGCCGTAGGGCACATCCAGTTGCAGGCTCTGGCGGGCGCGCAGCAGGCGCAGTGTCACCAGCAGCTCGTCGCCGATCGCGGCGTTGGCAAAGGCTTCCAGGTCGGCCAGCATGTCCAGTTCGGCCGTCTCCACGGCCTCGCCGGTACTGCCCTCTGGCAGCTTGATCTGGGCGGTGATCACCAGCTCCAACTCGCCCAGCTCGGTCTGCGCCGGCGCATCCAGGCCCGGGCCGTAGTCGCTGTGCTCGTAGGGGTAACTGGCCACGCCGTTGGACAGCACAGTGAACAGTCCGGGCGCCAGCTCGTCGTCGCTGCGCTGGGCGTGTGGCAGGAAACTGCGCGTGACGCCGCGTGCCGGGAACTGCGCGGCCAGTTGCGCGGCGAGGTAGGCGATGCGTTCGGCCTTCGCGCTCATGCGCCGGCGTCCTTTGCGATGGCCTGCAGGCCGTCATCGGCCGCCTTCTGCAGCAGCTCGTCGAAGCGCGGCAGCATGGCCTCCAGCGTGCGCGAGAAGAACGGGTTGGACTTGATGCCGCGCCGGGCGATGCTCCGCCGCATCAGCGCGGCCAGGCTGCGCTGGCTCATGCCGGGCGTGCGGGGCTGGATACCCTTCAGCCGGATCCAGGCTTCCATCTCGGCCAGCGGCGGCCGGCCGCCCGGGCCGGTACCGTCTTCCACGTAGGGGCCATAGCTCTTTCCGCGGGCGGCGACCAGGTGCTCCAGCAGGCCCACGCGCTGGTAGAGGATGCTGTTGGCCAGCTCGCTGCGGAACTTCGGCGCCGCCTCGCGCTCGGCGCGGCTCAGCTCGATCGCGCCTCGGCCCAGGGCGTTGTCCACGTTGGTCAGCATGCGCTGCGGCGCGCGCTGCATGGCCGCCGTCAGCTTCGGCAGGTTGGTAGTGAGGTCGAAGACGCGCCGGGTCGCCATCACGCCGCCTTCCGGTATTCGTCCAGCAGCATCTGGTACCAGCCGGCCGGCGTCTGGTTGCTGGGGTAGCTGCCACTGCCCGGCTGCATCGCCACGGGCTTGTGCAGGTTGCGGTTCACCAGCTCGCGCGCGGCCTCCACCATGGCGCGCAGCACCAGCAGGTCGCGGTCGGCGTCGGCCACGGTGCTCGCGTCAGCATCCAGCACCGGCGCGGCCAGGTAGTAGTAGCGGTAGGCGGCGCCGAAAGCGGCGATCTGCGCCGCCGACGGCGCTGGACGCAACACCAGCACGGGCGCGCCGTCCTGCGTGGCCAGCCGCATCACCGGAAGCGCGCCCGGCGGGATCATCCATGCCGGTTGCTCGCCGACGCCCCAGTCGCTCACCTTGGGCGCCACCAGGTCAGCTGGCACGTCGGTGTAGGTCGCCTGGCCGGCCAGCAGGGTCAGGGTGCCGAGCTGGGTGGCGCTGCGCTTGCCGTCGCGGCCCAGGGCGCGCGCGGCCGTCTGCAGGTGCCGCTTGAAGTCGGCATCCGGGTCGGCCTGCGTGCCCTTGAACACCGAGGCCGCGTCGTGCAACGCGGCCTTGTAGTCGGGCAGCACGTCGGCAAGCGACAGCGCCATGGTCAGGCCTTCGTCTCCGTGCCGGCGCCGGCACTGGTATTGCCCTCGCCGTCGCCGGTATTGCCCTCGCCCTCGCCGCCCTCCTTCTGGCGGTTGAGCTGCTCGGCAGCGACGGCTTCCAGCACGGTGCTGCGCGGCTTGGGCTTGGCGGCCTCTGCGGCATACAGCGCGGCCAGGTCCTCATCGGACAGGTCGAGCAGCGCAGCGATGGCATCCGCCGCTTTGCCGGCCAGCAGCTCGTCCAGCGGCGACGGCGGCGGCTTGTCGGCGACCGGCGCCGCGGGCGTCCTCGACGCCGGCACCAGGTGCGCGGCGACCATGCGCGTGTCGCCGGGCGGAATGACGGTGCCACCCACGTGCATGTGGTGGCGGCCGGGGTTATGGACGGGAACCTTGCTCATGGATCACCTCGAGGATGGGGCGCGACAGCGGGGCGGCCGGGGCCGCCCCGCGCCGGTCAGGGTCAGCGGGCGTTGGTGAAGCTGTACGCCAGCACGCTGGTGAAGCGGCTGCGCAGCGGCGGCGGGATCAGCAGCGAGCTGTACTCCTCGCCGTAGGCGCCGCGCTTGCCGAGCGCGCGACCCTCGCCGTCGAACAGCTCGAACGGCACGCCGGTCTGGAACGCCTTGGCGATCGTGTACCAGAAGTTGGCGCGCTGGCCGATCAGCATGCGCTCGTCGCCCAGGTCGATGCCGGGGGCGTCGGTCGCCCAACCCGGGATGCCCTTCACCGGCTGCAGGTTGCCCTGGCCGTCGATGCTGGCATCCGCGCGGCTGTTCGCGCTGGTGAACTGCTCCGCGTCGGTGATCATGTTGGTGAGCACATCGCTGGCCAGGAAGAAATCCGGCTTCACGTAGCGCTCCTGGCTCATCACCGCCTTGCGCGCACCCACGGCCTGCAGCAGCTTGTTCATCTGCTTCTCGTAGGTGCTGCCGTTGGGCACGTCGGTGTCCACCTTCAGCACATTGGTGCTGGAGCTGTAGCTGATGGTGACGGCGCCGGCCGGCGCCGTCGGCGCGCCCGTCTGGTCCACAACCTGGTACAGGCCCAGGTTGTAGCTGAGCCAGCGGTAATACTTGCCGGCCGCCTGCTCGCCACTGCCGTCGAACTCCGCCAGCACCGTGGCGCCGTCCTTCACCGTCACCGGCTGCTGCGCCGCGCCCACCGCGTTGCCCTTCAGGTCGCGCGCCTGATAGGGGCGCACCACCGGGAAACTGGCGGTCTTGTAGGCGTTGTCCGCGCCGGCGTAGGCCGTGGCGGCCTCGTTGGCCACATCCACCGCACCGTAGCTGTCCGAGTCGCGCAGCATGCGGTTGGCGATGGCGGCCTGCACCAGCTCGCGCATCACCTGGGCATTGCTGGCAATGTTGCGGCCCCAGGCATCCCAGTTGATGCTGGCGTTGTTGCGGCTGAAGAACGCGACCTCGTTGGTCAGTTCCATCGCCAGCTTGCGCGGCTCGATGTAGGCATAGTCCATCGCCTGGGCCACGCCGGCGCGGTGGATCGGCTGGCCCTCGTAGACGATGCCGCCGTTGCGCACCGCCGAGGTATCGCGGGTCTCGTAGGGGATGGAGTGCGTGATGCCGGTGGTGGGGTCCACCGTGGCGTTCACCAGCGACAGGATCTCCAGTCGGGTGTAGACCTGCTCGATCACCGCGCGCTGCACGCTGGCCGGCAATTGGGTGTCGCCGGTGTCCACCGGTCCACCGGCCAGCATCTTCGCCTCGCGGTGCAGTCGCTCGGCATGCTGCCCGTCGAACTCGGCCAGCAGGGCGCGCACGAACGGGCTCTGCTTGTCGTCCTCGACGAAACGCAGCTTGCCCTGGTGCGCGGCCGACGTCTGCTTCAGGCCGGTGGTGATGTCGGCCGCCAGCTTCTTGATGGCGTTGCCTTCGTCCACCGTGATGAAGGTGCTGCCCTTGCGGCCCGGATAGCCCATGTCCGCCAGCTTGCGGGCGTTCTCCAGCTTGTTGCCCAGCGCGATCTGGTTCTCCGCCAGCGCCTTCACCTGGGCATCGGTCATGTCGCCGGTGATCAGGCCCTCGACGTTCTCGCCGAGCTGCTTGCGGGTGTCCTCGGAGAGGCCCTTGGCCGCGGCAAGGGTGTCGCCGAACAGCTTCACCCTGGCGGCCCTGGTCTCTTCCGCCTTGCGGGCGTCGTCGGCGCGCTTCTGCATGCGCTCGTCCAGCAGGCGCGCCACGTCGTCCTCGCTCAGCATCTTGCCCGCGCCGGGCACGTTCACGGCCAGTTTGATCTCGCCGGTGGCGCCGGCGTCGGCCAGCTGCTTGCCGATGCCGTCGAACTGCTCGACCAGCGCTTCGTGGGCCTTGTCGTCCTCGCCCAGGTTCTTCGCCGCGGCCTCGTAGGCGGTGACGATGGAGGTGGTGTGGGCCTCGGACAGCTTGCGCTGTGCCAGGCGGCGCTTCAGTTCGGTGAGCCATTTCATGGTGGTCTGCTCCAGGGGTTCGGACAGTTGTCGGATCAGTTCCGGGTGCAAGAACACCGGGGTTTTCACATCGCCTTCAGCCAGCGTGATGGGGTCCATCCGCTTGATCACCGGGCGCGTGCAGACGGCCCCGCCGAGAAGCGTCGGGCCGTGGGAGGTGTGCTGTTCGTTGTCGACGAAGTCGTCCACGAACTCGGCGCTGAGGTAGCGCATGCCGCGGTTCTTCACCGCGTCCACGCCGTAGGGGGTGAACTCCACCGAGGCCCGCAGGCGGTTGCCATCCAGCTTCAGGCCAAGGATCTTCGCCGCCGCCCCCTTGTGCGGCTCGTGGGACACATCCAGCAGGATGTCCTGGCCATAGGTGCCGGCGTCGAAGTTGCGCACCATGCTCAGCAGCATGTCGCGCGTGATGTCGAAGGTGCCGTAGCGCGGGTCGTGGAAGGTGCCGGTGCGCAGCAGCGTCACCTCGGTGCGCGGCGCGTCGCCGTCGGCGAGCTTCACACCGTCCAGCGAGCACATGAAGCGGCGGGCGCCCTCGGGCGGGGCGGCGCTGTCCAGTAGGAAGTGCCGCGGCGCAGAAGCCGCTCCCATCGCCACCAGGCTCACCATCGCCGCCAGTACATGCTTGCGCATTGCCGTCTCCAAATGGCCCGGCGTCGCCCCTGCAAGGGCGACGCCGGGCACTCCCGCTGCCGGCGCCGACCGTGTGCGGGTCGGCGCGGGGAGTCAAGGGGAAACGAGGCGCGGGGGATTCAGCGCTGCATGCCAGTCACCGCGGCCCCGCCGGCCGGCCTTACCTGGCATATCCACCGAGGAGTGATGCAGCGATCGCATGCTGTGCCGATCGGCGGCACCGATCCATGGGAAGGCGTGCGCGTCAGGGCTGCACGCCCAGCCGAGCGGCCACCTGGTGCCACGGCGCGCGCAACTCGTCGTCCTGCAGCATGCCGGCGCGGAAGGCGATGGCCTTGCTCTTGCCCAGGATGCTGTCCTGGTCCGCCGCCGGCTGCCGGCGCAGCCAGTCGAACGCGGTCTGCTGGCCGGCGCGATGCGCATCGGTCACCTCGTCCTTGAACACGGGCTGCAGCAGGCTCAGCGTGTTGGGGTGCGCCGGGTACGGCGTGTTGCCGGGCGGGTACACGCCCGGGCCCAGGCCATGCAGGTTGGCGCGGGCATACAGGTCGCAGATGTCGGTGCGCGGGTGGTTGGGGCTCAGCATGAACTTCATGCCGATCACGTCCGGATGCTGGGCGACGCTGGACACGTAGCTCTCGGTGTAGGCGCGATTGCTTTCCGTGCGCAGCACGCGCTGCGCCGCGTACAGCACGTCGCCGTGCGGGTCGGCCAGCAGGCGCTTGGCCTGTACGGCCAGGGCCATCGAGCGGCGCTGCGCCATGGCGTCGGCCAGGGCGGTGGGCACAGGCTTGCCCTGGTTGATGTATTCCAGTGCCGCCTGGTAGCTGCTCTGCCCGCGCACGATCAGGTTCTGCAGGCGCAGGTCCAGTTCGGTGGCGGCGTTGCGCGGAATGCGCCACAGGCGGTCGGACAACTGCAGGCCATCGGCGGCGCGAAAGCTGGTCAGCCACGCCATCACCTGGGTGACCATGGCGTCCGTGCTGATCCCGGACCCGGTATGGGCCAGCATCTGCGCTCCGATGCGGGCGCTCTCCGGCAGCGCACGCATCACGATCTGACGGTACGCGTCGAACAGGTCGTTGGACTGCCCGGTCACGAAATCACGCAGCGCCGGGATCTGCTCCGGCCGCACATCGCCGCCACCGTCCTGCAGGCGCATCAGCTCCTGCTGGATGGCGCCGGCGATTTTCCCCAGCAGGTCCTGCACGGCGCGGGCCTGCGCCTCGCGCCACGCCAGTTGCTGCTGGCGCGCGGCCTGGGTGGCGCGGGCGATCGCTTCGCGCTGGGCGGTGCCGCTGGGCATCAGGACCGGGTGCTGATGGTGGTGGCGCTCTCGCCCTTCGGCGCATTGCCGGGGGTGACGCTGACGCGCGGGCGCGCGGCCGGCCGGGCCGGATCGTCGCCCGCGGGCGCGCCGCCGTCGTCGCCGACGGGGTACGGATCCGTCTCGGCTTTCTCCTTCGTCGCCGCCAGCTCGGCGGCGGCGACGTCGACGCCGGTGGCATCCCAGACCACGGTGCGCGGCAGGCCCAGCGCCTGGTATTTCAGCGCCAGGTCGGCGCGCTGGTTCGGCGTGTCGGTACGGCGCTCGGCGAAGGCCACTTTCCAGTCCCACGCATCCGGGTTGCGGCCGCGCAGCAGCAGGTGCAGCTTGAATCCCTCCTGGTACGTCCACGCGGTGTTGTCCTGCATGGCGTCGATCTCGTCGAAATAGTCCGCCTTCAGGTCCTCCAGCACGTCGCGGCTCAGGTCCTTCACGTAGCCGAACAGGCCCTTCGGCGCCGGCGCGCCGGCGAAGAACGTGTCCAGCAGCAGGTCCACGTCGGCAATCTGGTCCAGGTTGGCGTCGCCCTGCACCGCGCTCACCGCGCCCTTCTTGTTGAGGTAGTAGTCGCGGAAGTTGCCGGCGGCCTGGTCGCGCTCCACGCCGGCGCGGTAATCGTCCAGATCCTCCGGGCTGGCCCCTTCCAGCACGTGCGACATGCGCAGCGGCGCGCGCATGCGCCGGCGGATCACCAGGTCCTCCTCGGTGCCGGTCAGCTTCAGCCATACCGCGCGGGTGGCGTCCAGGTAGGGGCGGCCCAGGCTGCCGAAGTCGTCGTAGTTACGCGGGTCCAGCCGCGCCACGGTCATCTGCCACAGCGCGAAGGTGGCCATGTCCCGGGCGCCGTAGATGTCGCGCTGCACGTAGGCCTGGCGCGGATCGGCGAACATGCCCGTCTCGTTCACCTGCGGCACGATGGTCTCCGCCGGCATGCGCACGCCGGCCGCCACGCCGGACTCATCGGCGTTCGGCACCCACTGCATGCACAGGTTGCCCTCCATCATCAGCCCACGCAGGTCGCTCTCCAGCTTGTCGCGGCGGTCCAGGTGCAGCGAGCGGATGAAGGCACCAAACTCGGCCTGCAACCAGCGCGGCGCGCCAGGCGCTGACAGCTTGATGCCACCCTTCGCCGCGGCGCGGCTGGTGCGGCGGTGGATGGACTTCACCCGGCCGTCCAGCGCGTCCATGCGGCGGATGTCGAGGATGGTGCTGCGCAGGTCCACGTCCACCCAGAACTGGCGGTACATGCGCTTCAGCGCGTCGTCCGGCACCACGGTGCTGCCGCGGGCGCCGGCGCCGGCCGGCCGTTCGCCGGGCAGCGTGCGCTCGGGCGCGGCGGCGGCCGGCACGGGCCGGCGGCGGAAGAGCGTGTCGAGGATGCCCATGGCGTACTCCTAGGCGGCGCGTTCGAGCAACTGCTCGCGCGTGCGGGTGGTGGTGAGGATGACGGTGGGCGCGTGCGACGTGCCGCGCGTGGCCAGGCCCCATACCGCGGCCATGGCCGCGTCGAAGCCGTCGTCGCCCAGCTTGCCGTTCGCCATCTTGTAGCTGGCGTAGCTGGTCTTGGTGGGCTTGGCCACGATGTTCGGCAACTGCCGCGCCAGCGCGCGCAGGTCCAGGGTGGCCGGGTCGCGCATGTCCTGGTCGTCGAAGTACGGCAGCACGGCATGGCCGCCGTGGAACACGCTGCGCAGCGCGGTGGCCATCTGGTGCTTGGTCATGCCCTCAAAGCGCATCGGGCTGAAGGCCCATTCCGTCCAAGTGCTGGCCGTGCTCTCGCCGTCGCCGATCGCGCGGCGGTCGATGTCGGTCAGGCCCTCGCGGAACAGCTCGTCGTTCAGCGCCGTGAGCATGCCCACACCGAAGGCGTCGCCGATGGCATAGTCCGGCCGGAAGTAGCGCCAGAACGCCACCAGGTCGCGCTGCACCTCCGGCTCGCCGGTGCCGGCCGGCCAGAACTTCACGAACGGGATGAAGATGAAGTTGCCGATCTGCTCCGCCACCACGAAGGCGTGCTTCGAGGCGGCCGGGTTCTCGCCGTGGCCGGCCGCGTCGTAGCCGAAGCTGATCAGCCCTCGGCGCGGGTAGCGCGCGCCCGGCATCGGCTCGGCCTGCTCCAGGCCGGCGCGCAGGCCGAGCTGGATCGCCTCGCGCACCTTGCTCTGCCAGATCAGGTTGCGACTGGCGATGTTCCGGCACAGCAACTGGCGGATGTACTCGTCCGGGTCCAGTTCCGCCCGCATCTGCTCCATGAACGCGGCATTGAGGATGCCCAGCTCGATGCCCAGGTGCACGTCCACCGTGGGCAGCACCGTGTACTGGCCGCCGGCGATCATCTCCGCCAGCGTGTCCGCGCCCTTGAACACGCCGGTGATGCGGATCTCCGGCGTGTTCTCGCTGTCGCTGCTGGCACCCATGCGCCGAGTGGAGCCCATCATCAGCAGGAAGCGGCCGTACAGCCGGTCCCGCGGCATGTCGTCCACCTCTTCCAGGCTGGCCATGGTCAGGTCGCCGCCGTCCACGTTGGCCATGATGCCGTAGGCCCGGGCCAGCGAACGGTTGGCGAACTGGAAGTAGGTGTCGGCCATCTGCTGCCGGCCGCTGCGCATGTTCAGCCAGGCGGTGAGGATCGGGCTGCGGCGGATCGCCTCGAGGTGATAATTCAGGTTCACCAGGCTCTGCGCCTCGCGCGGCGCCACGATGCCCAGTTCCTGGTCCGGCTTCGTCGCCAGCTTCTCCAGGTTGTACATCTCCTTCACCGCCGTCTTGCCCGTGCGCCGGCAACTGAAGTCGACGGTGTTCGGGTGCCGGTCCATCTCGATGCACTTCAGCACCTGCATCGGGTCCAGCTCCACGTTGTGCACGTGCTTGTGCCACAGCGCATGGTCGCCGGCGTAGCGCATCACCTCCCGCTCGGCCACGCTCTGCAGGCGGTAGCGCTCGGCGCGGGAGATGCGCTCAGGCACGGCACACCATCCACCGCGCCTTCGGCTCGACGTCGATCGCACGGCGCTGCCGCCGACGCGAGGGGCAGTCCCACGTCTTCGCCGGCACTACACGATCCAGGATGAAGCCGGCGCCGCGCAAGCTGGCACCGCTCTCCGTGGCCAGCGTATAGGTCACCAGCCGACGGCCGCCCATGGCCGACCAGGCGCGCCATGCCGCGCGCAGCAGTTTGCTGCAGGTTCCCAGCGGTGCCGCGGCCGAGGTGCAGACCCGCACGGCCTCCGCGGTAGTGCCGTCGTCCAGCGCACGCGCCACCGGTCGGCCCACGATGACGACGCCCACCATCTCGCCGGCGGCCATGCAGGCGATGGCAAACCGGGCGCCATGGGGCGGCGCATGGTGCCGGTGGTGCTGCGCCACGAAAGCGGCGGCATCCTTGAGGGTGCAAGGTCGCAGTTCAAGCATCGGTGCCGCCCTGCTGCTGGTGCTCGATCAGCACCGGGTCGCGCTCGGCGTTGCGGCGGCTGCGCTCGATCAGCGCGGCCAGTCCCTCCAGTGCGGCGGTCTGGCGCGACTGGTGCTCCAGCAGGTTCTCCTGCCGCTGCTTCTGCCCGGCCAGGTAGCCGGCCACCTCCTCGCTGTCCTCGCGCGCCTTCGGCGTCATGCCCATGTCGGACAGGGACAGGCCGATGCGCGCCACCCACTCGCCGATGCGCTTCAGCATCGGGTGCTCGCGCAGCTCGGTGATGGTCTGCGGGTTGCCGGACTCGTCCATGTACTGCGCCAGGTGGAAGCCGCCGTCCTTGTCGTAGTACCAGGCCGGCGCCCGGGCGGTGGCGCCGTCCTTGATCACGTCCAGGATCATCAGGTTGATGATCGCCCGCAGGTTCGCCTGCAGGTCGGCGTTCTGCTCGTTCAGCAGCTTCGGGTCGCCCAGCTCGAAGGCCAGGTGGTGCTGGAAATACAGGTCCACCCGCTTCTGGCAGGCGGTGGCGCCGAAGCAGTCGGCAAAGTATTCGCAGCCGTCGCAGTCCGGGTAGCGCCCGGGCCGCGCCGGCCAGTAGGTGGCCGTGCGCGCGGTCAGTCCATGCTTCAGCGCGTTGAAGCGCGTGCGGCGCGCCTCTTCCGGCGTGGGGTGGCCTTCCAGGTTCTTCGCCGCGGCGGCCAGGCCCTCCGGCGTGCGCGGGCCGGTGGCCCGGGCCCAGGCCTTCAGCAGGGCGCGCTCGTTCCGCGCCTGCTGCGCCTCGCGGCCGCAGGCCGGGCATTCGGCGAAATAGCGCCAGGGGTGCCACTCGTCTTCCGGCGCATCATCCACGCGCGCCGGCGCAGCCACGAAGCGGTAGTCGCAGTCGAGGCAGTGGAAACGGACTTCATCGAGGCGCGGCCGCAGCTTTCCCATGCTGCGGGACCGTGTGTGGCACGGGGCTCGCGGTCAAGGGGAAGGCATGACCACGACACTCAGTCATCGCCAGCTAGAACCGTCACCACCTTGCCGCCCTTCACCACCAGCACCAGGCCGTCGCTCAGGCGCAACCGGCCGCACTCGATCTGCCGGATCACCGTGGCGCGGCCGTCGCTGACCAGTTGCCGGCGCAGGTCGTCGATATTCATGCCGACCACGCGCTGCAGGTAGCGCACCAGCGCATGGTCGGTGACCAGGTCCTCCAGGCCGCCGCGCGCCGGGCGCGGCTTCGGCGCCGGCGGCGGCTTGGGGTATTGCCTCTTCGGGCGCGCTTTATGGCGGGTCACGTATTCCCTTTCTTTATGGCTAATCCAATTGAGATGTGTCGATGCATTGATGTGTAATGGAATCGGCGGCGCCTCGTGGCGGCATGCAGCCACGGGAAGCGGCGGTGGAGGGATTGCCGCAGTCGGAAGCTGTTGGCATGCCGGAAATGGCCGGCATAGCTGGCGGCGATGGATTGCACCTGATGCAGATCCTCCGGTGTCACGTGAAAGGCGCCTGCCGCGACGTGCCGGCGCTCCCAGGCCGCCAGTGCGGCGCGGGCGTGTGCGACGACGCGACGGCGCACCAGCGTGTGGGTGGGCCGGATTACGTAGCCCAGGAAGTCGATGCCGTCCGTGAGCGGCCTGAGTACTCCTTCGTCCTTGAGTTGCAGGCGCAGCTCACGCGCAAGGAACACCTCGATCTGCCGCTTCCAGTCCCCCAATACGGCCTTGTCGTGATGGACCAGGACGAAGTCGTCGACGTAGCGGACGTAGCGCCGTGCTTTCAGCACGTGCTTCACGAACTGGTCCAGGCGGTCCAGATAGATGTTGGCGAACAACTGCGAGCTGAGGTTGCCAATCGGCAGACCGCAGCCTGGCGCCGCGTTCGCCAGCCGCTTGTGCGGTGGCACCAGCGCAAAGTCCTCGGGGCGGCCGAAGTAGCGCACACCCGCGCTCAGTGGCGGCCGGCGCAGCAGCGCATGGATGGCGTGCTGTACGACCGCTGGTACGTCGTGCCGCTGCATGACGGACTTCAGGATGGCCCATAGCGTGGGCCGGTGGATCGAGTTGAAGAAGTTGCGGATGTCGAGCTGCAGGAAGTAGCCGCCGCCCTGGCCGCTCTGCACCTGACGCGCGAACCGCTGCACCTGGCGCACGGCGGCATGGCTGCCTTTGCCCTTGCGGTTGGCGTAGCTGTCCGAGATGAAGCGCGGCTCCCAGATCACCTCGAGCTTCGGCACTGCCCAGTGATGCACGATACGGTCGATGGCGGCCGGCGCATGGATCTCCCGCGCCTTGGCTCCGTTGGCTACGAAGCAGGTGCTGGGGCGAGGCTTCCAAGTGCCACGTTGCAATTCGCGCTGCAGATGCAGCAGGTGGTCCGCCCAGCGTGCGTCGAGCGCCAGCTGGTCGGTGCTCGGCTTCTTTCCCCGGCGCGCAGCGCGCCAGGCGTCATGCAAGGCGCGCAAGGACACGTCCTCGGCGCCTGTCCCCTGATACTCACCGGCGGGCACGCGCCGAACCGCCCGGACGCAAGCCTTGTTGTCGCGGTGGTAGTTGTTGGCGTTGCCGTTGTTGAAGCTGACGACCCACGCGTTGTCCGAAGACCACGCATCCCCGTGAACTTGCGATCCCGGCGAACAGCTCGATGTGGAGTAGCGCGCCCTCGTCATGATTTGGCCCCTACGCAGGCAGAGGCGTCACGGGTACTCAGTATCTGGGCACGCTCCGGCGCCGCATCGAGTGCCGGATTCTGGCCCTGGGGGACTTGCTTACGCTTCCAGCCGCCGGCCTGGCGGCCCAGCTCCTCTGCCACCCGGATGAGCGCCTCGAACTGCCGGAAGCTGGCGAAGGCGCGCAACTGGCTGCCCAACTGCAGGCTGAGCTTGACCTCGTCGATCTCCCAGACGAGCTGCTCGATCCAATACGCCTGGCTTGCCCGGTCCCGCCACGCGCGATGGCACACGCGCACCACGGTCATGGCCTGCTTGCGCAGATCCACGCCCAGGGTGGACTTGTCGTATCGCGAGAAGCCGCGCACCGCCCGCTCGATGTCAAGGAGCAGGCGCATGGCGACCGTGGCGATGGGCGGCAGAGGATTCGACATGATCAGATCAGAAAGGCCGAGTTACTGACCGGCGGGCACGCGCCGAACCGCCCGGACGCAAGCCTTGTCGTCGCGGTGGTAGTGGCTGGCGAGGCCGTAGTAGAAGCCGACGACCCACGCGTGGCCCGAAGACCACGCACTGTCGGTCTTGGTCCAGTACAGGTCGCTCTCGGTGTCGAGAAAGGCGTCGGTGTCGATCGCCGGCAGCTTGCGCGAGCGATCGGCAAGCGGGAACAGCTCCTCCACGGTCGGTAGGTCCCAGTCCTTATGGCCGGCCACACTCAGCTTCTTGACGGCGGCAGCGGCCTGTTTGTGCGTGACATCCTTGGCGACGGTCGCCTTGGTCCAGATGAGGCCCGTGACGCTGTCGGTCTCGGTGCCGTCGCCGTTGTCGATGAATCGATTCATGGTGATCTCCTGAAAGAAAGGGCAAAAAGGCAAAGTTACTGACCGGCGGGCACGCGCCGAACCGCCCGGACGCAAGCCTCGTAGTCGCGGTGGGCGTGGCTGGCGTGGCCGAGGTCGAAGCCGACGACCCACGCGCCGTCCGAAGACCACGCGCAGTCCGTCTTGGTCCAGTAGTAGGTGCTCTTGGTGTCGGGGAAGCGCGACGTGTCGACGGCAGGGTCATGGCGCTTCAGGTCGAGGATAGATTCCAACTCCATCCGCTCCGGCAGATCCCAGCCGGGTCCGAGCGCGGCGCATGCCTTTCGGGCCTCTTCCTGGTCGACCTGTTTGCCGTCGCAGAGCGTCGGGCTCCATTCCAGTCGCGGCGGCGCGGCGCTGATGGTGACGTGGGTGGCGGTGTCCGCGCCGGCTCCCTTCGGATCGAAGTGGATGTCCAGGCGCCCATCGGGGTGGGTTTGCAGTGTGAGCATGATCGTCTCCTTTTCAGTCGTCGTGGCTGGCGCCGCCCCGTTCCCACGGCAGGGAGGAGCTGGCGGCGTCGGGTTTGGATACGTACAGGCCGTACTCGGCCAGCTTGCGCAGGCTGAGCGCGGTGAGGTGGGCGTGGCGGCGCTGGCCGATGCGTCGGTCCAGTTCGTCCTTCACGATCACGCCGGCGTCGTCCAACTGCCGCTTGAACACGCGGCCGCTCTTCACCGGCAGGCCGTTCCACTGTTCGCGCAGCCGGTTGGTGGTGCTGATGTGGTCCATCACGTGCTGCGGGCGAAGGATCAGCACCTCTTCCTCGCCGATCAGGTCGAAGTCGTAGGGGTGCAGGAACTGGTGCGCCTCGATCTCGCTGAAGGCCGTCTCCAGGATCCACACCCACGGCTCCCGGTCGCCGCTGGTCTGAGCGATGTGGGCGTTCATCTCGGCGCGCAGGTCGCGCAGGAAGCCGCCGGCCTCGCGCGCCAGGCCGGCGAACTCGCACAGCAGGCTCCAGCTCAGCGCCAGGGCGGCGTAGTTCGCCACCATGCGGCTGGCACCTTCGTCACCCTGCCGCGCGCGGCAGCCGTCCCAGCACCATTGCTCCCACTCGGTCAGGCGCAACTGCACCTGGTCGCGGGTCAGGCCGGACAGGAACTGCAGCCAGCCGTGCACGGGGAAGCGCGGCAGGCTTTCCGGCATCTTCGGGCCCTTGCGGCCGGACAGGTCGGCGCGTACCACCTTGCCGGTCAGGCTGCGCACCGGCACATCCTCTCCGGCCAGCAGCACCGGCGCCGACATCAGGAACTCGGTGAGGTCCGCGCCGCGGCGCGTCATGGTGTACTGGTAGCTCTCCTGCAGCATCGCCACGGCGATGTTGATCACGTCCTGCCGCCGGGCGGAGATCTCTTCCCAGCCGATCGGGTGGCTGGTGTGGCACACGCTGGTGAGCAGGCGGAACTCGGTCTGCAGGCTCTGGCCACCGAACATGGTCATGCCCACGGTGCGCTCCAGGCGCTTGATCAGGGTGCTCTTGCCGCTGCCCTTCTTGGCCTGCACGATCATGTGCGGCCAGTAGCCAAGGAAGGCCTTCAGGTGGCCGCCCAGCGCCCAGGTGAGCAACTGCGCGGCGGCGTTGTCGCGGAAGGTGCCCTGGTAGGCCTCGATCACGCGGCGCGCGTCGTCCACCGGCCCGCGCGGGAAGCTGAGCCGGGCATAGGGGCATTGCTTCTCCGGCTCGGTGAAGTAGCAGTCCGGCCCCTCGTTCACCGTGGGGCGGCCGTTGCGCCAGGCCAGGCCCACGAAGTTCATCGCGTCGCGCGCGCCCAGCTCGGCGCCGCGTTCCAGCACAGTGATCATGCGCAGGAAGCGGCTCTGGTTGAACACCGGGCCCAGCTTCTTCCAGTGCTCGATGTTGTGCAGCTTCTCGTCGCCGAACACCCGGCGCACCAGGCGCGCACCGTGCCGCGCGGTCTGCACGCTCACCGCGAACACCACGTTGGGCTCGGCGTCCTCTTCGCCGGTCATGGTGGCGGTGTAGCTCTGGATGGTGACGCGGCTCAGCGCCGCCACGCGGAAGCCGCACAGGTCCTCGAACGTGGGCACGTCGGCGCCGCCGTCCTCGTTCTTCTCCAGCTTGCTGACGAAGCTGGTGAAGTCGGGCTTCACGCGGAAGCGCCAGTACACGCCGAAGTCGTGGGCCGGCAGGTACAGGCGGTTGCGGCCGTTCGGCATGTCCGCGCCGGGCATGCCGGGGATGGCCCAGGGCTCCAGCGTCTCCAGCATGCTGCGCAAGTGGTCCAGGCCGCGCTTCTCGGCGATGTCCGCCGCATCGTTCAGGCCCAGCTCGTACCATTCCTTGTGGTCCACCATCAGCGCGCCGATGTTCAGCGCGGTGAGCTGGTCGTAGAGCTGCCACGCGGCCTTGTCGCCCGGGCGCTCGCCCTTGTCGTTCGGCAGGTCCGCGTCCATGCAGATCACCACCTGCTTGCCGGCGAGGAAACGCCAGTCGATGTTCGCCGCATTGCCGGTGCCGCGGATGGCGATGGCGGCGGCGCCGTGCAGCCCGCAGGCCTCGGCGCACAACGCGTTGATGGCGCTCTCGAACAGATAGATGCGCCGCGCCCGGTGGATGTGCCCGCGGTCCACGAACCAGGGCTGGCCGTCTTTCTGGCCCAGGCTCTTGGTCTTCATGTCGCCGTTGAGGGACGGATCCAGGTAGCGGAAGTCCACCGCGCGCACCTGGTGGTGCAGGTAGTCGCGGCAGATGAAGGCCACCGCCGGGCCGCCGTGGCCCATCGTGCCGGCCGGCACCTTGTCGCTGGTCCAGGTGTTGAAGCCTACGGCGCCGCGGGCAATGGCCCACTCCGCCGTCTGCTGGCTCACGCCGCGGCTGCGTAGGTAGTCGATGGCCTTGGCCGCCTCCGGGCGGCAGGCGTCGGCCAGGAACTCCTCGCGGGTGCGCTCGCGGCGCGGCTGCGGGTCGTCCGGCTTGTCGAAGGGAATGCCGAACAGCTCGTGCAGGCGCCGCATGGCGGTGGGCACGTCGGCAATGTTCTCCACGTACTGCACCAGGCTGATGCAGTCGCCGCCGGCGTCATGGCTGAAATCCTTCCAGGCCTTGCCGTCGTCGAAGATCGACAGGCTGGGGTTCTTGTCCTTGTGGTGCGGGCTCTTGTAGTTGCCGCGCTCGCCACCGGGCCGATCCAGGCCCAGCTTGGCAGCCAGGTCGTGCAGGTCGATCCGCTGCTTCAGTTCTCGAATGGATGCCATGTTCCGCCACGTTTTGCAGGGTGAAGATGCGCGGATGGGCGGTCGACCACGCGCGGGCCGTCCTGCGTGCGCCGCCCTCGCCGGGGGATCTATTCCAGTCGCTCGGGCAGCGAGCCGCGGCGAATACGCTTGCCGTGGCGGGCGTTCAAAACGGCAGCTCCGAGCCAGCGCAAGCGCTGCACAGGTCGCATTCGATCCAGTAGCATCCGCCCGGGCAGGCTTGTTCATTGGTGCAGCCGCAGACGCGGCAACGCTGGGGGCGCTTCATGTGTTGCAGCAGGTAGTCGGCGAATCCGACGAGCCACCAGCGCGTACAGCCGCCGCGGCACGGGTTCGACAGCACCAGGCCGGCTTTTTCGGCGGCATGCAGCCAGCGGCGCGCGCACGCTTTCGATACACCCAGGCGACAGGCAATGGCGTCCGTGAATGCACCGATCTGAACGGAGCATCGATCGCCGTGCTGCAGGTAATCCTGCGTCCATTGCGTGAAGTCCCGAACGGGCCAATCGTTCAGGATGGCGACCTTGATCGCCCAGACCAGGTTGGGGAATCGATGGGTGATCTTGGTCATTCCGGGACTCCTTTGCGCACATGGCCATCGGGCCACACTCGGTATTGCTCGGCGCCGATGCGCGTGAGACGTCCGCGCCAGATCTCCACGGCACGGCGCCGATCAACCTCGACGGCACCGGCAGCGACAGCCGCGGCCCGGCGGCTTGGGGTCAGGTCGTAGTGCGGCGCCAATCGATGCGGCTGGAACCAGGTACGTTTCATGCCGATGCGCGCCGCCAGCACATGCAGCTCGTCCAGTTCGGGGGTGTCGGTAAACATGTGGCAGCTCGGCGTCTCGCGGCCGCGCAGTCGCCAGCCCCAGGCATGCAGTGGGTCGACGTAGACCGTCATGGTTTCGCCTTCCACAGGCTGCCGGCCGGGCCGCATAGCTCGCCCATCCGGCGCGCGCGGTCGCAATCCCAGCCGAGGAAATTGGCTTCATGCTCTTCCGTCTCGGAGGGTGTCTCGTCGGGATCCGGCTCGTAGTCCAGCGCATGGCGGACCGTGCAGAGGTGCAGCACGCTGCCGCAGCAGGGCTCGGCCAGGTGATAGCGGCAGGCGGTGCAGGCCTTGGATGTCGTCATGACCGGGAGCGCTCCATGTCGCGGAGCGCGAGGATCGCCAGCACGGACGCGCCCAGGACGCCGCCAATGAAGAGGCCGAAGGCGAAAGCAAGCAAGGTCATGAGGCACCGCCCACATGGGCGAGAGCCGCGCGGATGCAGGTCAACATCGGATGCTCGGCATGGTCGCCCGTGATCAGTGAGGCGGTTGGAGCGTGCCGAGCGAACCAGCGCTCGCAGCAGTCCAGGGTTTCGATCAGCTCGACAATGGCGGCATCACGCGCGAGCAGACGGTCAATCGAAACGCCAAGCGAATGGATGTCGCGCAACTGTGCGCGAAACGCCCGCAATTCAGCGCGATCGAGTGCATGCACATCCATTTTCGGCGCGCTCATGCCTTTTCCTTCGGCAACGCATTGCGCCAGGCCTTCTCGGTTTCCTCGCGGGCGATCGCGCAGGCGTGCCGCATCACGTCATCGATGGAATCGCCGAGGATCCAGCGCATGCCGTAGTAGCCCCAGCCGGAGCTGAAGCTGCCCAGGCCGACACCTTTCGGGTCCGCGCGGTGGTAGCTCTTGATCTGGAAATCGACCTGGGCCAGGAATGGCTTCGGGGACCGTCGCGCAAACAGGTACGCCATCTCGTAGAGATAGGCCCGGTCGGCACCGCAGCGGTCATCCTCGCGTTCTTCGCGCCAATCCTTGACGATGCCTTCGACGAAGAGCCGATAGTCCGGCCACGACGGCGTGAAGGCAATGATGACGCCCTCTTCCGTCGCCCAGTCCGTGAAGAACTCCTCCAACGCATCGGGCACGCCCTCGCAATCGACCAGCGCGCCCGGGAGATAGAACAGCTTCCCGATGCGGCCGCCATCCTGGTACAGCCCCTCAAAGTCAATCGACATCGGCATTCCCCTTGATCGTGGTGGTGCGCGGCGCGCCGGCCTGCCATTTCGCGCAGGCCGGCGAGCGCAGGCGCACGTCGGTAGTTCGGTCGAAAGTCCAGCGGCCTTGCAGCAGCCGGCATTTGTAGACGCGGCGTTCGCCGCGGATGGTGCGCAGGCGGCAGTGCGCGCAGGTGCCGCAGGTTTCGCCGGCGGGTCCGCTGCCCGGCGGCGCGGCATAGCCCATGGCCTTGGACGGGCGCGGCGAGCGCGCCTCGCGCGGGCGCCCCGGCTGGCCGCCGAACAGGCTGAACTGCTGTACGCGCGCAGTCATGGCATCAGGTCTCCAGCCGCGCGGTTTTCAGGAAGCAGTCCAGCTTGCACAGCGGCACCAGGCGCTCGAAGCCGGAGGCCTCCCAACGGAATAGCGCTACCCCCCCCCTGCGGATCGAAGGCATCCGTCTGGATGGCGCGGCATTCGAAGCGACTGAAGCGACGACGATAGGTACGCACGAAGCGATCACCGGCATGGATCTCGGGCATGGCTCAATCCTCCACGCCCACGCCGGCCGGCACGCCCAGGTAATCGCGCCAATACACCTTGCGGTCGCCGACCAGGAAGCCCCACGGCTGCACCTTCGGGCCGGTGCAGAACAGCGTCCACGCGGTCTTTCCCGCGGGCAGTTCGAGGCGGTACCAACTGCCCGCGCGACGCAGCAGGATGCGGCCCGGGCCATGCCATTCGCGCTGCTCGCCGGTGGGCTGCCCGTTCGTGAAGATCGGCCGCACTTCCCAGTAGCCGCCGCGCAGGATGATCGTCAGGTAGGGCCACGGGTGGTCGTGGAAATGCCGGTCATCGTCGCTGCGAAGGATGTGGTGCACGCGCGCGCCGATCAGCGGGTAGTAGCCGCTCTGGCCACCGCCGCGCTGGCCGATGCGGATGAACCAGAAGCGCTCCATATAGCCCTGCAGGTGCGTGTAGGGCGTGCGCATGGCACGGCGGATGATCGCGTCGGGCAAGCGGGACACTGCATGGTCCACGGCCAGCACGAACATCAGCAGGCATGCAAGGGCAACGAAGCAATAGCTGGTGGCGATGGCGTCATGCCCCGAGGCGGAGAATGCCTCCACCAGGTAGATGGAGCCCAACAGCAGCAACAGGCAACAGATGATTTTCATTGCATCAGCCTCCGAAACCGAGCATGGGCGGCATGCGTCCGCTGGCGTAGGCCTCGGCGACGGCCGGCAGGGCCCGCTCAGCGACCGTGGTGCCGTCGGGCAGCACGATGTGCGCCAGGAACTCGTCCTCGAACGTGGTGATGCCGGCAGCGACTGCCTCCAGCTTTGCCTTCACGCATAGCGCCAGGGCGCGCCAACGCTGGCGGCAAGCCTGCTCCCAGGCAGCCTCAGCCTGGCCAGTGCTGCGACGCATGCGCTTCTCTGGCGTATGCGTGAACTCGCGGGATGCGGGATCCGGCATGGGGAGTTCGAAGCGGATGCGTCGGCCGTTCGCTTCGAAGCCAATCACCGCATGGTCGCGGGCACTCATATAGGCGAAGCGGTCGGCGCCGTAGCGGCGCAGGGTGTTCTCGATCTCGGCGCGCGAGCGGTCGCTGCTCACGCTGGTGTCGGCGGCATAGCGGGTCATGACGTCCATTCCAGGCAGGCGGGAGTGCTGCAGCGGCCGCGGCTGCGCTCGACCTCGCCGCGGGTGCCGCGGCTCAGGACAAAGGCTTCCAGCGGGGCATGGCAGAGCGGGCAGGTCGTGGTGATGCGGGCGATGCGGCTGGTGCTCAGCCGGCGCAGCACGATCATCTCGGCGCGGATGCGGGCGGCTTTCTGCTCTTCGGTGCGGCGGGTCATCCGATGGCCCTCCGGATGTAGTCCAGGTTGACCACCGGCCGCACGGCGCCAAAGGCGGCTTCCAGCTCGGCCAGCGCGGGATCGGCTTTCAGCCCCTGCAGGTAGGTGGCTGTCTCCGGATCGTGGGCCTGCATCCAGTCCCACAGCGCGCGCTTGCGGGCAGGAGTCAGATCGGCCAGCGCCACCACGGCGGGCGGGATCACTGGCGGCGGCAGCACCTGGCCGGGTTTCAGGTAGCTGCGGTAGGGCACCGGCTGGTCGGGGCGGGCCATCAGCGACGCTCCGGCTTGCGCGGCGTGGCGCAGCGCAGGCACAGGAAGATGCGGCCGCCCACCGGCGTGCGGCGCGAGGTCATGTCATGCTCGCGCTTCATCCGGCCGCATTTGCGGCAGGTGCGCCATGGGCTGTGCGAGGCGGGCTGGGCTACCGCGTTCACCGGGCCAGCTCCATGGCGGACTCGATGTCCTCGCGGTCCGGCAGCGTATAGATCACGGTGCTGTCGCGGTGGCGGTGGCCCAGCGCCACCTGCACGATGCCCTGCGGATCGCGCGCCTCGCTGCGCGCCATTACGCGCTTCGCCAAGGTATGCCTCAGCCAGTGCGGACTGGCGGCTACCTGCAGGCCGGCCTCGTTGCACCACATGGCCATGCGCGACTGGTAGCTGCGTACGCTCATGCCGCGATGGTTCCGGCTCATGACCAGCGGGGCATCGGGGTGCGGGCCGTAGCCCATGGCGGCGCGTACCTTGAGCAGCGTGCGCAGGTTCTCGCGCGCGCGGCTGTTGAGGAACACCTCATAGCCCCGGCCACCCTTTGCATGCTCGGGCCGCACCACCAGGTGCTTGCCACGCAGCGCGGCCTGGGCGTCGCCCACGGTGACGTTGGCCATGCTGGTGATCCGCAGCCCGGTCTGGCGCAGCAGCTCGATCCAGGCGGCATCACGGCGTGCCAGGATGTCGGCGGAGCGGCGCACGTGCGCCAGCAATTGCTTCTCCTCGGCCTCGGTCAGGTAGCGATCGAAGACCTGGCGCTGGGTGATGGCATTCAGCATCGACCGCCCTCCCCTGCATGCAGGTCATGCTTGCGCAGCCATTTGCAGGCTTCGGAAATCGCGGCGAACAGTGCCCGCGCGGTGCCGTAGCGCACCGACAAATGGGCGGCTTCGCTGCTGATCCAGAGCCGCGGGTCCACGGACTTCCGGGTCGCATCGACCTCGAGCGCGTTCCCGGCCAGCAAGGCAACATGAAACGGCTCCGCGTCATCATCGGCATGCATGCACTGCATGCCAGCCAGGACCAGGGCGCGCCCTTCATTGGCCTGCAGGATCAGTTGGAAGCCGCCGGAATGGATGGCGATCGGGCCGCGCGGGAGCGCCGTCACCTCCAACTCGCCGTCATCGCTGTCGAGGTGCCGCAGGAAGACGTGGCCGGTCACGACGCCACCTCGATCACCGCGGGGCGGCAAAGGCCGAGTTGCTCGACCTCGGCGACTACGGCCACCGGCCGGCCGGCCACCGTGGCGATGGCGCGCAGTACGATGCGCTGCCGGCCCAGCGTCACCGGCTCGTAGGCGGTCAGTGCCACCAACGTGGCATCGCGGTGCGACCACACCATGCGCAGCTCGTGGCCGCCCACGGCCGGATCGGCCTGGACGTCCATCTGCAGGCCGGTGGCAAAGCGCAGGCGCTCGCCCACGCGCACCAGTACGCGGCGGCGACGCGAGGGCGGCGGGACCGGGTAACGGCAGTTCACCAACTGGAACATGACCCGGGCAGCGGGCTCATGCATGGGACACCTCCTTGGCAGGGGAGTCGGCGCGCCGCTGGCGCCAAGCCAGCAGCTCGTCGCGAAACAGTGAGTGGAGGCACTGGCCGACGCCGGCCGGCGCCAGCGGCATACCGCGAGACAGGGGGGCTTCGCGGATGCGTTCCAGCCCGGCAGGCGGGGGGAGTGCCTGCCGGCGGCTGCACTGGCGCTCAACGGTCATCGACCAGCGCCTCCAAACGGGCAAGAAGGCCCAGGCCGGCGCGCGCGGACGCGTCGAACGCGGCGCGCACCTGGCGAACCTCCTCGGAAGTGATCGATCCGTCACTCAGGGCGGAACGGATAGTGGCGGCCATGCGGCCCAGCTCGGCGTGCAGGTTGGCGTACTGGTCAAGCAGCCCGACGTCGCTGAGCTGCGACACGTTGTCGGGCAGGCGGTAGCCGACGTGCCCGAGCGTGGCGTTGTAGGCGTGCAGGATGCGGTAGTCGTCCGCCACCAGCTGCACGGGAATGGATTCCAGCAGGGCCAACTGATGGTCCTGCAGGGGGTTGGCCTTGTTGCTCAACGTGGCGGGCAGCATGCCCACCTTCGGCGCCAGCGCCGTGGCGCCGCGGCGGCGCGTCACCGGGTCGACGTAGCCGGCCACCGTGTCGTGAATGGCCTGCTCGACCGAGCCGAACAGCTCGTCATCCATCTGTGAACCCTCGATGCGATGTCACAAACACCCATCGAGGAACCCGGCTACCCTTCGCCTGCAGTCAGCCAGCGGCTACACTGCCCAGCGAGGACTCCCGCATGCCAATTGCCGAGCTCCTCACCCGGCCCCGGCACGGCTGCAACCGTCCGGGGCCTCTTTCTTTCTAGAGGCGCGATCGCTGCAACGATCGCGACACCCTCAAACCATCAGGCGGCTTCCGCCTCCAGCGCCCGCACCAGCATCACTTCCACCTGGCCGTTCAGCGTGCGGCGCTCGCGCTGCGCCAGCTCGATCAGGCGGCGGCGCACGTCACCGGGTACCAGGAGGGAAATGCGCCCCCGTTCTGGGGCAGTTTTCTTGGGCGCCTGTATGCTTCTCTGCTTCGCCATGGTTATGTGCCGTTATGTGTGCCCCATATCCGGGGCGCGTGCAAGCATACTGCCCCACATTCGGGACGATTGCAAGTGTCCAGACAACCTTCCGAGCTGACCCCTGACAACCCGCTAGCACAGCGGTTGCACGACCACGTGCTACGCGGGCGCAGCTTGCGCGAGTGGGCGCGGAGCGTATTGCTCAGCAACGGATCGGCCCACCGACTGTGGCAAGGGAATACCCCGGATCTGGAACGCCTGACGCCCGCCATCCTTATCGAGCGCCTTTCCGCCAGTTGGCTGCATACGGGGCTGGGGCCGCCGTTCCTGGTATTGCGGCTGGATGACGAGGCGGCGGCGCAGCAGCTGCTGGGCATGCAGCGCTCCGAGCACGAAGCGTTTTTCGTGCTGTGCCTGTGCGCCGCCGATCTATGCCTGGTGGCCTACCAGCCCCTGGTGTCCGTGCACGTCAGCACCTCGCGCGAGGGCCAGCGCCAGCAGAAGTACCAGTACAACGCCACCTGCGTCATCGCCGGCGGCGAACCGTGGCGCGCGACCATGGGCGCCTTCCGCGAGATCGCCGTGACCCACGGACACATCTCCGTCCTGCATATGCCGCGCACGGACTGGAGTCGACTGGTCTCCGGCTACATGGGCAACACCGAGTTCTTCTCGAAACTCTCCGACGCCGCCCAGAGCGATGCGCTGCGCCCGGTCCGCTCACCCGACGATCTGCCGAATCTGCTCGCCAGAACCATCGCCGAGAACTCCAGCCATTACGTCATCGAGCGCCCCAGGGACATCGCAGAGCAGTTGCCGCAGCTCAGCCCCGAAGACCAGGCCGCGATCATCCAACTCATCGAGAGCCTGCACCGCCGGCGCAAGTAGCCACGCCCCTCACACGACGCGGGCACCCCCTCACCAGCGCCAGCGAATGCGGGACCGAAACCCGGACTGAAATTGTGCGCAGTGAGGCAAGCATGGGGCGCCAT
>Ga0164242_10000625_pt1 | contig 42847 bp, 40 predicted proteins | sample OricomgcompostMG_FD_108783 | JGI IMG/M metagenome (GOLD analysis project Ga0164242, IMG submission 108783) | Miracle-Growth compost microbial communities from Emeryville, California, USA - Original compost - Miracle growth compost (MG) ... | reverse complement strand
TGTGCCGCCTAACCGGGCGCAGCGAAACGCACACTTGCCCAGGTGGCGGAATTGGTAGACGCACCAGGTTCAGGTCCTGGCGGTGGCAACACCGTGGAGGTTCGAGTCCTCTCCTGGGCACCATAAAGCTGTTCAAGGTAGTACAAAGCAGTCCAGCAAGACCCCGCCAAGCCTTGTCGCAGCGGGGTTTTGTGTTTTTTAGGGTCCATCTTTGTTCAGCTGAAGCGTGTGTCAAAGTAGTACACTGGACAGTACATCGAAAGTTCGAGCTGACTGGATGTACTACCATGCTTCTGACTGCCCGACAGGTCCAGCTGGCCAAACCAGCCAGCCGCGACTACACCATGAAGGACGGCCGCGGCCTGTTCCTTTTCGTGCCCACCGACGGCCCCAAATGCTGGCATTTCCGGTACAGCTTCGCCGGGAAGCAGCGGCGCATCTCGTTCGGCACCTACCCCGCGCTGTCCCTTCAGGACGCCCGTGAACTCACGTCTACGGCCCGGACCCAGCTGGCACACGGCACGGATCCCGGTCATCACCGGCGCACCGCCAGAAAGCTCTCGAAGGAAACCGAAGAGAAACTCTTTCGTTCGGCGGCCGAGCGTTGGTACAAACGGAAGGAAGTCGCCGGTCGTGCCAGCTCAACGCTTGGCAAGATGCGCACCTACCTCGACAAGGACATCCTGCCTGAGATCGGTTCGATGATGCTGCAGGACATCACCCGCGCAGACTGCGCGCGCGTCCAGGAGCGCTTCGAGAAACGGGATGCCCTGAATGTGTCGAAGAAAGCCCGGGGCTGGCTGCGTGAGATCTTCAGCCAGGCAATCGCAGAGGGGCGCTGTGAATTCAATCCCGCATCCGAACTCAAGACCATTGCCAGGGCGGCCCCCAAGTCAAAGCCGTACCCCCACCTTCTCGAACCCGAACTACCCGATTTCCTTCGCGCGCTCGGGAAATCAACGAGTCGCCTCACCGCCTACACCGCTGCGTGGATGACGATCTGGACGGCCAGCCGGCCCGGCATGGTGCGCTACGCTGAATGGACCGAGGTAGACCTGGACGGCGCGCTCTGGACGATATCGGCGGAAAAGATGAAGATGCGGCGTCTGTATGTCGCGCCGCTGCCATCACAACTCGTCAGCACACTGCGCGAACTCAGGAAGCTGACCGGGCGCCACCGCTATCTTTTTCCGGGAATCGGAACAAAGAACGAGGTCATCAGCGAAAACACGATCAACCTCGTGTTCTCGAAGATCGGCTACAAGGGCCGTATGGTCGGCCATGGCACGCGCCATACTGCGAGTACCCTCCTTCGCGATCACGGCTGGGAAAAAGACCATGTCGAAACGCAGCTGTCACACCTTGAGGGGGGCATCGCCGGTGACTACAACCATGCAAAATATCTCCGACAACGTCGCGAGATGATGCAGTGGTATGCAGATTACCTCGACGCGCTGAAAGCCGGGATGTCCCCGGCCCAACAGGCAACCTTTGCCCGTCGAGTCAATGCCTCGCATCATCTATTGGCACCAGCGCCGACGCAGCGCAACGAACCTGACGAAATTGCGGCTTGACGATCGGTCAACCGTCCCGCCGCCGTCATGCGCAAGACGAACGCGCCCGCTAATCAAGCTTCTTTGTCCCGCCTGGTGCGAGCTTGAATGCGGCTACCAAATCCCTGATCTCGAGATCGTTCAGGGGATCGGGTAGATCAAGCAGAACGCGATTGTTGATCGAAGGGCACTGCTGGGACCGGAGCATGCGCTGAAAGATATCCGACTCGTTAGCAGCATAATATTGGTCAAGCTCCTCCGCCGAGAACAAGCTCTCACGTTCGTCGCGAGCGTACGAATATCGCCCCACTCTAACCAGTTGCTTCGACAGAGCCCACTCGTAGAATTTGAGCTCATCCCAAAGATCTTTGGTGAGCCGCCGCCCAGCCGTACTCTCGAAAAAGACTCGAGCCTTGTCGCCCAACTCGTCACGAACCCCGTTTCCGTCGAATTTAACCTGGTCCGCGGCGAAGACTGCCATCACCACGTCAGCCACGCCCATCGCCCCTTTGATCCAAGCCATTTGCTGGGCGCGATCAGCGCTCATAAATCTGATGGATTCGATCATCCGTTCGAAGGCAACGACAACCTCGCGTGCAGCGATCTTGAGAGAGTCTGACGAGAGTCCGTCTCCCAATAGCCCGTCAAATTTTCTCGTCAAAACGTCCAGGCTTTCAATCCGCGAGTCCAGATCGGAGCCCACGGGTATCCCGGCAAACGCTATGACATTACCCCCGACGTTGACTTTGCGGCAACAGAACGACGGCGCAATTGTTGGATACATTTTGTTTTCCTCAGTCTGGCTCCCGCCAGAGAAACTCACTTCGGCCGCGCGTCCAACTCAACTCACGCATCCCAGGTGGCCACAAAAAATATCTTGTTTTGGTACCGCCCCCGGCTAGGCGAACGCTTCGCATGAGGTCAGCTCGATGCCCCGCGCGTCCATGTTGCGAACTAGCTCGGCCCACGTATTAGCCACCCACGGAAACGCATCATCCGGCTGCGCCGCGTGCTCGACAATCGTCGTTCCGCCGATATACATGAGCATCAGATGCATAGCTCTGCTTATGCCGGCATTCTGATATTCGGCTGCTTCCTGCTGGAGAAATTTGAGCGCAATGGCTCCGACCGGAATCACCAGCGACGGCTTCTCTTCTCCCGGCTCGTTCACAAGGTATCCTGGCACGGCATGGCGATCAACGATTTCTCTATAGTCATCCAGTACCGCGCCGGTGCCGATTTCCATCAACTCGAATGGCTTAAGGGGCCGTTCGACTTCAAACTTCGGGGAGCAAATCCTGTACACGCCGACTTGACTATAAGCATTCGTCGGATCGCGTACGAACAGCAGGAAATTTGCGACATCCGCCTCTTTCACGCGAGCCACGTTATAGGCGTATTTCACCTGTCTGGCGACTCGCCGCGCGACTTCATCTGGCTCGGTGAAGAGCCGCGGCTCGAGTTTCGGAACGCAATTGGCTCTCAGCAATTCGACGACACTGAAGCCGATCCTCACGCTCCCGGAAAATGCGATGACTAAATCATCGGAAAGTAAATGGATTTTCCGCACTGCATCCACGTACTGCTTCGGTCGGCTGCCATCATCCCAGCTCAGCGTGATCTGGATATCAGCCACACATCGTGCACACGCTAGATGGCGGCCGCCAATTACCCACGTCATTCCTTCCCCCTGAATTTAACTACGTGCGGCCGAATTCTCGGCCCCTCATTCTTGAGGCTTGCCAGCCTGTGCATCGTCTGTCAATCACAAGTTGGAATCGTCCCATTCGGCGACTTCCTTCCCTGTGCGCACGCCACGTGGGATGCTCGGACCGCGGTACCCACTACGCGCGTTGCCCACATGCATCGCCTGCCTCGGCGCGGGCCGCTCGCCGCTCAGCGCGATGCCATTCGCTTCGGCCTGCATGCGAACATAGCCGCGCAGCATCTTCTCGGTATAGGTGTAGAGGCCCTGGCGCCCTTCCGGCTGGGTCAGCACCGCGCCGTACACCGCCCCCTTCAATTTGCGAAGTTGCGAGGCAAAACGGCTGCGCTCCAGCGCCTGGCGTCCATCAGCACGCTTTCCGATCACGACCTGATAGGACTGGAAGATCCCGTCCAGCGATCGGATCAGGTCCTCGTGGTCGGCCGTCGCCCAGACGAGATCCTCCATTTCCGGATGGTGAACGACAGCCTTTTCATAGGGACGCTTCAACTCCCCGGCGGTCGAAAGAATCGCTTCTCCGAGCCCGTGGAGAAAGAGGCCTGAATCGATCTGTGAGACCTCCTTATCGGACGCAAAGGCGCTCCACAAGATCTTTTCGGTGATGAGGTGAACGTAGTACGGGAAGCCGTCGCTTACCATGGCAATACGCCAGTTGACGTCGTTGTCGAGTTCGATCTCGAACGCGTCGGCAGCAGCCTGCACGATCTCGCGGCGAGCGTCCCAGCCCAAGCGCGGCAATTCGACCTGCTCCAACTGGCGGTAGGAAGACTGATGCGCGCCAAGCAGCTCATCGAGGGACTTGCCGATCCCGGTGAAAATGAACTTGATGTTGACGGACCGATCGCCCATCTGTTTGAGCAACGCGGCAAATTTGTTGCGCTCGCCGGCGTCCAGGATCGCGTCGAACTCGTCGATCACGACCGCCGTATTTCCCTTGCGCTTCTCAGCGACCTCTTCCAGCAGGGCGACCGCATCGCCGATGGATCGAATCCGGTCGCCAATGTCCACCGCACCGGTCTCCGTACCGGCGGACATCTTCACCCGGGCCAGGTCGACGGACGCGGAACGGGTCGTTTTGACGCTCTCCGTTCGGGGTTGCCGAAGCGCCTGGGTCACGATGTTGGCGATCACGGTGCTGAACGTGTCGTCGGGCGATCCCGACACGAACACGGGGGAGGCGCCGGCGCTCTGGTATTGAACTGCGGCGGTCTGCCCGAGAGAACTCTTACCCACGCCCCGGTCGCCGTAGATGAAGACATGCCGGCCCGAGGCATACAAGCTCTGCTTGATCGTTTCAAGCTCCTTGTCGCGCCCCTTCAGGTACTCGATGCTATGGATCGGTCGCGACGCCGACAACACGGCGCCCAGCTTCGTTCCAAACTCGTCTTCGGTGTAGCCTCGGATCACCGCGCCTCCGTTTCTCGACCAGGCAACCCCCGCCTATCGGTTGTGCCCCTATGGCATCCGATTATGGCATTTCGCCAGGGCGCCATCCAACGGCCCAACAGGGTCGGCGTTCCTGTTATAGTGTGCCCAGGCTGTCGTCGCCTGCCGCACGCGCCCTTCGGGGCATGACGAAGACGATGTGTTACCGCACCTACCCCATTCCATAGTCCTTGTTTTCGATGGGCGGTCCGCAAAGCGTGCACCGGATTTGCCGCCCAGGAGAAAGCAATGGATACGCAGCAGTTGAAGCTGCTGGCCGGGCTCGTCCGCGGCCTTTTGCAGGCTACGCACCCCTCCCTCGGTCATGGCCAGGCGCTCGATCTCATCGCAGCGCTGCCCGGGCTTCGTAACTGGCCCGAGGTGATGGCGTTCCCCGAGCGCGTCGCCGCGGCCGAGCTGGACACCACCTCGGCCGGCCGCTTGGCGTTCCGCCTGAAGAAGCGCTTCGCGGTCGACATGTCGCCGCAGGAGTTGCTCGTCGCCCTGTCGCCGCCCGGTGCGGTCGTCGCCCGCAGCGCCCCGCAGATCTGGCCGACGGGCCCCGTCCCGGGCATCTACGTCACGACCTCGTCGGACGCGATCGGCGCCCTGCTGGAGGCGTACGAGGACGCCACCGACGGCGCGCTGGTCTACGCCGAGAGCGCCGGCAACGGATGGTCCGGCAGCATCGACCTAGGCGACTACGGGTTATGGTCGTCAGGCCTCGACCGGGTACCCAGCGGCACGCTGCTGGTCGTCGGGCCGCTCAAGCTCGACCAGCAGTCGTGGAACGACGCGGGCGAGCGCCTCGAAATGGCCTGCAACCACGCACTGAACTCCGGGCATCGCATCGCGGTTCTTCTCGACACCCCGACGCCGGAAACCATCAACGAAGACGTTCAGTTGATCGTGACGTCACGGGCCAACCATACGGACCACGACACCGTGCTGATCGGCGTCGTCACCGGCGCGGGAGAACTCGAAGCGGTCACGCCGTTCGCACAACCATGGCCACGCATCGAGTTGGTGCCCACCGCGGCCACGACGGACGCGTTCCCAGCCTCGGTGGTTGGTCCGCTGCGTGACGCCCTGGCGCGCAAGACGAGCGGCCTTGTGCTGTTCGGCTCAGGCGCCATCGAGGACCACGCCGCGATCCACCTGGTGGCAGCGTCGCTCGCCCTGACCGAGCACGCGGGCCCTGCTGTCCGTGTCATGCCCCGGCACCGCTCCACCCCGTCCAAGGACTGGGACGTGCCGGAAGCCATCCGGGCGTTGCCTTACCTGCCGTCGATCGACAGCGCCTACGCCCAAGGGTATCGTCGGATTGTCTACACGCCAAGCTACACCCATTCGGACCGGCTGCTCGAGGCCAGCAAGGACGCGTTGCTCATCAGCGGGGCCTACGGCAGCGACCTCTCGCAGGTGTTCATGGCCTCCGCACGCTACGGTAACGCCAAGGAGGAGGAAAGCCTGCTGAACCGCATCATCGCCATCGCAGCCACCGTCGACATCCCGACGGGCAGCGGCACCGCCTCGGTCGCTGACCTCTACATCGCCGATGGGCACGACATTGGGGTGCTGAAGCGGTTCAAGGAGGTGGACGAGTTCCTGACCGCCCATCGCCTGCTGCGCTGGGAGGACGAACTGACCCGCCTGCTCGACACTGGGACGGTCACGGGCGAGGCCGTTAAGGAAGCGTTCCCGCGCAACCATGGGATCGAGACCTTCCTGGCCGAGCACGAGGCCCAGCGCTCGCGCCAGACTGCATAAAGGCATGCGCGCCCGGTGCCGCGCATGGTGCCGGGCGCAACGTTTCGAACACATCCAATCGAGGGACCTCCATGGGTGCGGCCTGGTTTCTCAACCGCCAACGCGATTTCATCCGGCAGCTCTATACGACCTCATGGGCTCCGTTTGCCCATCACCCGATCAAAATCGAAAATGCGGAAGAACCATGGATCCCTCCCTGTTCGGAAAAGAAGACGAACGTCGATACGAGCGGATCGCTATTCCCACTCGGTCTCTTCCGTGTCCTGCTCCCACTCAAGTTCAAGCAGCCTACGCTCAAGGACTGGCAGTAGGTTCTCGACGTGTCGGTTATCAATATCGTGATGTGCATGGGGTTGTGCCTTGATGATCGAGCGCAACTCGGCAAGTCCGACAATCGAACTGGGATGCTCAAGCTCGATTCTGGTTAGCTCAACGAGTTCGCGTGCAATACGGCTGGCGACGTTACTGCAGTCCTCGCACAATGCAATGCGCTCTTCTTCCTGCCCATAAAGCGCCTTCTCCTTGATATCGAAAATCCACGGCGACTCTTTGCCGGGACGCATGCACTGAAATCGTGTCCGTTCGCAGCAGGGGCAGCGCCACGACGCATCGACCCGATCCCAGTATTTCCCACGTGTTCGCCTCAGCAGTTCGATGTCTTGCTCGTTCGGCACTTTGCCAGCCGCTCGTCGCACTTTTTGGAGGCGCCATGAAGAAGCGCTGCCTTGGTGGACATTGGTTGTGTACAGCAACTCTGCCGTTCCATCATAGACGCCGAGCTTTCTTCCGAGTTCGTACAACCCGCTGGAGGCGAAATGCCATTTAGCGAGCCGTTCGACCTGTGCCGCAGTGGTTTTCGACGGCTGATACCAATGGGTATTGCCCGCTGCGAGACTCGCGATCTTCTCGACCATCTCGAGGCGCATCATGAACGTATTCTGCGTCGCCTCCCAGATATGCTTCACTATGTCAATCCGGATCCCATGTTGGCTCCTGTTCGGCGCTGGGTCCACGAACTGGCGGATCTCGTCCGGAGAAAACGAGAAGTGACGATGCGTCTTTGCCAGCTTGTTGGCGCGTCCTTCGGCGACGTTGCAATCGGCACAGATGATCGTCTCGTCGAAGGCTGACAAGCCAAAAGCAGCTCGAACGGCAAAGCGCGCGGCCACCTCATCAGCGACCACGACTTTTCGCTTGACCGCCTCTTCATGAAAGCGCCCCTTTACGAGATTCTCCATGTGATCGTGATGCCGATGGAGATGCCCCGTCAGATAATCATGACGATCGAGCGTGACGATTTCCGGCTTGCTACGACCACAAGCAGGGCATCGCCAGTCAACTGCTGTCATTACCCACCAACGGTTTACATGCACTCCTTTAGCCCCAAAGCGTGCCCGCAGACCCAACATCGTCGGAGAATACTCGCTGTCCAGTCCAAATAGCTCATGGGATTGAAGATAGGCAACCAGTTCATCACGCGTAGAGAGGTTTCGAAAATCCATCGTATTCTTGTCGAGGTTAGATGCCAATACGCTCGGAATGAACTGATTCCGGTCGCGATCCATGATCAAAATGCATGGGCTTGCACGCAGGTATGTGATGTCTTCTGCCGGTTGTACGCAGGCATCCCGGCACGCCCGCCGACTTTCTGGCGATGCACAACGTGCGTAGACATCACGAGCAGCCGGACTGTCTGTCGTTGGTACCGCGCGGACGCCACACCGATCCTTTGATGCGCAGGGAATTGACACCTGAACACGCGTGAGTGCGTCGTACGCCCGGGTTCCGCGTAGAACTGGATAATGCCACGATATGACCAACTGTCCCGATCCGCGAATTCTTTAGGGGAATTCGAAATACCCTTTGTTCTTGTAGCACAGGTTAAGCGCGTGAAAGATCGCCTCTTCGATGGTGCCGACGTATTTCTCTGCCTCCGTCACATCTATATCTGCGCCCAAAGTCCGGTGCACAAGCGCATTGCGTTTCTCCACTCCTTTGACTATTGCCTTGAGATGAGGCGAACGCTCACCAAGATATGCCTCGAGCACCTCGCCATAGAGTTTTGAGAGCGGCGGAGACGGGAGGTTGTCAAACAGAACCGTGGTCTCCGGGCGTGCCATCTGGAGGATTTCCTTGATGGCTAGCTCGGCGGCGATGGTCGCATCAACCCACCGATACCTAGGGTCTCCTTCGGCCTTGGCACGGTGCAGATATCGCATTCCGACAAGTGGCGTGACGCCATCTGCGACAATCTGCTGCAAGCGCTGAGCATTCGATCCCACAAGAACGGGAATCTGTGCCACGCTGATGCTTCCGGCTATCCATGAAGGGAATTTCCGCCATTCGTTGCTCGACGATTCTTTCCATTGCCTGCTCAGTCCGGCGAGTGCCCCGTGCGGAATCCTCTCGTCCCGCGCCAAAAGATACTTCCAAGCGTGCAATGCTATATCGGCCGTAGAATTTATTTTCTCTTCCAGTCCGCTTAGCACAGCCGGATAGTCGCCCCGATTGACCAACGCTTGCGTTTCGACGAGGGTGCACACGACTTCCGGCTCAACGGAAAGGCCCGCTAACTGGAGAATACAGCGACGGTTTGTGAGATCAAGATCGACCTCCGCGTGTACAGCGTCGGAAAACGGAACGCGAATCTTCGTTTCACCCGAAAGTCGTGTTTCCTTCGCCACCTGAATGCTAAATTCGGCTTTGATATCAATCTGCATGTTGTTTGTTCCTGGTCTCAACGTTGTAGCAATGTGGATCGGACGTGTCTATGCAGAACGGCGCCGGCATCTCTATGCACGGCCGTCCCACCATAGGACTACGCAAACATGGCTGAACCACGCCTTCTTTTCCCACCAGACTTGAAAAGATTGGTGAATTCTTTTCGGGGTAGAGATCGCTGCTCTGAAAGAACTTTGCCAGGTGCTGAAACTTGCGTGCAGCGAACACCCAGCTTCGCTATGCTGCAACGAAGAAGTACCCTGACCGAAGTGTATGTATTTTGATTTAAAAGACCGATCCACCTAGGCGTATTCAATATCGCACTAGACGACTTGCGCACCGCCATGCTCTTCTTCCACTAGAACTGCGCTCGGGACAATGATAATTCAATCCCAAATGGGGTCGTTATGGAGGCGGAATTCTCGCCAAGCTCATCGCGATGCCAGGATGTTTCCGGTGCTCTTGTGGTTTGGTCGAGGTCCATTCGGATCCCCTCCTCTACAATCTCACGCGGCAGTTCGACCGTGTGACGGTTGAGCTTTTCCCGAGAGGCCAGTTCGGCGTCGAGCGTATTCAAGTTGACGGTGCCGTCCGGGGTAACGGCACTATGAGCCAAATCTGCAATGTAGTCTGGAATCCTTATCTTAAGGCTTGTCTTGATCGCTTGCGCGTCAACCGAATCACTGCCCTGCTCTTCAAATGATCGGTAGTCGATTTCCTTCACCCAATCTCCCGAATCCAACTGTCGTTCGTAGCCCGCGAAGCGCAACTCGCCAGTTCGCAGATCCCTTACGAAGTTGACGTCCGTCGATACCGCTCGACCTTCCGTGAGCACGCTCGCGCTTCGCCACAAACCGGCGGCCGACAAAAACTTGGCAAACGCAAGGATTCGTATCGCGCGCACAATAGCGCCGGGCTCCACGTCTGCCAACATTCGCATCCGCGGATCCGGAGCAGGATCGATAAACCTCAGTTGCGCGACCTCCTTGTTATTGAACTGGGGAACGAAGAATCCGCCAACCATACACGATCTGAATATGTTTCCCGACAGATTGTTTTTCTGATCGATACCGCTCTCCATCGCGGTTTTCAAATAGCCTCTGGACGACTGCGACCCCTTGCACTCGATGACGTGGAGGTGACCAAACGCGTCAACGCCGATGAAATCTGGTGACTTGAACTTCCCCTGATTTACCGTAACAGGCGACACCAAGGTTCCAAGACAGCGATCAAGTACGTAGCGAGTGTCAGCGAAAAATTGAAGCTGATGGTTGTCGATCAGATACTGGCAACTAAATCCCACTCCGAAATCATCAGCAAGTATCGTTTTTTGATGCGGATCCATCTCCGACCACGCTCGCCGCAAGCGAAGATCAGCTTTTCTTGAGTCAATCGCAGGCACGTACCTCAACCACGCCCAAAAGGTTGATAGGTGAAAGCCATGATAACGTGGTGGGGCTGTCAGCAGGCCGATCTGGGTTAGCGCGAGGAGAATATTGCAATTCCAGTTTGAAACTGCCGGAAGCCCCGGTAGCAACTGATTGGTTCCATAGCTTGGATCCCCGACAACTTCGATTATTCGATTCATTTATTTTATTCTTCCACGCTTAGAATTCTTGTCCGCACGTCGGCACCTGAGCCTGACGACGCTCTTTCACGACCCTCGAGATCAGACCTGGTCTACCGCGAGACTAGATGACTTCACCGAATAACGGCACCAGATCATTCCCCGTGGCGAATCACGCGGCGACAAGAACGGCCGTTTCTTGCCTGAACGAGAACCGCGTTGGAATACAAACACTGTCCCTGCGTGGGCCTCGCGACAACTCAAGCGTAAGCAGACTGTCTTCCGGGAAGGCAGGGCTAAGCTCAAGTTTCAGATACTCGAACAGCTGGCGATCATGGACGGCAATCATGACCTGGCGGCCGTGCTCCTTCGACAGGGTCTTTAACAGCGCCGCGAACTGAGCGATGTGAACGTCATCCATCGACTGCACCGGATCATCCAGAATTAGCCAGGGCAATTCCCGCGGCACCGATAGGTGCAGCGCGATGAACAGGGTTAGTGCCGCAGTATTCAGGTTTCCGGCGCTCAGCATTGCCCCTGGCGTTCCGCCGGCATCCCCACCGTCCCGGTGCTCTGTTATGAGCTTTGGCTGGAGCCTTTGCGTAGATGATTCCGGGATTCGAAACGCGGGCACGAAAGGCTCAGCCGGTGCCAACCGCACGAACAGGTCGCGCCAGACTCGATTGAGCCGGTCGTTGAATTCACGCCGGATGATGGCAGACCGAACCTTGTCAACGGCTACTCTGATCGCATTGCCCTGTTCACGAAGGGTCTGCGCCCTCGCAAGTGCACGCTCGGCGCGTTGCTGCGCCTCGGAGTCGGCTGCGATTCCCTCTTCCACGTCCTTACGGCGTACGACTGCAGAACGAATGGCAGCGATATGGTCCGCGCCCCTACGCCGAAGTGAAAGTCGATTCTCTAGACGCGCTGCCTCGGACGAGAGAAGCGCATTCAGGCGCGCTGCGGCCGCTTCGAAGGACTCTCCCTCCTCAAGCGCAGGAGCGGTGATTGAAAGTGCAAACTCGCTCAATGTGTCGCGCGCGGCGGCTAGCGACACGTGGTGTGCCTGCGCCGCGCTCACTGCGCGCCGCGCCGCAACGTCCGCCGCACGCAATCGCCCCCCTGCGCGGAGCACCTCGATAACGCTACCGAGTTCATCGTTAAGTGTTCCAACAGAGGCTAATCGTCGGTCGAGATCGGCCAGAGCTTGCTCATCGACCCTGCGCGCGGCGATTGCTTCAATTTCCCGGTTCAGCCGCTCGACCGCGACCTGCGCTTCGCTTCGAGCACGACCAAGAATCAGCAATCGCTCTGCCGATGACGACAGCGTCCGGACCTTGTCGTGGACGTGCTCGCTGAGCGGAATGCTGCTTACTTCGCTAAAGTTACGATCGCAGACTGGGCAAGTCTCATTCGAAATAAACGCTGTCAGCTCAGCCAGTGCCGAGCCCAGACTACCCGCATTGCTCGACAGACGGGCGACTTCTTCGTCGATTGTGGTGCGCTGACGCAGCGCGACATCACGTTCATCCTGAGCTATTGCGTGCCGGGAAATATCGGCCCGCGCCTGCAATGTGCGCTCCGAAAGCAACTTTTGCTCCGCGCCAAGGCGGCCCATCGCCGCTTGTGCGAACTGTTCGGGCTCGCTTGGCAGCGAAACATCGGGTAGAAGCGCTTCGACGCGCTCACGAAGCGTGCTGACCCGTTCTCCATATTCCGATTCCCAGTGTTCAAAAGCCCTTCTGGATTCGTCTGCACCGGCTGGCGTCGTAGATTGGGACTTGATCGCACTTTGCGCGGCTTCGATCTCACGTTGAATCGAGGCCAGCTTTCGCTGCTGATCCGTCAGTCGAGCGAATGCTTCCGCGTCCTTCCCGTCAGCAAGAGCCGAAGCGACCTCACCCAGCATTTCCTCTGCCAATGTTGTGGAAATGCCCAATGTTGTACAAAGCGTCGAAAGCTCCCCCAACGCAATCCGAATTTGTTCATTCAGTCCATCACGCGTCTTCCTCTTGTCTGATAGCAACTGCTCAAGGCGCGACCTTTCATTTTCGGCCGTTTGCCAACCATCCACATTTTTGCGGACGTTGCGCACATCCGCCAGCGGCTTCAACCCGGCTTCGAGTGCGTCGAGCTGATCGAGCCCGAGCAGGTTGGCCACAAACTGCGCTAAAGGTGATGCCGCGTCGTTGCCCGCATCCTGATAGATCTGGAGTAACTGACCAAGCAGAGACTGCGGCAAGAACGCGCGTTCCCGGAAAAATGCGGCACGCTGATTGTCGAGTGCAGTGATCGATTGCGCACCTGCGGTGTCCAATACAGCCTTGAAGCTCTGCTCCGAGCTTTCCGCGAACGTTCGCAGGAGAACGCTACCCTCCGTCGCTGAACGATGAAGCAATTGCTTACCGTAGCCAGGGTCAGCGCGTTCGAGCGACTGGACTCGCCCGGTCAACGCCAACTCGACTGCGGATAGCAAGCTCGTCTTGCCTGCACCGTTCTCGCCATGGACCAGCACGACCCTCGCATCGAGTGGCGCATATATCTGGCCGCGAATGCTGCGAAAATTGTTGATGTCCAGGCTCTTGAGCTGGAGATCACTCATGACTGTTTCTCCTCTCCAGGTTCGGACCTGAACGCGCCATTGATCATCTGCGCTGCAGCCTCCGTCACGGCCTTCTCACCAGCCGTTGATGCGGCGATCACCGCATCGACTAGAGCCTTGTCCGTCCCTTCCGGAAGCTCCCGAACGAGCTGTTCCATCGATGGACCGCCACCTTCCAGCGCTCCCGCGAGTGGAACGGGAAGCGTCAATGGCAAGAGTGCTCGAATACGATCGTCAAGCTGATGTTCCGCCGCCTCGTTCGCCAGCTTGCCTTTATCGTCTAGCGCAGCACTGTCGACCTGCAATACGCGACAAGTCTCAGACAACGCTTCAACACCTTCGGCTAGCACTGCGCCAGCGAGAATCACCGTCACCACGTAGCGTGAGCGCGTAATGTCGAGCGCGCGGCTCAACGCCTCCACCCGGTGTCGAACGCGTGTACCATCCCGATCACCAAAGTCTCCCGTGGTGGTATCGACGAGGAGCACCAGATCGAGCGATCTCCCGCCGCTCCCATGCATTGCGCCAGTAAACGCGAACTCCACACCTGCAACCTTCAAGGGCGTGGACAGCTCACTGTAGCCGCCATGGCGGAGCCGTTCCTGGACGGCCTGTACAAGTGGCGAGCCGTTCACAGCATCATCTCCGTGATAAATTCCTGTTGCAGCGTCGCCGCATCATCGCAGCGGGTCAGCAACGCACCGAGACTAACATGGGTCTCGCCAACCCGCCCTGTCCGTCCGGGCGGCGTGCTTACGCGCCGCGCGCTTGCGCCGCTCCCCGCCATCTGATGCCAGACATCATCCGCATGAAGAACGACCGTAGTGTCGTTGGCGAAGGCGCCCCTGCTCTGGAGCGCAATCGCTTCCGAGGCCGACCTTACAACGAAGAGTTGACGATCAACCGCATCTGGACGAAGCGCGCGAGCCGTGATCACTCCGGACGTCAGCGCGTCGGACGTCGGTTGGCTCAACTGCCAAAGGCCGGACGTACGGCCATACTGGAGCAGCGACAATGCAACTCCCAGGCGTCCCAGCCCCATGGCAACAGCGTTCTGGTCGGCCGCCAGAAGATTGAGTGGCGAATTGCTCAGCGTCTCATACGCGTGCGGATTGGCCGGCAACGTACCACTGCGGAAAAGTGATAGCATGCGTGACCATAGCGCGATGGCGTGATTGACAAAGGCGGTCCGATTTGCCCCTCCGGTAGGAGGAACCGCGAGGTCCGAAATATCGTCTCGCAACGCTTTTAGCGAACACTCAAGCGTGTCTGCAATTGCTTCCTTTCCCAAGCCAGTGAGGGCAAGCCGCATCAACCGGTTGAGCTTGTCTCCGAGAAGGCGCAGCACGAGGGCGATCAGCACTTTCTCGCCCCAGGCACGCAGCAACGTGGCCGCATGAAGAACGCCGGGGTCCTTATTGTATGCATCGCCATAGGCGACGCGGAGCACGTCACGTTGCCCTTGCTGAATAACTTCCTCGCAGAAGATATGCGCCGGGGCCGCCGGCGCACACGGCCAAGCCCAGGCGTGCGCCGCTTTTGCCCGTGCAAAGAGCGCCTGAAGATTGTTGTCCTGGATCGATAGCCCAAGTACCAGCGTCTTGCGGGCAGTCGCCACTCCGACGACCGCGTTGCGCATCGCCGCGAATTCAGCATTCTCCGGCCAGTCCACGATCTGGGTGTGACTTCCAGTCAGAAAACGCCGAAAGATCAATGGCTCACGCGAGGCGTGCACGATGCAGCCATGAAACTTCAGCAGTTGTGCACGACCTGCAGGACCTCGCAGTTGGTCCGGGTCGACGACGACCTGCACAACTCCGTGCACTCCACCGCTCAACCGGTCAACGGCTGCTTCAATGAAACCGTCCCAATTTGCTGACGCAATTTCTTTTACTGCGCCCTCGAGAATCAGCATTGCAATGCACAGATGCTCTGCCGCAGGCGCCGCGGGATGCGCAAACGCCTGTCTGATATCAATCGCTTCCCACAGAACAAAGTCGGCCTCCGTTCCTGCGATACGGATATCCAGCACCCGCGAATATTTGTTCCATAGGCGATCGATGATCGCGCGACGCTCCGGCCATGCTGAAAGCGGCTGCGGGTATTGGGCTTCCACATGCGCTGGCTCGACCTCTGCAAGCCGAAGCGCCTCCTCAAGCGCCGGCAGATAGGCAGCGCTAGTTGCGGGCTCGATTGCTCTCTGGCGCAGGTAATTGAATGCCCGTTCGATGAGGTCGCCGAGATTGGGAGCCTGACGTGAAATTCCGGAACCGACCCACAGGGCAAACTCGCCGTTTTCGACCGCGTCCGCAACCGAAGCGAATTCAGCCTCGAATTTCTCGAGCACCTGCCGCACTGTGATTTCGTTAGCTGTTGGAGACGCAGCCATGCTCATTCTTCCCCGCTTGCGATGCCAGTCGGACCGACCCTTCAGGCGACAATGTAGTATGTTCCCCGCGATGATATTTTACCAAGGCGGCGCACCTGGCGGGCTTCATGTTGCCGACCTACGCCGCGCTGACGAAACAACAAAGAAAACAAAGAAAAAACTTACCCACCTCATGCATTACGCATAGATACTCGATTGAAACATCAGTGCTACGGGGATGCGACGACATCGACTCAGTTCTGCTGTAGCCGACGAAAGCAACGATCAAGACCGATGAACAAGAGCTATAAATTTACCGAGAAGCGCCGTTTCGCGTGGACGTTACTTCGCAAACGAACCAGCATCAAACTCGAACCGGCATCTATCTGCTTTAACGGCGGAACGCACCATCCTCTTGCTGTTCGCAATATTCAGGAGGAGCCGGCACCGTTTCCCGTGTCGATATTCCGGGTGACACAACTGCAGATCGACGTCGCCAGTGATCACAAAGTCTTTACCTTCCGGCTGATTGCGAAGCCTGCCCGTGCGACTGAACTTCAGCGAAAGATCATCGAGACTGCCCGAACTGCCATGACACAGTTCATGGATAAGCTGGCCGCTCAGGTGACGGCGATCGAGACGGCGAAATCCGAAACGTACGCCGAACTGTCGTACGTCCGTCACTCGCGGGGCCAGCGTCTCGCCGAAGCTTATTTGAAGAGTGCTGAGTCCATTCGCTCACGACTAGCGACGTGTGCGGCGTGGGATCTGCTCGATGTCGATCAGAAAGAGCGGGGCGCCGCACTCGGCGTTCGCATGGACGCACTCTTTCCTTATCTGAAGGACTGGCCTGAGACGCGCAAAGTGCACAATGAAAAGTTCGTCTTGCACTTCGCCCAACATGAGCAGCTCTACTTCAGGAAGGTCGAGAGCAGCCCGCTAACGAAAGAACAGGTGGAAGCCGCCTTGACGTTTGACGATGCCACAGTCGTCGTCGCCGCCGCGGGTTCTGGAAAGAGTTCCTGCATTGTCGGCAAAATTGGCTTCGCCCTGAAAGCGGGTCTGTTCCGGGATGATCAGATCCTCGCCCTAGCCTTCAACAAGGATGCAGCCAGACAATTGCAGGAACGGTTGAATGGCAAGCTCGCGCCAGTACTTGGACGTCGCGTGAACGTGGCATCGAAAACATTTCATGGATTCGGATTGTCGATTCTGCTTCAGCATTACGGAGCGGACTACGAACCCAGGGTGCTGAAAGAAGAAGGCAAGGAGGAAGGTCGTTTTCTCAAAACTGCCATCGACGGGTTGCTCGCGAACGACCCCGCATTCCAGACGGCACTGACAGAGTGGATGCTGACAGCCGCCTACGAAGACCCACAACCGCTCGGGTCAACAGAAGATCTCAAGGACTGCGAGCGGCGTTACGAGGAATGCTGCCGGGAGTGTATTCGGGCGAAGAATAACGCATCCAGAAAGTCCTACGAACCGACGATTCCAACGTTTTCAGACAAGCTTTACGTTCGATCGCTTCAGGAACGTAGCATCGCCAACTGGTTGCTGATGCACGGAATTCCGTTTGAGTATGAGGCTGCAGACTGGGAAGCAGGAAAGCGTCTCGGCCTCCCGCCGAAGACGCCGACGAGCCGCAGACCGCCGTACACCCCGGACTTCACCTACCGCGCCACGCGCACGCTACCGGACGGCAGCCCGGGTTCAGTGCGGGTCGTCCACGAACACTTCGCACTCGACTCAAGCGGTAACGCTCCCGAATGGATGGGCGGAAAGCGATACGTCGAGCAGGCAAAAGGCAAGCGTAAGATGTATAAAGAGTGGGTCAGCGAAGCATCACGCACCACCGGTGAGCGGATCCACTTTTTCGAAACGCGCTCCGCCGACCTGTACGATGGCTCCATCTTCCACAAGCTTCGAACCTCGTTGGAATCTCAAGGGATCACGATTGGATCGCCGAGCCCCGAGATTGCATCAAGAGCGCTTGCCAGTTTTCGGGAGTCTAACGAACACGAACGACTTCTGACTGACTTCGTCGCTCGCTTCAAGGAATCGGGACTGACGAAGGATGAAGTGACACAAGCTGGCACGATCTCCGAGAACCCGCATCGGGCCCGGCTCTTTCTGCGTGTGGCGTTCAGACTATTCGATGAATACGAACGTGCACTGCATGGCGTCAGTGCTACGCCGGAGCGGATCGACTACGCGGACATGCTCCGCGATGCCCAGCGCCTGCTCGCGGAAAAGAAGGTGAAAGTACCCTACCGGTTTATTCTGGTCGATGAATTTCAGGACATTTCTGCCCTTCGCGCGAATCTGGTGAAGGCAGTCCTCGATCAGGCCCCGGAGGATTCCATCGTATTCTGTGTCGGCGACGATTGGCAAACAATCAATCGGTTCGCTGGTTCAGACGTCAGCATCTTCACGGGCGCCGAAGCATATTTCCACCGCCATGTTGAATTCCTCAAACTGAACAAAACATTTCGGTGTACCCAGGGCATTGCCGACGTTTCGCGCGAATTGGTCATGCACAACGAAAACCAGTTCGACAAGGATGTGAAATCGCATTATCCGTTGATCTCGGACACCGTTCGGATTGTGGAGCACGGAGCCACAGCAGCCGAACGGCGACAAGCGCTCATCAGCGAGCTTGATCTCATCGCCCAAACCGGAAAGGACATCATTTGCGCCACGGCCGCTGCGGTACAAGGCAAGCTGCCGGCCGAGAACGAAATCCCCTCAGTACAGATCCTGCGCAGAACCCAGACCGATTCGAGCGCGCCTGAGGGCCTGGACGACGAATTTCTTGACGACCTCAAAGGAAGATACAAGAAACGCCTGACGATCCTTGTGATGAGCGTACATGGCTCCAAGGGATTAGAGGCAGACTTCGTGATAATTCCGGGTCTCGACTCGGGCTTCCGGGGCTTCCCCGATGATCGGCCAGCGGAATGGCTTCTGGACCTCGTGCTGCCACGGATTACTGATCCGGCTGAGGAAGAGCGCCGGCTGCTTTATGTCGGGCTAACAAGAGCTCGCTACCAATCCACGGTACTCGTCGCAGCGGAAAGGCCAAGCCAGTTTGCTCTCGAACTCGCCGCAAACGCCGACACCTCACCGGCGATCGAGTGGATTCGCCACGACAGCCAGCGTGCTCCGTGCCCACGCTGCCAGATTGGTTCTCTCGTACTTCCTGGCACCCGAACGTCTAAACGGGTGTGCACCAGGCGTAACTCGTGCGGATTCCGGGAAAGACCATAGTCCGGTTTCTGGAAGGATCCCTCGCGCAGCCTGGATCGACCAGCAATTCGGGCGTGCAACCTGGCCTCTTCATCAACAAACAGGTAAGCAGATGTAACGGTGATACCTATCGTTCCGTCCGCAAAGCTGCCGTGAACTCACCGCGCCCGCTGTCATATCACGGTGTTACCTTTGCGCGTCTATTGCGGACGACGAACCTCTGCGGATAATCGGACACGGCAAGTGCCATACGGAGCCGTGCGAAATGGACCAGGTAATGCGCATGAAGGACGTCGTCAAGAAAATCGGCCTCTGCCGAGCTACCATCTATTCGATGATCAGCCGGGGAGAATTTCCGCGCCCCATCCGCATCGGTGATCGCGCGACCGGATGGCGTGAATCCGAACTGGAAGCGTGGCTTGCCAGGCGGTCAGCGGCGAGAGAGCAGGCATCACCCTTTCCCAAAAGTCACTGATCGTCCCTTCCCTTGCGGGCACTACGCCTCACCCGCTACCAGCATCGTTCCCCTGCACCCGGGAGAGCCGCACCGGTAGACGTAGCACTGCCTGGTCTCGTCGTCGGCCGGCTCGTCGGTCACTAACTGGTAGTCCAGAAACGGCTCGTCGCCAGGCGCGATCGCGACCGACGCATGGATAAAGACGCGATCGTCGATTTCGATGGCCTCACAATTTGCATCGCACGAGTGATTGAGCCAGCGCGCGCTGTTTCCCCGTTGCCCACCATCGATCACGCGTCCGTCCGACAGCCCGAAGAAGTAGGTGTGACCAGACACGCCCGACTTCCGGTGTTGCCTGACCGCTGTCTGCCACCTGATCAGATCACCCTTGTATTCGAGAATCCGCTCGCCGGGTTCGAGCGCCTGAAGCGCGAATACGCCTCGCCCATGCACGGGCGAGCGCCGGACTACCACACGTCGCTGCATGACCTGCCATTCCTCTCTCTCATTGTCGAAGTGAAGTATAGGGTGGCCCTTACTGCCTATGTATATTTCTTGAAGTACTTCGCCATATTCCAGACTGCGAGCAGCATCATCACCGAGACCGGCCAGAAGAGGAGATAGGCCGGCAGGCACAACGGCGCGACAAGCCATACGATGGCCGTCAGCGGTATCACCCCAAATGCAAGCGCACGCTTTGCATGGTGATAGCGGGTCGCAGATTCGTGGCCGCCCTGTGCCCGCCTGACGTGACGCGCCACCAGTCCATCCGTGAGCGCGACCGCAATGGCCAGCACAAACTGCGGGATCGTCATCAGCAACATCGAGACGCGAACGCCGAACAGCTTCATTCCGACCATCGCCACGATCAGCACCTCGCGTGTCGATCCTGTAAATGCGGGCCGCAGCATGGAGCCGAGCCCTTGGGCCGGCAATGTCCCGGCCTGCCACGCGCGCGCTGAGGCATCAACGCCCGTCCAGCCAAACCAGCTCCAGTACGCGAGGTCTGCTGCGCGCTTTGCGAGTTCGCGATCCGATGTCTGTTCCAGGTAATAGCGAAGCAGCGTCTCAATCCCGCTCACGGGATCGTCCCGCCATAAAAAGTGGGCTGCTGCGATGTCAGCCAGCACCGACAGGAGCGATGCCAGCACCAACCATAGCGTCGCATGGATCGCCAGATCGACGATCCAGAAAAACGACTTCACACCGTCCGCATTGCCATCCCGGCGCGTCGCGCTCATGCCCACTCCTCTCAGAACCCGGCACCCTTGCCTTCGACCGCCCAGGGTTCGCTGGCTGAAGGCTGGGTGTGGCTGACGACTGGCAGGAAGCTGCCCACCGCGCCGCCGATAACGTCCGGCGCCACGCCGCCTGCATCATCGAACGGCGATACCGCCTGCACATAGGACGCGTATTTCGCGCGCATATCGGCCACCACCTCATCCAGTCCGGGTAGCATGATGGGATCGTTCTCCTCCAGCAGCGGCAGCCGCACCTTCACCAGTTGCCCGCCCTCAATCAGCGCGAAGGCCTGCCCCTTTGGCAACTGGGTGAGATCGGCGGGCTGCAGCATCGGCACAGGGCGTACCGAAATCTGGTCGTGCGTCTGCGCCGTGAAATGCACGCCCTCCCCGCGTCGCACCGCATCCGTCGCCGACGAGGCGAGCGTCAGCATCTTCACGTCGACCATCGGCAACTGGTCGGTGAGGATCTGCGCGGTCGTGACGTACTTCACACGCAGCATCACGAGCGTGTTGAAGTTGCCGAAGATCTGCTCGGCCTTGGCCCGCGAACCGATCTTCGCTTCCACGTCGGCGCTCGTCTGCGTGTAGGCCGTCACCTGATAACCGGCCCCGCCCGCCTTGTTCACCATCGGCACGAATTCGTCGCCGACCAGTTCGTTGAATTCGTCGGCGTGGATCGATACGCGGCGCTTGCCGCCTGCGCTGCTCTGGCCATAACCGTGTCCATACTTGTAGATCCGGCCTGCAGTTGACGTGAGATCCGCAAACATCGCGTTGCCGACTACACCCGCGACCTCGAAGTCGGACAGCGCATCAAGCCCAACATAGACAATGCCACCACGGTCCATCACCCGGTTCCAGTCGAACACGGGGCGCGGGTCGTCCGGGTCACTGTAGTCGGGCGACAGCAACTCCGACGTGCGCCCTGTGGTGAGCTTTTCCAGGAGCGGGTAGAGGGATGAGATCAGCTTGTCGAAGTACGAGCGCTCGTTGCTGATCACCGAGAGCAGGCCGTTCGCGATCGGATCGGTCCAGCCCTGCTGACGGATCAGGTTCGCGACCTGCAGCACTTCCTGGTTGCGCTGCAGGCGCATCGCCTGCTTCGCCTCCTCCTTCTCAAGCGGCTCCAGCCCATCTTCCCAGCCTGCGTGATCGCGATCGAGCCAGAAGCGGAAATACCGCAGCGCCAGCCCGTCGATATTCACCGCATTCTGGTAGATCATCTCGTAGGTCGGACGGATGCCAAGCGCGCTCATCGCACGGGCCATCACATTCACGAAGCGCCAGACGAAATCGCGGAACGCGGCCGACTGGCCTTCCTTCGGCAGGTTGCCCGCGATGCGGGTCGCGACCTCCGTGATCCGCGAATAAGTGCCGATCGGGCTGTAGCGCGCGGAGCGGTCCGGGTAGCCGAGGTGGAAAAACGTGAACTCGCCCTCGCGCCCGCAACGTTTCGCCTCCGCATACATGCGTAGCAGCAGGTCGACGTCGCCCTTCGGATCGAACACGATGACGATATCGCCGCGACGGATGTCCTGGGCGACCAGGACCTCGCACAGCCGGGTCTTACCGACGCGCGTCGTGCCGAGCACCACCATGTGACCGACACGCTCGCCGAGGTCAAACCAGACATCGCGCTCCTCCGGTTCGACACCGTGCAGGGCTGGATCGCCGCCAACCGGTGGCAGTGGCGCCACGGGATTCCACCATCCGTGCCGCCGCGTGATACGCGCAAGCCGGCCGTCGGGATAGCGCCGCTCGTGATCCCGGGCGTGGTCATAGAGATCGCTTCGGGCGAGCAGTCGCCGATTCTCGGGAAGGCGGCCCTGATACAGGCGCTGGGTGTGAATGCTGCTCCAACGGAAACCGCGGCCGAGGAACACCTCCCGGTTCGAGCACGGAATCGCCGCGGCCGGGATCACATACTGCGGCAGGCGCCGCAGGTTGCGCTGGAAACGGATCAGTTGCCACGCCTGCCGGACGCGCACCCAGGCCAGGGCGAGCAGCCCGAGAGTGGTCACACCGCCTGTCGCGGGGGTGAGCAGAAACAACGCGGGGTGGGACCAGAGCACGCCCGTAGCGGCAAGCGCGGCCGCCGACGACAGCAGTTCGACGGGTCTGCGAAAGCGGTTCTCGACTGGATGGCCCATCACCTGTCCGCTCGCGCCCGGCGTCTACGTCCGCGACGAATGCGGCACGCTGTCACCGCCGCCGTCCTGCGCCGGCTTCTGCTTCGACTGGATCATCGCGTTCGGCGGCGGAACAGGGTTAAAGAAGCGCTCGGGCTCGGGCACGAGCATCACGGACAGTTGCCGTCCACCCGCACCCTTGATCGTGTAATGAAGCAGGTAGGATCGCGCGGCACCACCCGAATCCGCCGCCACCGGATAGCCCGATTTCTGGAAATCGCGCTGCACCTGTTTCCATGGCTCAGGCATTCTGCCGTCTTCTGCCGATGTCTGTTCGATCGCTTCCGGGTGCGCCTGCGCGAAGTCGCGGAAGACGGCTGGCGTGACCAGCAGCATGCCCTCCGGTACAAAATGCACCCGCGCCATCGATTCGTTGTACGGCAAAGCGCCGGTTGCAATCCCTTCCTGGACCCAGGCCATGAAACGCTCGGCATTCGGTCGCGGTTGCCGCCCGCCCTCGCGTGAAGCCACGGACCGGGCCGGCGCCTTCGCTTTCTGCTTCGGGCGCATCGGTGGGGCGACCTGGTCGGGCACATACTCGTCTGCCGTATGCGCTTTCCCGTCGCGAACTGCTTCGGCCTGCAACGTCGATGCGCTCTCGACATCCGGCAGAAACGCCGGCGCGTCGACGCGCGAAGCCGGCTTCGGGACATCAGTGGTTGACACCGGTATAAGTTCATCGACTGCTGCGCCAGTCAGATCAGGCATGACGAGCAACATGGGCAACGCTGCGTCGGTTCCCGCCGTGGGCGCGCCCTCATGAACGGCCGTTGCCTCAGCGGGTCCGGGTTGATCCGGCTCGTCCGCGTCCGGCGAAGCGGACTGGACGTCTACCGTATTGCCTAGCGGCGCCGGGGACGCATCCCCGACCGGCTGTGACTGCACGTCCATACCAGCCTCCGCAGCCTCGACCACCCGCACCGCACCGGGCGGGAGCGCACGCGGGTACTGCCCTGGATCTGCGTACAGCCGGTCAAGCGGAAAGCGCAGCACAGTAAAGGTCTGTTTCCAGGTTCCCACCGTCACCTCGACGGTCCAGATCGCGCCGCCCTCCGGCGTGGAAACGAGCGCGCCGTACTCCTGCCAGGTGTCGAAGAGCCGGTTGTTATCAGCCGGGATACCGGCCGCACCAGGCTGCTGCCGTTCGTTTCGGGCCAGCCATGCCCGCACGGCCTCGGCAAGCGTCTTCGCGACACACCACAGGGATCCGCCATCGCAGTACCCGGTGGCGCCCGCACGATTCATCGGCAGCTCGCCTTCGGCGAGCAACCGCCGCAACCCGCCCATCAACCGCTCGATCAACGGAACCGCGCGGGCTGTCGCAAAGCGGGTGCGAGGGCCCGAGAGCAGGTTCTGCGCAACCGAGCGCCGGTCCGCCTCCCCAACGATCTTCGCGAGCGCCCCGTCCTTCGCGCCAGCGTCGCCGGAGAGATACGCTGCCAGTTCGTCGATGACTGGCGGATATTCTGCGAGCCAGGCGAGCGATGCGGAGGGGACGAGGCGCTGGAGCAGCACAATGGACAGCCGCGCGTGCTCGCCATAGTCACGCTGTGCCGGCTCCGGAAAATCTACCCGGTACCACTCGCCGCCCTGTCCGTTCATGCTGCCCGCCAGCGGCACCCAGGGCCGCGCGGTCGTGCCACTCACGATTTCTATATTCAGGTCTGCCAGGGGTTTTCCGATGTCGTGCAGCAGCGCGGCGGCCAGCACGGCATAGCTGCATCGCGCGCCGTGCTGCATCTGGTCCTCGGGACTGGCGCCGAGTGGCAGCCGGTATCCCTCGCGGAAATGCAGCGCAGAACGCGCCACCTCGAACAGATGGATCAGCAGGCCACCGGGCTGTGCATGATGATGGGATTCCGATGCGGGCAATAGCTGCACGAATTCGGCGAGTTGCTGAATCAGCGGCTCGACGTCCCTCCGCTCGCTCTCCGCCGACAGGCCCAGGCTGCTTCCGATACTACGGACTGTGCCCTGCATGCCGGTTCGCACAAGGAGCTCACCTGACGCGAGCACTGGCAGATGCTGCGCAGACGGCGGCGGGCGCCGCAGTGTCGGAACAGCGACGGATGCAGCAGGCAACGCTGGCTGGGAGAGCCTCGTGGACGCCGCTGAAGCGCGTCCCAACCAGATCAGGGCGGTACTAAGTGCCATGTGGGTTCGCAGGCGGTGAGTGCAATCGGTTAGTTCAATCGGCTTGCGCGGCGTGCGCAATGCCTCGTTCAACTGTCGCCACAGTACGCAGTCGCCCTCACTCCCGGTCCGGAATAACTGCACGGCATGCGGGCGTCGCATGCAGTCATGTCGAACGCGTCGAGACCGGAAGCCGCGGTCAGCCGGGCGGTCCTTTCCCTCGCCCTTTCCGACGTTTCCCGGCGTGCGCCGCGGCGCTTTTCTCCCTTGCTGCGAGCGCCTTTTTTACCCTTCACCCTTTGCGCCTTTCAGCGGGTGAAGCGACTCATCCCAAGCTTCACCCGTGGCCTTTGGATAAGGCCCTTCCCTTTTCGTCGCCCTTTGTTCCCCTTGCCTTTGTAGCCTTCCGCCAACGCCTTTGTATCGCGCTGGACAGTCTGTCCTGGCAACGACCTGGCGACCGGGCAGTCCGCAAAAACCTGCTGCCCCGGACGCACACACGGGCAGGTATCCGGCCCCTCCGCGCGCCATCGCTGCCTACAGTGAACCCGTCGGTCCGCTCCCCCTGGGCCGACGCGCGCTGTTGGCCTGCCGGGATGCTCCCCGCGTCCGGCAGGCTCTTTTTCTGGTCACAGGAAGCGTGGGGGCGACGGCAAACGGATGAGGTCTAACGTGAAGCGTGGGTGGATCGTTCTGGCGGGTTTAGTGATGTCCGGACTGGCGTTCAGTTGCCGGGCCGACTGCATCGATGACGCCGCGCGCTTTCATCACGTGAACGTGCGGCTCGTCCGCGCAATTGCCACCGTCGAGTCCGGGCAGCACGCGAACGTCGTCCATCTGAATGCCGACGGCAGCACCGATATCGGCTTGATGCAGATCAACAGCCGGTGGCTGGTGACGCTCTCGCGCTTTGGCATCTCGCGCGCCGATCTTCACGACGGCTGCACCAACGCCTATGTCGGCGCATGGATCCTCTCGCAGAATCTTCACCGACTCGGCGTGAACTGGGACGCCGTGGGCGCCTACAACGCCGGGGCGCACGAAAAGCGCATCGCGTACGCACGCCGCGTGTATCGGGCACTCAACACGACCGCCTCACGCTTGCCTTCTGCATCGTCCGACTTCACGGTCGTTCAGCAAGGTGCGCAGGCGTCCGGGCTGATCGCGAAACTGTTCCAGCCTCTCACATGGGGAAGCGATCAATGAGCCGGTTGACGTATGAATACGCGCTTGAGGTACTGAACGACTACCTCGGTCCGCTGCAAACTATGCTCGCGGATCCTGACGTGCAGGAAATCATGGTCAACCGCGCAGACGCGATCTTCGTCGAGCGCAACGGAAGCGTCACATACGTCGCCGGGTGCGAGCTCGATCCCGATGCGCTCGACCGCGCCATCACGATCCTCGCGAACGTCAATGCAAAGGAGCAGACCCCGCTGCTCGACGCGAGGCTGCCTGGCCTGCGCCTCGCCGCTGCCCGGCATCCGGTTGCCGTACACGGCGACATGATGTCGATCAGAAAGCATTCTCGTCGACGTATTGGACTTGCCGACTATGAGTGCAGCGGCGCGTTCGACGTACTTCGAGGTGCGTCACCGCTCACCGCGCGCCGCCGCAATGCCGCGCTGCTGGAGCGTCTGGCTGAGGGCGGTGCTGCGCTGCGCGAGTTCTTCGAATGGGTCATGCACGAGCGCATCAATGTTGCGTTCTCTGGCGGGACTTCATCGGGCAAGACGACCCTGCTCAACGCGATGATCGACGCGGTGCCACAGGAAGATCGCGTCGTCACCATCGAGGACACGGCTGAGCTGCAGGTGCATACGCCCAATCACGTTGCGTTCGAGACCAATCTCGGCATCACGATCCGCGACCTCGTGCGCTTTTCGCTGCGCGTGCGCCCGGACCGGATCATCGTCGGTGAGGTCCGTGGTGCCGAGGCTTTCGACCTGATGGAAGCGCTGAACACCGGACATCCCGGCTCCATCGTCTCGTTTCATGCCGACTCTTCCGACACCGCGCCCGCCCGGCTGGAATCGCTGATCCGGATGAGCGACGAAGGCCGGCTCCTGTCGATCGATGACCTGCGCCAGAAAATCGCCTCCACATTCCGGTTCTTCGTGCACGCCGAGCGTCAGGGTGCAGTGCGTGGTCCGGTCGAAATCCGCGAGGTGCTCGGCGCCGGGAATGGGCGCTACCAAACACGTTGCCTCTTTTCCCGTTTCGCCTCGCTTGAGGAGATGTTCCATGCGTGATCAACATCATCGCACCCGCCTGCTCCGCAGCACCGGCCGGGTCATCTCCGCATGCCGCCAGCACGGCGCGGATCTGCGCGATGCATGGCGAACCGTCTTCGTCCGGCACCACCGGGCGCTGCGCCTGGTTTTCGCGGCCCTATGGCTCGGCACGATTCCCGCCATCGCGCATGCCGGCATCTGGAACGGTGGCCTGTGCACCGTCTACCAGGACGTGCTCGATAACGAACTGCTGGAGGTCGTCTCGCTCTCCGCGCTAGTCGGCTCGATCGTGCTGTGGCTGCTCGACGACGGCCGCAGCAACATCAAGACGCATGTGCTGCGCGGCGTGCTCGGCACGCTGGCGATCCTGAACATGCCGCTGCTCTGGGCGCAGGTGTTCAACCATGGTGCCGCATGCACGGGCAGCATCTGAGGGGCTGATATGGAAACGCTTCGTTCCTCCGGGCACGGCGCATCCGGCGAACCACCCGATCCGCAGGATCCGGCGGACCCGCTTGCGACACGCGTTCGCAAGACCATGCTTGAACCCTTCCTGCTGTTCGGGATCGACCGCAAATGGTGTATCGCCGAATGCGCCATCGTCATCACGTTCGCAGCAGGTCTGCGTAACGGCTGGGTGCTGCTCGCGGTACTGGTCACGCACCCTGTGCTATGGCTCGCTGTACGGCGCGACCCTGACCAGATCCGCTGCTATACGAAATACAGCCGTCAGGGCGACTACTACGAGCCCCGCCAGTTGCTGCGCCAGAAGATCAATGCCCGTCCCAAAGGCTTTGCCCGGGGGATGCCGTGCTGAAGCCATCTGTCGCGCGCTCGGCATTACCCCTCTCTCCATACGATGCGGAATCGCTTGCACAGGTCGCGCTGCGCACCAATGGTGATCGTCGTTCGACCGCCGAGATGGTGCCGTGGCTGTTCCGCTTCAGTGACTCGCTGATCGTCAACAAGGACTCGTCGGTAATGGCAACGTATGAGTTCTCGGGTCCCGATGCCGATGCGCTATCGACCGGCCACGTGCTCGAATTGATGGACAACCTCATCACGTCGCTGCGCGACATCGCGCGACGGCTCGTGACGATGTGGTGGACAGTGCACCGCCGCCGCAGCGCCCGGTACCTGACTACGCCGATGCCGGACCCGATTTCGCAACAGGTTGACGATGCGCGGCGCGACACGTTCGAGCGTGGCGCGAACTATGCGAACCGCCACTTCGTCACGTTCGCACTGGCTCCCGAAGTCGGACTCGACCGGTTTGCGGGAAAGGTCACGCACGGCATGACACATGACCGGTTACCGATCGTGCAGTCGCTGATTCAGGCGGTGCGCGGCACCTTTTCCGACCAGTACCTTTTCGCGTATGCAGCTTCGGAACTGGCTGCCGTCGTCGAGACCTTCGAGAATATCCTGTTCGGATTCGTCGCCGGCAATCCGCGACTGGCCTGCCGGCGACTCCGCGGTGACGCACTGGGTGCATTCATGCACGCGTGCTGCTCGCCGCCCAGCGATCACGTGCACACCGTACCGGTACCGGATATTCCGGCACTGGATCTCGCGATGTGCGACACCGAGGTCCGTCCCGGTCACGACTACCTGCACTTCTACTCGCACGGCCGCCAGCGCTTCGCGATCGCGGCCGGCATCCCTGCCCGGCGTGACTTCTGGCCGGACAGCGTACGACCCACGAGCCTCGACGGCCTGCTGAAGGTGCCCGGGGAACTGACGGTCAGTCACTGCTTCCGGCTCACCACGCCGACGGCCGCGATGCGCTTCATCGACAGCATCCGCCGCTATCACGAGGGGCGGCGGCTTGACACGCGCTCGCTGCTGGCCGCTACGCTGCGCGGCGGAGACACCTCGGGCGCCCGGCAGAACCCCTCCCGCTCGAGTGCCGCGGACGATGCCAACCGGCGTATCGGCAAGGTCGAGATGGCCGAGGAAATGTATGGGTACTACAACCTGTCAGTCCTTTCCTTCTCGCCCGTTTTCGAGACCACGCCGTTCGATGATGACGTCGCCGTCGAAACGGCGTGGACGCAGGCAGTCGCGACGCACCGGGCCGTCGAGGAAGCGCTGCGCGCGGCGCACTTCACGCCGGTACGCGAAACCCTCCACGCCTTCTCGGCCTTCGCGACGAGCATCCCGGGCATGTGGCGCGAATGCGCGCGATGGTCGTTCATCGACACAGCGGCATTGGCACGACTGCTGCCACTGCGCGGCGTGTCGGACGGGCACCGGATCAACGCGCATCTGACGAAAGAAACCGGCACGTTGTGCCCCGCGCTGGCCGCCTTTCCGACCGAGTTCGGCACGCCCTACTGGTTCACTGCGTTCCTCGCCGACGTCGGGCACATGCTGATTTGCGGGCGCACCGGATTTGGCAAGACGATCTTCATGCTGCTGTGCGCGACGCTGTTTCGCAAGTATCCGGATGCGCGGCTGTACGGGTTCGACAAGGACCTGTCGATGCGTATCCCGACGATCCTCCAGGGCGGACGCTACCTGCAGTTCGATCATGACGCAGCCGGCGCTTCCGATGACGAACGTGCACAGATGAACCCGCTCGTGCTGCTCGCGGACCTCCGGCACCGGGAATTCCTCGTCGAATGGATCGTGATGCTCGTCCAGCAGCGCGGCACCTACCGGGTAACCGCGGGCGATCGCCGCGAGCTCGAAACCGCGCTCGCCGCCACGCGCAGCCGCAGCGACCGGCGGCTGTGGCGACTGCGTACGGTCCACGCGTCGCTGCCTGCCGGTCCACTTGCCGACGAACTGGCACTGTGGGTTGGTCCAGCCGTCCACGCGCACTATTTCGACAATGTGCACGACAGCTTCGACCATGACTCGAACGCTGGCCGCTGGGTGTCAATGGCGACGGACCGGATTCTCGCCAGTCCGGCCATTGCCCGCCCGTTCCTGTCGTATGTGACGTACCGCATCCAGGATTCGCTCGAGCAGCGGCGCGCCACGGGCGTCATCGGTCCCACGCTCGTGATGCTTCCGGAAATCTGGAACCTGCTGGACGACGATACGTTCGCCGCGCAGATCGGCAACTGGATCGTCACGATGCGCAAGAAGCTCGGCTGCGTGTGGATGGATGCGCAATCGCCCGAGCAGGTCTCGACCTCGAAGATCTGGCCGCAGATCCGCGACAACGTGCTCGTGCGCGTGTTCGTGCCGGTCGAAAATTTCACACCGTCCGCGAAAGCGGCTTACCAGCGTGATTTCGGTCTGTCCGACGCCCAGATCCGCACGATCCAGCAGCTCGTCGCCAAACGCGACTACTTCGTGACCGAACAGGGCGGCGCGTCACGTCGCATCTCTGTGCCACTGGACCCCACGTCGATCGCCATCCTGCGATCCGAGATGAGCGCCCAGCTCATGTTCGACCGGCACCTGCATTCCGGGCGCCCTGACTGGAAAGATCGCTACATCGAGGAAGCGATGAATCAGTCCAGCGGGAGTGCGATTTCAGCATCGGAACAGGAAGCTCATCATGCGTAAGCCAACGATTCCCGGCGCGGCGCTCGTCGCTGTCCTTTCGATGATGCTGCACGCGGGTGCGGCGCGCGCCGGTGGTGGCATTGACGGAGGCGCCACCGAAATCACGCAGTTGCTGAACCATGCCGAGCTGGCTTCTTCGGTCGCCCAGCAGGCGCAGATGGTCGAGCAGAACGTCCAGGCACAGATCACCCGCCTGCAGCAGTACGTGACGATGGTCCAGAACCTGAAGCAGGTTCCCACCTCACTGATCGACCAGACCATCGCTCCCTACCGCACACAGCTTGCGAGCTTCCAGTCGTTGTCGACCGCCGTCACGCAACTGCAGCAGGCGGCCACCGCCACGAATGGGCTCTTCGGTCGCAGCCTCACCGAGATGAACACGACGGGCATGTCGCCTTCGCAGTGGCTGTCGGCCTACACGTCGCTCGCCTCGACACGTGGCGGTCTGTATCAGCAACAAATGACACAGGACATGCAGAACCTGGACACGCTCGCGCAGCGCGCGCAGAACCTGCAGCAGATCCAGTCACAGATCCCAGGCGTCACGGGCAATGTGCAGGGCCTGCAGATGCTGAACCAGCAGTCGAATGTGCTCGCTGGCGAGATGGTCGACCTGCATGCGCTCGTGCAGCGCCAGGTTGCGCAGCAGATGCAGGACAGGATCGCACAGTCCCAGGCCCAAGGCAACGCGGCACAGCTTGCTGCCGCCCGTGCGGCGGCGCTTGGCCAGACCAACCAGCAGGAGCAGCAGACGACGCAGGGCGCGCCCGACTTCGATCTGCTGCAGGACCAGTAGGAGAACCAGGGATGCTGCTGCGCTGGCTGATCCGCCATCTCTGTGCGACGCCCGCCGAGTTGCGCGTAGTGCTGCACGCGCTGCAGCAATACCGTGTGCACAGCCGCGTGCCGTTCGAAGAGCGTGATCCGCACTGGTCGTTCGACCGGCGCATCACCCGCAGCGTACGTCTGTCGCTGCTCGTCGGACTGCTAGTCGTGCACGTCGAGAGCCCACAGATTTTTGCAGCAGCCTGGATCGCGCTGCCGCTCGCCGTGCTGCTCGCGTTGCTGCGGCTCGGCGGCGCCCTGCGATAGCGAACCGCTCACCACGCTGCGAACAGGTCACAACAGGTCACGACCATGAACGACGTCATTTCCGTGCTCAACGCACTCTTCACTGCGATGCAGGCGAAGGGGACGAGCCTGCAGACGCTCTTCCTGTCGGACGGCTTGGATCTGCTCGCCGCGCTCGGCCTGGTCATGGCGACGTGGCATGTGTTCCTGTGGCTGCTCGAAGGCGACTTCCCTGGCTTCTTCGTGAACATGTTCCGGCATCTGATCCGGTGCGCGGTAATTCTCGTGCTGCTCACGGCCTGGTCCAGCACCGTGCATAGCTATTTCGTCGACAACATGCAAACGATGGCGTCACGTGTATCGGGCGGTGAGGGCGATCCCGGTGACCTGCTGCGCGCGCTCGTCAATGCCGCCTCGACCATCATGCAGGGCGTGCGCACGGAAGCGGCACAGGTGTGCGAGCAGGTACCCGACATCACGCCCGATGGCGTGGTGATTCCGAACACCGACCATCAGGTGTGCGGAGCCGCGAATGATGCCGGAGCGAACTCCGCGGGCCTGAACTCAATCTGGACCCTCGTCAAAAACCTGCCGTTGATCCTGCTCGCATTTCTCGCGAAGGCGCTCGCGGTCATCGCGATCGCGCTGATGACGATGATCTTCGTGGTGGTCGTGCAGTTCGGCTCGTTTCTGCTCGATATTGCCTTCTGCGTTGGGCCCGTGCTGATTCCCTGGTATGTCCTGCCAGCCGGCGAATTCCTTTTCAATGGATGGCTCCGCTTCACGATTTCCGCAGGGCTCTTCAAGGTCGTCGCGTGGCTGATGATGGCGATCGTCAACAGTGGTGTACTGCCTGGCATCCAGAGCCTCGTGCAACAGGCTGCCGCACAGAACGGTACGAACAGTGACGCCTACTACGCGACGAACTACCTCGCGATGCTTGCGCTCGCGCTGATATGCGGTGTCGGGGCCTTCATGATGTGGCAGGTGCCGGATATTGCACGCGCTCTTGTGTCGGGCAGCGGCGGCGGTGGGTCCGCCGGGTTCGGCAAAGGGTTACTCGGCCGAAACGTTACGCCCAAGCCGTTGAGGTGAGTTCAATGATGCTGATGCCTCGAACTTTCCTGAATCACATAGTAGGTTGTCCGCTCATCGTCAAGGCGCCGCTGCCGCTCCATGTCGGCGCGAAGCGACTCCTCTCTCTCCTTCGGTGTGGTGCTGATCCACGCCCAGGCGATGAATGCGATTGCACCCGCAAGCATCATCGCAACGCCGAAATGCTGTGCGCCGACCTGATACAGGACGAACGCAGCGAACAGCAGAATCGGCAGCACGAAATAGAGCAGGATGATCTTGAACTTTGCCATGGCTGCACCCTCGCAGCAGGTGAACTGGGTCCCAGTGTAGCACTGCGGGCACGCCCGTGCCGAAGGGACTAGGCGATGCGCAAACGCGTACAGCCCTCTTCCGGCACCGGGATATCGGGTCCCGATCTCCCGCCGCCCCCGAACACGGGTGAGGCAGTCTCGGCCTGGTTTGCGGCATTCCAGCGCCCCATCTGGGAAAAGCGGCTCGCGATCAAGGTGGCCGTCGCGTTCGCGCTGATTGCCGCCGGTGAATGCGCGGCGCTGATCGTGCAGAGCGCACACAGCGGCCCCCGCCCCTATTTTGTCGAGCATGACGAGAAAAGCGGCGCGGTGTGGGTGTCGGACCGATATGCGGAAACCTACTCTGTCACCGCGGCGAACAAGCGTTATTTCCTCGTGAAATGGACCTCGCGCGTGTTCACGATCGAGGCCGACAGCCAGGACACCCTCACCCGTCAGATACCGGCAGCGTTCGGCTGGACGTCGGGCGCCGCGACGCAGGAACTCGAAACGTACATCACCGCAACCGATCCGGTCGCGCAGCGCGTCGTGCAAACGCCGGGGCTTACTCGCGAATTCGTCGAGAACTCGACGTCGTTCTCGCCGGACGGTCAGGTCGCTTACCTGATCTTCACGCTGATCGAGAGCGTGAACGGCAAACCGTCCCGACCGAAACAGATGCTGCTCACGGCCAGCTTCCTGCTCGCGCCCGAGACGCTGAGACCCGGCGAAGAAAAGGACAACCCGATCGGGCTACGCATCACCCACTTCAGCCTCACGCCCTATGCGGGCGTCAATCCGGGAGCCACGCAATGAATCCTGTTGTCTCTGCTGCGTGCGCCGCAGCATTGTTCACCGCATGCATCTGCTCAGCCGTGGCGCAGGTCCCAGCGTCAGAATCGACGCCCCTCGAGCCACTTCCGGCGAGTGCGGTGACAGCCATCGCGCCGCAGTCAACTGTGGATACGAGGCCCACGCCAGCGCCGCGTCTACGAGCGCCGAGTCCGTCGACTTCCCGCGCGTCCGCGTCCCGAGCCCATATCAACGGCCCGTACCCTGCACCCGACGATTCGTCGCTGGTGGTCTATGACTATGATCCTGATTACCGGTATCCGGTCCTCGTGCGCACGAACGAAGAGACCCATCTGGTCTTCGGTCCCGACGAAGAGGTCGTTGGTGTCTATCTGTCCGACACCGGCAAGCGCTGGCTCGAACATACCGCCCTCACGAAGCGCGACGTATTCATCGAGGCGCGCCTGCCAGCACTCGACAATGCAGCGACGGTCATCACGACGCGCCGGCGCTACGAACTGGACCTCCGTTCGTCGGACCATGACGCGGCGTATCAACGCGTCTCCTGGCACTATCTGGATACCGACGCGCAGATGACCGCGGGACAGGTCTCGCCCTTCGGCATTGAATACCCAGGCAACGTTCCAGGCGCTAATTCCGCGGCGCGGGTGGATGGAGGCACACCAGCGGACTCATCCGCGTCAGGCGACGCGCGCGCGGCCGGCCCGCGCATCCCCCTCGATCAAGCGAACTTCGACTATCGGATCGAAGGTAGCGCACCATTCGCTCCGGTGACCGTGTTCGATGACGGGCGCTTCACGTACCTGCAGTTTCCTCATCATGCCGAGCTTCCCGCCATCCTCGTCATGGATGAAAAAGGCCAGGCCGAGATCGCGAGCTTCATCCCGCTCGGGGGCGACTTCTTTGAAGTGCAGCAGATCACGACGTACGGTCTGCTGCTAAGACGCGGCAAGGAGGAGGTCCGGGTTTTCAACGGTCGTGGTCACGGGTGTGGCCTGTTCGGCTGTGACTCCGCCCGCATGAAGAACGTCTACGGGAAGTCGTGACCATGGCCGCTCCCGAAAACAGCAGCGCCCCGCTCACGCAGGAACCGGCGAAACTCACGCGTATTCGCCGCAATCTCGCGAAAACGCTGCTGATTGTCCTGTGCTCGGCGCTGCTCGCGATCGTGCTCGTCCATGCGCGGTCCCATCCCCACGAGACCGCGGCCGAACGGCGCGAGCGTGAACAGATCGAGGCGGACGCCCGGCAGCCCAAGGCTTCGCCCGATGCGATCCGCAAGCGCCTCGAGGACCAGCGCAACCTGGCACTGGCGCGTGCGGGTGATGCGGCATCGGGTGCGAGTGCCCCGCTGGGCGGCACGCCACTCGACGGCATCCCGATAGGCGCACCGGGAGACGATAGCGGTCCACTCCCCCGAAACTACCGAAAAGGTGGTGAGGCCCCGGGAACGGGCGATGCCGATCGCCTCGCCTTGCAGCGGCAGATCGAGGCCATGCAGAGCCAGTCGCTCGTCGCCTACGAAGACACCAGCAGCGTCGCCGGCAACACGGCCGCCGGCGACGTCTCCCTACCCGATCGCATCGCGGGCACCCCGTCGCAACGCCCGGATCAGCAGACGGCGGCGGACCACGCGTCTACGAGCAGCGTCGGCGAATCGCCCGCATCGGGACGGTCCTCCGTGAGCGTCTCCAGTGCGACCGATCATCGGAACGCCGACTGGATCAGGCAGCAGGGCGAAGGAAACGACGACAGCGCACCGCTGGTCCCGGTCCCTGTCGGTTCATCCTACATGGTGATGGGCGGTACACCGATTCCCACCGTGATCCTGCAGGGCGCGAAGAGCGATATGCCCGGTACCTTCCGCGCGATGGTCGATCGCGACATCTACGACAGCGTCGACGGAAGCTGCCTGCTGATTCCGAAGGGCACGCGGATCCTCGGTCGCACGAATAACGATGTGGCGATCGGTCAGGACCTGATGCTGATGGCCGCTACGCGGATGATCTTCCGTCACGCCTCGATGCGGCTCGACGGCCTGACCGGCAACGACCCCGATGGTGAAGCCGGTGTCAGCGCCGACGTCAACAATCACTTCTTCAGGATCTTCGGATCGACGTTCCTGATTGCAGGCGTCGCGGCCTGGATCGGCCACAACCAGAGCCAGTCGAACGGCACGACAATCAACATCAACGGCGGCGTGTCGACCGATCTGTCGGAGGCAGCCGCGCAATCGCTGTCCCAGACCACGCAGACGATCCTTCAACGCAACATGAACATCCAGCCGACGCTGCGGCTGGAACCGGGTCAGCGCATCACGTTCATCACGCAGCGCGACATGCTGCTGCCGCCCGGCACCACTGACGGGAGTTGCCATCGATGAAAACCTTCACCGCCCTGCTTTCTGCAGCCGTGCTGCTCACTGCCTGTCTGCTTCAGTCGGCCTGTGCCGAACCGCCGCCCGAGACCGGACCCGTCTACGATTTCGACTGGCATCTGGGCGGTGACACTGCAGTCCGGCCATATCAGGTATTCGACGACGGCCAGCGGATCTACCTGCAGTTTGACGATCCGAAGCGCGTGCCCGCCATCCTGGCAGATACGCCAGGCGGACCATTGCTCCTGAGTTGGCGCCCTGACCCGCCCTACGTCGTCGTCGATCAAATGGAAATGGCGCTGGTGTTCCGGGAAGGAAACCGCGTAGCGCGTGCCGAGCGCGCGAGCCGCAATGGGCCGCCAGCGAGCGCGCATTTCGGCTCTGCGGGGCCGCGCCGCCTTACACCGTCGAGCCCCACGGGTCTGCGGCCGTGACCCACAGGCCCGCACCCGCAGTCTATCTGTGGGCTTGCTTCGGGTGACGCAGCTGCTGACCGGGTCTGACAATCAGATTCGATACTTGCGTATTCGCGCGACAGGTCGTGACCCCTGTGTGGAGGAAACATCACTGCGCCAGCCTAGTTATCGTCCCCGAGTCTCGCCGGAATATCCATCTGTTGATGAAGGATGCGAATCACGTCAATCAGTGCCGTCGACTCCCTGAAAAACACGACATGCATTCCGACCAGCGCTTTCCTGTAGCCTTCGCGCACATCTGCAGCGGACAGACTCGGCTGGGTACCGTCGGCCAGCCCGGTGATGGTGCTTTCGATGCCCAGGATGTAATGCTCAGCCTGCGCCTCTCCCCATCTCCCGGCCGTGTAATCCCAGATGTCGTCAAGGTCACGCTCGGCCGCAGGAGAGAGAACATAAGCCTTCATGCGGTTCTGTTCCGCTTGCCTGCAATGTACGTGCGAAAATCAAACGCGCGCGACGGTCCGGACTGCTCGCCTTCGATCAGGGCGTTTCGTAGCGCCTCGAGCCTGGCTTCCTCGGTCTCGAGCAGGCGCAAGCCGGCGCGCACAACGTCGCTCGCCGTGCTGTAGCGGCCGCTGCGCACGCGATCATCGACGAATTCCGAAAAGTGTTCACCGAGTGTGAACGATGTGCTTTTGCTCATGGCCCGAACCTCCTTCCCCCAAAGAATACCAATTTCTGGTATTCGGTGCCGAAAAATCTCGCCCGGATGGCTCGGATTTGCTGTGGCAATGCAGCATGACAGTCAAATCGGACTGCTTTGACTGAGCGTGTTGAAGGTTAGCGCGGACGACGATTTGGTCGGGAGAACGCCTCTCCTCGGGCATCACGTTCGGTCCCTTTATGTCTGGAATCCCCCAGACATGCTCTCTGGATGGCCGAAAACCATGTCGTGCAGAGAGCGGGAGCCCGACTTCGTGAGAGAGAACATCAGGCCGTCGCGTCGCGCAGCGCTTTTGCCTGGAGTCCAGCGAGTTGGGCAAGCGCATCCGCCGCACGCTCGACCGGCACAAAAATGTGATCGTGAAACGCGGCGGCCACGACATTGCAGCTGATGCTGGCCCGGGTCAGCGCCTCGGCGACCGCCGCGGTGAGCCCGACGGCCTCCAGATCGGAATGAACCGTTAACGTGATCCACGCTGCCCGGAAAAGCACTGGCAAGCCTTCACGCAATGCTGTCTGCTCGTCGACGATGATGGTCAGTCCTTCACGCTCCCGAAACGTTGCCACGGGCGCCAGTCGCGACACGTCCCTGTCCGGCTGAACGGATGAAAAGATGTAGGCACCATCGTTCAGCTCCGGCTGCATCGACGCCAGCAACTGTTCAAGTTTCGTAACCGGTTGGCTCACCGCGCTCCCCGTCGGGCAAGAAGTTTTGTCGGACTGGAATACCGGCTGTCACGGTCGGTATCCAGCACTCACTAACACGATATTGTGAACGAATCAGAAACATATCCGGCGTTCTGATGAGCTCACGTGACATTACACTGCAGGTTCCCGCCAAAGTCCCAATCTCACGGGTACAAGCCCAAAGAGTCAACCGGGCGGACCTCTCGCTCATTCCCGAATCCGGTCGGAAGCCACACTCCAGTCCGCCGGCACTCCCGAATATAACGTATTACACATATTATTAGTTTTCAAGTCCTTCTTTGCTTTCGTCTGTCCACGCACACTTGCCGCATTTCAGGGTGGGAGCGGCAGTGACAAGGCAGCAAGGCGAGCATGAACAACTGGTCAAGGCAATCGGGAAGGCGATATCTACCCGACGCAAGGCGCTCGGCATGACCCAGGAACAGTTGTCCGAAGCGGCTGGTCTCGCTCAGGCATCGCTCTCTCACATCGAACGCGGGGTGACTTCCCCCAGCCTCGAGCGCCTTGCCCAGCTCGCTGGCATTCTTGAGTGTCGGCTGTCGGATTTTCTTGGGGAAACCGCCACCGGCCCGGCCGACCGCGCAATGCGCATCTATCAGAAGCTCTCAGTACTCACCCCGCTCCAGCAGGATGCACTGGAGCATCTCATGGATGAAGCCATCACCCTGACCACGAATGTCCGGGCCGCTGGCAAGCGGCGCCCGCGCAAACAGAACCCATAACCCCACCGACGGTCCAGCGGTGCGCCGTTTCCCTATATGCTCACCGCGCGGTGGCGATCCTGGCATGCCCTGAATCTGCGCGCTGCCCGCGGTACCCGCTTTCACCGGATCTGCCGTCTGGATAGATGACCCGCGACGAACCCGGTACGGATCAGGCAGTGAAACTGCAGGAAAACGGAATTCGTGAGAGTGGGGGCGAGTTCGTGAGACTGGAATGACGGAATTGATGAGACGGCCGGGATTGGCGATCCGCTAAGCGTATTAGTGTCATCGTTGGCCCAAGCTCAGCCTAAAGCGATCTATGCGAAATGGAGCAGCCCCCTGAAACACCGGACACAGCCTCCCACTTAAAATAACGGGTAGGCATAAGACTGTGTTTTTGACTAACACCAGGCAGGAAGTGATGGACGTGTTGACGGGCCCGGAGCGTCGGCGGCGCTGGACGGCGGAACAGAAGCTGTCGATGGTGCGCGAGAGTTTCGAACCGGGGAAATCGGTTTCGTTGGTAGCTCGCCAGCACGGCGTGAACCCGAACCAGCTATTCCATTGGCGCAAGCTGTACCAGGACGGGAGCCTGTCGGCGGTCAAGGCTGGCGAGGAAGTGGTGCCGGCCTCGGAACTGGCCGACGCGCTCAAGCAGATTCGCGAGCTGCAACGGATGCTCGGCAAGAAAACGATGGAGAACGAGATTCTCCGAGAAGCAGTCGAGTACGGCCGAGCAAAAAAATGGATAGCGCACTCGCCATTGCTGCCGGAGGACGACCAGTGAAGCTGGTTTGCGAAGTTCTCGGCGTGTCGCGCTCGAACGTATCGGCACGCAGGGCTCGACCGGCTGACTGGCAAGATGGCCGCAAATCCAGGCAAATCGATGATGCTCCTGTGGTCGCAGAAATCCACCGGGTCATTAGCGATTTGCCGAGCTATGGCTATCGCCGGGTTTGGGGCACATTGCGGGCCGAGCGGGAAAGCACCGGGCTGACGCCGTTCAACGCGAAACGCATTTATCGAGTCATGAGTACGCACGGATTGCTGATGGAGCGCCGTTCGCCTCCGCCTCGCCCGCAGCGGCGACATGACGGCAAGGTCGCCGTGGCCCGAAGCAACCAACGCTGGTGTTCGGACGGCTTCGAGTTCCGGTGTGACAACGGCGAGCCGCTGCGCGTGACGTTTGCGCTGGATTGCTGCGACCGCGAAGCGATGAGCTGGGCGGCTACGACGGCCGGCCACAGCGGCGACATCGTGCGCGATGTGATGCTGGCGGCGGTAGAAAATCGCTTCGGCAATGCGTTGCATACGCCATCCGAAATCGAGTGGTTAAGCGACAACGGCTCCGGCTATACCGCCGACGATACTCGCCGGTTTGCGGCCAAAATCGGCCTGAAGCCATTGACCACGCCGGTGTGCAGCCCGCAAAGTAACGGCATGGCCGAGAGCTTCGTGAAAACGATGAAGCGCGATTACGTCGAGCACATGCCGAAGCCGGATGCGGCGACCGCTGCACGCAACTTGGCCATCGCCTTCGAGCATTACAACGAGAAGCATCCCCATAGCGCGTTGAAATACCGCTCACCACGAGCCTTTCGCCGCGCGACGGAATCAGCAACCTTAGTGTGACGCTGTGTCCGGGATTACAGGGTCAACTCCACGAAAGGCATAGCTTCACCCTTCTAGGTCGCACGCAACTCTGCACGCTGAGTGATAGGCTCCGGGGGCAGCGGTTATCACATGCATCACGGCATGTCGCCGGGGTTATCATCCGATATGGCAAATACATCTCACGTACGGAGAAATCAGTGAAAGACAATGAGCTGCGGGGTCTCGTTCTTGAAAACCTTTACGGGCACCGTCATCACGAACCACGATTCCATTCTTGGACAGATGCTGATCTGGCTGCGCTCGGGATTGAGCAGAATGTCCTTTTTTCGATCTGCGACCAGCTTTCGGATCATAGTTTGATCGAATGGAAGCCAGTCCGTGGGTTGAATGGAACTCATGGCGGAATGGCGCGTATTACCGCACACGGAGTTGATGTGGTGGAACGGACTGTTCATTCAAGCCTTTCTATTTCATTTGTTGACAACAGTCGGCACATTAACGTTCATTCGTCATCCAATGTACAGATTGGCGACAACAACTCACAATCGATTGTGAATGAACTAGAAAAACTTGTTCGCTTGATAAATGGCTCAAATGCCACTTTGGATGAAAAGAAAAGCGCAACCTCGAAACTTACCTCTTTTTTGAACTCTCCTGTGGTCTCGTCAATCCTTGGGGGCACAGTTGGAAGCTTGATGGCCATGCTTAAATAGCTTCGAGACAGGGAGAGCTACAAGCGAGTTCGGATATCGTTTTCGAACAACCAGAGTCTTGGCGGAGGCCGCGTGTCGCAATCTCATAACCTGCAGTTCCTCGAAAGCACAAACAATCTGTCCAGTATCATCGAGCGTAAGCACGGCTGGCATCCCAATTTGGAACAAACCAAAGAGATTCTTGCGTGCCTAAGACAGGGCCGTCTATTCTATGAGGCGTCTGCGGCGTCGCCAATTGAGATTCGACCGCTACAACAGTTCTACGGAATGCTCGGATTTGCGAAGGCGCTTATCCTAGTAACTGATCGAAGAAATCGGCTAGGAAACCTTGCGGGATCGCACGCTTTAAAGGACACCTCGACACCCGATAGCCGGTTAGCGGAACTCTCTGCGAAAATAACGGGTCGCGGGACGTTTCACTACTTCAATGATGCGATAGCCATCAGAAACAAACTACATTTCATTGAGGCTGGGTCCAACCCACGCAGTACAGAGATGCCCTGCGCGCGCTCGGACTCGCTCGAAAACCTCACGATCAACCTTCGATCTCTCTTGAGTCGGATACCGGGGCTTGAAGACCTGTATGAGAGCACATTCCAAGAGCGCGCAAATTGCGCTTCCTTTTTTCTAAATTCTTTGAACCAAGATTCTTGGAATCTGGTGGTTACCGATTCAGACGTCCCGAACAGTCGGGATCAGTTGCGAGCCCTGGTTAATGGCTGGCGAGAGAAGTATCCATTTCTACGCCAAAGAGGTGGCGCCGCTTGTTCGGACAGGGTCCCGAGATTTTAAGTGGAGCGTCCGGGGCGATCATGCTGCCGATTTGATCGCTGGCAGCGTCGCGAAGTATGCCTCATCGGGCGTCTGATCCGCCAGGCTCGAATGAGGACGTTTGCGGTTGTACAGCTCAATATATTGGCCAATGGAGCGCCGGGCGTGGCTGACCGACTCGTAGGCTCTCAAATAGATCTCTTCGTACTTGATGCTGCGCCACACGCGCTCGACGAACACGTTGTCGCGCCAGGCGCCTTTGCCGTCCATCGACAGCCGGATGCCTCGGCCCAGCACCGCCTCGGTGAAGGCTCCCGCTGTGAACTGGCTGCCCTGATCGGTGTTCACGATGTCGGGGTGCCCATAGCGGGCGAACGCTTCTTCCAGCGCTTCAACGGCATGCACGGCCTCCAGCGTGATCGCTACGCGGTGCGTGAGGATCTTGCGGCTGGCCCAGTCCACCACCGCCGTCAGATACACGAAGCCGCGCGCCATGGGAACGTAGGTCGTGTCGAGCGCCCAGGCCTGGTTGGCCCGCTCGATCTTCATGCCACGCAGCAGATACGGCCAGACCTTGTGCTGCGCGTTGCGTCGACTCGTGCTCGGCTTGCAGTACAGCGCCTCCACGCCCATGCGCTTCATGAGCGTGCGCACGTGGCGGCGGCCGACCTCGTGGCCTTCCCGGCGCAGCAGGCGCGCCAGCATCCGTGCACCGGCAAATGGGAACTCCAGATGCAGTTCGTCGATCCGTCGCATCAGACGTTGATCGACTTCGCTGACAGGCCGCGCCCGGTAATATGCGCTCGATCT
>Ga0164242_10000624_pt1 | contig 42874 bp, 36 predicted proteins | sample OricomgcompostMG_FD_108783 | JGI IMG/M metagenome (GOLD analysis project Ga0164242, IMG submission 108783) | Miracle-Growth compost microbial communities from Emeryville, California, USA - Original compost - Miracle growth compost (MG) ... | reverse complement strand
TTGGGGCGCCCCCGGCGTGGTGGTCGACGAGGGACGGATGGAATGACGATGGCGGGCGCCCACGCCCGTTTTCGCGCGATGCGGGCGGCGGGCATTGCCCGCCCTACCCCAAACGTGGGGCGGGCGATGCCCACACCACGCAACCCCAAACGTAGGGCGGGCACCGCCCGCCGCCCACGCCACGTAACCCCAAACGTAGGGCGGGCAATGCCCGCCGCCCACGTCACGCAACCCCAAGCGTAGGGCGGGCACCGCCCGCCGCCCACACCATGCAACCCCGAACGTAGGGCGGGCAATGCCCGCCGCCCACGCCACGCAACCCCAAACGTAGGGCGGGCACCGCCCGCCGCCCACGCCACGCAACCCCAAACGTAGGGCGGGCAATGCCCGCCGCCGCATCACGTAGCAAGCGGAAAGTCCAGGCGTGCGGCGACGCCCCGCGTAGGAGCAGCGTCCAGCGAGAGGTGGCCACCCAGGCGCGTCGCTCGCGCGTGCAGGCTGGCGAGGCCGGCGCCGCCGGTTTTTCGGGTGGCCGGATCGAAGCCGCGGCCGTCGTCGCGTACCTCGACGTGGAGGTGTCCGCCGAGGCGTCGCACGGCGACGTCCACGCGCGAGGCGCCGCTGTGCTTGAGCACGTTGGTCAGCGCCTCCTGCAGGAAGCGCAGCAGGTCGAGGCTGCGGGTGGCGCCCAGGCGCAGGCCTTCCAGTGCGTCCAGTCGCCAGCGGCCGTCGATGCCGGCCATGTCCAGGCGCTGGTCCCAGCGGTGCAGCAGCGGCGCCAGCAGGCCGGCGAGGTCGGTGAGTTGCTCGTGGGTGGTGGTGTCGATGACCAGGCGCAGATCGTCGCGCAGTTCTTTCAGCGTGGCGATGGTGCGGGCGGTCTCCGGCGTGGGCGGCGACTGTTCGAGCGTGACGATGGCGCCGACCAGGCTGCCGCCGAAACCGTCGTGCAGGTCGCGGACCAGGTGCAGGCGTTCGCCGATGCGGGTGTGGTCCAGTTCCAGCGCGTGCTGGCGGGCCAGGGTGCCGGCCAGCGACGAGGTGGCCGCGTCGACTTCGTGCCTGAGTTCGACGTTGAAGGCTTCGATCCGGCGCATGGCGGCGGCGAAGCGATAGGCCAGCACCACGCTCATGCCGAGCAGGGTCAGTGGCGAGGTCAGCCCCGAGACGTACATCCGGTCGTGGATGACTTCGAAGAAGCGCAGGACGTCGTGCACGTTCGCCGGCAACGGGATCAGCAGGCAGATCGCCAGCGCCACCCGCTCGGGTTGCCGGTGGCGCACGGTGTAGGCGATGAAGGCGAGCGGGATGGCGTAGTAGAGCACGACGGCCGGCAGCGCCAGCTTGAAGCGCCAGGTGCCGAGCAGGTGCGGTGCGAACAGGGCGCACAGCACGGTGGCGCCGGTGTAGATCCACAGGGCCGCTTCCGTGCGCGGCCAGCGCTGCCGGCAGAAGCGCAGCAGGAACACGCCCAGGCTGACGCTGGCGGCGATGTAGGACACCATGTTCCAGGACTGGAATACGTCGGTGCTGGCGAACGGCCACGTGCTGGGCGCGATGTTGTTCCATTCGAAGACGGCGGTGAACGCGGTGCTGGCCGCGAACCAGCCGTAGATGGTGTCGCGGCGACGGAACAGCCACAGCACCAGGAACATCAGGCCCATGGCCAGGTAGATCGCCTGGTTGTACAGCTGCAGCTGGAAGCGCATGCGCCAGCCGACGTGGTATTGCGCGTACGCGGCGCGCGGATCGCCGACCAGCGCCACGCCGAGGCCGGGCTGGTAGTCCGCCAGTCCCGACACGCGCACCGTGAGGGTGTTGTCGCCGGCGTGCAGCAGCGGTTTGTCGAGCAGGAAGTACTGCGGCTTGATCCAGCTTCGCGACAACGGTTCGACCAGGTGCGGATCGCGGTGGATCAGGCTGCCGTTGACGTAGACCTCGCCGGCCATCCTGACTTCGTTGACCAGCAGGCCGACCGGGTGGGCGGCATCCGCCTGGTTCCAGTGCAGCCGGTACCAGACCACGCCGTCGTGGTGCGGCCAGCGCGCGCTCCAGTCGTCCGGCAGGGTGACCGGGGTCCAGCCGGTCGTCGGCGGGGTGTCGTCGTGCCAGCCGGCTGGCACCGCTTCGGCCCGGTCGATGGTGACGACGCCGGGCCGCTGTTGCGCATGCAGGGTGCCGATGGCAAGGATGGCCAGCAGCCACGCGGCCAGCAGCGCCGGCGGGCGCCGCCTCAACGCAGCAGCCTGCGGGCCTTGGCCTCGAACACGGCGGCGGTGCGCGAGTTGACCGCCAGCTTGCGGTAGATGTTCTTGGTGTAGCTTTCGATGGTGAGGCGCGACAGCGCGGTCAGTTCGGCGATCTGGCGGTTGCTGTGGCCGCAGGCGACCAGGCTCAGGATGTCCAGTTCGCGGTCGGACAGTCCCGCACCGGAAGGCTCGGTGGCCTTGCGCGGTTTCGCCGCGTTTTTCGCATGGGGCGGCGCGGGCAGCAGGGCCAGGATGCGCTTGGCGACGAACGGGTCGATCGGCGCGCCGCCGCGCCGGATGCTTTGCAATGCGAGGCTCAGCTCGACGTCGTCGCGCTCCTTCAGCAGGTAGCCGGTGGCGCCGGCCTGCAGTGCGGCGAGCACGGTCTCCTCGTCGCCCCAGGTGGAGACCACCACGGTGACGACCTGCGGATGGCTGGCGTGCAGCCACGCGATCAGTTCGATGCCGCAGCCGTCGGGCAGGCCGATGTCGACCAGGGCGAGATCAGGGAGGCGTTCGGCGCATTGCGCCTTCGCGGCGTCGATGTCGCCGGCGATGGCCATGCCTGCGTCGTCGCCTGCCTGTTCGGCCAGCAATCGGGCGAGGCGACGTTGCGTGGCGACGTCGTCCTCCACGATCAACACCTGGCCCTGATCGGTGTCCGTGACCGACTTCATGTTCCCGTGCTCCCCCGTCACATGGCGCCCATTATGGTTCCGGGGGCCTTGTCGGGAAAGGGCGGCGCGGGTTCCGGGCGGTGACGACGGGCGTGACGGGGCGCGACTGGCCTTCCGTGGCCTTGGCGTTCCCGGCGCTGCCCGTGCCGGGCGAAACCGGTCGTCAACGCGTTGTCGTGTCGTCGCCTTCCACGATCGGTGCCGAATGCGGGTCGATGCCTTCCGCCGTGTCCGCTGCACCCCGTCGCGTAGGGCGCAGTCATGCGTGGATTGCGCGGTTGCTGCATGTGACGCGGACCGCGTCGCCGGCACGGTGCCGGGCACTGGCCGGTGCCTGGGGTGCGGTATCGTGCTTCGATGGCGGACCGTGCCCGCCATCGCACGGTCCCTCAATGCGACTGCGTAAACGCGTTCCTTGTGAGGTTTTCCGGTGCGCCGTCGGTGCAGACCACGTCGTCCTCGATGCGGATGCCGCCGTACTGGCGGAAGGCGTCCACCCTCGCCCAGTCGATGTCGGCGGACTGCGGTTTGGCGCGCAGTTCTTCCAGCAGCATGCCGATGAAGTACAAGCCCGGTTCGATCGTCACCACCATGCCCGGTTCCAGAATGCGGGTCATGCGCAGGAAGGGGTGGCCGGGCGGCTGCGCGATACGGCCGCCGCGCTCGTTCTGCTGGAAGCCGGCCACGTCGTGCACCTGGACGCCGATCGAGTGACCCAGCCCATGCGGGAAGAACGCGCTGGTGACGCCGGACTCCACCGCACTCTCCGCGTCCATGCGGATGAAGTCGTGCTCGCGCAGGATGCCGGCCAGCACGTGGTGGGCATGGACGTGCAGGCCGGCATAGTCCTGCCCGGCGCGCACCTTCGCCACGAAGCCCTGCTGCGCGGCGTCCATGCTGTCGATCAGCGCCTGGAACTCGCCGGCATCCGGCATCGCGTAGGTGCGGGTGATGTCGCTGGCGTAGCCGGCGGAACTGGCGCCGGCGTCGATCAGGAACGAACGGTTGCGTGCGGGTGGCGTGCGGTCGAAATGGCTGTAATGCAGCACCGCGCCGTGTTCGTTCAATGCCACGATGCTGGCGTAGGGCAACTCGGCGTCGATCTGCCGCGCGGCGGCGAGGTAGGCCATGTGAATGCCGAACTCGCTTTCTCCGGCGCGGAACGCGGCTTCGGCGGCGCGATGGGCGCGGGTGCCGATGCGGTTGGCTTCGCGCATCAGTTCCAGTTCGTAGGGCGTCTTGTAGCTGCGGTGCCAGTGCAGGTAATCCAGCACGGCCTGCGGGTTGTTCGCCTCCACGTCGCGGGTGGCGGGATAGTCGGGAGCGATCACCGCGCGCCTGCCGGCGGGCAACTGCGCTACGGCTTCCGTCGCGTCGCGCACGGTCACGATGTCGAAGTGCTCCACCCAGTAGCCTTGCGGCGCCTCGGGCACCACGTGCCAGTAGTCGCGCGGCTGCACGAACACCAGCTTCGGTTTCGCGCCGGGCGTGTGCACGATCCAGCTGCCCGGCGCCTCGGTCAGCGGCAGCCAGTGCCTGAAGTGCGGGTTGACCGTGAACGGGTAGTCCTGGTCGTCGAGGAACTTGCGCAGCGGCAGCCCGGCGGCGATCAGCAGGTGGTCGAAGCCAGCCAGCGCCAGCGCCTTGTCGGCGCGTTCGCGCAGGGTGGCCAGGTGCTGGGAATAGAGCGGGGCGAGATGGGCGTTCATGCGGCCTCCTGACAGGCAGCAACTTGCCAGTGTAACGCGCGTGGCCAGCCAGGCCGCGGTTTGCCGTTGCCCACGCGTTTGGTGGAATCGTAGGGCGGGCACTCCCCGCCGCCGCACGGTCCGGTGACGCGTTTGCGTGGGTGCCGGGGAGTAGCGGCGGGCGTTGCCCGCCCTACAGGCGCAGCCAGCGATCGAGCCGGGCGGCGTCGGCCGGGGTGATGGCGATGATGCGGTAGCCGGCCCAGGTCTGGCCCGGCCGGGCGGCGGGTTCGTGCCATTGGGCCTGGATGCCGACCTCGATGGCGGCGTTTTGGCCATCCGGGCCCGGTAGCGGCAAACGGGCCTGGTATACCGCGTCGAGCCGGGGTTCCTGCGTGCCGATCAGCAGCATGCCGCTGGCCGAAAGGTTGCCCAGATGCCCCAGCGGTCGGTCGCGGATGACGTCGACGACGGCGGCGGGCGTGGCCGCTGGCTTGCGCGTCGCGCGGCGCTGTTCGTTGCCGGGGGATGGGGTCATGGGCGGACTCCGGAGCGCGTCGGCGGCGTGGTGCGTACCGGTCGCAGCAGGTTGCTGGTGAGTGCATGCCAGGCGCGGTCGAGCATGCCGTCGCGCTGTGGCGGTACTTCGCGCACGTGGCCGCTGGCCATGGCGCGGGCCAGTTCGCGCAGGTTCATTTCTTCGCCGCGCTGGCCGCGCCGGGTGACGAACAGGCTGTTGCCCGAGACCGGCGAGAACCAGGCCAGTCTCAGTGTGGTCGGTGCGCCACCGGACGGATCGGCGAACTCGAACCAGCTGCCGAAGGGCAACTGGCGCAGGCGATTGTGGATGCGCGCTTCCTGCGGGCCGAGCGGCGGCTGCGTATCGGCGTGGCTGGCGCGGCGGGTTTCCTGGCCGCGCTGCTCGCCCAGTCGCTGGCGCTGCTTGAGGCGCAGCGCGAGGGCGGTGGCGCTGGGCAGGTTGTCGGCGGCGGCCGCGGGGGCCGGACGCGGCGTGGCCGCCGCCGCGGTTTGCGCGGCAGGTGCGTCGGCCCTGGCTGGCGCAGTGGAAGGAGCGGTTGCCGCCGGCGTCGTTTCCCGGGGCGTTGCCGTTGCGGGTGTCTTTTCGCCGGTCGCCGGTGTCGGCAGCGGCCTGCCCGGTGGCGATACGGCGCCGCCGGCCGCTGGCGCTGCCGCGGTGGGTGCAGGCACGGGCGTGCCGATCAGGCGCTGCGCCACCTGTTCGGCTTCCTCGGCGTGCATGCCGATCTGCTGCAGGCCGGCTTCCACTTCGTGCCGCAGCCGGGTGGGGTCGTCCACCGGCAGTTGGCCGAGCAACTGGTCGGTGATGCGCAGGCGCCAGGCGAAGGTTTCGCTGTCTTCGCCGTGGCGCAGCAGGGTCAGGGCGAGCACGTCGGACCAGGCGCGTTCGAGCAGGGCGCGCAGCAGGCCGCGAGGGTTGGCCCGTGCGAAGCGTTCGGCCATCAGTTCGGTCGCGCGGTGGCGCGCCTGGTCGAGCTTTTCGCGGCCCTGCATGGCCTCGATGTGGCGGCGATCGGTGGTCTGCGCCTTGCGGTTGAGCTGGGCCAGGTGGTGCTCGATGTCGGCCAGCAGCGTGGTGTACAGGCCGGCGCTGGGCGGTTCGCGGCGGGCGCGTTCGACCAGTTGTTCGAGCCGGGCCAGCAGCGGGCCGGCGGTTTCGCCATCGGGACCGTCGAGCCAGTCGTTGGCGGCCTCGGCGACGGTGCCGAGCAGGCGCCGGCCGGGATGCTCGCGCTGGTCGAAGAAGTCGTGGTCGGCGACGGCCAGGCGCAGCATCGGCAGTTGCATGTCGCCGAGCAGGGCGCGCGCGTGCGGGCCCTGGTGCAGTTGCTGGCCGAGTTGCTCGAACAGCATCGCCACCAGTTCGACGGTGTCGTCCTGCTCGGCGCTGAGTTGCGTGGGCTCGGCGCCGGCCGGTTTGCCGGCGTTGAGCTGCAGCAGCAGTTCTTCGCGCAGGCGCTGTGCGCTGCGCAGCTCGCGGCTGGCCTTGTCGGTGACCTGCACTAGGTGTTGCTGCAGGGCGCCGAGCGCCATTTGCAGTTCGTCGGCGGTGGCGGCGCGGCCCTGTTCCGCCGAGCCGCTGTCCCGGCTGCGTCCGCGGGCGAGCAGGTCGCGCAGGGTTTCCAGTACCGCGATGGGTTCGTTGCCGGCGGTGCTGGCCGGCGGCGGGGCGGGCGTCTCGCTGGCGTGTGCCGGTTCGTCGCCGGTCGCGCGGGTCGCGCCGGTCGCGCTGGCGGCGCGTGCGCCGCCAGCGTGCGCCGGGCCTGCGCGCGCGGCGGAGAATGTCCGCAGCTGCGGCAGGATGCCGTCGTCGAGCAGGTGCGCGTTGAGGATGTCGTAGAGCTTGCCGAGCGTGGCGACCACCGTCTGTTCGAATACCTGCAGCAACAGCAGGCGGTGTTCGATCGGCAGCTGCATGGGCTCGCTGGCGGCGCGCAGGGCGCGCGCCAGGGTGGCCGGGCTTGGCGGCAGCGCCGCGCCTTCCAGCGGCGGCATGGCCACCAGCACGGCAAACCGGTAGCTGAGTTCGGACAGCGGCAGGCTGTTGTGCGCCTCGCCGCGGGCGGCCAGCTTGTCCAGCGCGGTACTGAGCTCGTGTTCGTTGCGGTCGAGCAGGGACAGCGGCTGCAGCGGAGCGTCGTCGGCAGGCGAGGTCTCGGATTCGTCGAGGCGGGCGAAGCTGTCGCCCAGGTCTTCGATGAAGCGCTGGGTGAACGTCGCGCGTTGCCGTTCGAGCAGGGCGCGACTGTCGAAGCAGCGCTGCTGTTCGAGATGGTTGCGGGAGCGCTCGGCCTGCTGGTACAGGTTCTGGTCGAAAGCATCCAGGCAGCGCTTCAGCGGCGCGCCGAGCCAGTCGGCGCAAAGCGCGCAGGAGGCCTCGATCAACCGGCGCGCGCGTGGCGACCACGATTGGCGTGCGGGGCGTTGGCCGAAGCTGGCGGTACCCGTGTGGCGTCGAAGCTGAGGTTCGACATCCATGACGCAATCCCCCGATTTTTCCGAGAGGATAGCGTAAGTCGGCCAGCGGTGGCGTGCCTATCGGGACCGTGGAAATGTAGGGCGGGCAACGCCCGCCGTATTACGGACAATGCCCGCCGTGTTACGTCGGGAAGCAGAGCCGGCGGGCGGTGCCCGCCCTACGGGCCTGTCAGGGCAGGAAGCGGGCGATCACGTCGTTCAGGAAACGCTGGCCCAGGGTGGTGGTGCGCAGGTGCTGCGGATCGTCGATGAGCCAGCCGCGGCGGCGTGCATCGGCCAGCGTGGCGGCGATGTGTTCCGGCGGCAGGCCGGGGCGGGCGGCGAAGTCGGTCATCGGCACGCCGTCGACCAGGCGCAGCGCGTTGAGCATGTATTCGAATGGCAGCTCGGCGGCGGCGATTGCGTTGTCGCCGCCGATGCGGGCCGGGCCGGCGGCGGCTTCCATGTAGGCGCGCGGGCCACGCGTCTTCCAGCGCCGGTGGACCTGGCCGGTGGCGGCATCGCTGAGCTTGCCGTGGGCGCCGGCGCCGATGCCGAGGTAGTCGCCGAACTGCCAGTAGTTGAGGTTGTGCGCGCAGCGGCGGCCCGGTTGCGCGTAGGCGGAGATTTCGTACTGGCCGTAGCCGGCGGCGGCCAGCCGCGCTTCGCAGGCTTCCTGCATCGCCCAGGCGTGGTCGTCGTCGGGCAGCGGCGGCGGGTTGGCGGCGAAGGCGGTGTTCGGTTCCAGCGTGAGCTGGTAGTGCGAGATGTGCGTGGGCGCCAGCGCGATGGCGCGTTCCACGTCGGCCAGCGCGCCGTCCAGGGTCTGTTGCGGCAACGCGTACATCAGGTCGAGGTTGAGGTTGGCGTAGCCGGCGTCCTGCGCCGATTTCACCGCCGCTTCGGCTTCGCTGGCGGAGTGGATGCGACCGAGGCGTTTCAGCTTGTCGTCGTCGAAACTCTGCACGCCGAACGAGATGCGGTTGACGCTGGCTTTCAGGTAGCCGTCGAAGCGGCCGTGCTCGACCGTGCCGGGATTGGTTTCCAGGGTGATCTCGGCGTCGTCGGCCAGCGGCAGGCGCTGGCGCACGCCGTCGAGCAGGCGCGCGATCAGTTCGGGCGAGAACAGGCTGGGCGTGCCGCCGCCGAAGAACACACTGACGACGGGACGGCCGTGCGTGGCGGCGCCGAAGTCGCGCAGGTCGGCATCGAGATCGGCCAGCAGGTGCCCGATGTAGTTGGCATACGGCGGCGGCTCGCTGCGCAGGCCGTGCGAATTGAAGTCGCAATACGGGCACTTCTTCACGCACCACGGCATGTGGATGTACAGCGACAGCGGCGGCGCGATCAGGGGCATGGCTCAGGCGTGCAGGCTGGCCAGCCCGTGGCGCAACGCGGCCAGTGCGCGCCCACGATGGCTGATGCGGCTTTTCATGGCCGGCGGAAGCTCGGCGGCGCTGGCGGTTTCGTCGCGGGGCAGGAACAGCGGGTCGTAGCCGAAGCCGTGCGCGCCGCGCGCCTCATGCAGCACGCGGCCGTGCCAGCGGCCTTCGGCGACCAGCGGCGCGGGGTCGTCGGCATGGCGCAGCAGCACCAGCACGCAGATGAAGAAGGCGCCGCGGCGTTCGTCCGGTACGCCGTCGAGTTCGCGCAGCAGCTTGGCGTTGTTCGCCGCGTTGTCGCCGTGCGTGCCGGCGTAGCGCGCGGAATACAGGCCGGGTGCGCCGTGCAGGTGATCCACGCACAGGCCGGAGTCGTCGGCCAGTGCGGGCAAGCCGGTGGCGCGGGCGGCGTGCCGTGCCTTGAGCAGCGCGTTCTCGACGAAGGTGAGACCGGTTTCCTCGGCGTCGTCCACGCCGAGGCTGGATTGCGGCACCACCTCGAAGTTGCTGCCGGCGAGCAGGGCGCCGAACTCCTTCAGCTTGCCGGGGTTGCTGCTGGCCAGCACGATGCGTTGAGTCATGTTTCCACTCCGTACTTCTGGAAAGGCGGCGTGGGGCGGGCACTGCCCGCCGGCCTTGTCTGCCCGCCGGCCTTGTCTATGTGTTTTCGTGCGCCGATAGAGCGGCGGGCGGTGCCCGCCCTACGCGTCTCGGGCCAGCGCCGCGCGCTGCGCAGCCACCAGTTCGCCGATGCCTTTTTCGGCTAGCGCCAGCAGCGCGTCCATCTCGTCGCGGCGGAAGGCGTGGCCTTCGGCGGTGCCCTGGACTTCGATGAAGCCGCCGCCGTCGTTCATCACCACGTTCATGTCGGTGTCGCAGTTCGAGTCCTCGGCGTAGTCGAGGTCGAGCACCGGCAGGCCCTTGTAGATGCCGACCGAGACGGCGGCCACCGCGCCCACGATCGGGTTGCGCTTCAGGTTCTCGCGTTTCATCAGCAGGCTCACCGCGTCGACCAGCGCCACGTAGGCGCCGGTGATGGCGGCGGTGCGGGTGCCGCCGTCGGCTTGCAGCACGTCGCAGTCGAGGGTGATGACGCGCTCGCCCAGCGCCTGCCGGTTGACGCAGGCGCGCAGGCTGCGGCCGATCAGCCGCTGGATTTCCATGGTGCGGCCGCCCTGGCCGCCGCGCGCGGCTTCGCGCTGCATGCGCGTGTTGGTGGCGCGTGGCAGCATGCCGTATTCGGCGGTGACCCAGCCTTCGCCCTTGCCGCGCAGCCAGCCCGGCGTGCGGTCCTCGATGCTGGCGGTGCACAACACGCGGGTGTCGCCGAAGCTCACCAGTACCGATCCTTCGGCGTGGCGGGTGTAATGGCGTTCGATGGTGACGGTGCGCAGCTGGTCGCTGGCACGGCCGCTGGGGCGAGTGACGTTCATGGGGGCTTTCCTGGCTTCGCGTGGCCGGATTGGGCAGGCGGGGCGCCAGAGTTTACCATTGCGTCCTTTCCACCACTTCCGGAAGCTTTACGATGATCCGCAGCATGACGGCCTACGCCAGCGCCGAAACCACCGGTCCTGCCGGTACGCTCAGCTGCGAGCTGCGCACGGTCAATCATCGCTACCTGGAGCTAAGCCCGCGCCTGCCGGACGATTTGCGTAACGCCGAACCGCTGCTGCGCGAGCGCGTCGCGGCGAAACTGTCGCGCGGCAAGGTGGACCTGGCCGTGCGCCGCAACGGCGAGGCGCGCGGCGGTTCACTGCAGGTCGACCGAGCGTTGCTGGGGCGCCTGTCCGAGCTGTCGCTGGACATGGAGGCGCAGTTCCCGCGCCTGCGCGTGGAGTTCACCGAGCTGCTGCGTTTTCCCGGCGTGATGCAGCAGGAGGCGGTCGATCCGGAAGCGCAGCAGGCGGCACTGTTCGAGGTGCTCGACCGCGCGCTGGATGCGCTGGCCGCCACCCGCGAGCGCGAGGGCGCCAAGATCGGCGAGGCCCTGCGCGACAAGCTCGACGGCATCGAGCGCATAGTCGCCGAAGTGCGTGGCTGGATGCCGGAAATCCGCGTAGCGCTGCGCGCGCGGCTAGAGTCGCGGCTGGCCGACCTCAAGCAGCCCGCCGACCCGGGCCGGCTGGAACAGGAACTGGTGCTGCAGATCACCCGCTGCGACGTGGACGAGGAGCTGGACCGGCTGGCCACCCACATCGCCGAGACGCGCCGTGTGCTCGGCCTGGGCGAGCCGGTCGGCCGCCGGCTGGATTTCATGATGCAGGAATTCAACCGCGAGGCGAACACGCTGGGTTCCAAGTCGGTCGATGCACGCACCACCAATGCTGCGGTGGAACTGAAGGTGCTGATCGAGCAGATGCGCGAGCAAGTGCAGAACGTCGAGTAGCGTGGATCGGCGTGCCGGCGCCCGTGCCATGGCTGGCAGTGCCTATGGATCCGGCCTGTGGATAGTGGGAAACCCCGTTCGCCCCGAGCCTAGCGCAGCGAAGTCGAAGGTGGTCGCGACGCGGCTGTTCAAGGGTCGCGTCGACGGGCATCGACGGGTTTGCCGTCCGTTTCCGGCGGCCCGGCGTGTGGGTCTTGTCGCAGGCGGCGGAACTTTCGCCCATGGCGATGGTAGATTGTTCAGGTTTGCAGACACGGTCTTTCGCGATGCTGCCGCCGCCTGGCGACAGCGCAACCCGCTGCCATCGGTGTAGGAACACCGGTGGCCGGAGTGGCGAGAAGGGGGAGGGATGTCGCCGATTCACGAGGCAGTTGACGGTGTAGTTCCGAATGAGTCGAGTCGCACGCCATCGCCGGCAGGCATGGCGCTGGCCGACGTGCAACTGATTCAGCAACTGCACGATGGTCCCACTCAGTGGATGGCATTGGCCTTGCTCCAGCTGGATCGGGCCGCGGGCGGCGGACGGCTGGTGGATGCGCGCCTGCTCGACAGTGTCCGCACGCTGCTGGGCGAGGCGCTGCGCAGCATTCGCCACGTGCTGGACGATTGGTGCGACAGCGAGCCGGCGGTGGCGATGTCCCTGGTTGCCGCGCTGACGCACCTGGGACGGCAGCTTGCCGCGTTGACTGGCCTGACGCTGCATCTGCAGTGCGACGAACGCGTCGCCGATCCGCCCCTGCCGGTCACGGCGATGGTGCTGCATGCGACGCAGGAATTGCTGCTCAACACCTGCAAGCACGCGCCCGGCGCGCGGGCCGACATGGTGCTGGCGGTGGCGGCGGGCGGCGGCTTCGAACTGAGCGTGCGCGACGACGGCCCCGGCTTCGATCCGGCGGCCGTCTACCGGCGCCACAGCATCGTGGGCGGGCTGGGATTGGGCACCTTGCCGGAACGGCTGGCCGCGGTCGACGCGACGTTCCACGTGCACAGCCAACCCGGTGCGGGCGTGCAGGCGTGCATTCGCTGGCCGGCCGCCGCGGTCGGGCAGGAAGGCGACCGGCCGCGCGGCGCGGCGCACGGCTGCGCCGGGACGGACGGGTGGTGAGCATCCGTATCGTCCTGGGCGACGACCACGCCATGCTGCGCGAGGGCCTGGTGGCCCTGTTGCGGCACGAACCCGACATCGAGGTGCTGGGACAGGCCGGCCATGGCCTGGAACTGTTGCGGCTGGCGCGGGAGCTGCGTCCCGATGTGGTCGTCGCGGATGTCGCGATGCCGCACGTCAGCGGCATCGAGGTGGCGCGCCGCATGCGCAGCGAATTGTTGCCGAGCAAGGTGCTGTGCCTGTCGGTCAGCGCCCAGCCGGCGCAGGTGACCGAGGCGCTGGAGGCGGGCGCTTCCGGCTACGTGCTGAAGGAAAACTGCTTCGAGGAACTGGCGCGGGCGATCCGCCATGCCTTCGGCAACCAGGTGTTCCTGAGTGCCGAACTGGTGGCGCCGGTCATGAGCGCTTACCGGGCGGCCGGCGGCGGGCAGGGTACCTCGATGCCGCCGCCGCTGACCTGGCGTGAACGCGAAGTCGTCCAGCTTTTCGCCGAAGGCTGCTCCACCCAGCAGGTAGCGAAACGCCTGCACATCAGCGCCAAGACCGTGGCGACGCACCGGGCGCACGTGTTTCGCAAGCTCAATATCGGCAGTCTCGCCGAACTCACCCGGTGCGCGGTCAAGCAGGGCATGACGAGCCTGGATTGATACCGATGTGCGTTCCACGAGGCAGGCCGCCGTGGACGCCGTTCCCGCGATCCGTGCCCGCCGTTCCCGCGAGAGCACCCCGCGGCCCGGAATGAATCCCCGCTGCGGCGCAAGACGAGGACTGCGACTCCCCCGAATCCACGACCGACAACGGTTGGAGCCCGCTCGCGGGCGATGCTGTTGCGAGTTGCGACTCCGGTTTCCGAGTCCCGAAGAAGAACATCGCCCGCGAGCAGGCCCCTGCGGGATTCGTTCCGGTCTGGAGGGTGCATCCCCTCGATCGCCCGGGGCATCAGCAAAACGGAGGTCAATATCAGCAGATTGCTGATATGGGCGGACCGGATCGTGCGGGTAACCTGCAAGCGATCTTCCGCCCGCACCAGGACCTGGATGCTGGATATCCGCCGTGCTGGACGCACGGCGACGGGCGCCATGGCACGGCATGCACGGAGGGGGCGTCGGAGACGTTGGACAGGGGCGGCGTGGTGATCGATCGTGTGCTGGGGCATCTGGCGACGCATCTCAATGGCTATTACCGGAGGCATTTCCAGGTAGCCGAGGATGTTGCGGTCGTCTCCAACCTGCAGGAAGTGGGCGGGGCACCGGTGGTGCCGTCCGCCAACAAGGTGGTGCTGTTCCTGAGCAGCATCGAACGCGACACGCTGGCGCATCGGGCCACGGGTTCCAACCCCGCCATAACGCACGGCATCGCGCGGAGCATGCCGCCGGTCTACCTCAACCTGCTGGTGATGTGCGCGGCCAACTTCAGCGGCAGCCACTACCCGGAAGCGCTGAAGTTCCTGTCCAGCGCCATCGTCTTCTTCCAGGCCAACGCGGTGTTCGATCACCAGAACACGCCGGACCTGGATGCGCGGCTGGAGCGGCTGGCGCTGAACATGGAAAACCTGAGCAGCCAGGAGATGCACAGCCTGTGGAGCATCCACGGCGGGCGCTACCTGCCGTCGGCGTTGTTCCGCGTGCGCATGATTACCCTGGACGCCGGCGGCATGCGCGGGCGCGATCCCGCCGTCAGCCAGCCGGACACCGGAGTGCAGGCGCGATGACCGGCGCGGCGGCCCGGCACGCTGCAGCGCGCACCGGCATGCCGGCCTGGCGGCTGTGGGCCGCGGTCGATGTCCTGCACGATTACTTCGCCGACGGCCGCCCGCCGCACATGCTGTTCTCGCCGCACGCGGCTACCGCCGCGTTCCTGCGCCGCTTCGACATGCGCACGCATGTCGACGGGCACCGGTTCGGCATCAGCATCTGCGACGCGCAGCAGGCGAATATCTGGAGCGAGCGCATGGACGAAGGGGCGCCGCGCACGCTGTGCTTCGACGTGCGCTCGGCCGATCCGGCGAGCGCCTACTACACCGAGGCGGTGGCGGCATCGGAACAACCGGTGGATGCGTCCACGCGCGTACTGCCCCTGCTGCCGGTCGCGCCATCCGCGTCCGCGCCGCTGGCGACGTTGGCCTTGCCGCTGAATCCGGCGCCGGCCGACGACTTTGCCGACTGGGACGCGGCCTTCGGCGTGCAGTACCGCCTGTGCCTGCGCAGCCCCGGCACGATCTGGAAATACGTGCTGGTCGGCGACTGGCGCGGCCGCCGGCTGGCCGTCGTCGACCCGCGTGGCGAGGTGGCGTTCACGGCGCCGGCGAGCGAGGCGATGCCCGATGGAAGCACGGCGCTGGCGGCGTATTCGAGCGTGCCGATCGCCTTGCGCGAGCAGCCTGCGCAGCGCTTCCAGCTGCACGATGTCACCGAGCCCCCGGGACGCGTCCTGATGTCGCGATTGCCCGGCGCCAGGCCGCAAGGCTTGTGGCGCGAAACGCACGATGCCGCGTCGACCGCGGTATCGGAAATCTTTGTTCACTGCTGACACACTGACAGGAGCCCCACGATGGGTGCAATGAAGACACCGGGTGTATATATCGTCGAGAAGAATGCGTTTCCCAACTCGGTGGTGGAAGTGGCTACCGCCGTGCCCGCATTCATCGGCCACACCGAGAAAGCCGACAACCGCAGCAAGCCGCTGTCGTTCAAGCCGTGGCGGATCAGCTCGATGGCGGAGTTCCACCAGTACTACGGCATGGCGCCGAACCCGCGCTTCAACATCGCGGTGAAAACCGACACGTCCGCGCTGGCCGATTTCACCGCGCTGGACAAGGACAACAAGCCGACCGAGTACGTGCTGCAACAGCCGCCAGGCAAGGACGGCGGCTGCTACACGCTGTACAACGCCATGCGGCATTTCTTCCAGAACGGCGGCGGCCCGTGCTACGTGGTGTCGGTGGGCGACTACGCGCATGACATCGAGCTGGACATGTTCAACCGCGGCATCGAGGAACTGCTCAAGGAGCAGGAGCCCACGATGCTGGTGATTCCCGAGGCGGTGCTGTTCAAGCAGCCCGACTGCATCAGCCTGCAGCAGAGCATGCTGGCGCACTGCGGCGACAAGATGCGCAATCGCGTGGCGATCCTCGACGTCTGGGGCGGCGACAAGCCGCGCAACGACCCGAGTCCCCTCGGCGATCCGGTCGACGCGTTCCGCAACAGCCTGGGCATCAACTTCCTCAACTACGCGGCGACCTACTACCCGTGGGTGAACACCACGGTGGTGGGCGAGAACGAGCTGAGCTACGAGAACATCGCCTCGGCCGACGTGCTGCAGGCGCTGCTGCGCAGCGAACTTGGCCTGCCCGAGCCCGCGCCCGACGGCGCCAGCCTCAAGGTCAAGGAGCAGGTCCAGGCGATCGCCGACATTACCAAGGACTGGAGCACGCTCGACCCGAAACCGACCGACGACGCGATCCTGGCCAACAAGGCCATGCTCAACAAGACGCTCGGTACGATCAGCCCCGTGTTCAACACGATCATGGAGCTGGTCCGGGGCAAGCTGAACCTGATGCCGCCGAGCGCGGCGATGGCCGGCATCTACACCATGGTCGACAACAGCCGCGGCGTGTGGAAGGCCCCGGCCAACGTCAGCCTGTCCGGCGTGGTGTCGCCGGCGGTGACGATCTCGGCGGTGGACCAGGAAGACCTCAACGTCACCACCCAGGGCAAGTCGATCAACGCCATCCGTTCCTTCATCGGCGAAGGCGTGCTGGTGTGGGGCGCGCGCACGCTGGACGGCAACAGCCTCGACTGGCGCTACATCAACGTGCGCCGCACGATGATCATGCTGGAGGAGTCCTGCAAGCTGGCGGCCAAGGCGCTGGTGTTCGAGCCGAACGTGGCCAATACCTGGATCACCATCAAGAGCATGATCCAGAACTTCCTGACCAGCATCTGGAAACGCGGCGGACTGGCCGGCGCGGTGCCGGAAGACGCCTTCAGCGTGCATTGCGGGCTGGGCGAAACGATGACCCCGGACGACATGCTCGAAGGCATCCTGCGCGTCACCGTGCTGGTGGCGATGGTGCGCCCGGCGGAATTCATCGAGATCACCTTCCAGCAGCAGATGCAGAAATCGTGACCCTCCGCGGGCCGCCCCGGGCGGCCCGCGGCGCGTATCGCACCACCTTGCATTGACGGAGCATTCCCATGGCAGACGACGGTTCCCAGCAGTCCACCAACATATGGCCGATGCCGAAGTTCTACTTCCAGGTGAAGTGGGATTCGGCGGTGATGTCGTTCGAAGAGGTTTCCGGGCTGGACGTCGAATCCCAGCCGATCGAGTACCGGCACGGCGACAGCCCGGTGTATGCGGCGATCAAGATGCCGGGGCTGAAGAAGTACGGCAACATCACCATGAAGAAGGGCGTGTTCAAGGGCGACAACAAGTTCTGGGACTGGTTCAACCAGATCAAGATGAACACGATCAAGCGGGTGCCGGTGACGATCAGCCTGCTCGATGAAAGCGGCAAGCCCACCATGGTCTGGACGCTGATCAACGCGTGGCCGACCAAGATCACCGGCACCGACCTGAAGGCGCAGGGCAACGAGGTGGCGATCGAGACGATCGAGGTGGCGCACGAGGGCCTGACCATCGCCAATGCCTAGCACGGACCGATCCGGCCATGAGTGATGTCGCGAGCCTGCTCGGAACGCCGCTTCCGGCGGCCTTCCAGTTCACCGTCAGTTTCAACGCGATCCCCTCGGGGATCGACAGCTCGTTCCAGGAGGTGTCGGGCCTGGAACAAAGCATGGACGTGGAAGAACTGCGCGAGGGCGGCGAGAACCGCTTCGTGCACCAGTTGCCCAAGGGCGTGCAGCAGAAAAAGCTGACACTCAAGCGCGGCGTGGCGGGGCTGACGTCGCCGCTGGTGCTCTGGTGCAAGGCCACCCTGGAAGGCGGGCTGTCGATACCCATCGTGCCGGTGCCGCTGCTGGTCAGCCTGCTGGACGCCTCGTCGCTGCCGCTGCGCTCCTGGCTGTTCAGCAACGCCTACCCGGTGCGCTGGGACGTGGACGCCTTCAATTCGACCAAGAACGAAGTGGCGCTGGAGACGATCGAGCTTGCCTACCAATTCGCCCAACGAATGCTGTGAGAGAGCGCTATGACGCTGGAAATTCGCCAGATGGTGATCAAGTCGGACATCGCCGGCGGCGCCGGCAAGCCGGCGCCCGGGCCGGAAGCGGGCAACGACGCCGGCGGCGGGTGCGATGAAGGACGCAGCGGCGCGGAAGCCCTGCGTTCCGGCCTCGCGGCCGAACTCGAACGGTTGCGGGAACGCTGATGGTGTCCCTCCTGTCCGGCCAGAAGGCCGCACTCAAGATCGTCGCCTGCACCATGAGCGGGGACTCGGTGACGCCGAGCAGCGATCCGTCCGAGTCGATTTCGCTGATGATCAACCCGGCCGAGCTGAGCCTGAAGCGCAAGACCGAGTTCAGCCGCTGCGTGCCGATGGGCGATCCGGGCAGCGGGCGCAACTTCAGCCGCATGCAGCCGGACACGCTGGCCTTCGTCACGGTGTTCGACGGCACCGGCGCGGTGCCGGTGCCGTCGAACCTGCCCGGCGAGGTCGAGGACCAGCTGGATGCGCTGAACAAGATCGTCTACTCCTACGACGGCCAGCAGCACCAGCCCGACGTGGTGCAGATCGTGTGGGGCACCCTGCTGTTCAACGGCCGGCTGACCTCGCTTGACGTCGACTACACGCTGTTCAAGCCCAGCGGCGCGCCCCTGCGTGCGAAGGTGTCGATGTCGTTCCAGGGTTTCAAGAGCCGGCAGGAAGCGGCGCTGTAAGCCAGCGCGTCCTCGCCCGACCTCAGCCACCGGGTGGTGGTGAAGGACGGCGACACGCTGCCCCTGCTGTGCCATCGCATCTATGGCGACAGCGGCTACTACGCCGACGTGGCGCGCTTCAACGGCCTGTCGTCGTTCCGCCGCCTCAAGCCCGGGCTGGCCCTGCACTTTCCGCCGCTGGGCTGAGCCATGGCCGATGCTTCCAGCACCAGCGCGGAAGGACCGCTTCGCGTCAGCATCAGCGCCGGCGGGCAGGCGCTGACCACCTTGCCGATCGTCAGCGTCATCGTGCGCCGCGCGATCAACCGCATCCCGTGGGCGGAAATCGTGCTGCAGGACGGCGACATGCCGACCGGCAGCTTCGCGCTGAGCGACGCCGCCACCTTCGCGCCCGGCGCCGAGATCGTGGTCAGCGCCGGCTTCGGCAGCGACCAGGCGGTGCTGTTCACCGGCGTGGCGATGCGCCATGGCGTGAAGATCGACGGCGAAAGCGACGCGCGCCTGGTGGTCGAGTGCCGCGACAAGGCGGCCAAGATGACGATCGGGCGCAACAACGCCAACTACCTGCAGCAGAAGGACAGCGACATCATTTCCACGCTGGTCGGCAACCACGGCCTGTCGGCGGACGTGCAATCTACCACCACGCAGTACGACGAGCTGGTGCAGTTCTACTGCAGCGACTGGGATTTCATGCTGGCCCGCGCCGACGCCAACGGCCTGCTGGTGAACGTCGACGCGGGCAAGGTCGGCGTGAAGCCGGCGAGCACGTCCGGCTCGGCGGTGCTCAGCGTGAGCTGGGGCATGGACCTGTTGTCGTTCGAGGCCGACATCGACGCCCGCAACCAGTTCGAGGCGGTGCAGGCGGCCTCGTGGGACCCGAAGCAGCAGGCCGTGGCGCTGGGCGATTCGGCCAGTCCGGTCACGCTCAACGCGCAGGGCAACCTCGACGGCAGCACGCTGGCGCAGGTGGCCAGTCCCGCCACCTACGTGCTGCAGACCGGGACCGCCCAGCCCGCCGCCACGCTGACGGACTGGGCCAAGGCCGCCCAGCAGAAGTCCGCGCTGGCGCGTATCCGCGGGCGCATGCGCCTGCTCGGCAACGCGGCCCTGGTGCCGGACAGCCTGGTCGAGGTGAAGGGCGTCGGCGCGCGCTTCGCCGGTTCGGTCTACGTGTCGGCGGTGGAGCATCGCCTGGCCAACGGCCACTGGACCAGCGAGGTGGAATTCGGCCTGCGCCCGGAATGGCACGTCGAGCGCGACGACGTGATGGCGCCCGCCAACGGCGGCCTGCTGCCCGGGGTCAGCGGCCTGCAGATCGGCGTGGTGCTGAAGCTCGACGGCGATCCGGAAGGCGAGCAGCGCATCCAGGTCAAGCTGCCGGTGCTGCAGGCGCAGACCGAGGGCGTGTGGGCGCGGCTGCTGCAGTTCCACGCCTCGAACGCGTTCGGCGCGTTCTTCCTGCCGGAGGTCGGCGACGAGGTGCTGATCGGCTACCTCAACGCCGATCCCAGCCACCCGGTGGTGCTGGGGTCGCTGTACAGCAGCTCGCGCAAGCCTGCCTACACAATCGAGGCGGAGAACAACACCAAGGCCATCGTCACCCGCTGCCTGCACAAGATCGAATTCAACGAGCAGGACAAGATCATCACCATCATCACGCCCGGCAACAACCAGGTGGTGCTCGACGACAAGAACCAGGCCATCACCGTGCAGGACCAGAACGACAACAGTGTGAAGCTGTCCAGCAGCGGGATCGCCCTGACCAGCCAGTCCGACATCAAGCTCACCGCGCAGGGCGGGGTCACGATCAGCGCCAACGCCGCCATCAACATCGAGTCCCAGGCCGACGTCAAGGCGTCCGGGCTCAACGTCAACTGCGAAGCCCAGATCGGTTTCGTCGGCAAGGGCTCGGCCAGCGCCGAGCTTTCCGCGTCCGGCCAGACCACGGTGAAGGGCACGATGGTCATGATCAATTGAGGAACCGCGATGCCACCCGCCGCCCGCCTGACCAACATGCACACCTGCCCGATGCAGACGCCCGGGCTGCCGCCGATCCCGCACGTGGGCGGGCCGATCGTCGGGCCGGGCGTGACCACCGTGCTGATCTGCAAGCTGCCGGCTTCCGTGGTGGGCGACAACGCGGTGTGCGTGGGGCCGCCGGACGTGGTGGTGAAAGGCTCGTCCACGGTAATGATCGGCGGCCGCCCGGCCGTGCGCATCGGCGACACCACGGCGCACGGCGGCAGCATCGTCATGGGCTGTCCGACCGTGATGATCGGAGGCTGACGATGAGCGACTTCCTCGGCCGCGGCTGGAGCTTCCCGCCCCGATTCGACCCGCGCGGCAAGACCGCGGTGATGGTCACCGGCGTGCCGGACATCGACGAGAGCCTGCGCATCCTGCTGTCCACCGCGCCCGGCGAACGGGTGATGCTGCCGGACTACGGCTGCGCCCTGCGGCGCATGGTGTTCGAGGAAGCCAGCGAGCAGACCGTCACCGAGATCAAGGGGCTGATCCGCAAGGCGGTGCTGTTCTACGAGCCGCGCATCACGCTGAACCGGATCGACGCGCAACGGGTGGACGCGCTGAGCGGCCGCCTCGACATCCTGCTGGACTACACCGTGCGCACCACCAACACGCGGCACAACCTGGTCTATCCGTTCTATCTGCACCAGGCCACCCACCCGGTGCGGGCCTGAGCCGGCCCATGCATTCCGGCACGCAACAGGACCAGCGGCTCGACCCCGCGCTGCGCCCCGGCTACATCCTGCCGGAGGAACTGGCGCTGGCCGAGCGCGTCCGCCTGCTGCTGGGCCATGCCGCGCAGCTCGAACTCGCCAGCGGCGACGGCAGCGACGCCGGTCGCTGGGACGACGTCCTGCGCGGCGACGAGAGCGTGCTGCTGGCCGACATCGCCGCCTATCCGCTGGAAGCGATGCAGGAAAGCTTTGCCCGCGCATGGCCGTGGGCCGGCGAGGCGCACCTGTGGCGCCGGGTCCGGCAGCTGCTGCACGACGTCGACCGCTGGAGCCAGTGGCTGGCCGGACACCAGACGTCGAGCGCCGCGCAGGTGCGCCAGACCCTGCTGCAGCCGATGGGCACGGGCCTGCGCGACATGCTGCACGAAGCCATCCGCTGCTTCGGCCTGGACGACGACGCGGCGCGCCGGCTGCACGGCGTGTGGCGCATGGATGTCGCGCACGCGCATGCGCCTTCGCGCTTCGACACGCCCGAACTGCGGCTGCAATTGCTGCGCCGGCTGTGGGGCGGCCTGTGCATGGCGGTGACCCGGCTGCGTCCGCTGGCCCGCGGGCAACTGGCGAACAGCCTGCGCAGCGGTACGCACGAACCGGCGATGGGCCTGCTGCTGACCGCCGTACAGTTGTTCCAGGACACGCGTGCGCCGCTCAACCGCTTCCCGGAACGCTTCACCGATTTCTACTATCGCGACCTGCTGCGCATGCGCCCGCGCGCGCCGGCACTCGAACGGGCCTATGTGCGCCTGCTGCGCGACCCGGACTATCGCGCGCCGGTGCAGGTGCGTCGCGGCGACCGCTTCCTGGCCGGCAAGGATGCGCAGGGGCAGGCCATCGAATTCGCCGCCGCGCAGGCGCTGGAAGTGACGGACACCCAGGTGGCCGCGCTGTACAGCCTGCGGCTGGAGCGCCACGGACTGATTTCGCCGGAAAAGGAATTGGGCTACGCGACGCGCGTGCTGGCGCAAGACATCCCGCTGCAGGCACCGGACGCCGCCCATGCCGAGTCGCCGGCGTGGTGGCCGCTGCTGGGCGACAAGCTCAAGGGCGCGGCGGCCACGGCGCAGCCTGCATTGCTCGGCCTGGCGCTGTCCGCGCCGATGCTGGCGCTCAAGGAAGGTGCGCGGCGGATCAGGCTGGTCCTGCGCCTGTCGCATCCGAGCTACGACGACGAGGCCTTGCTGGCCTTGCTGCGCCGCCCCGGCGAACAGCGCGACGCCGCCTGGCTGGGCGACGTGTTTGCCCGCTTCGACCGCTACGAAGCGAAGCACCATCCCTCGCGGCTGGCGCCGTCGACGGCCACGGCCGATGCGGCGGCGGCGTGGCAGCGCGCGCCGCGGCCCGACGGGGATGTCCAGTTGTGCCACCTGCTTGCCCGCTGCCTGGCCGCCGGGGACCAGGCGCTGTTCCGCGAACGGCTGGGGCGCCTGTTCGCCGCGTGGCTGGCGGCGGCCGACGAAGACCTGCAGGCGGCCGACGTCGCCGCCTTGCGCGCGCATGCCGCGACGCTGCCCGGCGGCGATGGCCCGCTGCGGGTGGAAATCGACGATCCGCTGATCCTGATCTATCCGCACGAGCACGGCGACGGAACGGCCGCGCCCGACCGCGTGCTGATCTTCGCGCGGCTGTTCCGTGACGTCTGGCGTGCCGAATTGAGCACGGCCGGCGGCTGGCTGGTGCTGGACGACGTGCGCATGCGCCGTGGCGACGAGGCGGGCGGTCCCGGCGGCTGCATCGAGATCGGCCTGGCGCTGGGGCCCGAGCAGCCGCCGATCGTGCCGTGCCGGGTCGTGCCGCACGGCCCGGCCTGGCCGGCGCAGCCGATGCTGCGGCTGGTGCTGCAGGGGCGTGCGCGGGTCTGCGTGTACAGCCTGCTGCAGCAGTGGGCGCTGCACGACATCGTGCTCGGCGTCGAGGTGCGCGGCGTGCGCGACATCGCGCTGTACAACCAGCTGGGACGGCTCGATGCGGGCAAGCCGTTCCAGCCGTTCGGCCCAATGCCCATGCTGGGCTCGTACTGCGTGTTCGGCAGCGAGGAACTGGCGCGCAAGCCATTGCGTTCGTTGCGGCTGAAACTGCGCTGGGGGCAGTTGCCCGGTGGCGATGGCGGCTTCGCCGAGCGTTACCGTGGCTACCCGGGCCACTGGACGACCGCGAGCTTCCAGGTGCGCCCGGGCGTGCTGCGCGACGGCCAGTGGCGCGGCGGCACGGCGGGCAGGCTGGGCCTGTTCCGCGGCGACAGGCGGCTGGACGACACGGTCGAACTGGCCCTGCCCGAAGCCGACCTGGCGCTCTATCACCGGGCCCAGGCGCAACCGGCGGCGCCGTTCGCGTATGGCGCGAATACGCGCAACGGGTTCTTCCGCCTGGACCTCTGCGCACCGGAGGCGGCGTTCGGCCATGCGCTGTATCCGCACCTGCTGGCCGAGGCGTTGACGCGCAACGCGCGGCTGAAGAAGGCGAAGCTGGCCCTGCCGCTGCCGCAGGAACCGTATACCCCGATGGTCGAGCAGGTCTCGCTCGACTACACGGCCAGCCAGCTCGTCACGCTGAAGCCGTCGGCCGAACCGCCGACCGCGCAGCTGTTCCACCTGTATCCGTTCGGCCACGATCGTCCGCTGGCGCGCGCCGGCATGGATGGCGTGCCGCTGCTGCCGCGCTACCCGCAGGACGGCAACCTGTACCTGGCCCTGTCCGGCACGGACCCGCAGGGCGTGCTCAACCTGTTTTGCCAGCTGCGCGCCGAGAGTGCGCTGACGGGCTGGCAGATGCCGCGTCCGCGTCCGACCTGGTCGGTATGGGGCGAGGATGGATGGCACGTGCTCGAAGCGTATCGCCTGCTGTCCGACGGCACCCTGGGTTTCCTGCGCAGCGGCATTGTCACCCTCGATTTGCCGGCGGGCATGCGCGCCGACGGTTCGCGCCTGCCGGGCGGGCTGTACTGGCTGCGTCTCGGCGCCAACGGCGAGCTGGACTGCCTTGCCGGCCTGTACGCGGTCTACGCCCAGGTGATCGACGTCCAGTGCGTGCAGCCGCGGGCGTGTGCCGAAGACTGCATACCGTTGCCGCCGGGCGCGATCAAGACGCCCCTGCGCGCCGTCGGCGGCCTGCGTGGCGTGCAGCAGATCGGCCCGTCGTTCGGCCTGCGTCCGCCCGACGCGACCGATGCGCTGCGCGTGCGCAGCGCCGAGCGCCTGCACCACAAGAACCGTGCCAGCACGCCGTGGGACTACGAGCGCCTGCTGCTCGACGCCTTCCCGGAACTGTTCAAGGTGAAGTGTTTCGCCAATGGCCAGGCGTGCGGTGCGGCGGTGTCGGAGCAGGCCGGCGGGGTGCTGGTGGTGGTGGTGCCGTCGCCGCACCAGGGCACCCTGTTCCGCAGCACCGAGGCGCCGCGCTTCGATGCCGCCGTGCTCGAACAGATGGCCGACCACGTGCGCGAACGCGGTGCCCCGGGCATCCGCATCGTGGTGCGCAATGCCGCCTACGAGCGCATCCAGGTGCGTTGCGCGGTGCGGCTGGCGCGCGGCAGCCATCCGGGCGCGTCGCTGATCCGCATCAACCGGGCCATCGTCGAATTCCTGTCGCCGTGGCACGCGGGCGGCCCTCGCGCCGAGTTCGACTGGGACATCCGCAGCGAGGCGATCGAGGCCTGCCTGCGCGAACTCGACGAGGTGGAGACGGTGGGCGCGATGTCGCTGCTGCAGGTGGTGCAGACCGATGCCAACCTCTACCAGCTGCACGATACCGCGCGCAGCGGCCGGGCCCGCCCGCTGCGCCAGGTCCGCCCGGTGCAGCCCTGGAGCCTGGCGCTGCCGACCTCGCACCACCTGATCGAACTGATCGATGCGCCGCTGCCGGGCGCGGTGGCCACCGGCGTCGGCAAGCTCGAAGTCGGCAGCACCTTCATCGTCGGCGGCACGGCGCCGAAACCCGGGCAGGGGGTGCCATGACCCGCTGCAACCGCGAGTCGCTGCGCAGCTATTTCAGCGACGGGGCGTTGCCGAACCAGGAGCATTTCGCCGACCTGGTCGACTCGATGCTCAACATGAACGACGAGGGTTTCTGCAAGACGGTGGAGGGCGGCTTCGAGATCTCCGCCGCCACCGGCTACGACACCCTGCTCAGCTTCTTCCGCGACCAGGACCCGGACGAGCCGCTGTGGCGGGTGGGCTTCGGCGGCGCGCAGGGGCAACTGCTGATCCGCGCCAACCCGGGCGCGCAGGCCGATATGCCGGAGGCGCCGCCGCTGTGGTCGCTGGACTCCGCGGGGCGCGGCCGCGTGGGCATCCGCACCGCCAGCCCGCAGGCCGCGCTGGACGTCGACGGCGTGGTGCGCAGCAAGGGCCGCCGCGGCAGTTACGCGCGAACGGCGCCGGCACCGCTGCTGGCCAACGGCCAATGGCAGGACCTCACCGACGACCTGGGCGGCTGCCAGGCCTTCGAGCTCACCGCGGGCGCCGGGCATCCGGGGCAGGGCCGTTTCGCGCTGGTGCACGCCACGGCGCTGAATGCCTACAACCCCACCCTGGGCATCCTCGATTTCCTCAACCGCAAGCGGAGCATCCGCTGCACCCACGCCCACTACGCGCGCCGCTGCGACCGCCTGCAACTGCGCTGGAAGGGCAGCAGCGGGCGCAACGCGCGCTATCGGCTGCAGATCCGCAGCGGTTGCGACTACGGCCAGGGCATCGTGATCCAGGCGCACCTGACCCAGCTCTGGTTCGACCCGCACATGCGCGAAGGGCAGGCCAGGCCATGAGCGCGCGTTTCGACATCGGCGCGGACGTGGCGTCGTCTTCCCTCGCCGCCGCCGCGCTGGCGGCGAAGCCGGCGCCGGCGATGATCGCGCGGCACGTCGGCGACGATCCGTTCGCGTACGCCGCCCTGCGCGAACAGGCGGTCGCGCTGGCGCAGATGCTCAGCGGCGAGCGTTGGACCGACTTCAACTACCACGATCCCGGCGTCACCCTGCTCGAAGCACTGTGCTTCGCGCTGACCGAAAGCGTGTTCGGCGCCGAGCAGCCGTTGACCGACCAGCTCACCGCACCGGACGGGCGCATCCACTACCACTGGCTGGGCCTGCACGCGGCGGAAGACATCCTGCCGTGCCGGCCGTGCACGGCGACGGACTACATGCGCTGCCTGCTCGACCGGGTGCCCGGCGCGTTGCAGGCGCATGCGTCGATGCCGGGCGACGACGGCCTGTGGCGGCTGGCCCTGGAAGTGACCACGGCGCGGACCGAGGGGGCGGTCGCGGCGGCGGCGCGCGCCTACTGGGCGCAGCGCAACCTGGGCGAGGACATCGACGACCTGCCGCGGGTGCTGCAGCCGCACTGGTGCCACCTGCAACTGGACCTGAGCGTGGAAGGCACGCGCGCGCCGGAGGAGATCCTGGCCGAACTGGTGGCCCGCTGCGCCGAGCATATCGACGCGGCGCCGCAGCGGAAGTCGTTGCCGGAGCGCCTGGACGAAGCCGCTGCCGCCGCCTGCTCGCTGGCCGACGTGTTCGATGGCCCGCACGTGCGCCGGGGCTGGGTGGCGGCCGACAGCCTGATCGTCGATCCCGACCAGCGCGTGTACTTCGGCGACCTGGCGCGGCTGGCCCGCCAGATCGAGGGCGTGTACGAGATCCGCAACATCAGCCTGCTCACGGACGACGCGGGGACCGGCGAGGAAGCCTTGCCGCGGCGGCAGGGTGACCGCGTGCTGCGGCTGCGCTGGCCGGCGGCGCCGGCCGATGTGGCGGACTGGCGGATCGCGCGGCATGGCACGCCGATCGCACTGGCCATCGCGCCTCTGCTGCATCGGCTGGAAGACCTGTGGCGCGCCGGCGGCCGCGCGCTCGCCGAAACCGCGAGGTCGATGGGCGACATGCCGCTGGCCCGGCCGGTGGGCCGGCGGGTGCCGGCCGAGCCGTACGTATCGCTGTTCCGGCAGTTGCCCGCGATCTATCGCGAACGCCTCGACGCCAGCCTCACCGCCATGGACGCCGCGTCGGCGGACCAGTTCCGGGCCTATCTGGCCATGCTCGAACAATGGCTTGCGCACGGCGCGGTGCAGACGGGCTATCTGCGCGAGCTTTACACCCTCAGTGCCGGACCGCGGCCGAGCTACGCCTGGCAAGTGCTCGGCGACGAGCATATCCCCGGCCTGGAAGCGCTTTACGCGATGAGCCCGGCGCGGATCGGCACGGATATCTACGCGCCAGCCGATGCCGCGCTGGACCGGCGCGGCCGCGTGCTCGACCACCTGCTCGCGCTGCACGGCGAAGGCTGCGGGCAGGGCAGCATCCGGCCGTTCGGCTGGTACTTCGAGGCTGCGGCGTGGCGCCGTCACCTGTTCGAATGCAAGCGCCAGATGGTGCTGCGCATTGCCACGCTCACGCGCGACCGGTATGGCGCCGTCGATTACAGCCGGCGCTCGCTCGGGCGGCGCGGCAACACCTGCGCCTTGCAGCAGCGGGTCGGCCTGCTGCGGGCGTTCCAGCACCATCACGACCGCTTGTTGATGCCCCTCATGCAACAGGCCGGATTGAGTCTGGCCGATGAGCGGATGCGCTTCGTCACGGCGGACGTGGAACCGCCCGGCGGCCGTCCACTGGCATTGTGGGGCGCCGGACGGGCGCGGGCCATCGAACATCTCGGCAAGGGGCTGGCCGGCGCCGCCCGCGCACTGGTCTACCTGTTCCCCGTGCTGGACCCGCAGGCCTTGCCGCCGGCCCTGCTGCGCTGCGCGGTGCACCCGGACCGCTACCGCCAGGTGGATGCGCGCACGCTGTGGCTGGGGCCGGACGAGCACGGCCGCTGGTGGCCGCTGCGCCTGCGTTCGGCACGCATCTCGATGCCGGTCGCGGCGATCTGCCTGCACGAATTCGCGTGCCGGCTGCAACTGGAATGCGAGGGCATGCACGTGGTCGAGCATGTGCTGTTGCGTCCACGCAGCGGCAGCGACGAGAACGTGCCCGACGACTTCTACCGGTATCGCCTGAGCGCGGTGTTCCCCGGCTGGACGGCGCGCGGCCGCGACCCGTCGTTTCGCCGCATCGCCGAGGAAACCCTGCGGCTGTCCGCCCCCGCGCATCTGCGGGTGCAGGCCATCTGGCTGGATGCGGGCGCGATGGCGCGCTTCGAGCGCTGCTACGCCGCGTGGCTGGAAGCCCGGCAGGCGCATTGCGCGGCCAGCCTGGCCGCTGCGGCGGACGACGCGGCCAGCGACGCGACGGCCCGCCACCTGGACGGCTGGACGCGTCTGCTGCGCTGGCTGCTGGTGCGGCACGAAGCGGAGGACGCCGCATGAGCCGGCTCGTCATCGATACACTGAGCTGGGTGTGCCGCGGCAGCGACCCACGCCAGGGCTTCGCCCAGCAGCAGCGCTTCAGCGACTTCCTGCACGGGCCGGGCAAGCGGGTGCTGGACGCCTTGTTCGATCGCCTGTCGCCCGGCGACGAGGTGTGGCAGATCGACCGGCTGGACATCGAGCTGGGCACGCTGCCCGCCGATGCGGATTTCGACGGCATGGCGCACCGGTTGGAAAGCGCACTCGAGACCGAGCTGCAACGCCTGCGCCAGGACGAGGCGACGGGCGCCTCCGCCGCCCGCCCGATCGCGCGGACGCGGCGCCGGGAACAGAGCGAGCTGGACCACTTCCTGTACTACCTGGAGCACGGGCGCCTGCACTGGTCGATGCCGGCGATGGGACGCGGCGACATGGCCAACTGGCTGGAACGGCTGGCGCGCCGCAGCGGCCCGCACCTGTGGACGGCCTTGCAGCGCGCGCCGCATGCCGAGCGCAGCCTGCACCGGCTCGGCCGGATCGCGCCGTGCCACGGCCTGCAGGCGCTGCTGGCCCAGCGCCACCCCAGCCTGGTGCAGGCGCTGGACGCGCTCGACGACACCCTGCTGGAACCCCTGCGCGCGCAGGGCCGCCTGAGCGCCTACCAGGTCGGCCAGGTGCGCCAGGCGTGGCGGGTGGCCGGCCTGCATGCGCTGTGGGGTCAGGCCGGCAGCGGTCTCGGCGTGGCGCGCGTGCAACGCCTGCTGGCCGCCCTGGGCGATGCGCTGGTCCTGCAACTGGGCGCGAACGGCGTGCCGGACCCGCGGGTCTGGCTGGGGCCGACCTCGATGGCGCTGGGCGCTTCCGACCTGCAGCGCAGCCTGCTGCTGGGCATGCAGATGCGCCTGTTCGGCGATGCGCTCGGGTCGGCCGGGCATATCGCCGCCGCCGCGCGTGCCGAATCCGCGAACGAAGCCGCTGCCGCCGAGCAGGCGCAACCGTTCATCCTCACCGCGGCCTGGCACGAATCGCTGCGCCAGTTCGCGCTCGCCCACCAGGGCGCGCCGACGGTGCGCGCGGCGGGGCTGGGCTTGTCCGAGCTGCAGGCGTACCTGCTCGATTTCAGCCTGGCCTATCTCGCCACGGTGGATCGCGTGCCGCAGGACCACGTGGCGTGGCAGGCCACCTGGCAGCGCGCGCTGCAGGCGCTGGGCGGCGGGATCGACGCGGAAGCGGCGGCGGGCCTGGCGGCCGCCGCGGGGCCGTCGGCGGAAGCGCCCGAGCGGCCACGGATCAAGAACAGCCGCACCGACGACGGCACCATCTCGCCGGCCGACGACCACCCGGACAACGAGGCGATCTACATCGTCAACGCCGGCCTGGTGCTGCTGGCCAACTACGCGCCGCGCCTGTTCGGCATGCTGGGGCTGGTGCGCGACGACGCCTTCGTGGACGAGGCGGCCCGCCATCGCGCCGTGCATTGCCTGGTGTACCTGAGCGACGGCCGGCTCGACAGCGAGGAGCACGAATGGGTGCTCAACAAGCTGCTGTGCGGCGTGCCGATCGACGACGTGGTGCCGCCGGCCGACGCGATGGACGATGCACTGCCCGTGCTCGACAGCCTGCTCGGCGCGGTGATCGCGCACTGGAAGGCACTGGGCCACACCACGCCGGACGGCCTGCGCAAGACCTTCCTGCGCCGCCTCGGCAACCTGGTCGAGCACGAGGCGCACGAGGGCGGGCACTGGCGGCTGAAGATGCAGCCCGGCCCGTTCGACGTGCTGCTCGACCAACTGCCCTGGGGGTACGGCACGATCCGCCTGCCGTGGATGAAAGGAGCGATTCATGTCGATTGGCGCTGAGCCCCGCTACGCTCCGCATGCGCGTGCATTGGCGCTGGAACTGGACTGGCTGGAAGGCGTGCTGAACCTGCGCCTGGAACAGCACTTCCAGCAGCATGCCGAAGGCTTCGAAAGCGCGCCGCCGCCACCCGGACTGCCGCCGGAAAGCGCGCTGGCGGCGCTGGTGGACGAGCTGGCGCTGGGGCCGGCCGAGCGCGCCGTGCTGGCGCTGGCGCTGGCGCCGCACCTGCGCCCGGGCATGCTCGACCTGCTGTTCGTGCGCAACCAGAACCTGGATCGCGGCTTCACCGAGTTCGGCGGCTGGAAGGCGCAGCGCCACGGCGGCTTCCTGCCCACCGGCGAGACCGCGGCCTTCCTGGTGGCCGGCGACGACCTGGCGCGGCGCATCGCCCTGTTGGAGGAGTTCGACGCGCGCCATCCCTTCATCGCGCGCGACGTGCTGCAACTGGACAACGAGGCGGCCAGCCACGAGCCGCAGCTCAGCGGCGTGCTGGCGGTGCGTGCCGAGACCCTGCAACGCCTGCAGACCGGCGAAGGCTACAAGCCCGACTACAACATCCAGTTCCCCGCCAAGCGGATCAGCTCCAGCCTCGACTGGTCCGACCTGGTGCTGGCGCCCGAAGTGATGGACGAGATCCAGGTGATCCAGACCTGGCTGCGGCAGGGACCGCAACTGCTGCGCGACTGGGGCCTGGGCCGCGCGGTCAAGCCTGGCTACCGCAGCCTGTTCTACGGGCCGCCGGGCACCGGCAAGACCCTGACCGCGACCCTGCTCGGGCAGAGCGTGGGCGTGGACGTCTATCGCATCGACCTGTCCATGGTGGTGTCCAAGTACATCGGCGAAACCGAGAAGAACCTGGCGCGCGTGTTCGACCAGGCGCAGCACCGGCAATGGGTGCTGTTCTTCGACGAGGCCGACGCCCTGTTCGGCAAGCGCGCCGCCGTGCAGAACAGCAACGACCGCCACGCCAACCAGGAGATTGCCTACCTGTTGCAGCGGGTCGAGGATTTCCCCGGCGCGGTGATCCTGGCCAGCAACCTGCGCGGCAACATCGACGAGGCGTTCGCGCGGCGTTTCCAGTCGATGGTGTACTTTCCGATGCCCGATGCCGGCCAGCGCCTGCGGTTGTGGCAGGGGCTGCTGCCCGATCCGGGCCGGCTGGCCGACGACGTTGATCTTGAAGCCATCGCCGAGCAGCACGCGCTGTCCGGCGGCGCCATCGTCAACGTGCTGCACTTCGCCGTGCTGCAGGCTGCGCGCAGCGGCGCGGCGCGGATCGCCGCGCACCACCTGCGCAGCGCGCTGGCCAAGGAACTGGGCAAGGAAGGGAGGACGCTGGGATGAGCCGCCTGCCGCGTCCATGGCGCATCCTGCTGCGTACCGCAATGCGCGTCTGCGGCCTCGCCGTGCTGTCGCTGGCGCTGCTGCCGGCGGCCAGGGCGGGCGCCTGTCCCGGCGCGGTGCGGGCCTTGCAGTTCGGCGACAACGTGACCCGCCTGCCGGCCGGTGTCGTCGACCGGCCGTATGCCTACACCTTGCGCGCCACCGGCGGGGTGCCGCCCTACGTGTTCCAGGCGCAGAGCCTGCCGCCGGGGTTGAGCCTGAGCGCCACCGGCCGGCTGGCGGGCAATCCCGGCAAGCTGCCGCTGATCGCCCTGTTCACGGCGAGTGTGCGCGACCACCTCGGCTGCACGATCCACAAGCGGTTCCGCATGGTCGTCGTGGCGCCGCGGCGCCCGGCCGCGAAGCCGCGCCCGGCACCGTCGCCCACGCCCACGCCGGCATCCGAGCCCACGCCCGAGCCGACGCCCAAGCCGCTGACGACGATGACGCACGCGGAGATCCTGGCCATGCCGCCGGCCAACGAGCCGAGCATGGATACCTATATGCTCACCAAGGCCATCTTCAAGGACAAGGAGGTGCTTGCCGAACTCAAGCAGATGTCGGCCACCGTGGCGCCGGCCAGCACCACCACGCAAGCCTACGATCCCGTCGTGGTGGAGGCTGATGCCCCGGCGGCTGCCGCCACGACGGCCGGTGGCGACGCCCCCCCGGTCGGAAGCGATGCCGTCGCCAAGGACGATGGCGGCAAGGGTGACGACAGCAAGAGTGATGACAGCAAGGACGACAGCGCCGAGAACGACGCGCTCGTCTACGGCGATACCCAGGCGCAGTTCCAGCGCCTGTTGCAGCCCTTGATCGGCGTGGAGTACCCGGGCCGCGACCTGTTCATCGCCGCGCTCGACACGCGGCTGTGCCGCTTCTCGGCCGAACTGGTTGCCGCGGCGGCGCGCAACCAGAACTTGAGTTCGCCGTTGTCGAAGGACGACATCAGTCGTTGCTTGCAGGACTGGGCCAGGACGACGCAGGACGATGGCGCGAAGAAGGGTAGTGCGAAGGGTGGCGTGAAGGACAGTGGCGCGAAGGACGGCAACGCGAAGGATGGCGGCGCGGCGAGTGGCGGCGTGGCGTGGCAAGACGTGCCGCTCGCGCTGATGAGTCCGGGCCTGCGCAACATGCTGGTCGACAAGGCAAGCCAGAATCACCCGCTGGACAAGCCGGCGTCGCCGGCATGGGACGGCAGCGGTTGCGGCTGCGTGGGCAAGCTCAGCGGCAAGATCTACGGCTTCTACCCGTTCTGGCGCAGCGGCAGCAAGCCGCAGCCGCTCGACTTCGGCCTGTTTTCGCGGATCAGCCTGTTCGCCTTGTGGTATCACGCCAATGGCGACCTGGTCGTGCCGCATTGGGACACCCCGCAGCAGGTCGCCTTCATCCTTACGGCGCGCCGGCATCGCACCCGGCTCGATTACACCCTGTACCGCAACGACTGGGCGTTCCTGGGCAAGGAATCGAGCACCGCGGAAACGCAGATGGTCGCGCATCTGGCGGCGCAGTCCGCCGATTTTATCGACACCCCGCTGCCCGGGCTGGTCGCGCACATCCACGCCTGGTTGCCGGGTTTTGCGCAGGTCGAGCGGATGGGTGACGGGCTGACCTTTTTCCCCGACCAGGCGCCGGCCGCCGGCTTGGCGCTGCGCGCGCCGTTCAAGCGTTATGTCGATGCGCAGATCCGCGCGCTGATCGCCGAACTGCGCCGTCGTCCGCGCCACTACGTGCTCAACATCGTGTTGCGCGACAGCGACCTGCAAGGCAGCGACAGCGCGTGGTCGATCGACCAGCTCTACGACTACGTGCGCGTTGCCGAGGCGCCGACCGTGGAGAAAGAACACATCGTGGTCGGCAGTGCGCGCTACCAGAGCAACACCAACCTCACGCTGCACTACCTGGTGTTGCTCACCGATCCCACCGCGGACAGCAAACGCAAGCTTCGCACGCTGCTTGCGCAAGACGACAAGCTCAACGACGACGACCGCCGGGTATTGCTGCGCAAGCTGATCCCGGTGGTGTCCAGCGGCGATACCAGTTCGGGCGAAGTCACCGACCAGCTGGCCTATTTCGCCGACAACTTCGGCGGCGTCGGCTTCTGGGCCACGCCCGACCGCAGCCAGCCGGTCGGACAGGCCATCGCCACCCGCATCCGCGCCAGCTTCCTGGCCAAGGTGCCCGAGGCCGAGCAATGCGACGCCTGGGTCTGCACCCACCGCTGGCTGCTGCGCTTTGCGTTCGAGTCGCTGCTGCTGCTGTGGCTGATTGCATTCGCGCTGTACCGCACGAACTGCCGCTTCCGCAAACTGCCCTACCAGCTCGGCCTGCTGGTCGGCGCGGTTGGCGTGGTGCTGCTCGGCGCCCTGCCGCTGGCCGGCGACCCCGGCCTGGAAGGCCTGCGCGAAGGCAACGCCCTGCTCGGGCTGTTGCTGTTCGCACTGATCGCCACGATTGCTTACCACATCCTCAAGCCACGGGTGGAAAAGCCATGAAAAGCTCACGTGTTGCACAAGCGAAGCAGGTTGGTGTGCCGGCCACGGCGGGTGGCGAGAACGGCGGGCTGGCGCAACGCAAGCTGGCCGATACGCCGCGGCAAACGGGCGAGGCGGCGCATATCGCGCAGCTCAAGGGCAAGCCGAAGCCGAAGGACATAAAGGCGTTGCCGAAGAAGGGCAAGTGATGACGTGCGCCCGGGACACGCCATGCTTGTGTCAGCCATGCATTGAATCCACCGAAAGCCGCAGGTTATGAACAGTCGAATGGCCGTCACAGCAAGCCATCAACTCGATGCGCAAGTACAGCCCATGGCCGCACAGGCCCGAGCCATGTCGGACCATCCTTTGCAGCGACGGATTGATGGAAGCCCGCGGCAGTCACTGCAATGCAAGCAACTGGCGCAATTGCAGGGCGAGTCGGCGCCTCCGCGCGCCAACGGCTTGCCGTCCCCGTTGCGCGCAGGCATCGAAGCCTTGTCGGGCATCGATATGGGTAACGTGGTCGTGCACCGCAATTCTGGCAAGCCGGCGCAGTTGAATGCGCATGCCTATGCGCAAGGCAATGAGATTCATCTGGGACCGGGACAGGAAAAACATTTGCCACATGAAGCCTGGCATGTTGTGCAGCAGCGGCAGGGCCGGGTCAGGCCGACGACACAATTGGCGGAAATGGCGGTCAATGATAACGCCGGCCTGGAGCGTGAGGCGGATGCGATGGGCGAGCGAGCATTGCAGGCGATGACTGACAACAGTATGCGTGAGGATCAGGTCGGTCTTGTCTTGGGAGGGGGCGTCAATGGTGGTATGTCGTGTGTAGCGCAGCGTGTTTTGAAGTACGGAGAGAAGCAATTTAAAAGCATGAAGGAGCTAGCACAGGATTCTGAAGCGTTTGAGGCTTTCCAGGGTTCAGGGGTGTCGGATAAGCGTCAAAAACTGAACGATTCGACGCGTGTCTATGACCTGAAAGATCCCGATCTGAAAGAAGTGGTTGATGAACAGGTGGAGGGGCCATCTGAACAGGAACTACGCAACGCAAACGGCGCGTCGAAGGGGAGGGAGACCGTGCTGGAAAAACGTATCATTGACTACCCCAAAGATCATACGCTGTATGCGCCTATTGACAAGGCGATTGTCGTGGTGAATCCAGAAATATATAGATTCATCGGCACAAGCGGACTAATCGGATGCGTGGAGGTCATGATTGAATGCCATGCATCAGGAAACAGTGGCTACTTGGTTGCTCATGTGAGTAGCGACATAGAAGATAATGAGGAGGAAATAAGGCGACAGTTAGGCGTTATGCTGAATGGGCTTGGGCGCGAGATGCATGAAGAGATAAATTGGGACGCATTTAAGCATGATTCTCCTACACATAAACTTACGTTGGTTCGGAGCGCGCAACTGGGTGAGCAGCGATTGTTGATTAATATGCGAAATATACTGGCCGAAAGTGGGGCCGAAATGGTGCTTGTGAATAGTAATTCAGCATCCATGGAGGTTAGTGTTCATGGCACAAGGTATTATGATAATCAGCGATCGGGAGTCTCAGAAATTGCGCCAAGAACCGATTACCGGAGTGAGAAGGGTTACCCTTTTCCAGAGGATAATTAGGGAAGGTCTGATTTTCGTAGATAATAATCTTCTGTTGGTCGTGTCCACTGGCTCGATTGCCTGTAGTTGATTCCAATAAACAGTATCTGGCGCGCGGAGAAAGACTTCGATGAAAAAGCCGGCTTCAGTTAGACAGGAGGTGTTGCGGCAAGCAGATGCATCGAGCGGGCTTCGTGCGCCGCAGGCGGCGCAGCGCCGCGTCGATGAAAGCCCATTGCTGGTGGCGCAGCGCAAACAACTGGCGCAGTTGCGTGGCGAGTCAGTACCGGCGCGCGCCAACGGCTTGCCGCCCCAGTTGCGTGCGGGCATCGAATCCTTGTCGGGGATGGACATGGGCGGCGTGGTACTGCATCGCAATTCCGGCAAGCCGGCGCAGTTGAACGCGCATGCCTACGCGCAAGGCAACGAGATCCATCTGGGGCCGGGGCAGGAGAAGCATTTGCCGCATGAAGCCTGGCACGTGGTGCAGCAGCGGCAGGGGCGGGTGCGACCGACGATGCAGATGGGCGGGACGGCGATCAACGACAACGCGGGCCTGGAGCGCGAGGCGGATGTGATGGGGGCAAAGGCGTTGCAGATGAAGTGAGGCTTCATGCGTCATCGGCTGGCCCGGCGGGGCGATGATGGCGGGTTCCCTGCGTGCGGGCTTGGCGCGGGAGGGTGTTGGCTGTTGCACGTGGTGGTTTGCACGAAGCGCCTGTGGCGGGGAGGGCGCGTCAATGTCCCTGCCAAACCGTAGAGGATGATGCTCATGAAGAACCATGTCCCGTTTTTGCGTTTGCGTCGGGCGTGGCCATTGGGGGTGGCCGCGTCTGGTTTGCTGGTAGCGTTTCTCGCCCAAGGCATGGCGCCCGATGCGTCGGCCGCGGGCAAGCAGGCCGCGACCGTGCCGGTGCTCAGTCCGACGATTCCGCTGGAAATCACCGTGACCTCGCCACCGAGCCCGCCCACGCTGGCGTCGTTGCAGCACGATTTCGACGTGTTCTCGTGGCAGATGTTCGTGGCGCTGAACTGGCCGGCGAATGCCGACGGATCGCCCAACACCAAGCTGACCATCGGCCAGGCGCCGCGCGATTCGGTGGTCTGGCAACACTGGCGCGAGAGCCGCAGCATTTTCCTGCCGGAGGGGGCGACGCCGCCGCCGTGGGGACAGAACACACCGTTGCCGGCGGTGTGCAGCGGCATCAATCCGAAGACCTTGCCGCCGAACACCTTGCGACTGACCCAGATCGGCAAGACGCCGAACCTGCTGGACGAGAGCAGCGAGCCGTTCAAGACCGGTCCGCTGATCGACCAGAACGGGCGCTATACGCGCTACGAAATCCTCACCAACGAGACGATGTTCAACTACATCCTCGGCAATACGTTGTATTCGAAGGCGGGGCAAAAGGCGTTCAATGCCGACGCCGACTTCCCGTCGAGCAACACCACGAATGGGCAGGTCGGCTCGATCATGGTGAAGGCGGCGTGGGTGGAGATGGGCGGCAAGTACGATCCGTCGAAATTCTTCACCGCCTGGGCGCTGGTCTACGACAATCCCGCCGAACAGCACGGCGTAAAGCCGTTCTGCAAGTTGGAGAAAGTCGGCCTGGTGGGCTTCCACATCGCGCACAAGACCGCGGATGAACCGCAGTGGATCTGGTCCACGTTCGAGAACGTGGCCAATGCGCCGACACAGGGCGAGAAGCTGCAGCGCAGCGCGTACAACTTCTTCGACCCGGCCTGCAAGGACTGCCAGGTGAACGAACCGCCGCCGCGTCCGTGGAACCCGGAGAACGCGTATACCAAGCCGTCGCAGATCGAGCGGGTGATCGCGATCACGCCGGAGGCGAAGCGGCTCAACGACAGCTTCCACCAGGCGTTGGCCGCGGTGACGCCCAATTCGGTCTGGCTGAATTACGAGTTGGTGAGCACGCAGTGGCCGACCAATGCCAGCAGCCGGATCGATCCGACCGGGGTGCCTGCGCCTTCGTTCCTGGCCAACACCACGCTGGAAAGCTACATCCAGGGCGAGGTGAAACAGACCTCCAGCAGTTGCATGGCGTGCCACAACAACGCCACCACCACGGCGGGCAAGTCTGCCGATTTCACCTACCTGCTGCAGCGCGCCCAATAACCCGGAGGGACACCGACATGAGCGATACCATGGACAACTTCATCGGCCTGAGCGCGGTGCTGACCGGCTTCGCCAGCAGCATCCTCGCACCCAGCCTCGACCCGGTGAACATCAAGGCGGAATACCTGCCTTTTTTCACCGCCAAGGTGGCCGCGGAAAGCGGCAATCCGCAGCTGGTCGACAGCATCTTCGCCAAGTACGCGGCGCTGGCGGCCCAACATCTGAGCGCCCAGCAGATCGGCACGGCCATGCTCGACCCGGCCAACGGCGCGGACTTCGTGCTGGCCTGCCGCAAGCTGATCTTCATGTGGTACTCGGGCGCGTGGCCCACCCTGATACCGGCCAGCGCCAGCGCCCCGGCCAGCACGGTCAGCGACCTGATCTCGGCCAAGAGCTACACCTGCGGGCTGGCCTGGCAGGTCATGCAATCGCACCCGATGGGCGATTCGAACTACCGCTACGGCTACTGGAACAGCCAGCCGCCGGCACTCAACGACTACACCGGCCAGAAGGGAGCATGACCCATGAGCAACCAAGCCTATGACCTGGTGATCGTCGGCTCTGGCATCGCCGGTTCCATCGTGGCCTACCAATTGGGCCGGCAGGGCAAGAAGGTACTGATCCTGGAAGCCGGCGCTCCCGTGCCGGTGGATCGCAGCGGCTACATGAACACCTTCTTCAAGGCCAACGCGAAAACGCCTGAATCGCCGTATCCCCCGACGACGCAGAACCCGGCCGCGGCCACGCCGGACAATCCGCTGGGCCTGCCCGATCCGGCCACCGAAAACGTGCCGCGCTACACCGTGCTGCAGATCGGCGCCTGGCGCAATCCGAAGCAGTGCTACTTCGACTACACCCCGCAGCCGCCCTATCTCAAGGGCGACAGTCCGGAAGTCACCTTCGCCTTCGCCAGCTCGTACGAACGCATCGGCGGCGGCACCACCTGGCACTGGCTGGGCACCAGCCTGCGCCTGTTTCCCACCGATTTCACCTTGAAGACGACCTACGGGCATGGCGTGGACTGGCCCGGCGGGCAGACCTTCTACCAGGCGCTGGTGCCCTACTACGAGAAGGCGACCGACGTGATCGGCGTCTCCGGCGACAAGACGCAGCTCGACACGCTCTACACCCAGTTCAACGTGTCGCCCAACGGCCAGTACGGACCCGACTACGATTACCCGATGCCGGCCATCGTCGACTCCCTGGTCGATCAGGCTTTCGACGTCCCGGCAGTCACCACGCTCACCGTCGACGGCAACCCGGTCTACCTCACGCCCACGCCGCAGGGGCGCAACTCGCTGCCGGGCGACCGGCGCCAGTGCGCCGGCAACACCAACTGCATCCCAATCTGCCCGATCCAGGCCAAGTACGACGCCACCGTGACCCTGGGCGACGCCTTGCAGACCGGCAACGTGGAGATCCGCTACCGCAGCGTGGCCAGCAACATCCGCGTCGACGACGACACGGCGGAAGTGGTCGGCATCGATTACATCAGCTACGACGAGCACACCGGCGACGCCACCGGCTCGGGCACCGTCACCGCGAAAAAGTACCTGCTGGCGGCGCACGCCATCGAGACGCCCAAGCTGCTGCTGATGTCGAACAAGAACAAGAACTTTCCCAACGGCGTGGCCAACTCCAGCGGGCAGGTCGGGCGCAACCTGATGGACCACGTGATGTACCTGGCGTGGGGGCTGGCCAAGGACCCGGTCTATGCGTTCCGCGGCCCGCTCTCCACCTCGGGCATCGAGTCGCTGCGCGATGGCGCCTTCCGCAAGAACCGTTCGGCCTATCGCATCGAGATCGGCAATGAAGGCTGGCAGTGGGCGGCCAACGACCCGTTCACCACGCTGGCGGATTTCGTGTTCGGGCAGGATGCGAACCAGCTCAACGGCAACGCGGTGAACCAGCAAGGGCAGCCGCTGCGCTTCGATCCGAATCTGCCGGCGAACAGCCAGCTTTTCGGCGCGCAGCTGGTCGATACGCTCAATGGCATCTACGTGCGCCAGATCCGGCTCGGCTACCTGATCGAGCAATTGCCCGATCCGGACAACCGGGTCGAGCTGTCGGAAACCGAGACCGATCATCTCGGCTTGCCGCGTCCCAGGATCACCTACCGCATCCGCCAGGCTTACGAGCGCAACGGCTTCGTTTCCGCCAGGCAGGTGTCCACGGAGATCTTCGACGCCATGGGCGCCACCGAATACACCAGGGCGCCGCCGGCCCCGGTGCTCTACGGTTCGGCCGATCAGGTCACCGCCACCAACTTCCAGTACCAGGGCAATAACTTCACCTTCTACGGCGCCGGACACATCGCCGGCACCTACTGCATGGGCGACAGCAAGGACGACTCGGTGCTCAACGCTCGCCAGCAATCGTGGGATCACGACAACCTGTACATGGTCGGCAGCGGCGTGTTTCCCACCATCGCCACGGGGAATCCGACCCTGACGATTGCCGCGCTGGCGTTGCAGGCGGCCGACAACATCCTGCAGGACCTGGCGGTGGCGTGAAGTCGAGCCGGGGCAGGCCATGCGTCCGGGCATTCCCCAGGCAGGGGCATGTCCGGACGCGTGGTTTGCGCCCGGTGGGCAGCGAATAAGGAGGGCGATATGAAGACCATGGACCGAAACCGGAGCACCCGTGCGGACGTCGCCGCGGGCATGCCCCGTCCGTTACCTGTGCGCGTGGCAGTGCCGGACGTGCCCGACGCCGGCGTCCGGCCGGCGGCATCGGGCCAGGCGGTGGTTCAGCAACGTGCCGATGGTAGCCCGCGGGTTCGCCAGTTGCAGGCGTTGCAACGCATGGCCGACGGTTCGGTCCTGCAGTTGAAGGCCTTCGCGCGGGGCAAGTTGAATGTTGCCGGCGAGAACCACGACGAAAGCGGCGGCAGGCGCGAGCGCGAAGCGGCCATCTCCCACCAGGAGGTGGGTGGCGGTTATTGGACCGAAGACGAGTTCCAGGTGAACGTCAACGGGACGCAAGTGCGGGCGGATCCGAAGATTCTCAATTTCCTCTCGGGCTTGCATGGATTGCGACGACTGTGGAACGTCCTGGAGAACACGAAGCTGCCGGCCGAATACATTCCCCACCTCGCCACAACGTCGTTGCAGGCGACGGGGCCCCACATCGATCTGGTCAGTCGGTTGTACGCGGAATCAATGGGCGACCGCTATTCCGGCGGCGCCGGGCTTTCCGTCGAACAGGGTCAGGAGCGCGACCGGGTCAACGCGGTCAGGTACGGCCATTTCGATGCGGCGACAGCGTCGCTGCACGCGCTGGCGTCGGCTGACCCCTACAGCAGGGACAAGAAGGCCCTGGTCGAGGAGCAGTTCGGACAGTTCAAGGTTGCGGCGGTGGCGATGACGGACAAGGTGATGGAGGACAACGGTCTCATCGTCCTGCGTTCGAAGGCGATGCACAACGCGGCGGTGGCCATGGCGGGCTCGGTCGGCGTGTGGAAGATCGGACAGAGGCATGTCGACGACATCAAGAAGATCGACGCCGATCCATCGGCGTACAACCTGATGACGCAAGGCGATTTCAACGACGAGTACGACCGGATAAGCAGTCAGATGTCGCACAACGATTCAGGCGACAGTTGATGCGTTGGAGCCGGTGCGCATGCCTGATTCGGACGAACGGCGCACGGACGGCGCAGGCGCGGCGGCGAGCGTACCGTTGGACACGAAATCGTTCGAGGCATGGGTGGCGTTGCGGCTATACTTCGCCGATGATATTCGCCGCGTTTGCCCTCCCACACTGCCTGCTGCCTGTGCCGTGGCGACCCGGTCGCGCGGCTGCCCGCCTGCCCGCGGTGCGAGTACCCGGTCGGTGGGGGCGTTGAACGTGGAGTCGTCGACCGGCACGCTGTTCATCGTCGCCGCGCCTTCGGGCGCCGGCAAGTCCACCCTGGTCAACGCGCTGCTGGAACGCGACCCGGCGATCTCGCTGTCGGTGTCGCACACCACGCGGCCGCCGCGGCCGGGGGAGCAGTACGGACGGCATTACTACTTCCTGGAGCGCGCGGAGTTCGAGCGCGAGATCGCCGAGGGCGTGTTCCTGGAGCATGCCGAGGTACACGGCAACCTTTACGGCACCTCGCGTCGCACCGTGCAGGAGTTGCTGGCGCAGGGGCATGACGTGTTGCTGGAGATCGACTGGCAGGGCGCGCAGCAGATCCGCGCCAGCAAGCCCGATTGCGTCAGCGTGTTCATCCTGCCGCCGTCGCGGGTCGAGCTGGAGCGTCGCCTGCGCGGCCGCGGCTCGGATGCGCCGGAGGTGATCGAGCGCCGCCTACGCAATTCGCGCGGCGAGATCGCGCATGCGCACGAGTTCGACTTCATCATCGTCAACGACCGTTTCGAGGACGCGCTGGACGACTTGCGTGCGATCGTGCGCGCGGTGCGCCAGCGCAGCGCCTTGCAGTGGCGGCGGCACGAGTCGCTGATCGCCGAATTGCTGGCGGCCGGATGAGCCCGCATCGCGACGGATGGCCTTCGGGCCGCTCTTCGGCTACCGTATTTCCTTTTCCTGTACCCGGCAGTTTATGACCGAGCCTGTCCATGCGGTGCCAGACCAAGCCATGCCCGATGGCCGGGCGCTGGTGCGCATCCGTGGCCTGACCACGGTGCTCAACGGCAAGAAGGTCTTCGATGCGCTGGACCTGGACATCCCGCGCGGCAAGGTCACCGCCATCATGGGCCCCAGCGGCACCGGCAAGACCACCCTGCTCAAGCACATCACCGGGCAGATGCGCGGCGACGCGGGCGAGGTCCACGTGGACGGGCAGAACGTGCCGGAACTCGATCGCGAGAGCCTCTACGCGCTGCGCGAGAAGATCGGCTACCTGTTCCAGAACTCCGCGCTGCTGACCGACTTCGACGTGTTCGAGAACGTGGCCTTCCCGCTGCGCCAGCACACCAAGCTGCCGGAAGTGCTGATCCGCGACATCGTGCTGACCAAGCTGCAGGCGGTGGGCCTGCGCGGCGCGGCGGCGCTGCAGCCGAGCGAGCTGTCCGGCGGCATGGCGCGGCGCGTGGCGCTG